>Ga0209279_10000070_pt1 | contig 69774 bp, 53 predicted proteins | sample CoawatmetaG00DNA_3_FD_187508 | JGI IMG/M metagenome (GOLD analysis project Ga0209279, IMG submission 187508) | Marine microbial communities from the West Antarctic Peninsula - Coastal water metaG006-DNA (SPAdes) (version 2) | ecosystem: Environmental > Aquatic > Marine > Coastal ...
AATCTGTCTCTCGTCTTTCCTAAGGGCAGTCTCTTCTGCGTAACGAATAAGACTCTGTGCAGCATAAGGCAGGTGTTCCAGTGCAGATTGAAGGTCACCCCCAGTAAGATACTCGTTGTACTCATCGCACTTCTTAAGAGCATCAATCAATAGGTTATTCTGACTATCGGAGTGTCTGAGGAGAGTGGGTATTAAGAGTTGTCTCTTGAGTAATATATTTTGTGATTCAGTAAATGTTTTCATCATAGGTATTTAGGTAATCCTCTATTTGCTTATTGATAAGTGAGGTTCTCTTAACCCAAAACTTTCTTTGTTGTGGGTCTAGTCCAATCTTCTTATCAAGATAGGTGTATTTGATGTGTTCTAGTTCAAGAACATATTCTTTGACTCTGTTGTTCTTCTGTAATGTCATTGTTATTGAATCCTTGCAACCTTTGGTTGCAACAGAACCTTCGGTTCTGAGGTTTAATGTTTGTATTAATTAATGTGTTATCTGAACTTAAGAAGCAGACACACTTCACCTATCAAGATGAAATGTATCATTCTGAACTTGAAGTTTTCAGACACATGAAACAGTAGAACCCCGTTAAAGGGGAAGGGGTGATTGGTCTATCTCCCTTTACCTACTAAACCCAATGGCATCTCCTTAAGCAGTTTCATTTACAGTCGGAGACTGATGTTGTGGTTCTTCACAGAGCATCATCATGTCCTTTGTTCGCATAGATGCACTAGAGGACTCCTGGCATCGGTCGTATCGTTCTTATGTTTAGATTGAAGGTTTGGATAACTCAATGACTTCCCTTACTTCTCATGCACGACCATGTGTGTATGACTTTTTTATTTCTCTATAGGTATATAGGGTTTTGTATTGTCTAAGAACTACTAATTCTGCAAACAATAAACTGCAGTTATTAAGGTTCTAAAGTAAGTGGTTTAGAACCAGTGAAAGAGGGGAATTTCATGTCTCTGAAACCCCCATTCTTACTGCATTCTTATTTTTGATTTTCAAGAGACTTTAGAACCTCTCATTAAGCACACTCCTGTATTTCTCTAAGTGCTTTCGCAACCTCTATTTCTTTAAGTGCTTTTCTGTAATCTTTCAACCTTGATTCGTATTCTTCTCTCTCTGCTTCAACATCAACCTCTTCAACATCATCTTCAATAGTGTCGTAGTAGAAATTGAGTTGAAACCTTGAGGTGTCTTCATTCATTTCTTTGTAAGTAAGTAAGTTTGATTGCTTCCTCTATAGAGTTTGCTTGAACATCTATCTCTGTATTGATGAACCCTAGGACTGGAACTCTGTATGTCTTCTTCATTATGCACACTCCCTTGAAATGCCTTCTACATTCCCATATTTCACATATGGTATTTGAAGGTCTATTTGCAAATCTGAACAGTCTTCTCTGTCTTTATATTTGTTGTCTTCTTTGTTGATTACCTTGTCGTGTCTGACGAGGTCTTTTGGTTGTATGAAAGTTATCTTTGCAGAGACAACTCTTTTTCCAAATTTACCAAAGTCACCTTCTTCAATTTCAACTTCATAACAACCATCACCGAAACCAGTGTGCATGACTGCTCCATCTGCAAAGTTATAATCATTAAGACTTACAACTGAACCATTACCCTCATAAAGAGCAGAAAGTCTTGTCGCACTGAACTCTTCCCAATCAAGTGGTGAGTCAGAGTTGCAATACTCTTCTTCAAGGTTATTCAACTCTCTTATTACATAACATGGGTCACAGAACATCATCGTTCCCGAATCAACTCCAATAGTTCCCAGTGTTCTTTTTGTCGTTTTAATATAGTTTTTCATAATTTTCTCTCTTAGTTTGTTGGGGAAAGTATTTCCCCAATCCATACATAAATTATATGAATGTCTGAACTAAAATCTGCGAACAATAGAGTGAAGTAGTAGACTATGAAGATGACTAAACCGAAGAGATTTACTCCATCATCTAAGTATGTGAAATACCGAGATAACACTTGGATACAGTGTCGTAAGAGGATTTATCTCTATTGGTTTAAGTTCCTACGACACGCAGAAGAGAGTTCAGACCACACAGTTCAGTGGGATAAGTATTCTGATTGGGGTGGAAAGGATGCAGTGATGAACATGAAGTTTGATGCCTGGTGGAATGAACACTGGAAAGACTGTTTTGGAATTGATGAAGAGATAGATTCTTGTAAGTATCCAGTGAAGGGAAACCCAAAAGCAGATGGCATTAGATATGCATTACTCGTGTATGAAAATCTTCATCGTGGTTCTAACTGGGATATAGCAATTCATGTTCAGAAAGAAGAGACTAGAAGAAGATACCCAGTGACTTCATTTACATATGCGATGGAAGACTTAGATACAAAGGGTAATATGAAGTGGGGAATGACGAGAACAAGAGTTCGAGATGAAGAGAGCAGAACTGGATATAAGATTGATTTGATTGATAACACTCGTGGTGAATATGACGATAAGGTCTGGCAAAACCAAGAGGAGAAGAGAAAGGTTCAATCAATGGTTGGAAGGTACAAGAAACAAGCAATAAATCATTTAGAGAGTGCCTGCAGAGGAGAGTTCTAAGAGTCTTTCTGCGAGGTTGATACATCGACGGGAGTTGCTCTGAAGTCGTCTTAGAACTGTAAACGGGGTGGTTTTATACCTCTGTATCCCTTTGGGCACAAGAATTTCAGATATGACTACTATTGCATTTCATTAGTAGTCAATAAAAAGAGGTTTTCATGAAAGAATCTATAGATGAAGTAAAAAAGGAAGTTAAAGATAAATTATTACTTTGGAAAAATATTCAAAGCAGAAAAGTCAAAGTTATTTTTATATTTCTATTTTTAGGGTTAGTAGGATTAAAGGTTTTCACAACAGTTTTAACATTTGATTGGTTAGCAAGTTTATTTAGTTGAAAAGGGTGTGGGAGTTGTTCTGAAGTCGACTTAGATCGAGGTTTAAGTCGGTGTTAATGGGTTGTTTAGATGATTAATCACTCAACCAAATAATCACTGATATCGTATCCGACAAATCTACGACCCAATCTTGTCGCAACCTTTCCCGTAGTTCCTGTCCCCATAAATGGATCAAGGATCAGATCACCTTCATCCGTTGTCTGTAAGACGGGTAATGTCACTATCTGTTCAGGAAATGGTGCAGGATGTTCAACACCGTTCGAGTTAGGAAGATTCTTCGCAACCGCAGACTGGACAATAGATTCGTCCCAAAAGTCCCCCAGGTTCTTGCCGTCACTTGGCATCATTGGAAAGACATTTTCAACTGTTGATCCATCTACATCACGGTGACGAGGGAAGTGAAACCGAGTGTCATATTTACTAGGAACAAGAGTTCGTCGATACTTATATCCTTTGGACCTCACCAGATGAAAGATGAATTCATAGGTCGGACTCAGTGATGATCGGCTAGAATGCGGTTTAGGATTTGTCTTATTCCATATAATGGTGTTTCTAAGAATCCAACCAGCATGCTGTAGTTCAATGATCACCTTGTGTGGGATGTTCATTAAGTTACCGTCTCTGTATGTGTCCCCCAGGTTAAGAAAGAACGACCCAGTTTCCTTTATGACTCGAGAACAGTCTCGCAAATGGTTAACCAAGTTCGTCACATACTGATCGGGATGTTTCTCATTACCTAGACAGACATCACCATAGACTCGTTTATTCCAATAAGGGGGTGATGTGAATATCAGATCAACGGTCTTTGATCCGACCTCCGTCATTGAATCACTACTCTTATTGTGGAATGTGAAGTCAGGGGTCCCCTCCTTAGTTGATATAGATTGATGAGTCTTCTCAATCGACTTCTCATTCTTTAATCTAGATAGATGGATATATGACTGGGATACTGTGAGTTTTCCCTCGTCAATGAATCTGATGTAGTCAGGATTCTCCTTCTCGATGAACAATAACTTTCCCAACTGACTTGAAGATAAACCCACTGATTCCGCTAATGCGTCTCGTCCCTTGGAACCTTTGTTCTGTGGAACAGAAGTTAGGTCTGATCTCTTACCTTGCCCTACCTCATAGATCGGTTTCAGGATACCTGCCTCGTTCAAGACCTCACGACAGGTCTTTACCCTTTGTTTGTTGTAATGAATCAACAGGGACTTTTCTTCGTCCTCAGATTCCGTCTCAACGATCTCAACTTCAATTTCATCCCACTCTAATCGTCTTACTGCCTCGATTCTTCTGTGTCCTGAGATCAACTGGTATCTTTGATTGACAACAGCAGGACTGAGGAGACCAACTCTTGTGATGCTTGTCACTAGATCATCAATATTGGACAGATCATAGATCGTCTCGTTTAGAGGATGGGTTGTCACTTTAGATACGGGAATCTTCATAATCTGAATATCTTATAGTGATTGATATCAATAGATCATAGGTATTACGGGTGGTCGTAATGGTTCAGGTGATATATTTCTTGCCTTCTCTACTTCTAATGGAAACGCATTTAAACTAGTCAAATGTTTGAATCCAAATTCATATTTTGAATCGTCCTAATAGAGAGAAAGTAACTGTTATTATTATGTGCATGTAGAGACCACTCTAATATTACATCAAAAACTTCAAAAACTTCAAAACCTAGGATTCTCCATGAACAAGACAGTCATTAACATTTTAGTACCCCTTGTTGTTATTGCTTTTGGTTTGGGTGGATACTCACTACTGAACTCGATGAAACCAGAACCGGATAAAAAGAAAGAAGATCGAAGGGCAATGACCGTTTTTGTGGAAGTGGTTAAAGCATCCAATATAGATTTGAAGGTCATTACTCAGGGAGAGGTCAGAGCAAAAACTCAGATCGACATTGTCTCTCAGGTGGCAGGTAGAGTGATTGAAGTTTCAACCGAGTTTGTTGAAGGTGGAATTATCAAACCAGGTGTGCCATTGGTTTCTATTGAATCGATAGATTATGTGTTTGCTGTTAATCAAAGTAAGGCCCGTGTTGCCGAGGCTGAGGTCAGAGTTCAGCAAGCTAAAGCCGATGCTGAGGTTGCTCAGTATCAGTTGCGTAATGAGGGGAAATCCTCTGATTTAGCTTTGAAAATACCCCAACTGGCTGAAGCCAATGCTAAGTTAAAATCTGCTCAATCTGACTTGGATCAATCGAAGGTCAATCTTAGTCGGACCCAAATTAGTTTACCATTTGATGGTCGAGTTATTAGTACTTCGGTTGCCGTGGGTCAGTATATTAGTCCCGGCACACGAATTGGTCGAGCATTTGGTAATGATAGCGTCGAGATACGATTACCATTGAATGATTCACAACTGGCAACCCTTGGATTACCGATAGGTTTTGTCTCTACAAATTACAATAGGGTGCCGGTCAAAATTTCTGCAAAAGTAGCTGGACGTGAACATCTATGGACGGGGCAACTGAATCGATTAGATGCCTCTATTGACCCTTCCACTCGGATGCTTTTTGGTACAGCAGAAGTGAAGAATCCTTATGCTGAAGGTGCATCTGAAACCGGTATGCCTCTCGCAGTTGGCCTATTCGTAACGGTAGAAATTGTTGGACGTACTCTGGAAAATGCCTACATTATTCCTAGAGAAGCACTTCGAGCAGGAGACAAGGTCTACGTGGTTAATAATGATGGAAAACTAGAGATAAGAAGTGTTGATGTGACCTATAGTTCTGAGACAGAATCGGTGGTGAGTGTAGGTCTGGATATTGGTGATCAGGTCATCACATCGTCTATTCCCAACCCTATCGAGGGTATGCAGTTTTCGATCGCACACCGTAACTTGGTTAGTTCTGATGATCAATCGGCAGAGTCCTAAGATATGAGGAAGATTATTGGATGGTGGGCGAATAATCCTGTTGCGGCAAATCTGCTTATGGTCGGCATTTTACTTTCTGGATTTCTTGGTTTTACCGCGATGGAGAGAGAAGTCTTTCCATCGTTTAAAGATAATAGTGTCAAGATTCAGGTGGTTTGGCCTGGGGCTGCACCTCAGGAAGTCGAGGAACAAATTCTCTTCCGTATTGAAGGTGCACTAAAAAATATCGACACCATTGCACGTGTCTATTCAACCGCTCAGGAAGGGATTGCTCAGTTAGATGTGTTAAGCCACTCCAATGTAGATATAGAAACATTCATCAATGAAATTAAAAACGCCGTCGATTCGGTAAATGCGATGCCTCGGGATATTGAAAATCCTAGTGTCGTACGCCAGATATACCGACAGGAGATGATTCGAGTCGCGGTGCATGGTGATCTTGACGAGCGAACATTAAATCGTTTATCCGAAACTTTGCGGGACGAAATTGGTGCCTTACCATTTGTGTCTATTGTTAACCTATTTGGTGTTCGTAGAGAAGAAGTGTCTATAGAATTATCAGAAGAGTCCATGCGTCGTTACGGTACGAACTTTTCGGAAGTAGCAGCTGCCATTCGCAATAGTTCTGTTAACTTATCATCTGGTCGAATTAGAACTGAAACAGGTGATGTTCTGTTGAGGGCGAGAAACCTAGCTGATAGTGAACCCGACTTTAAGGCTATTGTGATTCGTCAAAATAGCAACGGAGGTAGGGTCACCGTGGGGGACGTTGCTCGAGTGGTTGATGGATATGAAGATGAAGAAATTCTCGCCACTGTCAATGGAGAACCTTCTGTGTTGTTACAAATAATGTCTACCGACAATATGCAGGTTGTTAAGTCCTCTGACTCGGTGCGAGCCTGGATGGAAAAGCGCCAAGAGAGTATGCCCGCAGGGGTTAGTCTTATGATGTGGAATGACACGGCGGACGTCTACAAATCGAGAATGGCGACAATTAGTAGTGCTGCGATTGCGGGTCTTATATTAGTATTTTTGGTTTTAATTTTGTCACTTAGACCTCAGGTTGCATTGTGGGTAACGGTGGGGATTAGCGTTGCCTTCATGGGTACATTTGCACTACTACCGACCTTTGACGTCTCTCTGAATGTTTTATCAACCTTTGCATTCTTGTTGGTGCTTGGCATAGTCGTAGATGACGCCATTGTAGTGGGAGAGAGCATCCACAATCAGACGAATACAATGGGGGGTGGGGTCGAAGGTGCTGTAGAGGGAGCCTTATTAGTCAGTAAACCTGTATTTTTGTCAGTGCTCACGACGATCATTGCCTTTGCTCCTTGGTTCTTTATTTCAGGACCCGATGCCCAGGTAACTCGGCAGTTGTCCATTGTCATTACCCTCGCTCTTAGTATTTCTTTACTCGAAGCCTTTCTTATTTTGCCATCCCATTTAAGGAAACTTCGGCATCGTGAAAATTTAGGTCGATTAGCGAGTCTGCAAAAACGTATTGAAAAAAGCATCATTAGTTTTGCGAACATAACCTACCGTGGATTGATCAAAACTGCCATCGCCTATCGATATATTACGGTTGCTGTGTTTATTTCCGCATTTATTATCAGTGTTGGTTTTTTCAGCAGCGGTTGGGTCAAGTTTAGCTTCAGTCCAGAAGTGGAGAGTGAAGAGATCTTTATCAACGTTGAGTTGCCCGAAGGGACACCGTATGCGCGCGCACTAGAGGTCTTGGAGCAACTTCAGATGGCTGAACGGGAACTCATCACTCAAGTCGAAAATGAAGCTCAGGCGGAGGACGATTCTGGGGATTTGGTGGAAGGTTGGTATACCCGTTCTCGTCGAGATAGCGTCATTGCCATTGTGAAGTTGGCTCCACCGGAAAGACGATATCTTTCAGCCAAGCAAACGGCAATTCGGTTGCGTAATTTGGTGGGGGACATTCCAGATGCGCAAAACATCACAGTCCAATATACCTTGAATGATCAAGGTCCTCAGATCAGTTATTTACTGCGTCATCGTGATATGGATGTACTCCGACAAGCAAGTAAAGAGCTGCAGATGCACCTGTATAGCTATGATGGCACGGTTTTTGTTCGAGACAATTTGCGTGGTGAGACTGACGAGTTACACATTGATCTTTTGCCTGGAGCTGAAAATCTCGGTGTTACTTTGACTCAAGTATCACAACAGATACGCCAAGCATACTATGGTGAGGAGATACAGCGTCTGCCTCGTGAAAATGGTGACGTTAAAGTCATGGTGAAGTACCCAAAAGATCAACGTCAAAATTTGGAAAGCTTGAATAACTTTATGGTTAGATCAGATGATGGTCGTGAATTTCCTCTTTTATCAGTAGTCGATATTGAATTGGCCAGTGGAGTACAAAGGATTCAACGTCGAGACGGGGAGCGCATGGTAAGGGTCTCTGCGCAGGTTGACGATGATCTGGCTAATGACATTGAGAGGGATGTGAGTGATAACTTTTTGGAGGGATTTAAAAAACGATATCCCGGACTTGTTGTCGGCAATAGTGGTCGACAAGAGGACGAGGAACGATTTTTTAGTGAGATCGGATCGCTTTATCTGACCGCTTTTTTCATTATGTATGCACTCATTGCCATTGGGTTTAGGTCGTACTTCTTACCAATTCTGATTGTTATAGCTATCCCCTTTGCTTTTATGGGTGCTATCTACGGGCATCTTCTATTTGGTGTATCTATGTCTATATTTTCTTATTTTGGTATTGGTGCAGCCGCGGGAGTTGTAGTTAACGATAATTTGGTATTGGTTGACTACATCATCAAATTGCGAGACCAAGGTAAGTCAGCCTTCGAGTCTGTCGTCGAATCTGCAGTGTCTAGGTTTCGACCTATTTTATTAACTTCCGTGACTACCTTTATTGGTTTAATGCCGATTATGGCCGAACGATCCACTGACGCTCAGTTTTTAAAACCAGCAGTCTTAGCATTGGCGTTTGGTGTACTTTTTGCTCTGTTTGTAACCTTATTGATGGTGCCTTCACTTTATTGTGTCGGTGAAGACTTTAAGTTGGTTGGCCATAAAATCAAGGTAAAACTTAAGAGTCTGGTCTAGTGTACGATAGGGTAATTTAGGGGGAGAGGTTCGTCCTAACTCCCTTTTTATTTGGGAGTAAATCGTCCCTAAATCCAATTTTATTGTAAATGAATGTGACACAGGGAGTCGCAATTCATAGTGTGACTTATCTTAGATACTCATCGAGTATTTCTTCTGCGATAACTGAGGATTATTCTGTTCTAGTTCATACATACGATCGAGATTACGTCATGCTATTGACATGCTAGGAGGTATTGGTAAAAAGAAATGGGAAAATCCTACCAATCGATATGTTAGAGGTTATCGTTACTGACGGGATACTTAACAGTGAAACGAGAATTTTCATGAGTTCGGTTTAAGTTCATCTGCCCAAAAAAATCCCCCACGGTGTCCTGTGAGGGATTTTTTGCATCAAACTACAGGACTACCAGATTTTAACCCGTGCTTCTGGTGCTAGATACAGTGCATCACCTTCTTGTACATCAAAAGATTCATAAAACTCAGGCACATTGCGAACAGAACCGTTGGCTCTAAATATGCTTGGAGAATGAGGATCGGTGCCAATCATATTACGTAGAGATTCATCCCGATACTTGTTTGCCCATACCTGGCCAAATCCAATAAACACACGCTGATTTGCGGTAAAACCATCGATAACTGGCTCCTCTTGGCCATTTAGGGATGCGTGATAGGCTTTTAGTGCGATGCTAATACCTCCTAAGTCACCTATATTTTCACCCAGAGTGAACTCACCATTCACATTAAGTCCTTCAAGGGCCTCGTAAGAGTCGAACTGGTCTACTAATTTACCCGTGCGCAGATTAAACTCAGTCTTGTCTGCATCTGTCCACCAGTCCCTCAGCACACCATCTCCATCAAAAGTACTACCGGAATCATCAAATCCATGACCGATTTCATGACCAATAACAGCACCTATAGCACCGTAGTTAACGGCGTCTTCCGCTTCCATGTTAAAGAAAGGTGGCTGCAGTATGGCAGCTGGAAACACAATCTCATTCATTGGTGGATTGTAATAGGCGTTAACAGTTTGTGGGTTCATAGCCCATTCATGCTTTTGCACGGGGCCCTTCTGCTTAACCAGCATTTCTTGATACTGAACCTCTGCAGAACGCTGCATATTACCGAACAGATCGGTGCTATCCACGGTCAGTAGAGAGTAATCTTTCCACTGATCAGGGTAACCAATTTTCGGAGTAAATTTGGAGAGTTTGTCCAGGGCTTGTATCTTGGTTGATTCTGTCATCCAATCTAACTCTTTAATACTGACCTCATAGGCCTTGAGTAGATTGTCGACCATCACCAACATGCGATCTTTGGCTTCGGAGGGGAAGTGGCGTTTCACATACACCTTACCAATGATTTCGCCAACATTGCCATTGAGTAGGTTTACCGCTCTGCGCCACTCAGGTAATTGCTCTTCAACTCCTCTGAGCTGCTTGCCGTAAAATTCGAAATTAGCTTGATCCAGTTCGGCATTGAGCTGACCTGCGGTGCTGTTGATTAGTCCCCAGTTGAGGAAGGTCTTCCAGTCTGCAATAGTGGTAGAACTAATAATCTCATCGAGTGCACTCATGTAATCTATCTGGGTAATAACCAGAGCATCCACGTCACCTAGTTGGGCCTCTTGCAAAAATGCAGTCCAGTTAAACTTTGGCATCAAACTCGCAAGGTCAGATTGCTCGACCCGGTTGTACAGTGCGACCATGTCTCTGGTTTGTTCCTTTTTCATATGCTCGCCAGCAAGTCGGGTTTCTATTGCCATAATAATATCTGCGTTGGATTCTCCATTTGCTAGTCCAGCCAGCGTAAACATTTTGGCAATATGCTTAACATATCCAGCACGAATTTTTTGGTTAGATTCGTCCTCATTAAAATAGTACTCACGATCAGGTAATCCGAGTCCGCCTTGCCAGGTCAGGATCATATACTTAGATGGGTTTTTAAAGTCCACATATTGACCAACACTAAACGGAGATCCATAGTTATATTTGTTGGAATGGGCTAAATACACAGCCAAATCGTCATAGGTTTGGATGGAGTCAATTTTCGCCAACTCAGGTTCGATTGGTTGAATACCAAGTTTATTGCGAGTTTCCATATCCATATAGGATCGATATAGATCTCCTACTTTTTGTTCGTCGGTACCTTTGGCAAAACTACCTTCTGATGTGGATGTAATAATGGCCATAACATTGTCTTGAGCTTCGTCATGCAGCACTGTGAATCCACCGTAACTAGACTTGTCCGCCGGGATTTCGGTTTTATCCAACCATGTGCCATTCACATAATTAAAAAAGTCGTCACCTGGTTTGATCGACTGATCCATGTTTTCTTTGATGACACCAGACTTGAGAGCCAATGGGGCAGCAGCATTCGAACCTTCGGGGGCATCACTACAGGCAGATAGACTGAGTGCCATGGCAATATAGATTAGATATAGTTTCATAAAATTCTCCATTATTATGTCAAGATCGAATAAAGAGTTAACGTTTGCCTTGGGGTATAACCATAGACTTCCATCAGGAAGACGAGTTGACATATCAAATCAGATTCAGATCGTTTCAATCTAGTGGTAAGTTAAAATAGATTTTGCACCGATCGATATTCTACCAGTTTCCTCCTAGCATGTGAGGTATATTGCAGAGTGTTCCTCCCTCTCTCTCCATTTCTTGAGAGTGGTTCTGAAGTCGTCTTAGATCGAGTGTAGAACTGTAAATAGGGTGGTTTTATTGAGACACAGTGTGTCGTTATAGGTGGTAAAGTAGGTCAATAGAAGTAGGATCGGTAATCTATATAGTCGTAGTGACACACATTTGACACAGTTAAAAAAATACCCCTGTATCCCTTGCTATATAAGGGTTTCAAATACTGCTACTATTGAGTGGGAGTAGTCGGGTAGGTGTAACCCATTGATTTATATAGAGTTGAGAGTTACAAACTTGTTACAAACCACCCCTAAAACAGGGGTTTTTACAAAGAAAGTTACAAACGGTTGCGATTACTGCAAATCATAAGTAGCATTTAATAGTAGCAGCGTTAAATCTCGCTGATATGCAATAAATGGGGCTTATTCTATTCTAGTACATTAACTAGAAGAGAGTGGTATGAGAGCAAACACACACGTGACTTTAGTGGTAGATAACACAGCACCGCAAACACAGCGCAGCAAATGCGCTACACCGCCCCAGTCCTTCCTAACGGATCAACACCCAATCTACGGTGGCAAAGCCGAAGTCGTCAGAACCCAGCAAAGCGGTGGGTATTGGCACTTTCGTATGTGGATTAGCGAAGAGCGCAAATATGTTCGCAAGACGTTAAAAACCACTCATCTTGATACAGCGGTTGAGCGAGCCGAGAATGAGTTCTTTGCAATCAAAGCAAACGTTAATGCTGGCAGACGAATCTTTAGCCCCACTGTGCAGCAGGCAGAAGATGAGTACCTAGCACATCGATGGAATGTAGACGTTAAGCGTGGATCGATCACTGAAGGTCGTTGGGCAACCATTAAATCCCACCTTAACCATTTTGTGGCTTATTGCGGGATTGTGGGTCGAGAAGCGCAGAGCAGCGTGACTCGTCTCAATGATCTAGAAAGCAAAAGTCTACAAGGCTATCAGCAGTATCGTCAGCAGAAGGGCGCCAAAGACGTCACCATCAAAAATGAGCAATCCACTATTAATGCTTTGTGTAAATGGGCATTCGAAGAAGGCATGCACAATATCCCCCACTATACCTTCCCCAGCACTAGCCGTAGAGGTGTTGATGCTGATTCACTTCGTCGCAGTACCTACTCATACGATGAGTACAGCCGTATCACACGAGTACTCATCAGCTATACATCGAAGAAGGCTGCCCAGCGTGAATTTTTAGGTGATGATGAACTCTTTATTCGGCAGTTAGTGCGTCATTTCTTCCTAATTGGTGCCAACACCATGATGCGTTTTGGTGAGCTATACCAACTGGAGTGGGGCAACGTAGAAACCTACACAGTCGAACCGCAACGTTTGGTCAAGATCAGCGTACTGGCTGAAACCAGCAAAGTGCGGCAAAGCAGGGTGATAAAAGTGCGAGGTGGTAAGCACTTTGACAGGCTGCGAGATCACAGCAAACACAGCAAACAAGGAGACTATGTGTTTACAGCCCATAACGGCGATCGAGTGACACGTGATGCACTTTACTACCACTATGCTCGAGTAATGGATCTCGCTAATATTGATGATTGGAAGCAGCGTAATCTAACCCACTACAGTACCAGGCACTACGGCATCACCAAACGTCTGCAGAGTAATGCAAACCCGCTAACGCTCAGTAAGGTGTGTGGTACCAGTCTCAAACATCTTACTGAAACCTACTACCATGTTGATTTATCGGAACAAGAGCGAGCGGCGATGCTCAGTTACGAAGGCCAGTCGCATGACTTGGTTGAGCTAGATTAAAGCATCTCAACAGCGTTGCGTAGCAAGTGCGGAGACACTTCAATATAACGCTGGGTTGTTGCTAAGCTGCTGTGTCGCGCAATTTGCTGTATGACACGAGCATGCACACCCCGGTCGGCCAGCATTGTTCCATCAGACTCTACCCTTCATCCAAACAGCGCTGGCAGGCCAAGTGAGAATATCGGGAACGCGGTAATTAACATCAATACGGCGATCATCGCCCCATAAAATGGCCAGATCGAGCGGACACTTTTCTCAATGGGGATACCACCAACCGCACAACCAACGAACAGCACGGACCCAATCGGTGGTGTTACTAGGCCAATGCCGAGATTTAGAATCAGGACCACGCCAAACTGCACTGGGTCCATTCCAAGTTGTGTGGCCACCGGAAGAAAGATTGGCGTGGTGATGATTATCAACGGTGACATATCCATGAACGTGCCAAGTGTGAGCAGAATCAGGTTAATGATCAGCATCACCACCAGTGGGTTCTCGCTGATGCTCAATAAGGCTTCCGACATTCGCAGCGGTACTTCGGCAACCGCCATGAGCCAGCCGAAGGCAGATGCCGACGCAATTATCAGCATGACAATGGCAGTTGTTTTGACGGCATTTCGGGTGGCGAGAACAAAACCGGGCCAGTCCAGGCTGCGATAAACAAACGTTGCAATGAACACGGTGTAAACAACCGCGATTGCAGATGACTCGGTGGCGGTAAAGATACCCGACAAAATACCACCAACGATAATAACGGCCGACAAAAGACCGGGCAGAGCACGTATAAATGCCAAGCCCATCGGCCGCCATCCCGGGAAAGTTCCACTGGGGTAGCCGCGCTTAACTGCAATCATATAGGTGACGACCATCAGCGCCAGGCCCAGCATTATGCCTGGTACAATCCCGGCGAGAAACAGCGATACAATCGATACGCCACCGCCAGCAGCAATGGAGTAAATAATCATGTTGTGTGATGGCGGGATCAACAGACCGGTTGTTGAGGCAGTCACCGTGACGTTGACCGCAAAGTCGTCGTCATACCCATTCTGTTTCATGATCGGCACAAGGGTCGAGCCCATCGCCGAGACACTGGCGACCGCGGAACCGGATACGGCACCGAACATCATGCAGGAAAAGACGCTGACATGGCCCAGGCCGCCTTTTAGCCTACCCAGCATCGATTCTGCCAGACGAACCAGTTTTTCAGCAATACCTGATTGATTCATCAGTTCACCGGCATAGATGAAAAACGGTATCGCCAACAAAGCAAATACATCGATGCCCGCGGCCATGCGCTGAAATGCGACCACCGTCGGAATATCGAGATACAAAAGTGTTGCCAGCGATGCCAGGCTGAGGCAGAACGCCACCGGCACACCAATGATCAGCAGAAATATAAACGATCCGAAAAGTACGACTAGTTCCATGGGTTATTTGCTCCCTTATCTTTTAATGCAATAGTGCATCGTACAAATGTGAACAATACGATCAGTACGCCGCATATAACGAATGGCCAGTAAGCCACCGAACGGGAAATACCCAGTGTGGGCATAATGTGAGACTGTGTATATTCAATCAGCCGCATTCCGTTCCAGGCCATGGTGGCGCCGAATATCAGGACCAGGCTCTGACCAAGCACATACACGGCTGTCTTGAATCGTGCAGGTAGCTTTGAAACGACAAACCTGAAGCCGAGATGAAATTCCTCGTAAACACCCACGGCGGCTGCCAGCAATACGAAGTACAACATGGTGATTAGGGCCACCGACTCAGACCAGACCGGGCTGGCGTTTAGTACGTAACGACCGAAGACCTGCCAGGTGATCACAATCGTCATGATCACTAGGCCTAGTGAGGCAACTTTTGCCACAATATTGGCGAGGCTTTCGGCAATTCGGTCGATACCCTGTTTTTCATGTACATTACTATTCGATGGCACGTATTCTCTCCACTAGTTCGCGTAACTCCGGCTCCTGCAGATATTCTTCGTACAAGGGTTCCATTGCGTCCATAAAGGGTTGTTTGTCAATGTTATAAACGATGTCGACCCCGGCCGCGACCATCGCCTCGTGAGAAGCAGCAACCCGCGCGTCCCAAAGACGTCGCATGGTCACGACAGAGTCCTTCGCGGCCTGTCGAATTAGCTGTTGATCCGCAATTGAGAGTTTTTCCCATCGGTAGCGCGACATGACCAGCACTTCGGGTACCATTACGTGTTGGGTAAGGCTATAGAAATTCGCCACTTCAAAATGCCGGGATGAGTCAAAGGAGGGCCAGTTGTTTTCTGCACCATCGATCGTGCCCAGAGCCAGAGACTCATAAACCTGGCCATAGCTCATCGGGGTCGCGTTACCACCGAGTGCGGCGATCATGTCCACAAAGATGTCCGAGTTCATTACGCGGATCTTCATGCCGTCCATGTCGGCAGGGCTGTGAATGGGACGCTTTGTGTTGTACATACTTCTGGCGCCGGAATCATAAAACGCCAGGCCAATGATACCATGAGGTTCCAGGGTGGCAAGAATCTCGTCACCGATCGATCCGTCCACCACATTGCGCATATGTTCCGTGGAACGAAACAGGAATGGTAGTGACAAGACTCCGGTTAAGGGAGCGATTGAATTCATCGGAGCGAGGCTAGTTCGATTGATATCGATACCACCAAATATGGTAATTTCCAGGGTTGCTTTTTCTGCTCCCAACTGTGCGCCGGAGTACATTTTTAAATTGATTCGGCCATTGGTCTGCTGCGCAAGTTGCTTTGCCATGGATTGGACGGCTAGCACGGTTGGATAGTCAGCGGGGTGCAGGTCAGCCGCGCGGAGATTGACAGTCTCTAATGCCATCAATGACGAAACAGGAACCAGAATAACTAATCCAACCGTGAGGCAGAGCGAATAAATTCGGGTGACAATTCGTTTTATTTCCATTACTTATCTATCCGGTAGGCTTGTCTTAAAAGCTTAGAGGTAAGATCAAAAGCCAGCCCGAATGCATCAACCGTTTTTAAGCATTGTTTGACAACCAATTTGGCCAGGTATGAGTAGTCAACACGCCGGGCAACGTCGTGCCGGATCGTAATCAGTAACATGCTAGCCTCTAGGGCAACATCCTTGATCGCCGCTTCGCGTTTTCGAGAGGTACGTTGCTTGTTTTCACCCATGAAGATTCTCTTTTTTATTTGATTGAATTCTATCGCAAGAAGCCTGCTAAGTTAATCGCAGTCGACACTCTCTCCATCATAAGCGCTGACGAGCGGCTGCTTCAATGCACACTCATCCTGCAATTCAGTATATAAATACCGTTAAGGATATCATAATATTTACCTTTTACCCGCTTCATACAGCGTATCATTAGTTAGCGCTATCATTGTGTTTACTAGATCACGCATTGGGAGGTATTGCAATATTTGACTGTCAATATCCTAATCAATCTAATGATTGGAAAAATATGATTTCTCCTGAAAAATATACTTAAAGCAATATAACTAATTGTATTTAGTAGTTAAAAAAATAAATTATTTGTTCAGCTATAGTCTCGATTCCGATATTACCGGGAAAATCAAACCGTAGTTCACTGTTTGTCCTATATCCTCTTAAAACTTGCAATAAATTGATACACCCGATATATTATGATAACGTTAACTTGTCTACTAAAACGCTATAACAAGGTAGCCTCAGATGCAGTTCCTTGGTCTTAACTTGCTTTGTTCGCATTTACCAATGTGGGAGTATAAAACGCTATGTCTAAATCGAGATTTACAAAAAGACCCATAAACCTAAATTTTCTTCTTCTTGTAGCCACATGTTCAGCCGCGATATTTGCGCAATCTCTGGTCTTCGCGCAAGACGATCAGAGTGCTGACGATCAGAATATAGCTGAAGGACCCATCATTGAAGAGGTAAAGGTCACAGGTATTCGCCGTAGCCTAGATTACGCAGCAGCAGTCAAGCGCGAATCTGACTCTGTTGTCGATGCGCTGCTAGCTCAGGATATCGGCCTGTTTTCAGATAACAACATAGGTGAGGCACTAGGGCGTGTTCCCGGTGTTTTGGTTGAGCGCGATGCGGGTGAAGGATTCCGTATCAGTATCCGCGGCCTGGGTCCTCGATTCGTTCGTACAACCGTCAACGGACGCACGGCCCTGTCACCGGCCGGGGGCGAATATTCCGGTGGCGAAGATGCCCGTGGCTTCACCTATAACATCATGCCATCAGAAGTCATCTCCACAGTGAGAGTTCTTAAGAGCACCCAGTCCAGGGATATCGAAGGCGGCATTGGTGGCGTCGTCGATCTTGAGACCAATCGGCCGTTGGACTTTGCTGATAGACAGGAGCAAGATTTTTATGTATCCGGGGCCTTGCGGGCAAGCTATAACGATCTTCTGGAAGATACCATGCCAAGGGCGTCTGTCTTTCTCAATAATAAGTTTAATGATAACTTCGGTGTCTATTTTGGTGCGGTCTATGATGATCAAGACCGTGTTGACAACCTGAGCGAATCACAAAATTTGCGGACTCGCGATATTGACCTCAAGGCAGGTACATTACTGAACGGGGAGTTACTCACCGAAGACCTGAGCAACCAGGATTACAGCCTTTTTAGCGGAGTCAGGTACCAGGGTCAGGAAATCCTTAGGGACAGGCAAACATACATTCTCGGCGCCCAGTGGAAGGAAGGCAACTGGGATGTCAATTTCGACTGGACCGCAGGGTTCGAGGAAGAAATCAGAGATGATAAGAGGTATTGGACGAACTCCGAACAATACGCGAGGTCAAACGAGCAAGACCTAACATCCATTACGGTGGATTATGGTGATGCGACTTCCGGACAGACGTATAATACCATGGGCACCGTTACTGGCTTTGAATGGGCGCTGGGGTCAAGTGGGAAAAAGATGCGACAAAATGTGGTCGCACCGCTGTACCGCCTACTTCCTCGAGATTCCGAGATCAACGTCGGTGGCTTCAATGTGAAATGGAGTAATGACGTCTGGACTGTTTCCGGTGATATTGGTCATGCCAGTCAGGACAATGTGAGAGTTCTCGAGCGAATTCGCAACAGGTTAGATCCAGATAATCCCAGATTTGTGAACGGTACCAGCGGAAGTTTTGACATCAGCAGCGGTGTTCCGATCGTGCAGGTTTACGATTCGTTCGGTGATTTTGTTGACCCGTTGGATAGCTCAGTCGTGTACCTCAACCTGCTTGAACGTTCTATCACACATGAACAGGCGGAGGACTCGAGTGCCCGGCTCGATTTTAACGTGGCCTTAGGAGAAGGTGCTGGCGGCGGTTTAATTCCCTTCATCGACTCAATTGATTTCGGTGTCGCCTATAATGATATGCAGTTCAGGCGTGATATGGTTCATAAGGGCGCCACAGAAAGTGACTTCGATACGAGCACCCTTGCGGATGTTATAGTCGACAACCTTTTGCCTGACAACAACACACCTGGATTTGTTAATGAATTCGCGATTTGGGATATCCGTGATCCTCAGTTCGACGTTTTCCTGGATGATCCCGATGGTTACCAGTTGCTCCATGACGACAGTTTCGACGTTACGGAAGAAACTACTGCCGCCTTTGCCCAGTTCAATTTTGCGGGTGGAGATCGATATCCATACCGTGGCAATGTTGGTATGAGATACACATCTACGGATCAGACCAACCGTGGCTGGATCGGTCAAGGTGAGGGGGCTAAATTTGTTCCAGCCGACCCCAACAATCCTTTAGTCACATCCACCCGTTCATACAATGATTGGCTACCGAGTTTTAACATGGCCCTAGATCTATCTGAAGAATGGGTCATGCGGTTTGCTGCCAACAAGACCTTTACGCGGCCCGATCCGATCGATATGTCTGCCCGCGTCAGTATCAGAGATCTGGATGAGGCGGACGAAGATAGAGCTAGTGGTGGCAACCCTAATCTGTTGCCTTATTCGACTGTTAGCTCCGATATGGCATTGGAATGGTATCCGGAAACCGGAGGATCGTATGGCGTCGGACTCTTCTATAAGGACCTCGAAGGTTTTATTGCCTCGGGTAACAGCGACGAAGATCTCCTGATCGAAGGCCAACTGCGGGTATTTGATGTCAGCCGTCCCGTTAATACTGATGGCGGTACGATCACGGGTATTGAATTACAGTTTCATACACCGCTGGATTTCTTACCCGGCTTCTGGCAGCATTTTGGTGTCAACGGGAGCTATACCTTCGTTGATGCGGAAATGGATGCGGTCGTACCCAGCAGAAATGTTCCGGTTTCCTTGCGGGGAACATCTGAAAACAGTGGCAATCTGGTAGTTTACTTTGAGAGGGAAAAGTTCGGTGCACGCGTGGCTACCAATTACCGCAGCGCTTTCCTACACCAGGAGGCATCGGACACTGATAGGTTTGACGAATTTACCAATGGACGCACGATCATAGACCTGAACCTGGACTATCGAATTAGCGAGCGAACGAACATTCGATTCTCTGCTAACAATCTGACGAACGAACGTCGCAGCAGATACTGGGATACGCCGGGCCAGTACTATTCGAATGAAACGGATAATGGCCGTACATTCGTGTTCGAAGTCAGAATGGTCCTATAATTGAGATCGCTTGATTGGTAAGCAATGGAGAAAAGACGGCGCAATGCGCCGTCTTTTTCATCGATACACAGTGATAAAGCTCAATAATAAATTGCTGTTTTGCTATCTGGTTTTTTTCGCCCTCGCCGCCTGCAGCAACAATGAAATCGGTACCGGGGTCTTCAATAGTGGGCCGGTCGCCGTTACCGGCCAGGAAAGCTCGGAAATAACAAGCCCGAACATTATCTATATCCTTACCGACGACCAGGGCTGGACCAGCGTCTCCTACCGCGAAGATCCCGACCTGCTGGAATCGGCCAGTGACTTTATCGAAACGCCAAACATGGCTGCGCTGGCTGAGCAGGGACTGCGTTTCAGCAATGCTTACGCGCCCAACCCGATATGTGCGCCGACTCGGCATGCGATGTTGTTTGGTCAGCGTACGACCCGGCATGTCTATAACCAGGACGAAACATGGATTGACCGGGCGCCGCAATGGCTGACCATCCCGAAGGTGCTCAAGGCTGCCAATCCCCATTACCGGACAGCACACTTCGGTAAATGGCATATCGGCATGAGGGCGGAACTGGCCGGCTTCGATTTCTCGGATGGCCTGACCGACAATTCCGAAGGTGATCACACCGCTGATTTCATTTTTGACGGGTTGAAAAACGTGCCGCGCGACGTCATGGACGCCTGGAACCAGAAACACGGTGTTGAAATCAATCCACCCGACCCGGATGCTCGGGACCGCTCGGACACGTTTTATACCGACGAAGACCCGAAAACGGTGTTCAGCACGACAGTGCGGGCCTCAGATTTTATCCGCGAAGCGGTCAGGGACGACAAGCCTTTCTATGCCTATATCGCCCACTACGCAACCCACCGCATATTTTCTGCGCGCCAGGAAAGTTACGAAAGGTTCAAGGCTAAGCAAGCTGGATCCCGCCACGACAATCCCGGCTGGGCGGCCATGGCCTACGACATGGACAGCGCCCTTGGCCTCATTATGGATCTGGTCGAGGAACTGGGGATCGGCGAAAACACCTACATCGTGGTGATGGGTGATAACGGTGGCATCGACTACTTGCCGCAGACCACTACAATCGACCGAGAGTTCAATATTCTCGGTACTCATCGTACTAAGGTTGCTGCGCGCAACGCGCCGCTGCGTGGCGGCAAACACCATTTCTATGAAGGCGGTATCCGTGTACCCTTTATCGTCAAAGGCCCCAGCATTGATGCGGGCGTCGTTTCTCATGAACCCATTACTGGGGTAGACCTGTTGCCGACCTTTGCCCACCTTGCAGGATATCAGGGCGAGTTTGCCGGTCCGCTTGATGGTGAAAGTTTTGCCGCCTTACTCGATGGTGATGAAGCAACCGGATTCAAGCGTCGGGACCCGACCCTGATTTTCCACCAGGCCGGACGGCGAGTACCAAAGAGTGCCGTGCGCGAGGGGCGCTGGAAACTGGTCAAGCACTGGGATGAGCCAAGCGAGGTCAAAGGCGAGGCTTTGCCCTATACCATGGAGCTGTATGATCTTGAGACGGATCTTGGCGAAAAACAAAACCTGTCAACGCTGCATCCAGATATTGCCAACGACCTCCACAACAAGCTTTTGCAACATATCGCCGAGACCGGCAGCGAATTCGAATTCAACGACCGGCCCAATCCGATGAATGTCATTATGGAACGCGAGGGGCTTCGGGCCAATGATGTGCGGCGGGTTCCGATCGACTACGTGTCTCCCTACCAGGGACGAAAAACAGAATAGAGGCCTTTATTTCGAGGAAAGCCGAATGTACAGATGGAAATTTCTAAAAACGGCGGGAACATTGGTTGCCGGCAGCCCTCTGATACTGGGTGTTCTGACGAGAGCGGCCCTGGCCGAGGAGGCCTACATTTGCCAGTTCAAGCACGACGGCAGTAATTTCAAAGTCATCGTCGAGGATCACTATTTTGGTCAGCACCCCCCGGTACACACACGTAATCGCTTTGCCGTGACTAATGCTTACACCACGAAAAACTGCACAACGGGACCCGATATCGAAATATCGCTGCGCTGGTTTGACCTAAAAACCCGCAAGGAACATAATCTGCTGCAAATGCCGACGGACGGCGGCGGCGGAGGCAAGCCCAAGACAGCACTTGACCAGAAAATTGGCGGTAGCCCCCATAAATTGGACCCATACCCCGCCTGTAATTACGACTACACCAAGATGTGCCTGAACGGCTCGTCGGACGGATACCGCCAGGTGTTTGTTGCAGACCTCGAAACTGTTATCGGATGAACGTAGGAATCATTTTAATGAAAAAGACTCTCTCTTTAATATCTGTTCTTGCATTATTGTTGTGTGCATGCACCGAAATTGCTGATGTCGCGGGAACCAAAAAAGCTGCGACCCATAGCGAAGCTGAGCCGCTGCCGAATATCGTGCTGGTTATGGTTGATGATATGGGGTTCTCCGATATTAGCCCCTACGGTAGCGAAATAGCGACGCCCAACCTGGATAAGCTGGCAGAGGAGGGGATGGTGTTCAACCAGTTCCGCAACACCTCCAAGTGTTTCCCAAGCAGGGCCACTCTGATGACCGGGCAATACGCCCAGCGTGTCGGGATGAGCACAAAATCCGAAGCCACCTTTGAGAATTACGCCAGCCTAGGTGATGTACTCCGAACTGCGGGTTATGAAACCCTGATGGTTGGCAAACACCATGCCCTGGATAACCCCTATGACATGGGCTTCGACCATTACTGGGGCATGCGTGATGGTGCGGCCAACCACTTCAACCCGGGCTACCAAAGAGAAGGTGAAGCGTTTCCAGCTCAAAAGCGGCAGAACCAGCGTACCTTTTGTTTTGATGCCAAATGCGAGAAGCCCTACACGCCTGATTCAATGGACTATTACACTACGGATACTTTCACCGATTGGGCCTTAGAGTTGTTGGGACGGCATGAAGCCGAAAGCGATGAACAGCCGTTCTTCATTTACGTATCTTACACGGCTCCTCACGACCCGATCCAGGCCTGGCCGGAAGATATTGCGAAATACGAGGGTAAGTACGACGAGGGCTACGAGGCCATTGCAATGGCACGTTATCAGCGGCAGCTCGAATTGGGCATTATTAATGCCGACACCCATCCACGCTCTGAGGCCATGTTCCGTTCCTGGGATGAACTGTCCTTGGAGCAGAAGGTAGACGAGGCTAGGGTAATGGCGGTTTACGGTGCAATGGTCGATAGCATCGATCAAAACATTGGGCGTCTTCTCCAGTATCTCGAGGACACCGGAGAGGCAGACAATACCTTAATCATGTTCCTTTCAGATAATGGTGCCTCGGCTGAAGAGGTAGATGTGGGTGACGGCGAGATCGGTGCCATAGACCGCTGGGCTTCCGTTGGCGGCCACTGGGCCAATGTGTCGAACGTCCCGTTTAAATCCTACAAAAACTCAAGCTTTGAAGGTGGAGTCGAAAGCCCATTTATCGTACGCTGGCCCGGCGTGGTTCCGGCGGGTGGTGCGGTCAATGAAACTTCGGCTCACCTAGTGGATATCATGGCGACGCTGGTGGACGTCACCGGGGCTACATATCCGGATAACTTGAGGGGCGAAACGGTTGGTGGCATGGACGGCATCAGCCTATTACCAGCATTTTCCAACGGGACGGTCGAACGCGGAAAGCCTGTGTTTTTCGAGTGGCGCAATGGCAGGGCAGTGGTCGACGGGCACTGGAAACTCTTGGTGCACAAAGCCCGTCCACAGGATGAGGAATCTGGTTTGTGGGATTTCTCCACCGGGGAGTGGGAGTTATACGATCTCAGCAAAGACCGAACGGAAACGAACAACCTGGCAGTTAGCGATCCTGGAAAACTCGCCAAAATGCAGCAAAAGTTCGAACAATGGTGGGCAGAAGTTGAGCCAAGCATCGTGCAAACGGATGAGTAGCGATTCATTGAAGAGATACGGTGCATGGATTCTATTGTGGTTGATGGCCGGGTGTGCGAATACGGAGATTGGAATCGGCCCGAATGGCGTCCAGGGCGAGGCCCGGGACCATTTTCTGGAACTTGAGGCGCAGGACTGGCAAGAGGAATTTTATGATAAAGGGACCGGCGACTGGCATGGCAAATGGTCACTGGACGGGCTGAAGGCCACACTGACCAACAGTGCGGATGGCATGAATTTCCTGGCTGGATCCGTGCCTCGGGAGAATGCCAGCCATGCCGTACTTTGGACCCGGCAGAGCTTCACAGGTGATATCAAGATCGAGTATGAATACACGCGCACCGACGAGGCTACCCAGTACGTCAATATCCTATACATCCAGGCCACGGGTAGCGCAGAGCTTGGCCTGGCGAAAGACATATCCAAGTGGGCTAACCAGCGGACCGTACCCGCGATGTCGGTCTACTTCGGCAAGATGCATACTTATCACATCAGTTATGCGGCCTACGGCCGTACTACCGCCACCAATAACTATGACTATATCCGTGCACGCCGTTACCGGCCCGACCTGACTCCAAAGAAGAACGGTCCGATTCTCGATTCGAACACCTTTGAATGGACGGGTCTTTTTGCACCGGGAGTTCCACACCAGATCACGGTCATCAAACAGGGCAATGAGTTGTTCATGATGATCCGCAATGCCGACAAGGAATACTTGTGCCACTGGACCAACACGGATCAACCCGAGATCACAGAGGGAGCGATCGGCCTGCGGCATATGTGGACACGCAGCGCTCGCTACCGGAATTTCAGCGTGTCTACGCTGCCGGATATGCGCTGATTGCAACCGGTAGGGCTCAACCCGACACCTTCGATAAGTTTTTCTGTCCTGCAGGTCTGGATAGCTTCACAACCGAGCACATGTCAGGGAAAACCAGTGTGCCGGCCAGGCTGGACGAGGTGCTTAAGATCTGCATTGAGCGCCACCTGAGAGTGGTCTGAATTTTCATAGCAAAATTTCTGACAGATCAACCACGAATACACGTCGTGTTCCGTTCAGCACACCGTTAATGGCCACACGGGTATATGTGCTACGATCCCATGCCGGGTGAAGATCCACTCGCATCTCCTTAGCCCTATTCATATCGTCATCAAAAAATCGCGTAACAGCGTCCATGCGAACCAACGTCTGTCTTTGGCCTTTTTCGAGGTCGAAAAAATGCAAAGGTGTTGTGCCGTCACCGAATGCATCAGCTTCACGCGGGTAGACATCACTGATCATGAACCGCCCCCCCGGGTGAATGGACGGGTGGCCATGATTGGCTGGGATATCCGTGAATTTCTTCAGACCGGTACCGTCATAGCGAGCCTGGACGTACATCCAGCCATCGCCGTCGGTATCGAGGTTCATAAACACATGCTCACCATCCGGGTGCCAGTTTGGGTGGTTGCCACCCTTGTCGGCCCATTCGGATGCCGGAATCGCCACCCGGATGTCGTCCCCTTTGCGGGTCATGGTGATTAGCATGGGTTTGCGCTGTTTGTCATTGTATGGCATGTAGCGAAGGACCAGCATGATGCGTTCAGACTGCGCATTCCACTTGACGTGAAATCCGTAAAAATCGCCCGGCCCATAACGACTCACATCGATCTTTGGCATGGCTTCATCAACGATCCGTTGATAGGACGCAATCATCTGGCTCTTACCGGTCAGAGTATTGGTGACATAAACACCATCGTTATTCACCAGGCCCTTGTTGATCGGGATGTACTCCTTAGGAACGATCACGCCATAGCCAGCCTGGGTTGCACCAATTCGTCGTAAACTAGTACTGACCGCCCAGTCGCCATCGGGTGAAACTGAATAGACTGTGCCATCGAGTTTTTGTTTACTACCGCTAAAGGGATCCATCCTGATTCCGTAAGGTATCCAGGTATCGGGATCGACATCATTAAAGAACAAATCATTATCGCTAGCGCCCCACTGTACCTGGGCTCCGAGTTGCGTATCCCAGCCGATGGTCTCGGCGATAACCTTCTGCTCACCAGTGGTCAGGTCAACTAGTACAATTTCAGCGACATCGCCAGGTTCCGGTGGGCGGTCTTCGCGCGGCAAACTGGTCAGACCCAGGTAGCGCCCCGACGGACTGAATGGTGAAGACAGATGAAAGCGGTGGATACAGTTGTCCAGGTCGGGTGTGACACACCATATTGGCACTTTAGGGTCATAATCTGTATAGCGTGGAAACACCCCGTCTAGTTGATATCTCGATCCGGTAAGCTTTGAGTCGGAGTCAGTGGTACCCGGAGTACCTATAGCCTCGATTGAACCATCATTCGGTTCTGTGCAGCCACTCACTGCAAGTGTGGAAGCCATCGCGGACATAGCTATCAAAAAATCACGTCTTTGCATTGAAACTCATCCTATTTTAATCAGTCCGTACAAGTATGTTAAATTTTCCGAGTAAACCTTCTCCCAGCACATCAGCTTGGATTGTTCATATGCACAATATGATATAAACAGCATTGCAGTAATAAAAAGAAATATTTTTGACTATCGCATGTTCACACTTTTTGCATTTTCATGGTGTTCACTGATTCATACTAATCTTTAACGTCTATTCCCGCTTTCGTGAGGATTTCCCTGAAATAATCATTGGTCACGTCGGAGCTTGTCACAGGGGATAGTGGTGCACTCACTTCAGGCAAATGGTGTGCCAGTTGTTGTTTGATCTCGTCGTAGTCGATGTTGTCAGCCAGATTTACCCATTCATTGGGGTCGTTCTGGTGGTCATAAAGTTCTTCGCTGCCATCCGAGAAATAGATATAGCGGTAACGGTCATCGCGGATGGCGTGGTTTCCGTATCCGTAAGAGGTCATTGCAACCTTGCCTGAAGTGTCAGCAGAACCTTCAAGGAGCGGCTTCAGGCTTGTACCCTCATTGTCTTCATTGGCAGGAAGACCCACTAGGTCAATCAGCGTTGGATATAGGTCGAGCAGGCTAGCTGGTGTACCGGTCACCTTGCCTTTAACGCCGCCGGGAGTCTTAAAAATCAACGGCACGCGCGTTGTTTCCTCCCATAGGCTATGCTTGGCAAAACGGTTTTTCTCACCCAGGTGGTATCCGTGATCTCCCCACAATACGACGATGGTGTTGTCGGCGTACGGACTCGACTCCAGGGCCTTCAAAACCTCGCCAACATAGTGATCGACGAAACTGACGCTGGCCAGGTAACCCTGTACGGCATTTGCCCACTCACCGTTTTCAATTACCCACTCGGTTGTAGGCATCATCGGCACTTCGTGCAGCGCACGGCTGATCTCGGGAATGTCATCAAAGTCCGTGGCCAGGTACGGCGGCATAGTCAGTGATTCCCGAGGGTGCATGTCAAACCACTTTTGCGGCGCATACCACGGTGCGTGCGGGCGGATAAAGCCGACCGTAAGGAAGAACGGGCTTGCATGCTCTTCGGCGAGCTTATCCTTTGCCCACATCGCCGATTTGTAGTCGATCATATCCTCGTCGTTTTTCGGAAATACACCCCAGTCGGTGTTGGTACCGTTTCTGTCCCAGACAAATTTGTTTCTAGGGTGAGGTCCGAAGCCATTGATGCGTCCTCCATACTCCTGGATACTACCTTCGGGTGCACCGCTATGGAAGATCTTACCAATTCCCATGGTTTTATAACCATTTTCAGCGAAATACTCGGTCATGAAGGTGATATTTTCGGTCGCCGGACTAGCCAACTTAATATTTTTGTCACTCAGCTGGCCATAAATACCTGTGGTCGAAGGTCGTAGCCCCGTCATCACGCTGGCCCTGGATGGACCGCAGAGAGAAGCTGTCGCGTGTGCGTTGGTAAAGAGCATACCTTCTGCCGCCAATTTATCTATGTTCGGTGTATGTGCATTGGGATGCCCCCCCATTACACCCACCCAGTCGTTGAGGTCATCCACGATAATCATCAGGACATTTTGTTTATGTGGCCCGGGGTTCGGTAATTCCTGTGCTTGTTCAGTTGTCTTCGAAGTGGCATCGCAGACTGTGATGAGCACAAGACTACTCAACACGCACAGGATTTTCGTCAAACTACTTCGGCGCATATTTATTCTCCTACAACTTCTGGTGGCTCTATCAGTTTTCATAACGCTGCATGACATATCGGGCCAGACGTCCATCGTAGGGCCGCTGGCTCGGGTCTTCGGGAATCAGTGCTTCGATGGCGGGCTTGAGGGCAGGGTCCAGTAAACCAGTTTCTAAGATAGTTTCCATGGCCTGCAGGCGTACCATCAGGTTTTCACTTCGCAGCGTGGTATCCAGATAGATGCTCGCCGCATCGAACTGGTCCAAAGAGATCAGGATCTCGGCTAATACGATCCCTGTCCAGGGTTTTACCTGGTCCAGTAAAACTTCAATGACCGGCAATTTCGCTTGTGCGTCCTGGCCCAGCAACAGGAGTCCAGTGGCTGCCCAGTAGCTTTTGACAGGGTGTCCGGACTGTAACTGCGCTAGGAAGTTCTCCAGATTTTCACTATTTCGGGAGCCCGCTACCGTCGCAAGATGGATGATTTCTTCGACAGGGTAATTCTCGCTCACAACATAATCCCGGATCACACCGGTTTGGTCGAGTTCCATCAACATGGGCTCGGGGATCAGGCCGGCATCACGTTGTTCTATTTGCCAGTTTGTAAGGGCTCCGGACAACTCTGCCAGTTTGCCGGCGTATTCCAGTTTTGCGGACAGGTTTACTGTACCATGCGGGTCGCTTTGAATGTCGTAGAGTTCCTCGGCCGGGCGTGGCTCGAAAAAGGCGGACTGGACAGCATTCAGTTTTCCTGCCTCGTATTCGCGGACCCAGGATTGCATTAGCGGCGCTTTCCATAGGAAATCCAATCGTCGTCCGTAGGGACGGTGCGGGAGGTAATTACGGGTGTAGCGATATTGTCCGTCGCTGACTGACCTGACGAGATTTCGCTTTTCATCCATGCGCCCACCATATGCGAATACATAGCGATTTTCACTCTCGCGCAGTAGAGAACTCCCTATCATTTGCTCCGGCAGCTCAATGCCGGCGATGGTCAACAGTGTAGGGGATAAATCGACTAAGCTGACCGGTCGATCGACTGTTCCGGTCAGCTCATAATCCACTAGATGGCGATACTGTTCCGGTACCCGGATCATCATGGGAACATGTAATCCACCTTCCGTCAGGAAACGCTTGGTACCGGCAACCGCACCGCCGTGGTCAGCGTAGTAAAACACGATGGTGTTATCCTCGAGGCCATCAGCTTTTAACTGATCGAGAATTTCTCCGATCTCGGTGTCAAGATCCTCCAGCCGGTCATAGTAGACGGCGTAGTCATTGCGGGCTTCAGATGTGTCGGGGTGATAAGGTGCCAGTTGCACCTCTGACGGGTCGTGGCGCTGTGCGGTGCTGCCCTTATGCAAGCTGCTTTCATGTGTGGCGTGTAGGTTGGCGATATGAAAAAAAGGCTGGCCTTCCGTTCGGTTGCGGTAGTTAGCTTCGCGGCTGCTCTCATCCCAGGCATCAACTTGGTCGACTGTGTTGTAATCCTTTTTGTAGTTGTTGCTGGTGTAGTAGCCGGCTTCACGCAGAAAGCTTGGATAAAAACGGATTACTTCGGGAATCTTGAAGCCGGAACGCATGTGCTCAGTGCCAAAAGCGATCGGATAGGCCCCGGTAATGAGTGCTGCGCGCGAAGGTGCACAGACCGGCGCGTTGCTGTAAGCGCGGGTGTATCGGATACCTTCGGCTGCCAGCGCGTCCAAGCGGGGCGTTGTTGCCAGTTTGTCGCCGTAACTGCCTAACCATGGACTGTTGTCTTCACTCACAATCCAGAGGATATTTGGCCGCTGAGGCACCTGTCGGCCTTCCTGGCATGCGATTAGCAACAGGCAGCAGAACAGTAGAAAAATAATTAATCTCATGAATAACGCCCCTTGTGATTTGGGCTTTTCATAACTAATTAAGATCTGGTTGTTTTTCCTCTTTCGAGAATTGACGCATAGGGCCTGCGGTGCGCGGATAATCTTCCCACACCTGGCCATAACCCACTAAACGCGGATCTCTGGTGTCGGTCAGGGTATCGCTCAACTTCTTTTGATACTCGGCAAAAACCTGTGCGTGGTCCGGATCATCAGCTAGATCATTTAGACTTTCAGGGTCGTCCTTGACGTTAAAGAACTCCCACTCTGGCCGTTTGTCTACTGCCAGGTGAAAAAATGGGCCAATGTAAGCATCATCCCGTTTGGCCAGCAGTTCGCGCTTGATCATGGAATCATCGATATCGTAGTACGCGCTATGCGGTGCACTCAGCTCGCCATCGACAATTTCACGAGCTTCCCCGGCTGGATCGAGATCCGGTCTGGCATTCCAAATAATCAAAAAATCGCCACTGCGCATCATTCGTTGCGGATAGGAGAGATTTTTGTAACGGGATGAAGAATGGCGTTCGCGGCCAGAAAAAACTGCACGATTATAATCGAGTTCATCAGCGTCACCGCTTAATAGGCCCAGCAGCGACTGGCCCACAAATTGATTCGGAATCTCAAGGCCTGCGGTTTCCAGAATGGTGGCAGACAAGTCAACAAAGCCAACAGGGCCTTCGATGACTTTTCTCTTCTGTCCGCCCTGGCCCCAACGGATGGAGAGCGGCACATGAATACCGTAGTCGTAGCCGTTTGACTTGGCGCGGGGCATTGGCATCCCGTTGTCAGCAGTCACGATTATAAGGGTGTTGTCCATCTCACCTGCGGCTTCCAGGGTGGCGATAATACTGCCTAGGTGAGTGTCGAAATGATTTATTTCATCAGCATAATCAAGAAGCATCGAACGGCTGGCTTGTGTGTTTGGCAGGAACTCTGGGACAACAACTCTGGCCATGTCTTCATCACTGTGGCCGAGTTCCGCGTAAACCAGATGCGGTTCTTTCGATCCGTACCAGAAATAGAATGGCTCATCGTTCTCGCGCTCTTCCATGAATTGCTGGAAATTACCTGCATAGTCGATATCAGAAATACCTATTTGTGGTTTGACCTTCAACTTTGCTTCATTGTACTCAACACCCGCTGGGTTTTTTGTACGCCCGCCAGCGAGCCAGTCACCCGGACCCCAACCCTTGCCGGTGAATCCCGTTTTATAGCCAGCGCCTTCAAGCAAATCGACAAAGGTTTCATAGTGGATCGGGAATGAACTGGCGTGGGTTCCGGCCGGGCCGATCATCCAGTGGTGCTGCCCGGTCAACAGACTGGCCCTTGAAGGTGAGCACCCGGGAGATGCTGCGTATGCATTGCTAAAGCGAAATCCGTCGTTGGCGATTGCATCGAGATTGGGCGTTTTAACAAATGGACTGCCCTGGGCCGATGTGTGCTTCCAAGAATGGTCATCGCTGATGGCAATCAGGATATTAGGTCTTTTAGCCTGCCCGCTTGCGACTGCATATGAAGTTTGAGACAGCAGCAATAGAATTGCCATTGATTTTATGATGTTCAGCATTCCGGACCTCATCTAAATAAACTGGGACATTGAATTGCGCAAATCCAACTAGTGTGATCTTTAGTATATGTTAACGCTATCATATATGCTACTCGATCGCGGATCCGGTGACATTACAGTAATTGAACCAAAGCAGTCTCTTTTTTATGGTCACAATTATTCGAACTCACTTGCGTCCATTTTCTAAAGCGGCGTGGGCATCAACCGTTTTCATCCAGCAGAAATGCCACTGCGTTCGGTTTTTCTCCATCCAGCCAGCCATAAAACATCAACATGCCGTCGACGGCACTGCCGTTCGGACGCAACACCGGCTGGACATTGTTGAAGCTCCAACCATTATACCGCGGCGATTCCGGCGTGATATCACGATGCAGGTTCCAGGTGTCGCCATTGTCCTTCGATACCCACTGCTCGATCCTGCCGCCGCCGTGGGTGTAATTAACACCTTGTTTGGTTTGATAGCCGTCACCAACGATTACGTAGGCATGTAGTTGGCCCCGACTGTCATTTTTTAGGTAGGTGCTGTTCCACTGGTGGTTGGAGGCGGTGATGCGGGTCTTGAGCCACTTGCCGTCGACCTTTCGCACGTAGTAGTAATTGTGTGTTTCAAGATCTTCCTCTGAGAGGACGTGCAGCGCGCTGGGTTCGCCATTCTCGTCCAGGCATAGTGCCGGCGGCACGCCTGCACCGCGCCACTCGGTATTCCAGATCTGGCATTTGGCCCTGGCGGTTTTTATATCGAGGGGCGTTTTGATGAGCTCGCCGCGGTCATTCCTCACCTCATGCGTATGGAGGTCGATTTTCAACAGCGAGAGGTTATATTTCCAATTATTACTGACGGGCATGTCATATCTGGGATTATACAGCCGCTCAGGGTCGTTGGATCTCACATCGTCATAATCGGTAAACATGACATACAGGGTCTTGCGGTCCGGGCTCAGTATCTTAGCCTGGTACGACGACCATTCCGGGTAGTTGTATATGTCCAAGTTGGTGACATCGTTTTCCGGTCCCGTCCAGCTCCTGCCTTGGTCGCTGGTAATTCGGTAACTCCATGAAGCGGAATGACCGCCGGTGCGGTAATAGACTAATTCCCTGTCATCGTGAAGACGGAAGATTGTCGGGTAGGAGACCATTGGTGCGATATCCGGAAGCGCAGACCAGTCCGATTCTGTCTCGCCCATTCCGCCCGGCTTGTTCGCGACCAGGTGCGTACCGGGCTCGTTGTGACAGTGGTACAGGTAATGAAGGAAGTTTTCTTTATCGACCCAGACAACCGGGCAGTCGTGGTGGTCGCTGGAAGGTTCCCCAATTTTCAGTGGTGCGGAAAATGTACGGTTTTGCGCATCGTAGCTGATCAGCATGGCATAAGTGGGCGCCACTCTTCCCTTCGTGATATTGGCGGCCGTTCCACCACCCTTGTAGCCGATAAAAATCCTGTCGTTGAAGTAGACCGCTTGCGGTCGTTGGCGAGTGTCATAAAGCATCTTCTTCGCGCCACCGAAGCCAAAGGCGATGGCTTTTGCATCATTAGTAAGCTGGCGGGCCCATGAGGGCGGAAGTAGTCCAGCCAATGGTATTGCCACTGCAGTTTGCAATAATTTTCGTCTATTCATCTTAACTCTCCATAATGCGATGTTCAGGATTCCTTCCTCTGGCTAGCCAGGCTTGGCCTGATGATTCAGATCAAAGTCCATGGCGAGCGATATTTATAATGCAGCAACTCGTTTGCCGCGGGATTATTGGTAACCTGCTCGAGATCCGGGTGCCATTCGATTCGACCGCTCATTGCCATCGCTGTGCTGGCCATGCGCGCGAAGCTGGTGGAACCGTGGCTGTCCTCAAGAGAGCACAAAGGCACGTTGCGGCTCTTAATGCAATCCAGGAAGTTTCGAATAAGATTGGCCGTAGAGTCCTCGCCGATACCAAGGTCACCGTGCTGGATATCGTTTTTGGGTAATTTTTCTTTCGGGTCTACCAGCAGTTTCCAGGTCTAAAACTGGCCCGGCCGTACCGGCCTCAACCTTAGGCATGTTGACTCCTTAAGTTAGCGTTATCATAGCGGTTACTACATCATGGCCCGAAAGGCTTTGCAATAATTTCTTCGAAAAAGATTGAACAGACTTGCCGCATATTGTGTGTGTTCTCTCCAGCCGAAAACACGTGTTTCTCTATAACTATCTGTTTATAGTGTTATAAATTTTGTCTTTCGTAATTTTTTTAATCTGTATGTATTGTTCTCGAAAAATGTCCACACAGGCTACTCAATTTGAGTCATTTATTCTATGCATTGGAAAGTATAGATGCATTCGATGAAACATGATAACGTTAACTATTTGTGAAGAATGGAAGCCACCAAGTAAAAAAAAGGCCTGAATTGGTATTTTAATCCGCGCCACATGATTGAAATCGCATCTGTCTTTTATTGGGAAATACCCATTTATTGGTGAGCATAAAGGCGGATAATGATGTCCAAAAGGGAACCAAAACGTGAAAATCAAGACTCAAATTCAGGTGGCAACTATCATCGTGGCCGGAATCTTGGCAGGAACTGTGTACGCCGCAGAATGGCAATCTCTGATTGGTAGTGACCTGACTGGATGGAAACAGGAGGGCGGCGAGGCACGATATGAAATTCAGGATGACCAGATCGTTGGTTATACCGTTGCAGATTCGCCCAACAGTTTTCTGACAACGCGAAAGCACTACTCCGATTTCATACTTGAATACGAAATGCTGGCCGACCCGGCCATGAATTCCGGCGTGCAGATTCGCAGTCACGTCAATGACAATGGGGTTGTGAACGGATACCAGGTCGAGCTTGATCCAACGCATCGTAGGTTCAGCGGTGGCCTCTATGATGAAAAGCGTCGGCGCTGGATGTATCCCTTGTCACGCAATGAAAAAGGTCGCAATGCATTTCAAAACGGACAATGGAATCAATTTCGTGTCGAGGCAATCGGCCATTCCATCCAGGTCTGGGTCAATGGCATACAGACGGTTGCCATGGTTGACGATATGACCGCCGAGGGATTTTTTGGCCTGCAGATTCATAGCATCAGGGACTCAGCACTGGCTGGCAAGACCGTTCGTTGGCGTAACATGAGAATGCTGACCAGCGATCTCGAGGCCAACCGGACATCACGTGACCCCGAAGTCGTGGAAATTTCCTACCTTCACAATCAGCTAACAGATTACGAGGTCCGGCAAGGATGGCGCTTATTGTGGGACGGCAAAACGTCAGATGGCTGGCGGGGCGCAAAACTTGACCACTTCCCGGCTGAAGGCTGGCACATGGTTGATGGTGTTCTGTCGGTTAAAAGTACAGACGGCGGTGAATCCACCGGCCCCGGGGATATTGTTACCCTGGCGAGCTTCGGCAACTTCGAATTGGAATTCGAGTTTCTACTGTCCGAGGGTGCAAACAGCGGTGTCAAATATTTTGTCGATTCGGATTTGAATCTCGGGGCGGGATCCGCCATTGGTTGCGAGTTCCAGGTGCTCGACGATGCAGTACATCCCGATGCGAAGGCGGGTGTCAACGGAACCCGCATGTTGGGTTCGTTGTACGACCTGATTGCTGCGGAAAACCTGTCTACAAAAGGCAGGGCCAAGCAGTTCAAAGGTATTGGTCGATGGAACCAGGGTCGGATCGTTTCACAGGACGGGCATGTAGAACATTGGCTGAACAACGAGAAAGTGATTGAGTACGACCGCTTCAGCCAGATTTTCAGGGCGCTTGTCGCTTACAGCAAATACAATGTCTGGCCCAATTTTTGTGAATTGCTGGAAGGCCGCATCCTGTTACAGGATCATGGTGATGCTGTCAGCTATCGTAGTGTCAAGGTTAGGGAACGCTGAGATTTTCAAAACAGTTCGCCGGTCCCGATGATGACGGCAGACTTTTCAGCAAGTGGAGACAATGAATCTACGTAGGGCATCATGGTGTTTGCTTGAGTATATTTTCGTGCCGGATATGTCTTAATGCGTACGGCAGTAACTTGTACGTTGGTAGGGCATAAGAGACCGCTTGAGCCTTTTCAAAGAGACACTGTTCAGCTCGGAATCCCTCCAGTTTAGCCTGCTAACCGGAGGGTTTGTGCTTTTCTTCGCCTTTCTTGGAATTCGGCCTCAATCGTTTCTAAAAATTATTCAGCCATCGAAAGAAATTTTGATTTGGGTTGTCTATCCCCCAGCCAGTTTTCAATTTTGGTGATAATTTCCGGATAATCCTTCGCTACACTCTTCTGTTCATTGTGTTGATCCCGATAAGCCAGGTTGTACAGCAGCATGGGTGAACCGTTGGCCGGAACGACCGCTTTGAAATTGTGGTAGCGCACGAAATAATTCCATTGCGGCTCTGCCGGCAAATACTGGTGTAATTGCGCCACTACTCCTGCAAAATTTCGATCATTTGCCAGGTTGACGAACTCGTCGGGGTCTAGCTGCAGATCATATAACTCGGCGGCCCCGTCAAAATAGTGAATATATTGCCAGCGGGGTGTGCTGACGGTGTGATTTCCGCGGCCAAAGGTGGTGTGTGTATAGCTTTGCCATTCATGGTCAGGATCTTTGACCAAGGGCAAAAGGCTCTGGCCCTGCCAATCCTTATTGAGTGGAGTACCTGTCATATCGGCGATAGTCGGGGCAAGATCCAGCAAATTGACCATGCGCGCGCTTTTGGTATGAGGCTTAAAACCGGCAGGCGTGTGACTCTTTGGAGGAACAATAACCATCGGTATTCGAGTTGACCGGTACCAGCCCGTCGCTTTGCCCCAATGCTGTTTTTCGCCCAGGTGCCAGCCGTGATCTGACCATAGGACAACCAGCGTGTTGTCGGCGTAGACGCTGTCATTGAGTGCCGCCATGAGATTGCCTACTAGTTCGTCGACAAAAGAAATGGACGCAAGGTAAGAAGAAACTGCATTTTCCCACTCCCCATATTGTGCAACGCTGCTGTGCAATCCAGAGGTCTCCGCGGCTTCGGTATATTCCTTACCCGAACGGGGCAGATCACTCAAATCGTCTTTAAGAGATTTTGGAAGGACGACTGTTTCCGGGGGATACAGATCATGAAAGCGTTTCGGATTGTACAAAGGCTGGTGGGGACGATTAAACCCAACCGCTAGGAAAAAAGGCTTTTTCTGTCTTTTTTGCAACCTTTTGATTGCCCAATTGACCTTTCTTGTATCGGAAAACATCTCATCGGGAAGGTCCACCGGGCCCCAGTCGAAAGTATTGCTGGATCTCCAAAACCGGTCGGCCGGGAAGCCGTTGAGCGGAAGGCGGAATTCTTTGCCATTCTTAATTACCAGGTTGAATGGATTTTGCTTCTCAAGACTCAATTCTTCTTTGCTGAACGGTGATCCGGAGCTACCTTGCCCCCCGAACTCGTCCCAGGCATTTTCTGGCATTTTGCCTTCGCCGGCATGAAATATTTTCCCTGCGCCCATGAGGTAATACCCGTTCTGGCGAAAATATTCCGGCATGCTGATCAAGTGCGGCAATTGCTCCTTGTAATTAACCGCATTGGTGTAAATGCCGTTGGATGTTGGCCATAATCCGCTCATGATGGCGGTGCGGGAAGGCCCGCAAATGGGTGCCGGAACGTGCGCGTTGGTAAATGAGATACCTTGAGCCGCGAGGGTGTCCATGTGAGGTGTTTGAACCTGTGGATGGGTGTTTAAAAACCCGGCCCAGTCGTTCATATCGTCAATGGCGATGAACAATACATTGGGGTGGGTTTCATCTGAAGCTACCGATTGTCCCATGACCGAGCTGGGAAGAATGGCAATCAGCACAAACAGAGATAGAAAAAAAGACAGTTTCTTTGACATATTAAATTCCGATTCGCTTCTTTGCCTTTAAATAGTCCATGACCGGCCTACAATCTTCTGCCAAACAGGACCAGCTTGCGCTCATCTACAGAGTGCATGTCTTTAAGGCTTAGTAGAAGAGCATATACCGGTAGATTGCCGAACTTTCAGTTCGTAATCGAGCAACACATTGGGCTGCGCTTTTTCGTGTGACTCGTCATTGATTTGCTGAATGTGGCGTACCAGTAGCTCAACAGACTCCTCGCCCATGGCCCGCAGGGGCTGTCGGATTGTTGTCAGTTTTGGCCATACAGAACAAGCGATAGGGGCATCATCGAAACCGGCAACGCTTAATTGCTCGGGGATTTGTATTTGTAACTCCTGCGCTGCCGACAATACACCAGCCGCCATTTCATCATTGCTCGCAAATATGGCGGTCGGGCGATCTTTTATTCGTAATAATTCGCGCGCACATTCGTTGCCGGACTGAACATCGAACGAACCTTCTTTGATATTGTAGGCGGGAAGTTTCAGGCCATGGTCACGAATCGCTGCCGTGAAACCTTCAAACCTCAGTGCGGAGGCAACATAGTCATGGGGGCCTTTGATAAACGCGATTTTTTCGTGCCCCAGCGAAATCAGGTAGTTAGTCATCTCATAGGCAGCGGCGAAGTTGTCGATGCTTACCCGCATCTGTATATCCTGTGCTGGCGTGCCAGCAATCCGAACGCAGGGCACAGCTTTTTCTCTGACGATTTTAAGCAGTTGCCGGTCAAAGCAGATAGGTGGTGGAAGTATTATTCCATCTACGCGGGAGAGATCTATAAGTTCAGCGATTTCGCCGTAATCAATCGGCGTGCCAAAACTTTCACCCTCATAATTACCAACACCCTCAATCGTGAGGTGATAGCCGATGTTTCGGCATGCGTGCATCATCCCGATCAACACTTCTGCGGTCCAGGTAACGTTCGGGTTATTAAAGATCATCAATAACTGATATGTCTGCCCGCTCGACAAGCGTCTTGCGCCGATATTTGGACGATAATTTACTTTCGCGATCGCTTTGTGGATTTTTTCAGCCGTGCCTTTCTGGACATTTCCTTTGCGATTTACCACACGGCTGACCGTCATGAGTGACACGCCAGCCTCTAGGGCAACATCCTTGATTGTCGCTTCGCGTTTTCGAGAGTTACGTTGCTTTTTTTCACCCATGAAGATTCTCTATTGTATTTGGTCGAATTCTATCGCAAAAAGGCTGCGAAATTAATCGCAGTCAACACCCTCTCCACCGTAAGCGCCAATGAACCGGTACTTCAATACGCACTCATCCTCCAAAGCAGTATATATAAATAAAGTTAACGATATCATAATATTTACCTTTTACCTGCCTAGCACAGCGTACCACTTCCTTCGCTCTGGAAAATATTCCTGTGCGACTGCTTTATCTTTGTTATTTCATTTAAAAGAAGCAAATAAATACTTTGATACCGGTTCTTAGAGTATCCCGAGTGGAAAAGTCAACTTAAATCATCGAAAACTTGGGCAGTTCACTTACAGCAGTTCACTTACATACAAGATATCCTTTTTTATTAGATAATTATTGGCGAAAATGTTGAAAAAATGATAACGTTACCATTCAGTAAAAACAATTGCGTAGCTTAGCTTAGCTGATTGCCTCCAGCCCAAGGTAAAAACAGCAGTTCAGGAGACACACCATGAAAATTTACAAGTACGCTTTCGCTATCACCAGCGCATTTTTTATCCTGGTTATTCTTGCGTCATGCGACTCGACCGGCGAAGGCGATTCAAACGCGCAGGCATCGGGCGAGATTGAAGTTGTTAATCATAATGTGACGTCCGAGTCTGAACGCGAAGTTGCGAACTTTGCCTCTGGCCGTTTCGTACCAGAACGTCAAGACGATTTCGCCTGGGAAAATGACAAGGTGGCGTTCAGGGTTTACGGCCCCTCCTCCGGCGGTGCCGGACAGGTCAGCGGAGTTGATGCTTGGTTTAAGAGGGTTTCATACCCCGTCATCGACAAGTGGTATGCAGGGTATCTGGCGGGACAGAGCTACCACGAAGACCATGGTGAGGGCTATGACCCTTATCATGTAGGTAGTAGTCGGGGTGTTGGTGGAACGGCAATCTGGCTTGACGGAGTTGCCTGGCCGGCCGCCATGTACGATCAATACGAGCTCATTCAAAGTGGTGGCGATGTGGTTGAATTCAGGTTGCAGTATGAGTGGGATACACCGCTGGGGCGGGTAGGGGAAAGCAAGACAATATCCCTCGAGATAGGCGAGCAGTTGTACCAGGTGAGTTCGGTCTTCACCCTGAATGGGGAGCCCGAATCATTACCGGTGGCCATCGGCTTGACTACGCATGATGAAGCCGCGCAAACGTTCAGCAATCCTGAGCAGGGTAGGATTTCTACTTGGGAGCTGATTGATGGCAATGGTGTGGGGACAGGAGCCCTGTTGGCGCCTGACAGCATCATTGAAACCATTCACACGCCAAGTGACGATAAGGATGCGAGTCACATCTGGCTTGTTACTTCTTCCAACGAGAATGGCGAACTTAGTTTTCGTGCCGGATTTGCTTGGCAGGCCGCGCAGGAGATTGACTCCATTGAGCGGTGGAATGAATATCTAGATGCCAGGGCGAGCCAATAGAATTTTACAATCACATCTTTCAGCTCTAAGGCTGAATAGACAACTGGAGTTAGACATGGAATTTTTATATACCGCCGACCGCGAACGCTATCGACGCATGACAACGGGCGAATTGCGTGATGCTTACATGATCAAAGATATGTTTGTGTCGGGAGAAGTCAGCCTGACTTATACGGATGTTGACCGCGGCATCGTAGGTTCGGCAGTACCACTTGAAGAGGTGCTTGCCTTACCGATACACAAGGAACTAGCCTCCGATCACTTTGCGCAACGCCGTGAAATCGGAGTCATCAATATAGGCAGCGCGGGGTCGATCAGTGTCGATGGCGAGACATATCCGTTGGACAACCGTGACAGTCTGTATATCGGTCGTGGCAGCAAGGACGTCGGTTTCAATAGCGACTCGGCTGCAGATCCGGCAAAATTCTATTTCGTGAGTTACCCGGCACATACAGCGTATCCCACGAAACTGGTGACAAAGGCCGAGGCCAATCGCTTGGAGATGGGAAGCAAGGAAGGGTGTAACGAGCGCGTGATTCACCAGTCGATCAGGCCCGGAATTGTGGATAGCTGCCAGATCGTTCTGGGATTCACGGAACTTGCACCTGGCAGTATCTGGAATACGATGCCGGCACATACCCATCGTCGACGAACCGAGATTTACATGTACTTTGACGTTGATGAAAGTGATTGTGTATTCCATTTCATGGGAGAGCCGGATGAGACACGGTCAGTGGTGTTAAGGAACGGGGAAGCTATCGTATCTCCTACCTGGTCCATGCACAGTGGTGCGGGCACCCGGAACTATACGTTTGTGTGGGCTATGGGTGGCGAGAACCAAGAGTTTACCGACATGGATCACATCGATATAAAAGATCTTCGGTAACAGTTTTAAATACGTGAATTTTAGAGGTAAAGAGATGAATAACAAGCGGCTTTATGGTTTCAGAGTTCTGGGCATCGCTGTTTCTTGCATGATCGCGATGTCCGCATGTGCAGGTAACTCCGGCACAACGGCTGATGACCTTTTTTCTGCAAAAAACGTCAATGCTTTTGACCCCGCCACGATCGATGTGATCGGCGACAGAGTCGCGGACTGGCAAATCGCCAATCTTGACAACCTCAGTAGCTATATGCGGAATTACCGCGATAACACCGCCGACCGTCGAGGCTGGCACCATGGTGCACTCTACGTAGGTATGATGAGCTGGGCTGAGTTGCCCGGAAATGCGGCGTATTACGCGCCGTTCAGAGAGATTTCTGAGGAGGAAGAGTGGCGACTGGGCGACCGACTTTTTCATGGTGACGATCACATTGTCGGGCAGATGTATCTGACCTTTTACGAGAAGGACAAGGACCCAAAGATGATCGATCATACGATCAGGCAGCTAAACCAGATACTGGTGTCCGATCCCGATGACACACTCGAATTCCTCGGTGATTCCTTACCCGGAGTGGGACAAGTATGCCAGTTGCGCTGGTGTTGGTGTGATGCCCTGTTCATGGCGCCGCAGACATGGATGCGACTGTCACTGGTGACCGGTGAAGATCAGTACATGGAATATGCTGATAAGGAGTTTTGGGCGACTACCGACTACCTCAAGGATCCCGAGACCCACCTTTACTTCCGTGATAGCCGCTATTTCGAACGTCGTGAAGAAGCGGGCAACAAGATATTCTGGGCGCGCGGAAATGGCTGGGTATTTGCTGGCCTGGTTAATATCCTGAGAATCCTGCCTGAAGACCACTCTTCCTACCCGAAGTATTTGCAGTTGTACAAGGATATGTCCGCCACGATCGCCAGTCTGCAGCATGACAATGGAATGTGGAGTCCGTCTTTGCTGGGGGAGCAAGTAGTAAAGGAAACCAGCGGATCGGGATTTATGACCTATGGTCTTGCCTGGGGCCTTAACAACGGTCACCTAGACAATACAGAATACGGTCCGGTGGTGCGCAAAGGCTGGCAGGCTCTGGTCGGTGCAGTCGGCGACGACGGTAAGCTGGGGTGGGTACAACCTGTCGGGGCTGGCCCGGACAGCGTGTTTGAAACTGACAGCCAATTATATGGTGTCGGAGCATTTTTGCTTACCGCTTCTCAAATGCTTCAGGCAAAGTAAGCCATGCTAAATCTATTCAATCTCGAGGGTAAAGTGGCCATGGTTACCGGCGCCAGTCGGGGGCTTGGCCGGGCAATGGCAGTTGCGCTTGCCGGCGCCGGCGCAGATATCGTTGCGGTCGCATCCGCCAGCGAGAATGCCGCGCAAACGGTTTCGGACATTGAAGCTTTGGGCCGTAACAGTAAAGCACTGGGCTGCCGCCAGGATGATCCGGCGGACGTGCGGCGTGCGGTGCGTGATGGAATTGACGCATTCGGCCAGGTGGATATCTTGGTCAACAATGCCGGTACCATCCGGCGAGCGCCGGCCGAGGAATACAGCGATGAGGACTGGTCGATGGTAATGGATACCAATCTGAATGGTTTGTTCCAGTTTTGCCGGGGGATCGGTAAGCATATGTTGGAGCGAGAGCAGGGCAAGATCATAAACATTGCCTCGTTATTGAGCTTTTCCGGTGGCATCACTGTGCCGGCATATGCAGCAAGTAAAGGTGGCGTGATGCAACTGACCAAGGCGCTGGCAAATGAGTGGGCGAATCGTGGTATTCAGGTCAATGCAATCGCCCCTGGTTATTTCGCCACGGATAATACCGCGGCACTACAAGCCGATGAGACCCGAAACAGGCAAATACTGGCGCGAATTCCGACCGGGCGCTGGGGTGAATCCGAAGACCTGCAGGGCGCCATTATTTTTTTGGCATCCGATGCATCCAACTACGTGAACGGTCATATCCTAACCGTCGATGGCGGCTGGATGGCGCGCTGAATCAATCAAACATAGTCTTAGTGATCACTAGCCAATGAACCCAACCTGGATTTACCTGGCAATCGAGGTGCTCCTTCATTAACAGAAAATATGAGGCATAGAGAATGATCATCAAAAATAACGATATTGCAGCGGTTGCCCTGGGTGAGGGCGTATCGAGGAAAGTCCTGTCTTCTGGCGGCACCATGATGACCGTGCAGTTCAATTTTATAGAAGGTGCGGTCGGTAACCTGCACACGCATCCGCACGAGCAGGTAGGGTACGTGATTCAGGGGCGTTTCGAGCTGACACTGGCTGGCGAAGTAACCACCATAGGGTTAGGTGACACCTATTATGTGTCCTCAGGTGTCGAGCATGGCGTCGTTGCGTTAGAAGACGGCATTCTACTTGATGTTTTCACACCCCAGCGGGAAGATTTTTTGGCATAGATGAACATCATTGACCCCCACCAAATATAGATAACCCCCAGTTTTTGCAGGGGTTTTTATTTTTCTAGTTTTCAATTTGATTCACTTTGCCCTAGGATTCGGTTCTATCAGAAATCAGATGTGCTGCCGTGATAAAAATAGGGCCGACTACCGCAAAAACTGCAACTAATCCGAACATGTTTAACAATACATTGCCAATACCCAGCTCAGCTACGTTCAGAAATGTAGAAGGATAAACATTGGTTAATAACCCCCGGATGATTGATGTTACTCCATATACGGCAGGAAATATGAGTCAGTAAGGAAGATTTTTATAGAAAATCGGTCGCTTTTTAGCAAAGAATAACCAATCGACAATATAGAGAATGGGCATCACTATATTCAACCCTGTAGCGGTCAGCCAAGTGACACCTTGAGGATTCCAATAAGGCACGATCAGCACATGATAAACAACGGATACCATAAGAATATATGATGCAAGGGCTGCACGAACGGCAGGACGCATGAAAAAATTAGCTAATTTTCTATCTGGATTAAGTAATGGTGGCGTAAAGGCAAGCGCAATAGGCATGTTGATTGGCACTTAGTAGTAATCCACTAACACCCTTTTGGGCAGATTGTGAAGATTATGGTGCTTCGGCAGCATGTACCTCTAATAAAAATTTCGACACGTCCTTAGCAGACTGATTGGGTATTTCTTCCATCGGCATATGCCCAACATTGTCATAGATTACCAGTGTCGAGCGCGCCAAGGCAGTAGTAAAAAACCCAGCCACATCAACGGGGATTAATGAGTCCTCTCTTCCCCACATAATAAGTGCTGGTGCGGTAAATTTAGCGGTATCGACAGGCTCTTCAATTGTGTTATGGGTACTAAAGCGACTGAGAGTAGCATCCCGACTTCCATCACGCAGAGCTAATTCATAGTACCTTTGGATAAGCTCTTCGGTAACCATGGGCGAGTAGTTATAGGCTGAGTTGACACCTTGTTTAGTTATCCAATAAGGGTCGAGATATTTGGCAATAGCTCGAAACCAGGGCTTACCCATTAAGCTAAAAAATACTGGTGCCTCTTTTTTGTCTTGATCTAATTGATTGTCCATTGTCTCTAGCTGTTGCCTAAATTGGGGCAAACCTGAAGAATCAATCAGCAGCATGGCCTCTACTTTTTCTGGATGAGCCAGGGTATAGCGCCAGGTAACCCCTCCGCCCATAGAATTACCCCCTAGAGTAAACTTATCTATGCCCAAATGACGAATCACCGCATCCACTGTTTTCAATTGTGCTTGCGCACCATATTTATTATCAGGCACAGCGCCAGTTAATCCGTGAGCGGGAAGATCCATCGTAATAATACGATAACGATCGCCCAGAATTTTCACCCAAGGCTCCCAGGTATGCAGCGAAGCGTTGGATCCATGGATTAAAACTACCGCGGGGCCGGCTGGATTTCCCTCGTCGCGAAAGTGTATGCGGGCACCATTTTCCATAGTGAAGAATTGTGATGTTTCACTCGTATACTTGGCATCTACCTCATCCTGTGCCAATTCGCCTTTATAAAGAAAAATTCCAGCGCAAAGTAAGATTATGATGGTGCTGCCAATGGTGATTCTAATTATTTTCATTGCAAAGTCCCGGAAATTTTTCCATTTCATTATAAGTAAATACTCACGGTGGCATCTTTATTTGACGAATTTAAAACAGACCGACCCTCCGCGGCACTAAGCTAAAAAAATGGTAGATCGGGTGCAAGCTTGCGTATTATATAAAAACAAAATACGCTTACATTGAGTATTCGGAATTCGTTGACCATAACACGAAGTCGATGGCATAGTTCCTAAGAGTTAGATCATTAACAATATCCGAAATGCTTAGAATATTTCGTGTTTTCAAATATAGATTTTTCCTTAACTGATAACCGGTACGTGAAAACCAAAAATGACTCCAAATAGAAGAAAAATTTTGAAAATAGCGGCTGCGACGACTGCTTCGATGATTCTGCCGTTACACAGTACTTTTGGCATATTACATGCTCAAAATAGAGACCGTGTGCGTCTTGCCGTAATTGGAACTGGATCACGTGGTAAAGGGTTACTCAATATCTTAAAAGACTTAGATTTTATTGAAATTGTTGCAATTTGTGACACTCTTGCATTTCGGCTCAAAGACGCTCAGCAGATAGCGCCAAAAGCTAAAACTTATTCAAGCCATTTAGAATTATTAAATCACCCCGATCTTGATGCAGTGATAATCAGCACACCGTTGAGTTCACATGCGGAAATTGCAATGGATTCAATCGATGCAAAGGTTCATATCTATTGCGAAAAAACATTAACAAAGGGATCAGCTGACACGTTAGCATTACTCGAAAAAGTCAGACTAAACCACAAAAAGATCTTTCAAACTGGACACCAATTTCATAGCTCGCGATTATATTCTCATATCGTTGAAAAGATCCAGGACGGCCAAATCGGAGTAGTTACTTCTGTTGAGGCACAATGGAATAGGAACGGAAATTGGCGTAAACCTGTCTCTGATCCTCAGCTTGAACGACAAATAAATTGGCGGATGTATCGTGAATACTCATCGGGTCTGCTGGCAGAGTTAAGCTCACATCAAATTGATTTCGTGAATTGGTTTACAGGAGCGGTACCAGAAAAAGTCATAGGGTTTGGCGGCATTGATTATTGGAAAGATGGACGTGAAACGTATGATAATACGCATGTAATCTACGCCTATCCTAGAGGAATCAAGGCCTCCTTTACCTGTCTCACATCAAATGCCAAAGATGGTTATCAGATAAAAGTATTTGGTGATAAGGCTAGCATTATTATAGATCGTAATGAGGCTTGGGAGTTTCCTGAAGGGCAATATGATAAAACATATGCTGATGTAGATGGAGTTTCAGGTGCCACGAAGAATTGGGTAGCAGGCAAAGGAAAATCTATTAGAGTCGATCATATTGAACCCACAAAGCAGTCCTTAATCGACTTTAGGAATTCGATCATTAACTCCACAAAGCCAATGTCAGATGTATTTTCAGGGGCCAACACAGCTTTAGCAGTCGACATGGGAATTCGGGCAATGGATACTAATCAGCCGGTTTTTTGGAAATAACCAATTTCAACTATTAGTTCCTGAATCGGCCTAAAATCCTTACGCTGTAGCATTGGGGTGACTGCTCAATACTAAAAAGCGTTTAAAGAATCCTGGGTTTAAATTTTAAAAGATATTAGCTTAAGGGGAATATTTTCTTAGTTGACACAAAAGAATGACACCGGTATCATAAGTCATCGAAAAAGAGGTCTGCGGCAGAAAATACTTTAGCCAAACTATGATTTACTTAGGCGTGGTAACTCCACCGGTGGGGACCGCCCTCTTTGTGGTCTGCGCTTTAGGTGGTATTCGCATTGAAGATACCTTGCGCTCTATTTGGCCTTTTTACCTTATATTTATAGCAGTGCTGGCTCTGGTTACTTACCTCCTTAGCACAACTCTATTTTTACCCGGCTTGTTTAATTAATAGCCTGTTGAGTCAATAAATTATGCAGAGACTTAGTCAAAAAAATCTTACAAATATTTTAGGGAAAGTAGCGGATAAAAACTATCATATTTCCAAAGAAAACTATGACCGAGACGTTATTAAACCCGGAATAGTGCACTTTGGGGTAGGCAACTTTCATCGCTGTCATCAAGCTGTGTATATAGATAAACTTCTCGGGCAAGGTGATTTAGAGTGGGGCATTATTGGTGTCTCTATGCGCTCTAGTAAAATTAGAGACGCATTGAAACCGCAGGACTTCCTCTATACTGAAGCAACCCTGGGGAGTCAGATAGAATTCAGAATTATAGGCTCTATTCTCGATATTCTGGTGGCGCCAGAGGATCCCGTCGCTGTAATTAACCAGCTAGCTGACACCAATATTAAACTAGCGACTACAACGATTACCGAGAAGGGCTACTGTTTATCCTCCGGACAAATAGACAGCGACCATCCTGATATAGTCGCGGACAAAAATAGCCTTGAGCGTCCTCGGTCGATCTATGGGTACATCGCGGCGGCTATTATCCAGCGTAGTAAAGATGACGCAGCCCCTCTGAGTGTGATCTGTTGTGACAATATTCAGGACGGTGGAGTAACGTTGCGTGGAGGTGTAGATATGTTGCTAGAACTGCATGCCAAAGACGTTTTAGGTTGGGCAGAAAAAAATGTAAGCTTCGCCTCATCTATGGTAGATCGAGTGTCTCCTGCAACAGATCAATCTTTAAACCAATTAGTCAACTCAACGCTAGAGTTTGACGATGCGTGGCCTGTCTCTGCAGAACCTTTTACTCAGTGGGTGATTGAAGATAAATTTGCCGGCATCAGGCCAGCTCTGGACCAGGTGGGTGCTCTTTTTACTGACGATATTTCGCTGTATGAACAGATGAAGCTGCGGCTTCTTAATGCGGGACATTCCATTATCTCGGTATTGGGTTATCTAGATAACCGCGAAATGATTCATCAGGCCTTGAAACAACCCTACATTCTAAAATTTGTCCAAAAGGCGCTTCACGAAAATTTGTTACCTGTCACTGATATTCCCGAAGACTGTCGGGGTGAGGACTATATTTCTGATGTGATACAGCGTTTTCATAACAGCGGTACACCTTATCGTGCTCAGCAAGTAAATAGTGACAGTTCACAGAAAATACGTCTACGCTGGTTCCCGAGTATTGATAATGCATTGGCACAACATACCAACACTAAATTAATGAGTTTTTTTGTTGCGGCTTGGGTGATCTATATTGAGAAAGCGTTGAGTGCAGGGGAGCTAAGTGACCCTCTAAGCGATCATTTTAGTTCGGAATATGAAAATGATATGGAAACTGTCCATCATTTTCTTGTTGTTGCCGGTGCCAATAGCTTTAACTTCATTAATTCTGCACTGTTTATGAGCGATGTATTAGATACTTATATAACATTAAAACAGTCAGACGTGAAAGTTGCTTTAAATCTGTTTTTAGCAAAGCATAGGGAAGTAAACCATGCGTGAATCTTGGAGGTGGTTTGGGTTAGATGATCCAGTCAGCATTGGTGATATAAGGCAAACGGGTGCAACCGATATTGTCAGCGGTTTACATCAAGTGCCTACTGGAGAGGTATGGCAAATAGATGCCATTCGTGAGCATCAGTGTTTGATTGAATCTGATAATCTTACGATGAATTCGTTGTGTTGGTCTGTCGTTGAAAGTATTCCTATCCATGAAGATATAAAGTTGGGTAGAGATGGATGTCAGGTCTTTATCCAAAGCTGGATCGAAACAATGGAGAATCTTGCTCACTGCGGTATAAAAACTATCTGTTACAACTTTATGCCAGTGATTGATTGGACTCGAACTGACCTTGCCTATCGATTAAGTAATGGCGCCTTTGCTCTGCGGTTTGATCAAAGAAAATTTGCGGCTTTTGACCTATTTATCTTAGAGAGATCTGATGCGGAAGTAGGTTATACCGAAACAGAGATTAAAGAGGCTAAAGATACTTATCAGCGGATGTCGGTTAAAGAGCGTGATCAGTTGACTGATAACATTATTGCTGGCTTACCCGGGAAAATGACAGAAAGCTACAGCCTTGCGGACTTCAGAAAAGCTTTGGCACAATATCAACATATCGGCCGAACTGAACTCCAAGCTAATTTGTATAATTTTCTTACTCAAGTATTACCAAAAGCTGAAGCGCTTGGAGTAAAACTTGCGATTCATCCAGATGATCCGCCCAGGGATATGCTAGGGCTTCCCAGAATTATCTGTACGGCAGATGACCTTGACAGATTATTTACGGCACAACCTAGCCCCTCAAATGGTATAACTCTTTGTGTTGGTTCTTATGGCAGTCGTCCTGATAACGATCTACCTGCGATGGCGCGTCGATTTGGCTCTCGTATACATTTCGCACATTTGCGTGGCGTTAGCCGAGATCAAGATGAACAAAGGTCTTTTTATGAGGCCAATCATTTAGACAGTGATGCCGACATGGTAAGCGTTATTCGTGAGCTATTGGCTGAAGAAAAAGAGCGAATACAAAATGATAAAAGTACTGCAGCGGAGATCTTTTTTCGGCCTGATCATGGCCACCAAATGATGGATGACATAAGTAAAACTGTGAATCCAGGTTATTCGGGTATTGGTCGACTCAAGGGTCTTGCCGAAATTCGTGGTGTTATCCGAGCACTATCTGCCTAGCATTAATTAGGTAACTAGATAGTTAGAATTAGCTTAACGCCGCCTATGTGCGCGTTTGAGCAGTTCACTAAAAACAGGTGTTAGCATTATTATTAACGTCACCATCATTATGGTGGCTGTGAGCGGGCGCTGCCAAAGAAAATCGTAGCTACCGTCCCATATCAGAAGTGCTCTGCGTAAATTATCTTCAAGCATACCACCGAGGATAAAACCAAGAAGCATGGGTGCAAGGGGATAATCTAAGATCCTAAAAGCCAACGCAATGACGCCGATCACTAACATGATTGATAGCTCAGCGGGATTAAAGGACACCAAATATACGCCCATTAAGGAAAGGAACAAAATAATAGGTGTTAAGAATTGACGAGGCACTTGCAATATTTTCGCTATATAGGGAATCAAAGGCAGGTTGAGTATCAATAGGACAATATTTCCAAGATACATCGAAATGATAACCGACCAAAAGACCGCTGGATTGTCAATAAAAAGTCGCGGCCCCGGTTGGACGCCATAGGACAATAATGCGCCAAGCATAATTGCAGTAGTGCCAGATCCAGGGATTCCTAAAGTCAAAAGCGGTACAAATGAGCCTGTCGATGCTGCATTATTTGCGGTTTCAGGTGCGGCTAATCCGATAGGACTACCTTTGCCAAACAGTTTTTTTTGTTCTTCTGATGCGAGGTTACGCTCCATTCCATACCCTAAAAATGATGCAATTGTAGCGCCGGCACCCGGCAAGACCCCAACGAAAAAACCCAGCAAAGAAGAGCGCCCAACGGGCATTGCAATTTCTTTCACCTCGTCTCTACTTAGCTTGAGAGATTCGAAACTCACTTTAGCCATTTCCTTAGATTCATTGTCGTTCGATTTAGATTTCCCCTTCAAAACCATAGACAAGGCCTCGGCAAGCGCAAATGTGGCCATAGACAACAAGAGGAAACTGATGCCATCAGATAACTCAGCATTACCAAAGGTCAGTCGTTGCGCACCCGACGGATCTTCCCCCACGGTTGCAAGCATTAAGCCCACCAACGTCATTAGAACGGCCTTTAATACCTGACCTTTTCCAGAAAAGGCGGCAACTGCAGTGCAGCCAAAGACCATCAATGCAAAGTATTCCGAAGATTGAAAACTCAGACTAACGCTGGCAAGAAAAGGAACGCATAGCAACAATAGTATGGCACCAATAGTACCCCCAGCAAATGAGCTATAGGCGGCTATAGCGAGCGCCTTACCCGCATTGCCACTCTGCGCCATTGGGTATCCATCAAATGCCGTTGCGACGGCTCCCGAAACACCAGGAGCATTAATGAGAATAGCAGAGGTAGAGCCGCCGAATATGGCGCCATAGTAGACGCCAGATATCAGTATTAAACCAGAGGCCGGATCTAAACCGTAGGTGACTGGAATCATCAACGCTATAGCAGACACAGGGCCTAGTCCAGGTAACATGCCAATAACTGTTCCGGCAAAACAACCGGCGAGAACCATCAACAAATTGATGGGGGTAAAGGCGGTTTGTAATCCGATTAAAATCCCATCTAACATGCTAGTTCCCCAACACTCTATATAGAGTGCCTCCATCAAGGTATAAGCCGAAGACTTGAGTCAATAGTAGCCACAAAAATAATACCAGGCCTAGTGATACTGAGATGCTGACTAAAAGCCTCCGTTCTCCCAAGAGAAAGAATGCCGACTGCAAGAACAGTGCGCTTGCCAACACAAAGCCCAGAAAACTAAATAGTGTGACATAAGCAGCCATTAGAAGTATTAAAGCCAGCACTGGCTTCCAATCATAGCCATGTACGCCCTCTGAAATAGAGTCGCCCTCAGACTGTAAATAGGAAATAAACAATAACAATAATGAAATTACAAACGCACATGAACCCAAAAAGAGTGGTAATGTTTTTGACGTGAAGCCAACCTCAGCATCGAATGGATCTACTGGAATAGACAATGAACTTCGCAGATAGAAAAGTGAGAAAGCCAAGATAAGAGCGGCGCCCACACGATCTTTGTTATCAAAGAATTTTGTCATTTATTGAGTAATCCTAATTCATCCAGAAGCATTGAAAGCTCTACCTCTTGGTTGCTAAGAAAATCTTCGAAGTTAGTGCCGCTAAAATATAAGTGAGACCAACCACGATCAGCGCGCAGTTGCTGCCAGCTTTCTAGATCGAGTAATTCTTGGATTAACTGTCCATAATCCCCCACATTTTGTTGGCTAATACCAGGTGGCGCAAAAAAACCTCTCCAATTGGCAAATACTGCATCGACGTTCTGCTCTTTTAGGGTAGGCACATTTGGAAATAGCGGTAATCTTTTTGGAGCAGTAATCGCAAGAATACGAACTTCCCCTTGCTTAGCTAATGCGACCGCTTCACTGAGGCCTGTAGATAGCAGTTGGCATTCGCCCGACAGTAATCCAACCATCGCCTGCCCACCAGCATTGTAGGGAATATATTTGAGACGACTAATATCAAGCTTAGATTTAGAAAACGCTAGGGCAGCCACAACATGATCCGTGCTACCTCGTGATGAGCCACCAGCAATATTTACTCGACGATAATCTTTGCGGTAATCATCAATAACATCCTGCCATACAACATAGGGAGAGTCGATACGAACAACAAAGGCCCCATAGTCAGCGATCACACTGGCTATTGGCGTCAAATCACGATAGCTATGGGGGAATTTATTAAGCAACGAACGAAGAAGAAACGACGATGAGTTAACCATAAGAGTATTGGTTTGTCGCGGCGCAGTCTCAATCAGGTGCGCAATCGCACGACTGCCACCGCCACCTGATAGGTTCTCATAAGAGGCGGTTTCAATAATACCTGAACGTGACAATGACTCGCCGACAGCCCGCGCAGTCATGTCCCATCCGCCACCTGCACCTCCAGGGATTAAAAAGTGAACTCGATCTTTGCAATAAGCGGTACCACAGGAAAAAAGGCTTAATATTGCAATGCATAATAAGTAAGGACGTCTGACTTTGATCATTGAGGCACCAATGGCGTTACACGATGTTCATAGACACGCTGTAGTAGGTCGAGTTTTTCTTGCCATATATCAAGTTTGACCTTCGGCTCATCACCGAACATCATCCAGGGTATTTTGCCGGAGGCCACTGGAGGCCAATCGGGCAAGCTGACCGCATTGGGATTACCTGTTTTTATGAGGTTGATGATGTACTGACGCATGTCATTGATGATCGGAATGTCCTCATTGCGGAATAATGGACGTTTTTGCCATGAATGCGGTGCGCCGCGCCAATTATCGCGTTCGGATGGTGGGATATAACTCAGCATATAAAGATAGCCCGGCTGATCGACTCGATCCATTTGTTGAGTTGTGTGCCGAGAGGCCAAAATATAACGAAGGTCACCAAAAAGCTGCTTTACTTCAGGCGCATATGTCATTGCTCCAATTCCATATAGTACTCGCACTGCATCGGCATAGGGTTCCGTACTGGCTAATAAAGTGTCAGGCGAGAGGCCCGATGTAGCCTTATAGCTGCTGCCATCATAAGTGCTACCTCCGCTCATGTAAGGTACCGAGTGCTGTTTGCCTTGACGAAATAAGATGCCAGGTTCTTCCGGCAAGGTAATGCCATCGACAATAGGGTAGTGAAGTCCCTCATTCGCATCGACTAGCTGGTTCGCACTCAATGCTCGCAGATCCCCTGCTAATAGGCGATCACTCGGTGCTTCAATTGCGCGTTCTAGAATTGCCTTTGAAATCTCCTCCGCACTAGGTGAGCCCGAGAGCGACTCGACATGCCTTGTCCGCGGCAAAACTGTTGTGCCGTAGCCACTTTGTGATATGGCAGCACTGAATAGGCCCTCTGCCTGAGGCATGACCATCAGCGACTGTACGGCATTCCCTCCGGCCGATGCACCCATTATAGTCAGCCGACTCCTATCGCCCCCGAACATATCAATATTCCGGCTAACCCATTTTAAGCCACTAATAATATCTAACAATCCATAATTAACGCCTTGGCTACCGTCCACTGCATCATGAGCAAAAAAGCCCAGTGCACCTAAGCGATAGTTTAGAGTCACCAAAATGACTCCCTGACGGTTCCATAATTTTGCGTCGACCAGCTCAGCAGGGTTATTTATGTTTCTGGAGCTATAGTAAGCGCCTGTCCCCGTCCTATATCCGCCGCCATGTATCCAAAATAATACAGGCAGTAGCTCCTCGGATTTTAAGGTTGGTCGATAAACATTAATTGTCAGGCAGTCTTCATTGGACATATCTTGATGCCGAGATTGCGGACAGTGAGCCCCAGGCCGGGTCGCATCAAAGGGTTTCTCCCAAGACGGCATCATCTGAGGTGGGCGCCACCGTAAATCCCCTACAGGAGGGCTTGCGTAGGGAATGCCGAGGAACATTGCAGACTCTCCGTTAATGAACCCAATTATAGGACCACTATCGACTATCACTGAGAGGGTTACATGATTTTGAGCCGCTTTTGCTGCGCATGGCACTAACACAAGAAAAAGAGAGATTAATGAAATGATTTTTCCATAGTGCATTTTACTCTCTTCTCCCGCCTTAGAATGGCTATAAAAAATTCAGTTGTTTTGAAAATCAATTCACAAAGACTATATTGTAACTCAGTATTAATTGATCTATAGTATATAATGTCACCGGTGTCATTTTAATGCTAGATAGATGGTAGTGACAACACATTTAGGATTCCATATATACAAGAGGTGGCATTTCGAGGTTAATTGTTACCGGTGTCAATTTAAAGTGGTGTTAAACCATACAAACAAATTTTTGAGGGGAAGGCAAATGAAAGTACTAAAAAGTATCCTTGCTATTGCAGTTGCTACTGCTTACTCAAGTGCAATAGCGCAAGAAGATTCTGTGGTGAATACGAATAGTGATGGTGATGCCATACTTGAAGAAGTGGTAGTACTCGGAACTAGAGCGGCGCTGGAAAATGCGCTGCAGACGAAGCGCAACTATGACACCATCGTAGATGGAATTTCTGCTGATTCTATGGGTCGATTCCCTGACTTGAATCTCTCTGAGTCGCTCCAGCGTATTACTGGTGTGCAAATGGACTACTCTGGTGACGAGGGCGAGAGAAGATCAGGACTTGTTGCATTACGAGGACTGCCACCAGCCTATGCTCTCACTACTGTAAACGGACAGCTTTTGGCTGCTCCTCAAGCGGATAAAGGATTCTCTTTTGGAACAATTGCCTCTGAAGTCATTTCAGCGGTTAATGTGATTAAGTCGCCCACTGCCGACATGGATGCGGGTGGTATCAGTGGTACCGTCAACGTCATCACCAAAAAAGCATTAGATTTACAAGACGATTTCCTTGCACTTACTATGAAGACTAGTTATGAAACCAATGTTAAAGACCTTGAGCCAGGATATACGCTCAGTGGTGGAAAATTATTTGATGATGGTAGGTGGGGAATCGTTGGCTCTGTATCGGGTTCTGACACTAACTTTAGAGGCGATACTGCGCGAATTAATAAATATTCATCGGCAGATTCAAATGGAGATGGCTCCGCAGATATATATACTCCCTCTGAAATCCGTCTTCTATCCCGCCAAACCGTTGGGGACCGTATTTCTGCAACTTTAGGAGTAGAGTTTCAAGCAACTGATGAATTGAAACTAGGTTTGAATGGTATTTATGTTTCTGACGACTACACTCATGACTGGCAAATGTTGCGAGCGCGTAAATTTAAAAGTACTGAAGCTATCACTACTTCCACAAACGGCGGTGCCTTTGGCGAGACTGTTTCAGAGTTTTATGCCGTAGGTCCCGAACTAAGAGCACAAAAGCGAACAATACCCGTGCAACAGAAGGTCGAGGGCATTACTGCAGATTTTGAATGGTCAAAAGATATGTGGACGGTCAGTGGATCTATTCATGATACCTCTGCAACTTACGACTCAGTGGGGTACATGGCTCGACGTAAGATTAGTGCTAACGCTGAAAACGGCATCAAATTAATTGTCAATACAGGCAGTGGTAATATTAGCGACTTTGTCTATCAAGAGGTAGATGGAGATCTCGCCAATTTAGCCACATATGACGGAGCCTCATGGGGTAGTTCCTATGATTCAGGACATGAATACGACACAGATCAGTCAGAAACCGCCTTTCAGTTTGATGTGAAGAGAGAATTTGATGGGTTTGTGACTAGCTTGCAAGCTGGCCTAAAGCGCAGGGAGCTGGAGCAAAGCAAGATGCGTCCTGAATGGAAGCTGGATAAATCAGTCTATGATTACACTAGCATCGATAATACTGCTTGTTTGGAGTCAAGTGTTAATGGAAATACCTCGCCAGGCGGAGGCTATTTCATGGGAGCATTGGGTAGCCAAGTGGATGACTGGTATTTCCCCAATCCTAGCTGTTTTGAAACCACGCTGCTCGACGGTAACCCTGTAACAGGAGCGACATATGGAGGCCTTCCTGCTTATGAGGGAGAGTCTTTGACTAAGCGTTACAGTGATTCAGAGCGTGATATTACAGCGACTTACCTGATGGCTCGATTTGATGGCGCGAACTTAGCAACGGAGTTACCAATAAGAGGTAATGTAGGCGTTCGTTATGTTGATACCAGTCGTACGGTAGGTGCTTACAGAAAAGGTCTTGGTGATCCAATTTACTATACTGCAGATCACGACTTTAACCATGTTCTCCCTTCAGTGAATCTTGTATGGGATATCTCCGAAGATTTACTACTGCGTGCATCATTCGCGGAAACCATTTCTCGTCCTCACCAAGGTAATGATAGTTATCAAGTAGGTCAGTCTATTGATATTGAAGACGACGCAGTTTCAATCTCACTCGGTAATCCAGAACTTGAACCCTTTGAAGGGGAATCATTTGATCTATCCCTTGAATGGTACAACCGAGTGGGAAGTTCAGTTTCTGCTGCATACTTTACCAAGACAATCTCAAATGGAATCGACAACAGAACGCTTTGTCCGTCTAACTTGACTGATATCGCCGCTTTGAGTGACATCGATTTGGGGACCGCAACGACGGGCTCTTTAGCCTTAAACTCAAGCAATACGTGTCTTGATAGTAACGGTGTAGAGGTAAGTATCACTGACAGTATCAATACGGCAGGGAGCTTTGATATCTCAGGGTGGGAAATCGGTGTTTTGCAAAACTTTGATTTCGTAGACATGCCCGTAGTACGTAATATGGGTGTTCAAGCCAATTGGACCTTGATCGATGCCGATGAGAGCGCTAATTTCGATGCATCTGGCAACAGGCTTCCTCTCTCTGGTGTATCAGAGGATACATACAATCTAATTGTATTTTATGAGACTGATCTACTGGGTGTTCGCGCAGCTTATACCAGTAGAAGTGATTATTTTGATGAAACTTGGGCTACTGTATCAGGAGACAACCGGTTTATAGAGCCTCAAAATCGTTTGGATATATCTATCTCATATCGGCCTCCAGCAATCAAAAATCTTACGTTGACGTTAGAGGGCTTTAATCTGACAGATGAGCAGTTCTATGCTTATCAGGGCAGTACTAGTAGAGCGCGTGAGTACCGTGAGGTGGGCAAAACATATGCACTAACCGCGAATTACTCATTCTAAGTAGCTCATTGATCTGAGCGTCTAATATGCCCTCAATCTTTGGGTGTATTAGACGCTGGATCGCCTATTTTTCTTCGATCAATGATCCCTAATGCTATTCGAAATATTGGTCAGGGAGACGCTGAATATTACGCATTTAAATGGGCGACAAACTAGTGTTTATGCAAAAAATATCTACCTTGAACATTCGTCAAATAGGGCTTCTTGGCGGGCTCATTTTTTCTCTGCTGGCATTCCAGTTGGAGCCACCTGAAGGTTTAAGTGGGGATGGTTGGTTAGTTTTAATTATTGCAATCTGGATGGCTATTTGGTGGATGACTGAAGCTGTTCCGATCGCAGTAACCGCGTTGGTGCCATTGGTCCTATTCCCTCTCCTTAATTTAGGAACTATCAAGTCTGTGGGTAGCAGCTATGCTGGCAAGGCAGTTTTTTTGACTCTTGGCGGATTTATCATTGGGCTTGCTATACAACGCTGGAATCTACATATCCGAATTGCGATGGAAACCGTGAAGCGAGTTGGCACAGAACCAAGAAATGTCATTGGCGGCTTTATGGTCGCGAGTGCCTTTTTATCAATGTGGATTACAAATACTGCGACAACTGTGATGATGTTACCCATCGCGCTCTCAGTCGCGCTTTTATTAGAGAGCGAGGGGGATGGTGACGCAGTCTCAAAAGCTGCTTTTGGTACTGCACTCATGCTAGGGCTTGCCTATAGCGCGAGTATTGGTGGAATGATGACACTTGTAGGTACTTCTACCAATGTTATGTTTAAGGGTTACTTTGAGCAAAATTATGGCTTGGAGATTGATTTCCTTGACTGGATGATGGTGGGGGTTCCAATTGGTATAACACTGCTGGCCATCGTCTGGTGGATGCTAACCTTTGTGCTTTTCCCCTGTAAAATGATAGGTCATAAAGGTATTGGTAATATTATTGATAAAAAGCTCGACGATCTTGGGAAAATGTCGACTGCCGAGATTCGAACTCTGTCAGTTTTTCTATTAACGGCATCTCTCTGGATAGGCAAAAGCGTTATCGAGCCCTTTTTGGGGGGGCTAGTACTCAACGACGCATCCATTGCAATATTTGGGGCTATCTTACTGTTTATTATTCCTGTTGATTGGAAGGCAGGTATTTTTCTATTGCATTGGGGCGATACTAAAGATGTGCCGTGGGGAATCTTACTATTATTGGGAGGTGGTTTGGCGTTGGCGGGCGCCATGAACAGCTTTGGCGTGGCAGACTGGATTGGTTCTAAAATTACCCAGCTCGATAATATCCCTGCCTGGCTGCTAGTATTGTTAACCGTCATGCTCATTATTTTCCTTTCAGAATTAATGAGTAATGTCGCTACTTTGACAGCTTTTTTACCCGTTATTGTGGCTGTTGCTATAGGTTTTGGTGAAAATCCACTTTTACTCGCATTACCCGCTGCATTTGCAGCTAGTTGTGCCTTTATGTTACCGATAGCGACACCACCTAATGCTATTGTTTTTGGGAGTGGTTTACTATCGATCCCGCAAATGGCCAAGACTGGCTTTTTCCTAAATATAATCGCAATATTTGCTTTGACTATTATGTGTTACGGTTTAGGGATGGCAATTTTCGAAGTAGAATTAGGCGTATTGCCAGGGTGGGTTCAAAACTACAGCCAGTAGATTAACGCCAGAATTTCAAGTAGTTATTTAACAGAGCAAATCCTAAAACCATATTACTTCTACCGACGATATAAAAAATTTACCGCGTCAGTACAATATTTAATAAACTCACAGAGACTTACAATGAAATTATATCTAAATAAGACAATCTTTCAGCTTTCTATTACCCTGCTTTTAGCGGTGACAGCAAATCTCGTGACTGCTGAGGCACCTTATCTTGGTATGGGAGCAAAATCTGGGGAGGTCACTGCAAATGCTGCGATTATCAATATTCGTCTGTCCGAATCGATTGGACAGCAACGTAACCACGGTATACCCGGGAAATTAGGTAAGGCCAGAATTCAGTACAGTTTGTCGGAGCAAATAACACCAAGCTTCCTGAGTGAATGGCGCTCTTCGGATTCAGCAAACGACTATTATTTACAGTATCAATTAACAGATCTTGAATCTAACAGCCAATACTACTATCGAGCGGAACTAGTCGATAGCGTTACTAAAAAAACACGCTTTTCCGAGGTTTTTTCCTTTAAAACTGCCCCTCATTCTGATCGACGAGAAGATATACATTTTCAAGTAACCACCTGCCAGTCCTCGCAGGGGCTGCCAGTGTACGATGTTATGCGGAGACAAAGTCCAGATTTTCTAGTATCTGCCGGAGACACTGTGTATTACGATAAATTCGATGTGCGATCAAAAGAAGAAGCCTACTGGTTGTACCAAAAGGACTATGGTACACCTTATACCATAAATTACTTTGCTCAAACGTCATCATATTTCATGAAAGATGATCACGACTATCGCTACAATGATGCCGATCCCCAATCAGATAGAGCTATAAATACAGAGAGTTATGTCTGGGGGCCGAATGGCCTCGATAGTGATCTCAAAAGGGCTGACAAGACTTGGCTGACGCACGAGGAAGGTATTGATATTTTTAAACAGGCCTTTCCAAGCAGTGACTTGCCTTATCGAACATTTCGTTGGGGTAAAGGCGTCCAAATTTGGTTGCTAGAGGGCCGTGATTATCGCTCCAAAAACAAAATGCCAGATGGTCCTAATAAGACCATCTGGGGAGAAAGACAAAAAACATGGTTAAAAGAAACGCTTTTAGCTAGTGATGCAGATTTCCGCGTTATTATAAGTCCCTCGCCTTTAATTGGCCCAGACAAGCCCCACAAAATAGATAACCATGCCAATGAAAATGGATTTATGGTTGAGGGGAGAACGTTTATGGACTGGATGATCGACAAAGATATCGTCGATAATACTTTTTTTGTGTGTGGTGATCGGCATTGGCAATACCATTCTATTTACAGAGATCAAGTCCATGAATTTTGTAGTGGCCCAACAAGTCAATTTCAGGTGCAATATGTACCTAAACCTGAAGGTGGAGTCATAAAGCAACCGTACAATGGACCTACTGGCGGATTTCTAGCGGTTAAGTACGAAACCGACAAAAGTATTTCGTTTGAGCACTACGGCGAGACAGGGAAGATTCAGAATAAAAAGACATTTAAGAGACAATAGTAGGCAGTAGAATCTGTCCTTAAAATTGCTTGCATAAGATATTACCTGATGGGCACGGATTCGAAATTTTATTAATAGCACTCTGAGGCTGAATTGGCAATGAATCAGGCTCATACACTCAAAGCGGCGGAGTTAAGTATGTGAGCGTAACAATTAGCAGATGATAACTAAAAATCGGGCATATTTTCATCGGTTAAAGTTAGCTTCAGCGGTTGGTTATAGGTAATTTCGGCATTCACCAAATAGTATTAAACCAGCTTCGGAAACAGTGGGGTCAACAGCCGTTAGAAAGAAGTAAAAGATAGCAAAATGCCAACTCGATCTAACGTTAGGTATCGGTTATTTTGCTTGGTAGTGGTCATATCACTATCTGTCCTCACGATTAGGACGTATGATATTTTCTTTGTTTTTAACCCATAGAATATGAGATCTGAACAACCAAATATTGTTCTGACCCTCGCCGATGACTGGGGGTGGTCTGATATCGTCCCGTACGGCGGCGAGGTAAAAAACCCACCTTAATCGTCTTGCTATGCAAGATCTCGTAGCCGCAGTTTTGAGTAAACGTGACCCATTTATCGAAATGACGCGTCGATATTAATATTAACTTCTGCTTCTGAAGCCACTCTCAACCGACTTTGATCGCGGCGCGCATTAAGGGCCTTATGAAATCGTGCGCTTTCCATCGGTATCTGAATCTGCTCACGATCCCATGCTGAAAGGAGGATAGCATTTGCGATAGTTAAGGATTTTAGACCTTCCTCTGCGGGTGCTATCAAGCTTTCATTAGAAGATATAGCGTTAATGAAATTCTGAAGAATGATGGCGTGCTGATTAACAGGAGAGCGAACCGATAAATCTGTAATACAAACTTCTGGCTGCCCAAACATCTCTGAGGTGGTCTGACTAAACTGCGAGGTTGGGGGGCGATTCTCAAAATGGAGCAGTTTCTCTCCGTCATAGCTAAGCATCCCTTGATCACCAATAATGTCAAACCGATTGACCCCTGGAGCTTCCCCGGTCGAGCCAATAAAAGATCCAGTAGCGCCATTTTCATACTCAAAAAAAGCAGTAGCCTCGTCTTCGACCTCGATATTATGATACTTGCCAAATCCACAAAAACCTTGAATTGACCTTGGCATCCCACAAATCCATTGCAATATATCAAAGTTATGAATGCACTGATTAACCAATAAACCTCCACCTTCACCCGCCCAAGTCGCGCGCCAATTACTGGCCTGAAAGTAAATCTCTGGTCTGAACCAATTGGTCATGGTCCAGTTTATTCTTTGTAAAGAGCCAAGAATATTCTCATCCATCTTTTTTTTCATCGCGACAAAAACGGGATCTGCTCGTTGATTTAACATTAGCCCAAAGACTTGCGCAGGCTGAACTAACTTAAGCATTCTTTCACCCTCAGCAACAGATAGTCCTATCGGCTTTTCCATAAGTACATGTAAGCCTCGGCTAAGTGCATAGCAGCCAATTTCAAGATGAGAACATGTGGGCGTAGCTACGATAACTGCATCACATACTTGTCTGTCGATTAATTCTTTATAGTCTGAATACTGTGGGATATTTAATTGTTCAGCCAAGGGGCATGAGCCACGCGTGCTTAGTGCTGTAATAATACAACCTTGAATAACTCCAGATAAGATATTATTGGCATGCTGTAAGCCAATATTACCGACGCCAATAATCCCTAAACGCACTGGCACAAGATACGCTCGATTAAATAAGTAATTGTTGGTCTGCCTAATTTATTTCGCATTCCTAATCCCATTATGGCATTAAATTGATTAACCACTAAGCTGGGTATTACTACATGGACAAATCCCACCCGTCTTGAAATTCACGTTGCCAAAATCGGTTCGCCTTTGCTCCTTTAACCCTACCATTACTCGGATCGCAATAAATGTCTTCACCAACGCGATAAGCTATATTACCTAAGTGACAGAGTAGTGTGCTTGAATGTCCATCGGCTATAGGCGAGTGCTGCTGTTTTGCTACACCCCGAATCGAGTCGAGAAAATTATTGACATGTGCCTCTGTCAAAGCACCTGCACCAACAAGATCGTTGGTATTCACCGCACGATTCTGAGCCTTCCTTTCGCGCAATAAGGTTCCATCAGTACTGTAAATTTCATAGCCAGCGCGATCAACAATAGCATGTCCGTTTGTGCCGAGCAGTAGCGTGCCTCTCCCGCGACCAAAACGACTTACTTTGTTACAGCTGTTGCCAACCCATTCTATGGTTTTATCACCCGGAAAATCATAACGTACTTGCATGGTGTCATACATTTCCCAATCATCGGTTGTATAAAATTTTCGGCCTGCGGTTACAGAGACTTTTTCTGGAAAATTTAATCCCATAGCCCAGCGTGCAATATCAAGTTCGTGAGCGGCATTGTTACATATTTCGCCAGTGCCCCAATGCCAAAACCAATGCCAATTATAATGGACATAAATGTCTTTATAAGGGCGCCGGGGTGCTGGCCCTTGCCAAAGATTCCAGTCTAACCAACTGGGGGGTGATGCTGAATTACCATTTCCGATTGAACCACGATCGTTTCCGTACCAAGTTTCCGCTCTATAAATATTCCCCAGCAAGCCTTCTTCAATAAGCATCATAAGTTCAATACTTTCTACTGATGAACGTTGTTGATTACCCATCTGGACGATTTTTTTATATTTATTTTGAGCGGAAATGAAGATTTCACCCTCATGTGGATTATGGCTTAAAGGTTTTTCAACATAGACATGCTTGCCCGCCTCTAATGCCATAACTCCTGCAGTTGCATGCCAGTGGTCAGGAGCTGCTATTACCAGAGCATCTAGGGTAGGGTCCTCCAAAATTCTGCGTATGTCTTTATCAGATTTTGGGGGCTCAAAGCCTGCTTTGATAATGGCATTGTGAGTTTTCTCAAGTACACGACTGTCAACATCACAGTTATGAGTTAGATTTACCCCCTGCATTTTTGCAAATGAGCCTAATAAACCCATTCCACGACTGTTCGTCCCCATGAAACCAACATTGATTCGATCATTTGCACCTAGAATACGAGCATAGCTACTAGCTGAAAAGGAAAGTGCGCCTAATGCGCCAGCGGAGAGGGCGATAAATTTTCTACGTTTCATTGACATCGAGATGATCCTTATTTAACGATAGGTCTCTAATTTTGATCGAACGGAATGATACTAAATCCCCATGATCCTGAAGCAGAATAGGTCCTTTTTCCCACTCTCCGAAATTTGGCCACTTAGCGTATTTACTGTAAGCAACAAGCGCTCTGAACATTTGCGTTCCGCGGTAATATTTAACGACGAGAATATTGTTTAACCAATGCTCAATATAGTCCCCCCGAACAACTATACGTGCCCGATTCCACTGTCCTGGTGGATTGACTCGTTTAAGAGAACTTTGCGGCTCACTTTGATTAACCGCAGTAATTAAGTCGTACAGTGACCCAATAGTTCGATTTCCGGAAATCCCTCTTTTTGCATCTGGATGGAGGTCATCATCTAAAATTTGAAACTCCAAGCCGATTGCGGAGCCTTTCCCTTTTAGTAGATCCGGATCCACGAAGTATTTGATTCCACTGTTGGCTCCTGGTGTAAATCTAAAATCTAACTCTAATTCGAAGCTACTGAATTCGCTAATGGTAATAATGTCACCACCATTGCGCGCTTCTGCGCCCCCCGATGATAAAACGCTAAGTACACCGTTCTCTATATTCCAACCTTTCTCAGGAAACCCTTCGCTCTTTGCGCTCTTCCAGCCAGCAGTGCTCTCACCATCCCAAAGAAGCTCCCAGCCTTCTTTAATCTCGCGCGGTGTGAGTTCATTTTTTAAAGAACTAAACTGCTCAATATCATTATTTTCAGGCGTCCTAAAACTATTTAGGCCATCGGTTTTAATACGAATATTTTTCCAACGAACTTGTAAGCCTTCTTTACTTAAATCATCACCAATGGACTGTATTTGAAGTCCAATGAAGCCGTCTAAAGTCGAGTCATCGATCAAATCAGCTGCTGGAATACCATTGACCCACGATCGTATCGACGTTCCAATGGCTTCAACCCTGATGTGGTTCCAGGTTGACAAACTGAAGGCGGAACGAGCCCGGGAATTACGCGCTAGGTTATAAAGCCAGCCTTTGCGTCCTTCGTCATATATTCCCCCGCTCCAGCGACGAGAACTACTATCAATCTCGAGTTGATATCCATGCAGGCGTTCATCATCGTCTTGACTTTGACTTTGACTTCGAAACTGCACACCAGAATTCAGGCCGGGATCAACCTTAACGTCAAGCTCCAGAATAAAATCACTGTATGTTTTGTGTGTAGTCAGGAAGCTGTTGCCAGCTCCAGTTTTTGCCGTTCCAACAATCACACCATTTTCTGCGTCATACTGGGCATCACTGCCAAGCTGGTGCCAACCATCGAGAGAGGATCCATCAAAGAGGTTTTTCCACTCTGAATTAGAATTTTTACGATCAGGGTTTCCATCTAAAGTGCATGTAGATAGCGTGAAAACAAGTAACAAAAAATAAATTAGGCGTTGGGGTATATTTTTATACACAACATCCTCCTATAGATCAAATTATTAGGCAGGCCAGAGTTAGTGAAAATATGACACCGCTATCATCACTATTATAGAGTATATGTTCTTAGGATAAAAACAAAGCTCTAGTGGGGCAGTTATGGCTAAAGATCTGTATTTTTTTTAGCTGAAATCAGTTACAGTAATTTGGTGTCGAGGCTGATTACCCTCTCAGAAGAAAACCAAATCTGGACCGCTTTTTCTACCTTGTGTTAAAAACAGACTACGTCGAACTTTTTAATTAAGCATCGTTAAGGCTAACTAAAAATGGATTCCATGAAAGAAAATATTAACGAAGGATCGATTGTTGATAAAAATCCTACGATTAGTGATGTGGCGCGGCTCGCTGGAGTGTCAAAAAAAACGGTCTCTCGGGTAATAAATAGTGAACCGAATGTCGGCGCTAAAACATTAAGTAAAGTCAAAAAAGTTATTGAAGATCTGAATTATTCTCCGAACCCTCAGGCAAGAGGATTAGCGTTTAGTCGCTCCTTCTTATTAGCAATGATCTATGACAATCCTAATGCATCATTTATCACAGATGCAATGTATGGTGCACTGAGTCAGTGTCGTCCCAATGGATATGAGCTGGTTGTTCACCCCTGTGATGCAACGCAGGACAATCTGCATGGTGACATTATTAATTTCATCATGCGTACAAAAATTGATGGAGTGATCTTGCTGCCTCCACTCTCCGAATCTAATGATTTAATTAACAAACTGAAAGCTATAAATTGTAATTATGTGCGGCTAGTGTCGGTTATTTCTGATGATGTCGCACATATGATCCACTTCAATGATCGTGAGGCCGTTACAAATATTGCAGAACATTTCATAGCTCTTGGTCACACAGAAATTGGCTTCATTAAAGGACCCGAAAACTCTAAATCTGCCGCTGAGCGTCATGATGCCTTTAGTGATGCGCTTGAGAAAAATGGTGTTCATCTTGAGTCTAACCGCACTGCGTTTGGTGCTAATACTTTTCAATCAGGTGTCGATTGTGCTGTGCAATTATTAAAGTCAGAGAATCCTCCTACAGCTATTTTTGCCAGTAATGATGAGATGGCTATTGGGGTTATGGTTACTGCCCAGAAAATGGGAATTAACATACCCAGCGAGTTAACAATTGTTGGGTTTGATGATACCCCGCAGGCTTCAAAAGTTTGGCCTGCATTAACAACTGTGAATCTGCAGGTGAAAGAGATGGGTAAGCTTGCAACACAGAAATTACTCGCTTTATGCAGTAATAATATTGCGCTCGCCAAAACAATTAAATCTGAGCTAGTTCCTACAGTAGTGCAGCGAGATACAACAGCGCCACCACCAATACCCGGAGGATAGGAAAACCTATTTTTTAGCGTTTGACAATACAAATTGACACCGGTATCATAGAGGCCAATATATTTGTCCTAATCCCTCCGCGCTGGAGGCAGAGATCGCTAGAATGGCACACTCCATTAACAATCATCCCGACAGGCTATTACCTAGTGACCCTAATGCTCGCTCAATAGCTCGACGGCTTTATTTTGAAATTAAAGATTTACCTATCATTAGCCCTCATGGGCATACTGACCCCTCATGGTTTGCCGAAAATAACAGTTTTACAGATCCCTATAAATTGCTAATAGCTCCAGATCACTATTTGTTACGAATGCTGTACAGTCAAGGTATTCGTCTTGCCGAACTGGGGATTAAGTCCAAAAATGATCACAAAAATGAGGAAAGTGTTAACGATCCGCGCAGTGCTTGGAGATTATTCGCAAAGAACTACTATCTTTTTCGTGGAACTCCTTCTGCATTATGGCTAAATCAGACATTTTCTGATGTTTTTAAGCAGTCAGAAGAGCTCAATGAGGCTACTGCGGATAATTATTTTGATAGTATTTCAGAGCAACTCCAAAAAGATGAATTGCGTCCCCGCCAAATTTTCGATCGATTCAATATAGAGTTTTTATCGACCACTGAATCCGCTGTGGATAAACTAAAATATCATCAGATACTCAGAGACAGTGATTGGAACGGAAGGGTTGTTACTACTTACCGCCCAGACTCTGTGATTGATCCAGAACATCCTGATTTTATTCAGTCACTAGCACTGTTTGGCGAAATGACTGGCCAAGATACTCATTCATGGCAAGGCTATTTGCAAGCACATAGAAACAGACGAGCTGACTTCATTGCCCTTGGTGCCACCAGCAGCGACCATGGACACCCTACTCCCAGAACTGCCAATCTTTCTACTGCTGACTGTGAAAGACTATTTAACCGAATTATTACTCGCCAAGTCAGCCCAGAAGATGCCGAATTATTCAGAGCACAGATGTTAACTGAAATGGCGCGTATGAGTCTTGATGATAAGCTAGTGATGCAAATCCATGTAGGCTCTTTTCGCAACCACAATGAATGGATTTTTGAGAATTATGGTAGCGACAAAGGAGCAGATATACCCGTGCAAGTGGAGTATTCGGCTGCGTTGAAACCTTTGCTCGATTGCTTTGGGAATAACTCTGATCTACGTCTCATACTCTTTACCCTTGATGAAACTAATTATTCGCGCGAACTAGCACCTCTCGCTGGGCACTACCCCTGTCTCCGGTTGGGCCCTGCATGGTGGTTTAATGATAGCCCCGAAGGCATTATGAGATTCCGTGAACAGACCACGGAAACTGCGGGATTCTATAATACTGTGGGTTTTAATGACGATACGCGAGCGTTACTGAGCATTCCTGCCAGACATGACATGTCTCGCCGCGTCGATTGTTCTTATTTGGCACGCCTAGTTTGCGAACATAGATTATCAGAGAGTGATGCCCTTCAGACTGCGAAAGATTTAACCTACAATTTACCCAAACAATCCTATCGAATTGGGGATGATACATAACGAAAGATGTCTTGATACCTTTCAACCTTAGCGATGGGAAAGCTAAGGGATACCCCACTGTTTTCACTGAAGTAAGGGAATAAAGATGGAGTTTGGAGAAGTTCTTTTATAAGAGTGTTTAAGGCCATGAAAATGACAGACGAACCCCGGCCCAGTATCGCTTTTATTGGCGAGTGCATGGTTGAAATAAGAGAGGATGTAAATGACCATATTGAGCAGGCATTTGCGGGGGATACTTTAAATACGGCTGTTTATTTAGCTAGACTCTTGCCGGCCAGCGAATATCCAATTCATTATATTACAGCCTTGGGTGTTGATCCTTTGAGCTGTTCGATGATTCAATATTTTCTTGAAGAAGGGATTGAATGTGGAAAAATCCGGCGATTTAGCGATAAAAAACCGGGGTCATATCGTATTAAGGTGGATGCAAATGGAGAACGATCGTTCCAATATTGGCGGGATCAATCCGCAGCTAGATATCTGTTAAGCGGTGATGCTTACGATAAAGAGCTTGAATCTCTGGCTGGTATTGATTACCTCTATTTATCAGGAATATCTCTAGCTATTTTACCCCGCCATGATCGACAAAAACTTATGGACGGACTACTCAGGGCAAAGGAGCAGGGCAGTAAGATCTGCTTTGACAGTAACTATCGACATAAACTTTGGCGTAGTGCCGATGAGGCTCAGCAGTGGTATCGAAAAATTTTACAAATTACCGATATTGCGTTCCTGACTTTCGATGATGAATGCCAATTATGGGGTGACTCTAGTCCCGATGACATATTTGCTAGAAATCGTCCTTATGGCATACCAGAAGTGGTACTTAAACGCGGGGCAAAACCCTGCCTTATCGAAACCAATGAAAATATATATAGTGTCGAAGCTATTAGCATTCCTTCTGAAAAAATCATAGACACCACTGCAGCAGGGGATTCATTCAGTGCTGGCTACTTAGCTAGTCGTATCCGAGGAGAGGTGCTTCCGTCGGAATGTGCCGCATTGGGCCATTGGCTATCTAGTAAAGTTATCCAACATCGCGGGGCTATTATTTCCCGAAAACTAGTTGATGGGATGATTAAAACTGGGTAAAGCCGAGCATACACTTAATAGAGTGTGCAGCAGTTAGACGCTAAATTTGGTACTAATTAGTGTAACAAAAGTGGATTTTATAGCTGATCAAATCTATGTTAGTCAAAAGCTTACAGTTGCCGCTCCCTCCACCGAAAATATACCTTAGCCCAAATGGGCTAGGTTTTTTTACCAGAGCGTAGCGGCGACGACCCCGCAGGGGTAAAGGGTACGCCTGGATAATTCTCGCCGAGTCATAAAGCAGACAATCCCCTGTCTTCACATGAAGTTTTTATTTCAAAAATATTCAATTGAATTAGCTTTGCTCACATGTATCGATGTTAGCTACAGCAAGCATTATTGCATTACCGATAGTGCTGGTAATAGTGCCTTTTTTGGTCATTTAGAGGTTGGCGGCTTGTGATGGATCATTCGCGAAAAAGCCCACTGCATATAGCCATTAGCAAAGAACACAAAAAAGCCCCTAGCGGCAAGAAACACTAGGGGCTCAGCATTAATCAATGTTAGGGTTTATCTATACGGGATCCTGTCTGGCCACAGTGAAAGCAAACCCGAAATCAAGGTTAGAGAAAACCATGATCAGCTTGTTGTTGTTGATTATGGATGTATCGTCGGGATCATCGTTAAGGTCATTTACCACAGCAAGACTTAGAAAATCACCGTGATTCCAATACTTGACTTAATAGACTTTGTTACAAACTTTGTAACCAGCACTGACCTAACCAACTGAAAGAAAACAAGAACTGTGGTTGGTTGATAACGGTGCTGAAAAACAGGTATTACAAGGGAGTTACAAACATGCTAACTCATGCTATAACTCATTGTTTTTAAAGTATATATTGTAGAGCAACTATTGAGTGGGAGTGAGCGTGTTCCTCTCAAAAACCCATTCTATATAGGTTTAGTACTCTAAAAGTTGTTACAAAATTGTTGCAAACTCCTCTATAGGCTCCATTCCTATGAAGCAGTTACAAACTGTGTTACAAACTAACTCGACT
>Ga0209279_10000072_pt1 | contig 68804 bp, 64 predicted proteins | sample CoawatmetaG00DNA_3_FD_187508 | JGI IMG/M metagenome (GOLD analysis project Ga0209279, IMG submission 187508) | Marine microbial communities from the West Antarctic Peninsula - Coastal water metaG006-DNA (SPAdes) (version 2) | ecosystem: Environmental > Aquatic > Marine > Coastal ...
TCTACTTCCGCGCTGCAGGCCTTGCCTGAAGCGAGATGCGTATACTACGCGTCTCAGTTTTGATGTCAACATTTTATTTAATTAAATCTGAATTTATTCAAATCTTATTTTTAAATGTTTGGTTAACGATTTAGCTCTTATAAAGAGGTGTTAACGTATCAAAACAGTCCGTTGGGTTGCCCCTTTGAACTGGATGCGAATAATAGCGAGTTTATAAAAAGGGTCAAGCACTATTTCAGATATTAGTATCGTTCGGATAAATATTGAACTAAACGATTAGTTAATGGACTAATGCAACTGTAGTATACTTTTTAAGTCTGTACATATGTACAGGAGATATATCTTATCGATTAGTATATGTTAGATGTAGATAAATTAAGCATGATAGAATTATAGATTACAATAGAGAGCATGAATGAGACTTTTTTTTATTCCTTTGCTTCTTTGTTGTCTTAGCACAGTTGTAATTGCGAAGGAATCCGCACCAAATAAACAAGAACAGTTGATTACCAAACTGCTAAACCAGCAAATTAGACAAAATATTTCAGTACAGCACAGTGTTAGTGCATTATTAAAACGATACCCGGAAAAAGTGGAAGCTGTCGTTAAAGCAGCAATTCATACTTACCCTAATAAATATAAACAAATTATGCTCGGTGCTATTACAGCCGAACCTGCATTAATTTGCGATGTTGTTGAAATAATTATTCAAGCAGATGTTGCACCCAATGCAAAAGTAGTTGAAATTGCTATTCGCGCTGAACCTGCTTATGCAAAGGAAATTGTCAAAATTGCAGCTCAACAAAACCCAGACGAGATTGCTAATATTGTTAGAATAGCTATTATCACAGAGCCTTTTGTTGCTGACAGTATTATGGACGACTCTATGCTTAGTTATCCAGGGCAAATGCTTGAAATATTAACCGCAGCGATTAGTGCAATACCCAATCAAGTGACTAATTTAGTAACAGATACATTAGCATTATTTCCAGATAATGCCGATGAAGTTGTTTCTACAGCGGTGAATCAAAGTGAAGGGCATCATTCACGTGACATAGTTAAGGCCGCAGTGGAGTCAGGTATTAGTGAAGGATCAGCGATTGCAGCCGCAATAGAAGGCGGAGCTGATAAAGCTCTTTTTGCAACTAACTAATTTGTTAAACCCATTTTCTTTTCTATTATCGCAAACAAATATATTCTAATCATAGTTTTGCCCTGATGGGCCTAACTATTTTTGTCTCCAAGAATAATAGTTAGATTACTAGTAACAAAATCTTAGCGATTATCACCGTACTAATCACCATAGCGGTAAAGCAAAAGTTAATTTTTATTAACACGCTAGAAATATTAATTATCTGTATTCTTAAACATCCACCACCTTGAATTTAATAAATGAATGATTTACTACCTCTTCAAGTTTTCTTAATATAAATTTAACCTGCCAACATTATCAAACTCCAGTTTATCCGACAAATAATTAGTTAACCTTTGATTAACAACCAATTAATAGTTGCACCAATACAGAGCATAAATTTTAGTTGGTGCACTTTCTTAAAAAATACAAATCTATATTTTCATATGAAATAATAAAAACTCATTATTTTACAATGAATTAAAATAAAAGTCATGTGGTAGCTTTACTGGCACAAGACTTGAACTATCTACTATACTTGTATTTTTCATTTACTTTGGATAATTATGCTTTCAGCCTTTATTAAACAACACAGTTTGCCTGAAGAATTCAAACGCACAGTAGATCAGTATTACAAGCCCCTAGCAGATCAAATCTATTGTCGATTTACTAATAACCAGAAACCTTACTTTGTCGGTATAAATGGTAGTCAAGGGAGCGGTAAGTCTACATTAACAGATTTCATTGCTACGTATTTAACCACAAAATACCAATTAAATGTTCTGGTGATGTCTTTAGATGATTTTTATTTGACGGGTAAAAAACGTAACAAACTAGCCAAAGATATCCACCCTTTATTAGCAACTAGAGGCGTTCCTGGTACACATGATGTCATTAAACTTAATCATATTCTAACTCAGCTAAAAGAAAATAAAACAGGGTTCTCTATTCAAAAATTTAATAAAGCTACTGATGAGCCATTTCCAGAAAGTCAGTGGCCAATTATTGAAAAACCTGCAGATATTGTCTTGTTGGAAGGTTGGTGCTGGGGTGTAAAATCTCAAACAACAGAACAATTGAGAGCACCGATTAATGAACTTGAATCTCAACATGATAGAACTGGTGTATGGCGAAACTATGTTAATCAACAACTTAAAAACGCTTATGAACCTTTATATGAAACAATGGATTTTTGGTTAGCACTGCAAGCTCCTTCATTCGATTGTGTCTATAAATGGCGTTTAGAACAAGAGCAAAAATTAAAAAAAACTAATATTGGCTTATTGAATTCAAAAATCATGTCTGCCGCTGGTATATTGAATTTTACCCAGTATTTTCAGCGCCTTAGTGTTCAGGGATGTAATACTATTTCGCAGTCCGCTGATGCTATTTGTTACTTAGATTACGATCGTCAAATTACCGATATGCTTATAGCGGATAGTGTATGAAAACCTTGAAGACCATCATATTCACTGATCTTGATGGTACTCTTATCGACCATTTTACTTATCAATCGATTGCAGCCAATCAAACACTTAAGCAATTAAAGAATGCGAATATACCCGTCATTTTAAATACCAGTAAAACGTTAACTGAATTAGAGATAATTAATCTCGAGCTCAAGTTAACTGCCCCCTTTATTGTAGAAAATGGTGCCGCTGTTTACATCCCAACAAACACCTTCAAAATACAACCAGTAGATACGGTACATATTGGTAATTATTGGGTTAAATCATTTAGCTTACCAAGGCAACATTGGTTAGATTTATTATCCAAGCATGCGCAACAATTTAGTCAATATTATCAAGGATTTTCAACTTTATCTGAATCAGCATTATCCCAAGTAACGGGATTAAGTGAAGAAGCCGCTAAGCGGGCTAAACAAAGACAATATGCCGAGCCAATTCATTGGTTAGGCGATAAGTTAACAAAGGAAGCTTTTATAGACCATTTAATTAACTTAGGCGCCAATGTTGTCGAAGGTGGCCGGTTTATTCATGTCGGTGATCACTGTGATAAAGGCCAAGCGCTTATTTGGTTAACTGAACGATATCAGGAGCATTTTGATAACTGTACTATTTCCACTATTGCTTTAGGCGATGGGGAAAATGATGTTGCTATGCTGAAAGCAGCAGATATAGCTGTTCAAGTCCGCTCTCCCGTTCATGAATTTCCCAAGCTATCTCGACAATATAAAACCACTCAAACACAATTATTTGGTCCAGAGGGTTGGACTGAAGCTATACAAAAAATTTTAGCTAACCAGCTAATTACATCTTTAATTAATTCTGAGGTAAACCATGGCTGATTTTTATCAAAATGGAACAGTAACAACGTTACACAATTTGGCTCAACGCGAACCAGCAGATATGGCAGCTGAACTATTAACGTTTTCAAAGAAACGCTCACTAGGGCTTATACTCCCTTCCTTATTTTCAGAACTAGAAGGAAAAGCCTTACCTGATATTATTAGTAAAATTAAAGAAGTCGAGTATTTATCTGAAATTGTTATCGGCTTGGACAGAGCAGACCTAGCACAATACAAACACGCTTTAGCATTTTTTGGTGAACTACCTCAACACCACCGAATATTGTGGAATGATGGTCCAAGACTGCAAGCGATAGATGCAAAATTACAAGCACTGGGTTTAGCGCCCAAAGAGCTAGGAAAAGGCCGTAATGTTTGGTATTGCATGGGTTATATTTTAGCCTCAGGTAAAGCTGACTCTATTGCTTTGCATGACTGTGATATTTTGACTTATGAAAGAGAATTACTCGATCGGTTGCTCTACCCTGTAGCCAATCCATTATTTAATTATGAATTTTCAAAAGGCTTTTATGCTCGCGTTGCTGGAGGAAAAATTAATGGTCGGGTATCACGCTTATTGGTTACACCGTTAATTAAAGCATTAAAGAAGACGGTTGGGCATTGTGATTATCTAGAATACATGGACAGCTTTTTGTACCCTTTAGCCGGTGAGTTTTCTTTTCGTAGAGATGTGCTAAACGATATACGTATTCCAAGTGATTGGGGATTAGAAATTGGTGTATTGTCTGAGATGTACCGAAATTATTCACCAAACCGGATATGCCAAGTTGATATAGCATCAACCTATGATCATAAACATCAAGATTTGTCTTTGGACAATTCCGCCGGTGGTCTATCAAAAATGTCGATTGATATTAGTAAAGCCTTTATTCGTAAATTAGCAACACAAGGTGAAACCTTTACCACTGAAAAATTCAGAACATTAAAGGCTACTTACTATCGTATTGCTTTAGATTATGTTGAAACCTATCGAAATGACGCCATGATGAATGGACTTAAACTCGATATTCATAATGAAGAAAAAGCCGTAGAAATGTTTGCTGAAAACATATTAACCGCAGGGAGCACTTTTTTAGAGCAACCGATGGAGACACCTTTCATTCCTTCTTGGAATCGTGTCGTTAGTGCTATCCCAGATATTCTCTCGCAATTAAAGGAAGCGGTTGAGTTAGATAATAAAGAATTTAGTCAATCTATAGGTTAGTCAGTACTGATGGCAGGTGAAATAATGAACATGCAAGTTAATCAACTAAAAAACAAGCTCATTCAGCAGCTGTCGACCATTTATAAAGATGTTTCTCTTGAACAATCATTTGATCAGATTGCTCAAGCGCTTATTGATATTATGGGATTATCAAGCAAGGTAACCGAAATAAAACCTTTCACCAACTACTGGTCAGAAGAAGATATTATATTGATCACCTATGGCGATAGCATCCTCAAAGACGGTGAGCCGCCATTACAAACATTGAAGAACTTTTTAGACCACAATATTGAAAACACCATTAATAGCGTACACATTTTACCCTTTTTTCCTTACTGCTCTGATGATGGTTTTGCCGTCATTGATTATTCGTCGGTTAATGAGTCATTAGGCACATGGCAAGATATTGAGGAGATAAGTGAAGCATATCACCTGATGTCCGATCTTGTTATTAACCATTGCTCGAGCCGAAGTGCTTGGTTTGATAACTTTATTAAAGGTGAGGGACTCGGTAGCGATTTTTTCTTTACCGCACTGCCCGATGATAATTTATCTGATGTTGTTCGCCCACGAACATCTCCTCTACTTAAGGAAGTTGATACAGGTAAAGGAAAACAATTTGTCTGGTGTACCTTTAGCCACGATCAAGTCGACTTTGACTTTCGTAATCCCGAAGTGTTAAAGGCATTTGCCTCAATTATTAGGCAGTACTTAGACATGGGGGTTAAAATATTCCGCTTAGATGCTATCGCTTTTTTGTGGAAAGTCGTTGGCACACAAAGTATCAATTTACCTCAAACTCATGAAGTTGTGAGGTTATTGAGAACACTCATTGAGTCGACTGAATCAAATCCTATTATCATTACCGAAACCAATATACCAAATACCCAGAATCTTACTTATTTTGGTAATGCCAATGAAGCACACGGTATTTATAATTTTTCATTACCGCCATTACTCTTAAACACCCTGCTAACCGGTAACTGTTTATATTTAAAACGCTGGTTAATGAGTATGCCCCCTTCGCAGGATGGCACCATGTACTTTAATTTTATTGCCTCACATGACGGTATTGGTTTGCGTCCCGCAGAGGGTTTATTAAGTGAAAGCGAACTTGATAACTTAATAAGCACAGTAGAAAGTTTTGGTGGTAAAATTTCATGGCGAACCACTGATGATGGTATTCAAAAAGCCTATGAAATGAATATTTCACTTTATGATGCCATGCAAGGTACCATTAAAGGCAAAGATCAATGGAACTTTGAACGTTTTATTTGTGCTCACACAATAATGTTTGGCCTTGAAGGTATACCTGGGATATATATTCACAGTTTATTGGGAACACAAAACGACTATCAAAAGTTATCAAACACTCACCATAATCGTTCTATTAATCGGCGTCGTTGGCAAGAAAATGATTTAGAAGAAGCACTTAACAATAAAGACTTACATCATGGAAAAGTGCTTTCAACACTTAAGTCCTTATTAAATATTAGAATTAAGCAACCCGCATTTCATCCTAATGCCACCCAGTTCACTCTCCATTTAGGTTTACAATTATTTGGCTTTTGGCGTCAAAGTCACGATAGAAAACAAAGTATCTTTTGTGTGAGTAATATTACCAACCAACCCATGACATTACCGTTAAGTGAATTAAATTTAATCATTACGGAATCTTGGATTGAACTTATCAGCAAAACAGTAATAACAGAATTATCTAAAGAAATAATATTAGCGCCTTATCAAACAGTTTGGATTTCTAATAAATCAAACCCCAGCCATCGATAAAAGAAATAAAGGTCAAATTTTGACTTATTAAGATCCTTTAAGCCAACACTCTCGTATTAACAATATATCTTCAATGTATTGGAAGTGCACCATTAACAACAAACACTATGATAGTGACAATTTATCCCAAATGGATAATCGTTACCGCGCTCAATTTATTAATAGTCTATCGGGCTTTAAGAGCGTAAACCTTATAGGCACCCAAGATAAAAATGGCCAAAGCAATCTCGCCATTTTTAGTTCGGTTGTCCACCTTGGGGCTTCGCCAGCATTAGTAGGGTTTGTTATGCGCCCTGATAATGGTTCACGACATACTCTCGATAATATCCTCAGCACAAAACATTACACCATCAACCAAGTATCTGCTGACTTTTACCGTGCTGCGCATCAAAGCTCGGCGGGCTATGCAAAAGAACAAAGTGAATTTATTCATGCTGGATTAAACGCCAGTTATATTAAAGATATAAATGCACCGTTTGTTAAAGAAAGTCGGGTAAAATATGCGTTAACTTTAAGAGAAATACTACCTATATCACACAATAACACTCAATTTATTATTGGCGAAATAACAGATATAATTTGTGATGAAAAAGCAATTACTGACGATGGTTATATTGATATCGAAACACTTGAAACAGTGAGTGTATCGGGTTTAGACAGCTACCATACCAGTAAACGTCTTTCCCGATTAAGTTATGCAAAGCCTGATACGCAGACAACTGATATACCGTTGAATGGCTCAGTAGATATACTTACAGAAAATAGTGGTAAAAAATAAAATGAAAACTTGGCAATGGTTAGGTTACTTAGGACTCATTCCCTTTGTAGCTTGCTTGTGGTTATTCAACGCGCCTATTGATAGCGCGTTAAATCAGACTTTATTTAACCCACAACAAGCTTTTATTTTTTACAGTGCAATTATACTGAGTTTTTTAGCGGGTGCTTTGTGGCGAAAAGATACGCTTAGTCAGGATACTAAGATGCAAATTTTTAGTAATCTTTTGTGTTTATACGCCTTTGTTTGTCTGTTCATACCAACCTTTTACGCATTGATTTTTCTACCTATTGGCTATCTTAGTTTATTTTTAGTTGAACATAGGTTTTGTAACAATAAAGAACATGGCTATACCCACTCTTATTTCACCATGAGACTCATACTTTCAGTATTAGTTATATTGCTGCATGTAATAGCAATAGTGTCATGGTTTTAACCATCAATAAACTGATTAGGACAATAAAATGACCAATAACACATTAACTATTTATTATGACGGTAATTGTCCATTATGCTCTTTGGAGATGCAGAAGCTCAAACGCTATGATCATAAGGGGCTCATCGTTTTAGAAGATCTACACCAAGAGAATTTTGATACCTTATTCCCTCATGTAAATATTGATAAAGCCATGGCAATTTTGCATGGCCAATATCAAGGTAAGATGTTACTCGCTTTAGATGTAACCCATAGAGCATGGACACTCGTTGGTAAGGGAGCGCTAGTTGCACCCCTACAATTCCCTATCATTAAGCAAATTGCTCATGCTAGTTATTTACTTTTAGCAAAATATAGACACCCTATTTCTAATTATTTATACCAGCGCTTTGGTATAGGCTTAAAAACATGTGACCAAGGAACTTGTTATGACAAAGAAGACAACATTAATAATCGGCGCAAATAGTGACATTGCCAAAGCAATAGCTCTTAAGGTTATTGAGGACAAAGATTCACAACTAATCGTTTTAAGTCGTAACATCGCCTTTTATCAGCAAGCAGCCTTTAATCAAGCTAATGTGATTGAGATTAACAACTATCACGAACAAGAAATAAGCCTTGCTGTTAATACTATTCAAGAAATGAAAACTGAAGATATCTCTCAAGTTTTTATTTGTCATGGTGTTTTGCACAGTAAAGCATATCAACCAGAAAAACGTTTAGAGGACTTTTCAGCGGACGCTTTTACTCAGGTTATGGCTGCAAATACCGTTACCCCAATGCTATGGCTCAAGCACTTAACGACTAAAATCAAAAGTAAAAACAGCTGTAAAATAGTTATATTTACCGCAAGAGTTGGCAGTATCAGCGATAATAAATTGGGGGGTTGGTATAGTTATAGAGCGTCAAAAGCAGCAATAAATATGTTGATAAAATCAGCAGCCGTGGAATTAGCTCGAAGAGCAAAAAACATTAAACTTATTTCCTTTCATCCGGGTACAACTGACACACCACTTTCCAAACCTTTTCAGAAAAATGTACCTAATGGAAAATTATTTACTAGTGAGTTTGTTGCCTCACAACTATTAAATATTGTTGAAAATACTGAGGTAGACGGCCAAGCAAGTTTTCTTGATTGGCAAGGTAAGACTATTCCTTGGTAAATGGCTTTACTACGCTAATTTTAATACCGATAACAGTTTAGTTTTGTTATCGGTATTTACTATTACTGCCATCCCACTTTCCAACATAAACTGTTTTTTAAGTCTCGCCAATTAATTTCATATTCATTGTGAGATATTACCGCTTCAATGATGCATTCAGTAATAGCCTGATTTTCATCAATAAGCACTTTAGTTATGACAAAGTGCTTCTCTTTGTTAAGGACATCAACTTTAGTCCACTTACTATTGAGTAAAGCTTTTGGACTGACTTTATTCATTTTGATTAGTCATAGATTAATTCACTCAGCAAATTCAATACTGTAAACAGCTAAAGAAAAATTTTGTGTCTGCTTAGCAGCCACTAAAAAACCAACATGTGAGATGCTAGTGGCTTTGAGTATGGGCGCATTATTTATGTTTCGCCCTCTAAAAGAGGCTTTAAAATCAGCCAAATTAAAAGTGTGGGTTTCTAAGGTATTTGGCCAAGTAGAAAAACCTATTTTATAAGCGAGTTCATAACCCATTACTTGAGCCCTAACTCTTAACTGATAAGGCTTACCATCACCGATAATACGAATATTAATTGATTTGGTATCCTCTGAGAGCTTTGGTAGTTTTTTAAATACACTCGTAAACCCACCATTGTTTTCTGTAGAAACATTACCTGAAAAAATAAAAGCTTCATCTTCTATTCGGGTATAGCCTAGAGACAATCCACCCATAACACCATCATTAGTGACTTGCCAATCATCAAGGTGTTTTTCTTTAGTAAAGGGCACTGAATTTTCATTAACTTTCATATTTTCTACTTCATTCAAATTAACAGCAAAGGAACTTGAGGTTGCCATAATAGCCAGTCCTACCCATAATAAATTTCGAGGGCCCATTAACTTCCCTTCAATTCGATATAAATAGTTTCAACTAATGCAACAAATTCTTTAAACGTCGCCTTTTCCTGATAATCATAATCAAAACGACTATGAAAATATAAACTCATCGTGAGATCTTTATAGCCGATATAACAGGTATAACCATCGATATCATGCCAAGCTGAAAGTTCTTCAAAATGAAATTTCCCTTCTAACTGCTGACCGTAAGAAATAATATGATTAAATAGGTAGAGATGATGGGACATGTTCATATTGGATAACCCGAATTAAAATTAAAGATTTATGATCTGAGTGGTAGCTGAAGATGATGGTAAACCACACATTTCATCGTAAGCAGTCTGTAATGTTAATTTTGCAGAATTAATATTGTTTTCTCGAAGCAATTTTTTTGCCGCACACAAGGACTGGCAAGTAACAACGCTGCCTAGCTCTTTTAACGCTATAAAGTTTTCTTTTTCGTCTGAGCTACCGACTAGATAATGAGTTGCATCAGCTACACCGATAATTGTTGGTATGTAAGCCATAATAGTTCCCTCAACTTTATTATTTATACCCTTTAATACGAAGCTGTATTAACAATAGTTCATTAATACAAAATAAAATTATATCTATGAATATAACATAATGAATTATAGTCATTATTTCATACTTTTAGAAAAATAAAATATGTGATCTAAATACATTAATCATACGTAATTTTTTGTTATTATAGTAATTAACACCCTAATAAATGGAAATTTCCAATGCGTTTTTTGTTCTTAAGTTTTATCTTGCTGTTCACTGCAGGATGTAGCACCCAGTACGTAAATCAAACAGTAACCGGGCAAACCTTTCCCTCAGTAAGTGGGCAAAGTCTTGAAAAAAAAGAGGTTGATATTCCCGCTGATTTCAAAGGGACCATCACATTACTCTTAGTAGGATATAAACAAAATTCACAATTTGATATCGACAGATGGTTAATTGGTTTAGACATGACAGCAACTGATGTTAATGTCTATGAAATTCCGACTATTCAAGGTTTATTCCCACGCATGTTTAGTACGATGATTGATAACGGTATGCGAAAAGGTATCCCAAAAGCACTTTGGAAAGGTGTTATTACGGTCTACGAAGACGGTAAAAAAATTCAAGCTTTTACCGGAAATGAGAAGCCCAATAACGCGAGGGTATTATTATTAGATGAAAATGGCGTTATTCTGTATTTTTATGATCAAGGCTTTTCAGTAAATGCGCTTAATGAGTTAAGACGTTTGTTAACTCTGTAGCTAACCATATATACCAAGGCTCAATTATCCGCTCTATTTTACCTGGTAAAATAGAGCGGTCTAACATATAACCTTGAGTTAGCTATTAGCACTGCATTTTCGGTAACGTCAGCTCAACTAATTGAGCACAATTGACACTCCCCTATTATTTTCACCGCTCTCTGATACCGCTTGCAATATCCCTTTGTTTTGGTAAATAAGCTGTAACTCGCCAAAGGGTCTCTCAACTGTTTTGTATCCTAGCTCATGTAAGGATTGTAAAATATCGGCACTAATCCCCGGATAATGTACAATTTCATTTTTTGGCCAAAGTTGGTGATGAAATCGTGATGAGTTTGCCGCATTATTCGCATTCATTTTAAATTCAACCAGATTTAATATTGATTGATAAACTGAACTGATAATAGTTGTCCCCCCTGGAGAGCCTGTAACTAAACTGACTTGATCACCTTTTAATAAAATCGTTGGTGCCATAGAAGAAAGCATACGTTTTTTGGGTTGAATTTCATTCGCTTTACCGCCAATTGCGCCAAACCCATTAGCAACACCCGCTTTAGCACTAAAGTCATCCATTTCGTCGTTCAATAAAAAACCCGCACCTTCAACAACAACACCACTGCCAAAGCTATAATTGATAGTAGTTGTATTCGATACCGCATTACCCCATTTATCAATAATTGAAAAATGGGTAGTGTCATTACTTTCTTTCAAACCAGGCTTAATGTCTTCAGTGATTGATATTTTTTTAAGCGAAATATCTTTAGTTCTACTGATTAAATAATCTCGATTCAATAGGGGCTGAATAGGAACATCAGTAAAGTCTGGGTCGCCTAGATACTCTGCACGATCAGCAAATACTTTTTTTCCTATTTCTGACAGTAGATGAATATAGTCTTTTGAATTGTGAGAATACCTATGATTTCCTTTAATAAGATCATACATGGCTAACCATTGTAGTATTGCAAAACCACCAGAACTAGGTGGAGGAGCGGTAATAATAGTATACTCACGCCAATTTTCAATCAATGGTTTACGCCATTTGGCCTGATAACTGGATAAGTCGGCTTCAGTTATCAGACCATTATATTTTGTCATAAACTGACTGATAATCTGTGCCGTTTTACCTTTATAAAAACCATCTCTTCCAAGTGTTGAAATACGTGTTAATGTCTTGGCAAGTTCAGGTTGTTTAAAAATAGTACCGGCTTTTGCATGAGAAAAGTATTGTGCAAAGTTAACGTTAATATTTTTTTTCTTAAAACTATCAATACGTGATTCAATTCCTTGCTGCATAGCTGAGTGAACTATGTAACCTTCTTTAGCTAGTTTAATTGCTGGCGCTAGCAATACTTGCCATGTTTTGGTGCCATATTTTTGATGTGCTTTCCACATCCCATCAACAGTGCCGGGTACGGCAGATGATAAGATGCCATAGAGAGATAAATATGGGATCACCTCACCTTTGCTATCAAGGTACATATCTTTGGATGCATTTTGGGGAGCAACTTCACGATAATCTAAAAAGTCAGCTTTTCCATCTTTATAGATAGTCATGAAACCACCACCACCCACATTCCCTGCTTCAGGTAAGGTGACTGCTAAAACAAATTGTGCGGCAATAGCAGCATCAACGGCATTACCTCCATCTTCAAGTACTTGCTCGACAACAATAGCACTGTAACTATCGGGCATCGCTAAAGCTGCTGTTGAGGTTGCACTAAGTTTTAAACTAATAAACATAAAAAAAGTGATGAGTAGTAACGAAGATTTTTGAGTCATTAGGTACATCCTGAAAATAAAACTTACTGTAAAGTAGTATTGAACCTATAGCAATTTATGTTTTTCACCCCTAATAATAAAGATAAACAAAACCAATATATTTGAGTCACCTCATCGTCAGAGCTACCATTTTGTTAACTAGCGTTGTAAAAACTTAAGTAGTTTAGGTAGTCCTTTACCCTTATTTATTATTTCAAAACCAAAAAAAGAATGTTGGCAATTTAAGTCTCTAGTTGTTCCGCCTGCTCTAACTCAGTTTGTAGACGTTTGGTTTCATCTGCACGTGGTTTGGTAAAACGTGCCAGTGCTAAATACAACACAGGGGTGAGATAAAGCGTAAAGGCAACCGCTATACCTAAACCACCAAAGACTACCCAACCAATGGCATTGCGAGCTTCTGCTCCTGCGCCACTCGATAAAATTAGCGGTAGTGAACCTAGCAGCGTTGACAATAAAGTCATAGCAATAGGCCGTAACCGGATAATTGCTGCTTGCTCTACAGCTTGACGAACATCATAACCTTTATCACGAAGCTGATCGGCAAATTCCACCAGTAAAATAGCATTTTTTGCCAACAAACCAATTAACATTACCAAGCCAATTTGCGAATAAATATTAATTGAGGTACCCGTTAAAAATAGCGCAAATAAAGCAGCCGCTATACCAAAAGGCACTGTCGCCATGACCACTACGGCGCTGTTAACACTCTCAAACTGAGCTGCCAGCACCAATAAAACAATAACAAAGGCAAGTACATAGGTTAAAGTCACCTCACGAGCTGTTTCTTCAAAGGTTAAGGCTTCACCCAAAAATATTAAGCCAATGTTACTTGGTAAATTTTGCTCTCCTAAACTGCGTAATTTTTCTACTATTGCCTGCAATGGTAAGTCTGAGGGTAGCTCCATTTCCATTTCAATAGCACGCCGCTGGGCCTTACGTTCTAATTCCGCAGCAACCCCTTCTTCTGTAATATAAGCCAAGCTTGATAACGGTACTAAACTCCCATTGCTTGAACCAACGTATAAGTTAGACAAGTCAGTTGGATCTTTTATTTGCTCAATTTGAGCCTGTAAAATCAATGGTATCGATTGATCGCCAACGTTTAAATCGGCGATATCATCACCATTTATTGCCACCCGTAATGTTGTTGCAATATCGGATAATGGTACGCCTAATTCTTGTGCTCGGCGACGGTCAATATTCACCCTAAGCTGTGGCTGGGTTGGCTGATAAGATATCCTAGGTATGCCAATTTCTGGGAGCTGCTGTTGAATAATTTTAGAAAAACCTTGAGCCGCTGTAAAAATCTCATCGTAACTTTGTCCGGTTAAGGCTATTTCAAGCCCTCCACCTTGACCACGTAAATTTAGACTATTAGAACCAAAAGCTCTGGCGGGGGCACCTGGTATGGCACCTAACGGGCCTCTAATTTCATTTATAATTTCTTGCTGTGTTTTCGAACGTTCGTCCCAATGTTTTAAGGGCACGGTAATAAAGACTAAATTAGGATCCCACTGACCCACTACAGTATAGATAGAATCAATATCACCACCATTAACATAAGGCAAAAGTATATCTTCCATCTTATCAGCTTGGCGGTCCATAAAATTTAAACCAACGCCGTCTGGGCCACGAGCAAAAATACGAACACTGCCACGGTCTTCAGATGGCATCAACTCGTTATCCAAAACGTTATATAGACTAAGAGCTGAAAATGCAGCAACTAAACTGGCAAAAAAGACCAGCCAAGCTTTATCCAGTGCCATGTGTAAAGTGCGCCGATACCAACCAAGTATAACATGGCCTAGAGCGGCTAAACGGTTGCTACTATTTGCTTTTACTGGCAAGCGCGCAGTGAGCGCTGGTACTAAAGATAAGGCGACAAAAGAAGAAATAATCACGGCAATAGCCAATACTCCACCAAACTCTCTAAACAAACGCCCTGCGGTTGAGGGTAAAAAAGCAATCGGTACAAATACCGCTACTAAAACAGCTGTAGTGGCAACAACGGCAAAAAAAACTTCTCGAGTTCCAATAACCGCAGCAGCTCGGGCACCTAGACCCATACTGCGTCGACGTTGAATGTTTTCTGTTACCACAATGGCATCATCAACGATAAGACCACTGGCTAGTACTAGGGCTAAGAGCGTAAGAATATTAATTGAAAAACCCATTAACCAAATAGCTGCTAAGGCTCCAATCAATGATACAGGTATCGACAAAGCCGGTACTATTGTTGCTCGGCCTGAGCCAATAAATAACCATAACGTTGCCACTACCAGTATGATGGTTAGTAATAACGAGGTAATCACCTCCTTTACCGAGCCACGAATAAATTCGGCATCATCAGAGGTAATCTGCATTTGTAATTCAGGAAAGCGGCTTTCAAGTTTTTTAACTAAAGCCAGCACTTCATCAGATATTTCAATAGTATTAGAGCTCGCTTGGCGAATAACACCTAGGCCTATGACAGGTTTACCATCAAGGCGTACCATGCTATTTGCATCTGCTGGGCCAAAATACACAGTGGCTACGTCACCGATTCGTGTGTTACCACTGATAATAATGTTGGAAACTTGTTCCGCACTAACAGATGTTGCGTCGGCGCGAACAATGAGTTGTTGATCGGTTGACTTCATACTACCAGCAGGCACATCAAATGGAGCTTGACGCAGTGCTGTCCGAACGTCGGTAACAGACAAGTTAAAGCTAGTTAAACGCAGTGGGTCTAATAAAACACGCAATACGCGCTCTCGATCGCCATTTAAGCGAACATCTGCGACACCAGGAATACTTAAAAATAGCGGTGCTAAATCGGTTGCTACACGCTCTGTTAAGCTTCCTAAATCTAGCTTGTCACTTGACACCGCAATGCTCACGACCGATTGTGCATCGTTATCAGCTTTAATAATGGCTAAACGCTCAACAGTATCAGGCAGTTCACGTTGTATACGGCTAACCGCCTCGCGTATTTCATTGGCGGCATCATCTAAATTAATACCAGGGCGAAACTCTACTCTTACTCGCGAGCTGTTCTCTTCACTAGAAGCATTTATCGATTTAACACCACTAACCCGTGCTACCGCACCTTCGAGTTTACTGGTGACTTCAGTATCAACAGTTTCAGGGGAGCCACCAGGAAAAGCAGCGGTCACTGATACAATAGGTCGGTCTACATCAGGCAGTTCGCGAACTTCAATGGTATTAAATGCCGCCAAACCGGCAATAATAATGAGTAAATTAAGAACAACAATTAAGACTGGCCGCCGAATAGATAATGAGGGCAAATCATTTTCGACTAAGGGTTGGCTCATAAACTGGTGTCCTGTGACATGGGTACTTTGACCCGCTGACCATCACGCAGTCGTTGCACTCCTTCAACAATTAATTGATCTTTTTTTTCTAATGGTCCCGAGACTAATAAGCGACCGCTTAAACGTTGTTGAATCTGTATATCGACTTTTTTAGCCTTACCATTGTCTTTCAACCATACATAGGCACTTGTTGCACCCCACATCAATGCGGCTTCAGGAATAACCGCATATTCATCTCCTACAAGTTGCAGTATCACCCGAAAACTCATACCAGGGCGATACAAATCAGCCTTATTATCCAATAAAGCTCTAACGCGTATACTCCGGTCTAAAAGATTAATCCGCGAGTCAACTTCAGTAATGTTGGCTTTAATGCGAAGCCCCTGTGTCTGCCAAGGTTCAAGCTCTACGCTAGCGTTACCCTGTAATATTGGCAGGGCAGCTTCTGGTGCATTAAAATTTATCAACAACTGTTCCCGTTGATCTATTGTAGTGATGGCGGTTTGCAAGCCAATACGATCACCTGGCTCAACATCGGTCAGGCCAACTACACCAGAAAATGGCGCTCTTACAATTCGGTCTTCTAATTCGGTGTTAACCTCTATTAACAATACGTTCAGTAAATCTCGTACAGTAATAGCATCATCTACATCACTTTGTGCAATAGAACCTTTCTTACGGATATCTTGCAAGCGTATGACGGTTCGTTCAGCGTCGGCAAGCTGAATGGTAACGCGTGCAAGCGCCACTTTTTGACGGCGAGAGTCTAATTCTAATAGCACATCTTGATATTGGACGTGCTGGCCCGGAATAAAGTTTACCGCGGTTACTTTGTCAGCTACTGCTGGATAGACTATCACTGAGCGAATAGCTTCAGCCGTACCAACGGCTTCTACGCGACTGGTTTTTTTCTCAAAATTAATTGGCGCAGTAATAACTTTAGCAGCACGACTATCGCCGGGAATCTGCGCCTGTACTTGGTAAACGCTTAAAAATGCGAATAGCCAAATTGAGTGGCATATCAATGCCATTTTATTTCCTTAAATTATGTATGGATTTATCTTATTGTGCATGTACGGTTTTTTCAGTGAAGTTGATCACAAGCGGGACTAATTGATAATACATAGTCGTTATTTTAGGACCGATAACAATATTGATTAGCTTTTGAAACATAACAAGTTAGATTTAAGCCATTAAGAATAGATAGCGTACCATCACTATAATGACATTGATAAGGGTTTTGCTAACAAAATATCAGTACATCACTAAATATTTTCTTAGGTTTGATCGTGATGTTTTTTATTTTAAGGGGGTTTATTACTGCATCACTTAACTCGCTTTCTTTATCATATCAAAAAACACAATAACGGTTTATATAAGCTAGTTGATAAAGAAAACACAAAAAAAACACTATAATGAATTAAATAATACCTTGTTACAGTGATTATTACAAAGTCGCTATTTTATCAAGGATAATAGATGACAAATACCCAAATAATGGCACTATAGCTGAGCATAAAAATAATAAGGATTGTCGATGAAAGGTTTTATTACCTTAACACTAGTATTAGCCAGTAGTTTATTTAGCCATATCGGTTTTGCCGTTGAGCAAGCGGAAGAAATATTTAAACAGTTAGCGCCTTCTTTGTATCAAATACGTTTAATTGATAAAGCCAGTGGCGAAAAGTCATCTATTGGCTCAGGTTTTCAGATTAGCAGTAATGGCATAATTGCCACTAATTATCATGTGATCTCAGGGTTTGCCAACCACCCAACAAAATACCGCATAGAGTACCTTGATTATCAAGGTAATAAAGATGAATTAACGTTACAAAGTGTTGATGTTATTAATGATCTTGCATTAGTTAAACGTTCTACTAAAGTTGATATGCCATTTTTTAAACTAACTCAACAAATACCGATAAAAGGCCAAGAACTGTTTTCTCTTGGTAATCCTCATGACTTAGGGATGATTGTTGTACCTGGAACTTATAATGGTTTAAAGAAAAAGTCGTTTAATGATCGCATTCATTTTACCGGCTCAGTGAATTCAGGCATGAGTGGCGGCCCAGTAGTTAATTTTCAAAATGAAGTGGTTGGTATTAATGTCGCAACTTCTGGTAACCAAATTGGATTTTTAGTGCCTCATCAAAAGTTAGTTGCTTTATATAAATCATTTCAACGAGAACCGCCTAATAATATCGAACAACAAATGAGTGAGCAACTTTCAAAAAACCAAAATAAGTTGATAAACAACCTGCTCAACAGCCCATGGCAGAATAAAGTACTAGAAAATGCGATTATCCCAGCCATTGATGTGACTTACATGCGTTGCTGGGGAGACTCAAATGCTGATAAAACTGACGCGCTATTTTTTGCAGCTGTTGCCAACTGCTCTTTAGATGAAAACACCTATTTATCCTCCAACTTTTTTACTGGTAGTATCGAAATGGAGTTTCGTTATATGCAAGCTAAAGAGCTAAGTACTAATAAGTTTTATCGTTTGTATGAGCAACAAATTCAACGAGCAGGCCCAAATAATAAAGCAGGTAAAGAGGATGTTTCAGAGTATCAATGTCAACACGATATTGTGATGCCAAGCAGTAAAGAAATAAATAACAAAAGCATATTTTGTACTCGTGGTTATAAGAAATTCCCACAATTATTCGATGTTTTATTTTTAAGTGCTTCTATTGATAAGGACAAGCAAGCCTTAATTAGCCATTTTACAATTTCAGGTATTGAGCAATCACCCGCTTTAGCTTTTACCCGTAAATTTATGGAGTCTGTCGCATGGAAATAATTATTGAAGAAATAGGTCGTGACCATAAACTGATCAGTAGACACAGAATCAACAAAGACAGCATACATATTGGCAGAAGTTATCAAAACGATATTATTTTACCCGACCCTCATATCTGTCCTGAACATCTCCATTTAATATTTAATGGTGAGCACTGGTTGATTGTCGATCAAGGAAGCATAAATGGGAGTTATCTTGAGGATGGTAAAACATCAATTAGCAATCAAATTATTAATTCAGGCGATATTTTTAGTATAGGTAAAAGTTTACTACGAATTGTCTATGCTGATCATCCTATTCAAAAAACCATACCGTTTAGTGCTTTTGAAAGTTTGATTAATATAATGAGACACCCCTTAATATTAACTTTTAGTATCGTATTGTTTGCCTTTGTCTCAGGTTATATTTTCTATTTAAATAAGTTAACCGAAACAACTTTTAGCCAACTTTTAGCCCCTGCTATTGGGATGACGCTGATCTTCGCAATTTGGCCGGCAATAGTAGCCTTGGCGTCACACTTTAATAAACATGAAGCAAGAATAATGACACAGTTAGGCATTAGCTTTGTCTTCTTCAACTTACTGTGGATGAGTGACATTATTGATAATATCATTAACTTTAATTTTTCAAGTAATTGGCCCATAAGTGATTTTTATACCCTAATACCTATTGGACTTACCTTTTGTCTATTCTGGCTCAATAGCTCTATTGGTTTTCATATGAGATCGCGCCGCCGGATTATTGTTGCCGCAGGTATAACTGTATTGTTTTTTGGTGGGAGCTACCTAGTACAAATAACAAACAAGCCTAAATTTAGTGCTCTGCCAAACTACAACGCAACCATAATGCCACCCAGTTTTATGTTTTTACCTAGCAGTAATGTCGATGAGTTTATTTTAAATAGTGAGAAATTATTTACCAAAGTTGCAAGAGAAATAGCGAAGGAAAAAGAGAAAGGCGAATAGCTGATAATAATAAGCCTCGGATACTAATTCAGAGGCTTATTATTATGTTTATGGTCTAGGGATTAATCCAACGGCATCATAAACACTTGCCAAGACTTTACTTGCTCTTAAAGATGCTTTCTCTGCGCCACTGCGCATCACTTCTTCTAAGAATGCTTGATCTTCACGATATTGATGATATTTAGTTTGGATGGGCTCAAGTAACGCGACAACCGCCTCAGCGACATCCCCCTTTAAATGGCCATACATTTTATCTTTATATTGTGGGACTAATTCATCAATTGATTGGCCAGTAGCACATGATAACAATGACAGTAAATTTGATACGCCTGGTTTTTCAGCTAAGTCATAATAAATATTAGCTTGTTCATCTGAATCAGTTACCGCGCGTTTGATTTTCTTAGCAATCTTTTTAGGATCTTCAAGTAAACCAATAAAATTTCCAGGGTTGATGTCTGACTTTGACATTTTTTTCGTTGGCTCTAACAAGCTCATTACACGAGCACCGTGTTCAGGAATATACGGGTCTGGTACGGTGAATACTTCTCCATGAAGGTTATTAAAACGAGTGGCAATATCTCGAGCTAATTCTAAGTGCTGTTTCTGATCTTCACCTACAGGTACGGTGTCTGCCCGATAGAGTAAAATATCTGCGGCCATTAAAACAGGGTAAGTAAACAAACCTGAGTTCATATTCGCTTCAGATTTTTGAGACTTATCTTTATATTGGGTCATACGATTAAGCTCACCCATTTGGGTATAACAATTTAGTACCCAATTTAATTGGCTATGCTCAGGGACATGAGATTGAATAAAAATAGTGCTCTTTGCTGGGTCAACACCACAAGCTAAATAAAGTGCTAAACCATCAAGCGTGGCTTTTCGCAAATCTTCAGGTTTTGGACGCACAGTGATGGCATGTTGATCAACCAACATATAATAACACTCGTGATCATCTTGCATGTTAACCCACTGCTTGATCGCACCTAAATAGTTGCCTATGGTTAATTCGCCTGATGGCTGACAGCCACTTAATACAATTGGTTTACTCATCTTTATCCTTTACTGTTATATTTTAACTTACTTGGCAATTGATGCTAATTCAGCACGCATTTGCTCAATAACTTTTTTATAATCGGGTTGAGAGAAAATAGCGGAGCCTGCGACAAACATATCGGCACCCGCAGCTGCAATCTCTGCAATATTATCAACTTTTACTCCACCATCAACTTGCAAACGAATATCAAAACCGCTTTCATCAATTTTTTGGCGAACTAAACGTAATTTATCAAGTGTTGAAGGAATAAAGGATTGCCCACCAAACCCTGGGTTAACAGACATCAATAAGATGACATCAAGTTTATCCATGACAAAATCTAAATAATACAATGGTGTCGCTGGATTTAATACCAAGCCAGCTTTACAACCATGATCTTTGATAAGCTGTAAACTACGATCTAAATGAACGCTGGCTTCAGGGTGAAAAGTGATGATATCGGCACCCGCTTCAGCAAAACCGACAATCAGATCATCAACAGTATCAACCATTAAATGAACATCTATTGGCGCAGTGATGCCATAATCTCTTAAAGACTTACAGACCATTGGCCCAAAAGTTAAGTTAGGAACAAAATGGTTATCCATCACATCAAAATGGATAACATCTGCACCTGCGGACAACACATTTGCCACATCATCACCTAAACGGGCAAAGTCTGCCGAGAGAATCGAAGGAGCAATTAAAAATGAAGACATAAGCTAAACCTATTAATTTATCTTTTATAAAATCTGCGCGACATTGTAAACCATTAAACAGACATTTTAATTTATTATCATTATTATATTAATAATTCAATGCCCTTTTTTTGCGCATTACACTAACAAGCGCACCATAATGAAGCGCACATCAAAAGTCAGCAATTGCTCTTTCTATACAAATAAACACATAATATACTGATATTTATAAATAAATAGTAATTTTTTATGAATATAAATATCAGGCATCATCTTTGCTTTTCTGTTATTAGACTTAAATATAATAAATAACTTAAATAACTTAAATAACTTAAAGAGATAAACATGAAAAAATCATTATTGAATATCGCACTAACTTCATTATTGGCAACATCTGCTGTTGTTTCAACTCAAGCTTCAGCAACGGGTATAGAAGGTTTAAGCGCTAATGTTGGCGCCGTATCACAATATATCTTCCGTGGTATTGAACAAACCAGTACTGCATCAGCAAGTGCCGGTTTAGATTACGAATTTGGTAATTTTTCTGTTGGTACCTGGACAGCTGACGTAGAAGATGGCTTAGAAGTCGACTTTTATGGTAGTTATGCTTTAGAACTTGATAGTGGACTTGGCCTTAGTGCAGGTTTTACTACATACCAATATACAGGTGATTTTGATACTCAATATAATGAAATTAATCTTGGTGCATCATATGATTTTCTATCGATAGCTTACAGTGTAGGTACTTGGGAAGTTGAAGGCGGAAATGATCAAGATTATGACTTCCTTGCAATAACAGCTGAATATGAAGGATTTTATGCGACTTATGGTACTTGGGGTGATGAGTTTGATGGTGACTACGTTGAGCTTGGTTTTGGTACTGAAGTTAGTGGCTTTGATGTCGGCGTTGCTTTAATCGCTAATTCTAAAGAGCTTAGCGGCGAGAAAAGCGACGAGTCTCTAGTTTTTAGTATTGGCAAATCTTTTTAATTTAAATTTAGTTCTAAATTAGCGGTTAATTGGGTATACTTTATTCAATTAACCGCTTTTTTTTGGGGATAACTTTATGTCAAAATGGATCATGACAAAATTTAATGTTTTTACTATTGTAATGGTATTTATATTAACTCTAAACAAAGTGGATACTGACAACCAAGTTCATCTTGCACAATTAAGTAAAACTTGTATGGCTGTAAAGTCTAATTTACCGATGAATCATCTGCAACATCCATGTAACCATCTTTATGCGCCTAACCAAACTATCTGGTCATGGTTATCTGACGATAGTCAATCAGCCCATCTGCATTTTTTAGACTTGGTTGAGCTTATTCAGGTTAGAGTAAAATTATTCAATGAGTCGGTGTAAAATATATGACTGAAAACAAGAGAAATTCGATAATTGATACCATAAAAAGTGTTGGCGCTGGATTTATTGGTGTTCAAAGTGATAAAAACAGAGAGCAAGATTTTAAACACGGTAAGTTAAGTCATTTTATTATTGCAGGAATTGCAGGAATTGTTATTTTCATCAGTATATTAATCGCTGTTGTTTCTTTGGTAATACCTAACGCCTAGTATCAGTAATTACCACTGACTTATTTATATAATGCTAGGATTTCTGCTACTTTTTTTCTGCTCCCTCCCTTCTGACTGATAGTACGCGCGACTTTAATTGATTTGAACGTCGACGCATTCTCATAAATCTTTCTCGTCCAAATGGTATCGTGATTGCTAATTAAGACATTAACCTCTTTGGTGGTTGATACTTCCTCAGCTGCATTCGCTAGATCTGCCTGTTCATCTAAACCAAAGCCATTACCGGTATAACTAGTAAAACTTGCTGTTTTACTGAGTGGCACATAGGGAGGATCACAATAGATCACATCACCATTTTTTGCTCTTTTAAACGTGTCACGATAACCTTCACAAACAAAAGTTGCTCTATGTGATTTTTCAGCAAAATAATTCAACTCGTTCTCTGGAAAGTATGGCTTTTTATATTGACCAAAAGGAACATTGTAGCCACCCGATTTATTATAGCGACATAAGCCATTATAACCGTGCCGATTCATGTATAAAAAAAGTAATGAACGGTAATAAATATCGGTAGTTTCGTTAAATTCTTTTCTTAACTGGTAATAAACCTCACTCTCGTTGTGCTCTGGAGTGAATAGCTTAGCGGCATCACAAATGAAGCTCTGTGGTTTTAACTGAAGAATCTTGTAAAGGTTAATCAAATCCTGATTGATATCATTCAAGATATAATGCGGGTAGTCAGTATTTAAAAATATTGAACCTGCACCAACAAAAGGTTCAATTAAGCGTGGCCCTTTAGGTAGTATTCTCCCAATAACATCGCTAAGACCATATTTACCACCAGCCCACTTTAGAAACGATCGATGTTTTTTGTTCATTCGAGCCAACAGCCTTTTATCTCAGATAAAGTAAAATTTAAAGGCCGGATTGTAGCTTGAATAACGCCTGATACCAATAATATTAATTCAGTATCAGTGTTAATTATTCAATTAAAGGTAAATAGGTTATAGGTTATAGGTTATTTTGGTGTACTTGTATTTCATTCTTTATGGTTTCAATGGACTTTATCCAAGGTCCTATTTGCTGCAACTCATTTGGCAACATCGAAACAGCGGCTATAGCATCTGACTTTAAAGGGTAGACCAAACTAGTGACAACCATTAGTTCATTACTATTTAACAGACGCCTGTAGCCAAAGAAACCTAGTGCTTTATATTCAGTCATAAATAAGTCGTAACTACTTTGTTTAGTACAACTCATAATTTGAATGACAAAACCACTATTAAACTTTAGATAATAAGCTAAATCATTCTGCTTATTGGTTACTTTAGTTTGTCCTTTGCGGTTAGTCACTTTAACAAAATTTTGACTCTCTTGAGGTTGCTTCATTATTTTTTTAGCAAATAAAGAGGTCTTCTTAACAATCAGTAAATCAGAAGATTTAGCAGAAACAGGGGGACTATTTTTTATTACTTTGACTTGAGGGTTACCAATTTTTGACAACCCTTGATATATATTTGAGGTAATGTCTTGTGTCAAAACCTCTTTAATTTTTGTACTCATAAGTACATCGGGCACTTTGATGTCAGTCGAAACTCCTTTTAACTTACTATGGCTAATACTTGATTGAGGATTAATAACTGAAATGTTTTCAGTGGAATATAAAGTATTCAATATTATTAGTGAAAGTGTCACTAAAATTATTATCGCTATAACAAATTTTATTAGTGATGATGATATTCCCTCTCGGCTATTATTTTTAAATAAGTCTGAATCCAGTGGTATTAATTGACCATTTCCCCCAGAGACTATCGATAATTTATTATTAAAAATTATTTTATTCGCTGAAACTAATTCACCTGCTTTTTCCCCACCGAGTAATAATACATTAATACCGCGATCGGCTTTTGCTGCTAAATTCACTAACTGACAAAATTCATGCATTAATTGTAGCGATAAAAAATGTACATTTTCTACCACAATACTAATAGGTTGAGTTGTATCTGAAGATAATTTTAGAACAGTTACAGCCAAAGGTTCTTCGGGATCAAACAACACATCTGAAAATAATTGCTCGATTAGTCGACAACGAATTTGAATGTCATTTAATTGTGTAGAAACTGAAATAAAAGCAGCGTTGTGGCCTTCGGGTAAGTTACCAAGAAACTGACGACCAACAAACGAATAGTTTTCGTCATTTGAGTCTACAACCAAAACTGCTTGTTTAGAAAAACGCATAATATAATCAATTCGTGCATTTGAATTGATATTTGTTGCTTCTGACTTTGCAGGGGAATTTTTTAACTGATGGGTTGATATGGGCATGCTTCACCTTTTACATTAAAATCAACAAGTTAAAATATTTGTTGAATTCTATTATAGAATTTGTTGAAGCATGCTCTCTGTGACATCATCACGAATTTCTGACTGACCAATACCTGTCGGCACGATAAACCTTAGCTTACCCGCTATGTTCTTCTTATCTCGCTGCATATGAGCAATAAACTCATCAAAGCCCATTTTCTCTGGAGCGACTAATGGTAAATCAAATGCGGCGATAAGAGCTTCTATTCGACGAAGATCTGACGCTTCTAACAAATTCATTGTTACGGCTAACTTAGCAGCAAGGACCATGCCAGTAGCAACAGCCTCACCATGAAGCCATTTACCATATCCCTGCTCAGCCTCTATTGCATGACCAAAGGTATGTCCTAGATTGAGTAGTGCTCTAACGCCGGCTTCTTTTTCGTCTTCTGATACTATGTCAGCTTTACACTGACAACATGTCTCAATCATTTTAATTAAAACGGCGCTGTCACCAGAAATTATTTCATTTTTATGTATTTCTAACCAAGTAAAAAAGTCGCTATCGCCAAGAATACCGTACTTAATGACTTCAGCCATCCCCGCATTGAATTCTCGTTTAGGTAAACTAGCTAGAGTGAGGGTATCTATAATAACGGCTTGTGGTTGATAAAAAGCACCTATCATGTTTTTACCCAACGGATGATTAACCGCTGTTTTACCGCCAACAGAGGAATCAACTTGAGACAATACGGTGGTTGGAATTTGTATAAAATTTATTCCACGTTGATAACATGCAGCAGCAAAGCCAGTAATATCACCAATAACACCACCACCTAAAGCAATTAAAGTGCTGTCTCTACCATGAAAATTGGCAAGAAGATGCGACATAATTTTGTCAAAATTAGCCAAGCTTTTTTCAGCTTCACCATCTGGTAAAATTATTTCATCAACTTGATAGTCAAAAAGCTGTGCTTTTAGTGCATCCAAGTATAGGGGTTGGACAATATTATTGGTGACAATACAAACCCTGTTACCCGAAATATGGCGTGCAAGAAGTTCTTGGGAAGATAATATCCCATTGTCTATATAAATAGGATAGCTGCGTTCAGCTAGCTCAACTCGTAATGTTGTCATTATTTAAAAATCTAAGCGTTCGACTATTTTATGTGCGACAACTTTTGCACTTTGATCATCAGTTTTCACAATAACATCAGCAACTTCTTCATAAAGAGGATTACGCTCTAGTGCTAGATTTTCTAGAACTGTACGGGGCTCTTCTGATGTTTGAAGTAATGGACGACGACGATCACGTTGCGTGCGAGCCACTTGCTTATCAATGGTTGTTTCAAGGTAGACAACAATGCCGCGTGCAGAAAGCCTATTTCTGACGAGGTCACTAATGACAGAACCACCACCAGTTGCTAAGACAATGCCTTGCAGCTGAGTTAAATCATCAATAATTAATTCTTCTCTTTTACGAAAACCTTCTTCGCCTTCAAGATCAAATACCCATGCGATATCGGCACCAGTACGACGCTCTATCTCTTGGTCTGAATCAAAAAATTCAAGATGCAGTCTATCAGCCAACTCTCTACCGATAGTGCTTTTGCCAGCGCCCATAGGCCCAACAAGGAATACGTTACGTTTTTCAGCCATTAGTCTAACTTAAACTCGTTATAATTTACGTGAACAGGTAAGAGGGAACCCCCCTTGAAAATTTCAAGGGCGCAATTATCGCAATTCTTCGACCTATATTGCAAGTAAGATTACAGTAACAGGGGTGAAAAACTCTAATTACTGCAAATACAGGTTAAAAATGCTCGGTTACAATGCGCGGAGTAACAAAAATCAATAATTCTTTTTTTTCATTAAAATTATTTGTGTTTCTAAATACCCAACCAAGATACGGGATATCGCCTAAAATTGGAACCTTAGATATTGTGCTAATAATTGATTGTTGGTAAATGCCACCCAATACAATTGTCTCGCCATTGTTAACTAATACCTGGGTACCAATTCTCTGAGTGTCAATTGCTGGAGCAAGTCCATTGCTCAATGATGATACGGTATCTTGTGTTACCACTAAATCTAAAATTATTTTATCATCAGGAGTAATATGTGGCGTCACGGTTAAACTCAATACCGCTTTTTTAAATTGTACTGCAGTTGCACCACTTGATGAGGCTTGTTGATAGGGTATCTCTACACCTTGTTCAATATAAGCTTCTTTCTGATTTGCCGTGGTGATTCGTGGGCTTGCAATAATCTCACCCTTATTTTCTTTTTCAAGTGCGCTTAATTCTAAGTCCAAAATTTTACCGTCTGCTAAACGCGCCACTTGAAAGGCAAGACTTGCTGCTGGATTTACCACAGGTAGGTTTACATTCAATCTATCGGTAGTTGCTGGAGCAACACCAGCGTTTGCACTTGCCGCACCCGCTAGAGAACCCGAAGTGCTATATTCATTGTCAGTACTAGTGACTCCCCAACGAATGCCTAATTCCTCACCAACATTATCTTTTACGGTCACCATGCGGGCTTCAATAACCACTTGTCTTACCGCAATATCAAGGATGGATATCATACGTTTAATATTTTCAATACTCTTTACCGTATCTCGGAGTAATAGTGTATTGGTTCGCTCGTCAACAGACACACTTCCGCGAGCAGATAAGATACTCGTATCATCATTTTTAATTAAATTGGCAAAATCAGTGGCCTTAGCATAATTAATTTGAATATATTCAGAATATAAAGGTGTTAGTTGTTCAAATTGTTGCTGGGCTTGTAAGACTTTAGCTTCACGGGCAGCAAGTTCATCACTAGGAGCAACCATTAGGATATTGCCATCCATGCGTTTATCTAAACCTTTCACCTTCAAAATTATATCAAGTGCTTGGTCCCAGGGAACACCATCTAACCTTAACGTTATATTACCAGTGACTGTATCACTTGTGATTAAGTTAAATTCATTGAACTCTGCGATAATTTGTAAAACAGTTCTCACAGGAATGTCTTGGAAATCTAAGACTAATTTTCGACCCGTAAACTCATCAGTACCGCTTAAATAACCGGGTACTTCTTCGGCTATTTCATCAACGGTCAGGGTAAATATATTCTTATCTTGTTTATGAGAAAAAGTGAAGTTTTTATCAACATCAACAACCAACCTTGCATTTCGTCCATCCTTAAAGGTTTCAACACCAGTGATTATGGTGCCAAAGTCTGTTACATCTAGCTTATATAATAAGTCTTCAACTATTTGAGTGTTATGAAATTCAATATACACTTTACCTAGTCTATTATTTACATCGACTGCAACCATACTTTTGTTTAAATTAACCAGCAGTAGCCCCTCATTTTCAGGTCCACGCCTAAAGTCAATCGACTCTATATTATTAATATACTGCCCACCAATTGAGCTGAACTCTTCAATAATTTCAGCAGCTTGCCCATAATTTAAAGTAACTACAAATTCATTTTCCTTTATTGCTACATCAAAAATAGATAAAAACTCTAAATTTATCATAGTAATAACTTTATCGTTCCTAGAAGTAACCTTGATGTTTTTTACACCTGCGTGACTCACTAAGGTGTTACTGAGCCCATAATCAAAATCAGTTGCATCAAAAGTAATTTCAATAAATGCTGGTATCATTGAAGTTCTGACTTGAGGATGGCTGTTAATATTTTCTGAGAATGAAAAAACAAGCTGAATTTGATCATTGTGAATTGTATTATAATCAATACCGTTGAGTTCAGACGATAAAACAAATGATGATGTAAATAATAAAGCACTAAATAATGCCATTTTGACGTTACAAAAATGATTGAAAATTTTATAATTCTTAGTGTTTATAAATCGCATAATAATTCCCTTATCATTCCTTATTAGATATAGCTAAATTAATCCCTGTTTCTCGCTTTATCCAACAACCAGCTCCATCAGGAATCAACTCAATGACTTTTATTTTTTTATTACCCACTTCAGTTATTCGACCGTTATAAAGCCCAATATAATGACCTACAGATACACGATGTAACGTCCCATTTGAAGCTTCTAATAAAACCCAAAGTAAATTTTCGTCACCTAAAGTACCTCGCATGACCAAATCGGCTAAAGCAAACTTTTCTAGCGCTTGTTTTTGTCGACGAGGGTCTGGACTTAAACAACCCGGCATTTGTTGTGTTTTTTCTTGAATGATTTCAGGTTTAGGGGCGACAAATGGGCTTCTAAGTTCTTCAGATGTATAATGGAAGGATCTAAAAATAGGGGCTTCGGGCATAGGTTCGATATACACCTTAGTAGTAGCTTTAACAGTTGCCATATGATTTTTTATTTCACTGACATCATCAAAGCATCCAGATAAAATCAACACACTAAATAAGACTGATTTTTTCATTATTGCTCAGTCTTTTGGTAACGGTAGGTTTTTGCCTGCAGCTTTAACCGAAGTATATGAGCGCTTAATTGAGTGATAGCTATCTGAAAGTCGTGCAAAGTTACAATTCTAGGTAGACCTGCTATTTCACTTACAAATTTACCAAATTGGTGATAAGAACCAATAACCTCAATATCTATCGGTAATTCAATATAAGTTTCTTTGATTACTTCAGGTTGCCAATTTAACTTTACAAAATCTAAGCCACTTGTTGTACCAATGAAAGTGATGTCATCTAACAATCCTGGAATTTCATGACTATTTGGCAAGCTTTTAAGTTGTTTTACAAAAATACGTTCAGCTTTAATCATTTGTGCTTCGAATAGTTCCAAATTAGCAGCAACATGGTATTTACTTGCATATTGTTGCTTTAAGGTTTCCTCTTCTGCTGAGACTTTGCCTAAGAAGTGCATTTTATCACTAATTAAGAAAATATAGCCCATCGATAAAAGCATAATACAGAGAAATAGGCTCAATAATAATTTAGCCGCGACTGGCCACTGAGCAATGTACTTGAGTTCCAAACCATCAAATTGTGACAAATCAAAATTCACGAATTATCCCCTTTAAATCGTTATTCAACAGCCATCTATAAATCATCAACCAAGCCTTTAATATGGATCTGCATTTTAAAGTCACTTAGTAATTTCTGTGCTTTTTCATCGCTAGTAATAGATGCAAGTTGCGCATCAGTCAGTAAATCGGATAATCCAATAGCTCTTATCATGTTTGCTAAGTGATTGTTTGATTCACTTTTTCCTTGAATAAATATAGTACTTCCTTCCTTCTCTAACTAAGTAATGTAAATACCATTAGGAATTATTTTAGCAATTTCATTAAGCACTTGGGCACCCACATTTCGGCTCTGTTGTAATTGCTCTATAACACTCATACGTTTTTTTAATGCTATTTTTTTTGCATTCAACTCTTTAATTTTAGCTATGCGTATATCAAGTAACTGAACTTCATTTTTCAAATAAATATTTTTTGTTATCTGACCATCAATTTTTGCTTGATAATACAAACTAACCAAAAATAAAATAGCAAAAGAAAATAAAGTAACGCCACCAAGAACAGTAAAAAAGTTTTTTTGTTGGATCCTTAGGGCTTCTTCACGCCAAGGGAGTAAGTTTATATGTGCCATGGCTCAAAGCTCCTTAATGCTAAGCCAGATGCAACCATCAATTGAGGTGCTACTAATTGTAATTTATTGGGGTCCAAATTTGCTGAAAGGCCCATATGGACAAAAGGATCAGCAATCACCGTATATATGGCAAGCTCTGCTGTTAATAATTCTTGTATTCCGTCTAGTAAGGCAGTTCCCCCTGAGATCACTAGATAATCAACTTTTTCATAGCCACTTGAGGTTAAAAATATTTGAATAGCACGACGTACTTGCTGAACGAGGATGGTATGAAAGGGTGACAGTACCTCAATATAATAGTTCGGTGGTAAATCACCATTCACCTTGGCAGCCTCAGCCTCTTCGAATGATTGGTTATAATATGCAATAATAGAACGTGTATATTGCTCACCACCAAATATTTGATCTCGGCTATAAACATTTTTACCTGCATTAGAGACTGAAAAGAGTGTCATATTAGCGCCAATGTCTACAATGGCTACCATTTTATCTTTAGCATCGTTAGGCAACATTGGTAGACATAAATTGAATGTACGACTTACCGCATAGGATTCAACATCGATAACTTTAGCTTCAAATCCACCATATTCGAGGGCTGCAACTCTTGCCTCAATTGATTCCGTGCGAGCAGCACTTAATAAGACATCAATTTTAGTTGGGTCAGACTTATTAACATCAAGTGACTCAAAGTCTAAACTAACTTCATCAAGAGGATAAGGAATTAAATTATCAGCTTCTATTTCAATTTGATTAGCTAACTCCTCTTCAGACAGAGTAGCATCCATATAAATAATTTTAGTGATAACCGTTTGACCCGATACCGCTGCAGCCGCAAACTTTACTGATAAACTAATTTTTTTGCGTATTTTAGCAATAACATTACCTACCGTTTCAATATCCTGAATTTCACGGTCAACCAAGGCACCTCTCGGCAATGCTTCAATAACATAGTCCTCAAGCACATACCCTTCGTCTCCTTGACTCAATAAAACAGCTTTAATGGCATGAGAACCAATATCGATTCCAACCATCAGCGATGTTTTTTTTTCCATAATTGGCTTAACATAAAGTCCTAATAAGTAGTATTATTATATTTAAGCATAATATTTACATAAATAAATTTATCACCTAGTTTTACAAGATATACTAGGACTATAATCACAAATTTTCCAATAAAATGAGTTTTAACGGTGTTTTCTTTCAAAAGATTAATAAAAATAGGCTTCGTATTATTTAGCGCCGCGTTACTAGCACTAACTGCTTTATATTTTAGTATGCGTAGCGAATTACCCAGTGTAGAAGTACTAAAAGACCTTCAATGGCAAACACCCATGATGATCTATAGCTCTGATGGTAAATTAATCTCTCAATTTGGCGAAAAAAAACGTTACCCACTCACTTTCGAAGAAGTACCTCAACAACTTATTAATGCACTTCTAGCTACTGAAGACGACCGTTTTTACTTACACTTTGGTGTTGACCCTATTGGTATGAGCCGAGCAATTTTAGGTCAATTAACCGGGCAGGATAAAGGTGGCGCTAGTACAATTACAATGCAAGTAGCTCGAAATTTCTTTTTAACACGAGAGCAAACTTATATTCGTAAGCTGAGAGAAATTTTCATTTCATTTCATATTGAAAGTTTATTAACAAAAGATGAAATTTTGATGCTTTATATCAACAAAATTGAGTTAGGCCATCGCTCATTCGGTTTTGCCGCTGCAGCCCAAGTTTATTATGGCAAAGCACTCAATGAGTTATCATTAGCACAAATTGCCGTACTTGCCGGCTTACCCAAAGCGCCCTCAACACTTAACCCGATTCGTTCCAAGGAGCGAGCAAAAAAACGTCGTGCTGTTGTATTACAACGAATGTTTGTGAGTGATTACATCAGTAAAGAAGACTATAAAAAAGCACTAAGTGCACCGATAACAGGTAAGAGGCATGGCGCTCAAATTGAATTAAATGCGCCCTACGTTGCTGAAATGGCTCATCAGGAAATGCTCGATCGTTTTGGTAAAGAACAAGCTTATACTAGCGGCTACAAAGTATTTACGACTATAACAACAGATCTACAATTAGCTGCCCAAAATGCTGTTATCAAAAATTTATTAAATTATGATCAGCGTCATGGCTACCGTGGTCCAATCAGGTCTTTAAGGCCTGAAGACAATTTGCTTAATGAGCAAGAAGAGTTAAATAATGAAAATATATTAGCACTAACTGACCCTCTTGTTGAAAATCAACCTTTAACTGAGGAAGACATAGTAAGCGCTATTAAGCAGACAACTAGTTATGAAACGTTAGTACCTGCTGTAGTAACTCAAGTATTAGAAAAATCAGCCATGATTAGTTTAGAGGGTCAACAACAAGCCATCATAAATTGGGAGGGCATGTCTTGGGCAAGGCCTTTTATTAACGATGATACCCAAGATGTAACTCCAAACAATGCCAGTGAAATATTAAGTTATGGCGATGTTATCTTAGTTGTTCAACAGCCTGATGGCAGCTATTATTTAAGCCAATTACCAGAAGTAAGTGCCGCATTAGTTTCAATCTCTCCAGATAATGGTGCAATCAAAGCTGCTGTAGGTGGTTTTAGTTTCAAACAAAGTCAATTTAATCGAGTAACTCAAGCTAAACGCCAAGTGGGATCAAATATTAAACCGTTTATCTATTCTGCAGCATTAAAGAGTGGCTTAACTTTAGCTAGTTTAGTCAATGATGCTCCAATAAATCAATGGGACAGAAGAACAGGTGTTGTTTGGCGCCCTAAAAACTCTCCTGAAACTTATGATGGTTCGATTAGAGTTAGGTTAGCACTGGCGTTATCTAAAAATGTTATTGCCGTTAGGCTATTAAGGCTTGTAGGTTTAAACAACATGATCGACCATTTATCATTATTTGGTTTTCTTGCTGATGAACTTCCTCGCAATGAATCTTTAGCGTTAGGCTCAGCTTCGTTAACACCTCTCGAATTGGTTACCGGTTTTGCCACATTCGCTAATGGAGGCTTTCTGGTTGAACCTTATTTTATTGAAAGAATTGAAAACTCGTTTGGTGATATTATTTACCAAGCCACACCAAAAATGGCTTGTGACCCTTGTATTGTTGATGTTCAACCTACTGATGAACATATCGCATTTGAAGATCAGGAATCAAGTTTGGCTTTACTGCTAGATAACATTCCAACAACGGGTGGCGATCTCACCAACAAACCGCAATTACTATCGCCAGCTAAAAATGTACAAAACAAAGAAATAAATCAGGCTCCTAGAGTAATTAGTGCCCAAAATGCGTTCTTAATTGGACAGGCACTTAATAGTGTCATTTGGGGTGCAGATTGGAATACTAAACCTTATTGGCAAGGAACTGGCTTTAGGGCAAGAAAATTGAAACGTCGTGATATTGCAGGAAAAACTGGCACGACCAATCAATCAAAAGATGCTTGGTTTTCTGGCTTTACTCGTCGATTAGTGACTACCTCATGGATAGGTTTTGATGATCATCAGAGAAATCTGGGCAAAACCACATACAATAATAACCTGACAAGCAATCAAATAATCGGTTCCGAATTTGGAGCAAAGTCAGCACAACCTGCATGGATTACTTTTATGGAAAAAGCTCTGCCTTTGCTTGCTGAAGAGTCATTTGAGCCTCCCGAGGATATTATTTCTGTAAAAATAGACAAACTAACAGGTAAACTGACCACCAAAACAGATAGAAGTAGTGAGTTTGAATATTTTATTTCAGGTACTGAACCAACCGATTATGTTACTGAAGACAATAGTAGTGATATTCTTGATGGGATTTATACTGAGGAAGACGAGTTATTTTAGTGCGCTCTAAAATATTAATAATAATTAGTGGCTTAAACATTAAGCCACTAAGATTTTTATTAAAGGTATTGATTAGATATGTTTGATAAATATTTTAGATTTTCGCTGGTAATTGTACATTTTTTGTTTACCTTCCGGTAATTGCTCCATTGATTGTTCAATAAATCCTTTCTCTAAAAACCAGTGAGCACTTACCGTTGTTAAAACAAATATTGATGATAATTTTTGCTCTTTTGCCTCTTGCGCTAATGCATCCATTAAACGACCTCCCCGATTTCCTTTACGATAATCGGCATGTATAGCCACACAAGCAATTTCACCTTTTTTGGCCTCTGGATAGGTATATAGCGCTGCACAAGCAATAATCACATCTTCTTTTTTAATCACAGTAAATTTATCAATTTCCACTTCAAGTAATTCACGAGAGCGCTTAACCAAGATACCTTCATTTTCCAAAGGCGCAAGCAGCTCCAAAATACCGGCCACATCATCTATAGTCGCTGTTGATAATTGCTCTTTGTGATCATTAGCAATGAGTGTTCCTGCACCATCACGAGTAAACAGTTCTTGTAGTAAAGCGGTATCACTTTGATAACTTACACAATGGCAACGTTCAACACCATTTTCAGCACTTTGGATAATCGCCCTAAGTAATAGCTGACGAACATGACAGCCGTCATCATCTAATAATGTCTTTACCCTTCGAACGCTACAGCTTCTTATTAACTGATCTTTTTCATCAAGTAGCCCATCAGCATCTGTTAATGTAATCAGCTTATCAGCTTTTAAAGCGATAGCGGTTTGAGCAGCAACATCCTCTAACGCTAAATTGAAAACTTCACCCGTAGGTGAGTAACCTATAGGTGAAAGCAGAACTATAGAACCATAGTCAAGTTGCATATTTATGCCGTCAGAATCAATTCTTCTCACACTGCCTGTATATTTATAATCAATACCATGACGAACACCCATGGGTTTAGCGATAACAAAATTACCCGTACCAACCCTAATTTGTGAACCATGCATTGGCGAGTTAACCAAACCAGTACTTAATAAGGCTTCAATATGTAACCTCAATGAACCTGTCGCGTCTTTGACGGCAACTAAGGTATTAGCATTAGTAACCCGAATGTTATTTTCAATAATTCTTTCAATACCACGTTGCCCCATACGCTCTTCAATCTGAGGGCGTGCACCATGAACCACTACCAGCTTGACACCCAAGCTATGCAGCAAAGATATATCATGAATAATATTAGCAAAATTTGGGTGTGACACCGCTTCGCCACCAAACATTAACACGACAGTTTTACCGCGGTGCGCATTAATATATGGCGCTGCATTCCTAAACCATTTAATGTTATTTATATAATTATCCATGAGCTTTTCTTCATTTTCCTATTCTTAATGCTATATATTGTCTGAACGATCAACGATATAAATAAACCATCGCTACTTCGTCATCAGGATCCTTATGTGGGCTTTGTTCACTATCTTCTATGATATTACTTGCTAAGGAGGTTTTTTCAATTAAAGTAAAACCGAGTTTGCCAAAGAATTCAGGTATGTAAGTTAAAACAATAATTTGTTGTAATTCCATCTGATGAGCAAATTCAAGTAAGTATTGAACCAACGCCTGCCCCTGACCCTGATTGTGCATTGACTTGTCGATAACAATTGAGCGTATCTCAGCTAACCCTTTTTCGTATATATACAAAGAAGCGCAACCGACTACTTCACCATCAACTTCAGCAACAACAAAGTTCTGAATATCATGAATAATATTGTTTCGACTTCGAGGTAAGATTTCACCTTTAGCTGACCAATAATTAACTTGTTGGTATATTTTATCAACATCAGACATTCGGGCTCTTCGTACTGAAAGTGCTGCTGCTTTTTGTGCATTTAAGCGTTGTTTAACTTGTTTTAATGCGAACGTTATTTGATCTTTACTAGGAGCACCTACAACTTGGCCATTTAAAGTATCGTTAGTCCCTTGAATATCTGCCAACGCTTTTTTCACTTGTGTTCTTGATGTGCCACCCAAGGCAACACGCTTATCTAAACAAGACTCAATGGATAAATGTTGATAGACATCTTGCTCTATTTTATCACTAAACTTCTGTAACTGAGTGACTGTAAACTCTTCTAATGCATGACCTGCTTCAATAGCAGCTAAAACAACCTCACCAACTATATGATGAGCCTCGCGAAATGGAATGTTTTTACTAACAAGGTAGTCCGCTAATTCTGTTGAATTTGCATAACCTTGTTGCGCTGCAGCTAAAGTACGCGCACGATTGACCTTTAAACCATCGGCAATGAGTACCGCCATCTCCATACATTCTTGCCATGTATCAAGCGCATCAAAAAGCCCTTCTTTGTCTTCTTGCATATCTTTGTTGTAAGCAAGTGGCAGGCCTTTCATTGTTACCATCATAGCAGTAAGCGAACCCATAACACGTCCAGCTTTACCTCTAATAAGTTCACAAGCATCAGGGTTTTTCTTTTGCGGCATCAGTGATGAACCAGAACTAACCAAGTCACTCATTTCAACAAAGCCTGCTTCACCAGAATTATAGAAAATCAAATCTTCAGCAAAACGTGATAAATGCATCATAGAAATACTGGCACTTGAAAGTAATTCTATGACATGGTCTCTATCAGATACGGCATCTAAACTATTAAGCGTTGCGCTTCTAAAACCTAAATTTTGTGCTAATAAGTCACGATCAATAGGATAAGCAGTACCCGCTAGAGCACCAGAGCCTAACGGTGAGGTATCCGCGCGATACAAAGTATCCTTTAAACGGCCAATATCACGGTTAAACATTTCAACATAAGCTAAACACCAGTGACCAAAAGTAACAGGCTGTGCTCTTTGCAGATGTGTATAACCAGGTAACACTGTATTAGTTTCACGTTCGGCTAAATTTAATAATGCTTGTTGCAAGTTAACCAAGGCAAATAAGATATCGCCGCCTTTTTCTTTGCACCAAAGCTTTAGATCAGTGGCAACTTGGTCATTACGACTGCGACCAGTATGGAGTTTCTTACCTAAATCCCCTGTTTTTTCAATTAGGTTAATCTCTACCCAACTGTGAATATCTTCTGCGTCTGAGCTCAGAATTTGATTAGGATCATTTTCAACTGATACTTTCAATTCTAAAAGTGCTTCTTTTAAGCGCTTAAATTCATCTTGACTTAACACATCAACAGTCGTCAGTGCTTCAGCCCAAGCAATTGAACCAACAATATCTTGCACTGCCATACGATAATCAACAGGTAACGAGTCATTAAATTTTTTAAATTGAACACTCGCTTTTTCTTTAAACCGACCACCCCATAACGCCATAACTATTCCCCTTTAGCCTGTTCGTCTAAAGTTTTCAATGCAGCAATACGACTTGATAAACTAAATAAACGGATAAAGCCTTCTGCATGTTTTTGGTCATAAACATCATCAGCACCAAAGGTAGCAAACTCTTCTGAGTATAAGCTATTAGGTGAGCGACGTTGAGTGACTGTCGCTTGGCCTTTATAAAGCTTAACGACAATATCCCCAGTCACTTTTTCTGCTAATGAGGCTGCCGCTGCAAGTTGTGCTTTAGCTAATGGTGTAAACCAGCGACCGTCATAAATAACGTGTGAAAACTCTAAACCAACAGACTCTCTAAATTTTAACGACTCTTTATCGTGAATTAAAGTTTCTAAGCCTTTGTAAGCAGCCATTAATACTGTGCCACCGGGTGTTTCATAACACCCTCGAGACTTCATGCCAACCAAACGGTTTTCAACAATATCGATACGGCCAACACCATGTGCTGCTGCTTTGTCATTTAAGTACATCAGTGATTGGTAGGGTGACAACTCTTGACCATCAACCGATACTAATTCACCCTCTTTAAAACTTAATGCAATCGTTTCAGGTAAATCTGGAGCATCTAAAGGGTCAACTGTCATCGTCCAAACTTCTTTTGACGGTTCGCACCAAGGGTCTTCTAATTCACCACCCTCATGAGAAATATGCCAAGCATTAGCGTCACGGCTATAAATTTTAGTTAATGAGGCTGCGCAAGAAATATCACGCTCAGCTAAATAATCTAATAAGTCTTCACGAGAAACCATGTCCCATTCACGCCATGGAGCGATTACGGTAAGTTGTGGAGCAAGGGCGGCAAAACATGATTCAAAGCGTACTTGATCGTTACCTTTACCGGTACAGCCATGACAAAGTGCATCTGCACCAACTTTTAACGCCACTTCAACATGCGCTTTAGCAATAACAGGGCGAGCCATGGAGGTCCCTAATAAATACTGGCCTTCATATACAGAACCCGTTTTAATAATAGGATAGATGTAGTCTTTGACATACTCTTCTTTTAAATCAACTACATGGCATTCACTGGCACCAGAGGCTATCGCTTTTTCAACAATACCTTCAAGTTCTTCATCACCTTGGCCAACATCGGCACAAAAAGCGATAACTTCGCAGCCATCATAGTTTTCCTTCAGCCATGGGATAATTGCCGAAGTGTCTAAACCACCTGAGTAAGCCAATACTACTTTTTTTATTTTTTTATTTGTTTGAGTCATCTTTGTATTCTCTTAAATTTGATTGTTATTCTGTTCAATGTTTGACTAGCTATCATTAGCTAAATAATGTCACTAATACTGAATTTTGTGCCCACATTCTGTTTTCTGCTTCTTGAAAAGCTACTGACATTTCACTGTCAAATAATTTAGTCGTTATCTCTTGCTCTAAATGGGCGGGTTGGCAATGCATAACAATTTTAGCCCCTGTTTTTGCCATTAAATCATGGTTCACTTGATATGAAGCAAAAACTTCCAGCACTGCTTTTTTTTGTGCGGGGTCTTCATTACCCATAGATATCCAGGTATCAGTATAAATTGCATCTTGCACACCAATAGCATCAATATCGTTAGTAAATATCAATTGCGCCCCGGACTTCTTTGCTAATGCTTTAGCTTTTTCAACCATTGAAATTTCAGCTTCATAGCCTTTAGGGGATATTAAAGTAAAATCAACACCTAATATTGACGCCATCAACATTAATGAATTAGAGACATTATTCCCGTCGCCAACATAAGCCAACTTCACTTGAGAGAGGTCATCTTTGCCTATTTTAATAAGGTTTTCAGTTAATGTAACAAAGTCAGCTAGCGCTTGGCATGGATGGTATAAATCACATAACGCATTAATAACAGGCACACTAGCATGCTCTGCTAATTGTTCAATTGATTGATGACTAAAAACTCGTGCAACAATGATATCAGCATAACACGATAAGTTTTTTGCATAATCACTTACTCGCTCACGTTCACCTAATTTACCATTTTGTTGACCTAAATACAGTGCGTGACCGCCAAGTTTATTGATACCGATATCAAAACTGACGTGAGTTCTTAATGAGGGCTTTTCAAAGATCATCGCTACCGATTTTCCCGCTAGAACTTGGCTATAATTTTCAGGATTTTTTTTGATTTTTATTGCCAGTTCAATTAAGGCTAATAATTGACTTTTAGTTAAGTCATCGTCAGCCAAAAAGTGATTAAATTGATTCTTTTTTACCGGCAATAAGACATCTAACGTTTGTTCTGATTTATTTTCTAACATAATGCTTTCTCTAAATATTTTTTAAACAACAAGCTACTTTAAATTAACAAGGTTGAATGCGAGTACCTATACATTCACCATTAAGTAAATCAACAATTTGCTCTGGCGATTGCCAACTGGCAACCGCGATACTTCGTCGTAATTGTCTAGCGGCTTGCAATGCCGCATTTACTTTAGCTATCATACCTCCAGCAATAACACCCGTATCAATCAGTGCATTAGCTTGTTCGCTATTTAAAGATTCTAAATATTGTCCTTCAGCATCTTTAACCCCATTAACATCGGTTAGTAGTAGTAAATCAGCATTGAGTAATTGGCAAATAATAACCGCAGCATCGTCAGCATTTACATTCACTAGTTCACCATTGTCGAGTGAACCAATAGAAGAAATGATAGGGAAAAAATTAGTTTTTAATAAAATATCAATTAACTGACTACTTTGAGCTTTAGGGATACCAACCTGCCCTAGACCTTGGCCGCTTAATTGGCAAGACACCATATTACCATCGGTTAAGGCCAAACCTACCGCTGGAATTTTCATACTTACCGCAGTAGCAACAATTGATTTATTTACCGTACCCGCCAATATGCCACTAATTAGAGGCATTTGTTCTTTAGGGGTTACTCTCAAACCATCTTTCTTTGTCGTGGTAAAGTTTGCTTGAGCCAACATTTCATCAACGACACAGCCACCACCGTGAACTAAAACAACTGCCTGGTCTTGTAATTGGCTAACAACTTTTAATAGTTCAATTAAAGCAGAATCTTTTTCTAAAATGGCGCCACCAATTTTAATCACTAACGGTTTTTTCACAGCATATTTCCTTGGCTAATATTTGATGGTAGTAATGAATAATGGCTAACTAAGCCTAATGAAATATTAAAACACTGTAATGCTTGAGAAGAAGCCCCTTTAAGTAAGTTATCGATGGCACAACTAACAACAACAACTTGTTTAGCTTCGTCAACTTGCCAATGCAAATCAGCAAACGGTGTATGAGCAACATTGCCTATTTTTGGCCAAGCACCGACTAAACGAACCAGTGGCTTATCTTGATAAGCGTTATTGAACGCTTGATCAACGTCAATAGCAGTAACTCCAGGTTTTAATTGCAAAGTAACGGTGGCAAGTAATCCTCTTTTGTAAGGGGCAAGATGAGGGTTAAAAATAACCTGTGCATTGGCTTCTTGGCTTATTTCAGGCTGGTGTCTATGCTGTAAAATATTGTAAGGCGTTAAACTAACTTCATTAAAATTAGTTGCTAATGAAGCGTTTCTTCCCGCACCAGTAACACCACTAATACCGTTAACAACAATTAATGTATTTTCAATGTGAAGATTATTTAAAGTGATAGGTTTTAACGCTAATAAACTTGCCGTTGGATAACAGCCTGGAACGGCAATGATATCTTTATTAATAATATCAACAGGTTGCCATTCAGCTAAACCATATTGTGCGTTGGCAAGCGCTGTTTTATTTTGATGCTCAAAACCGTAATACATTGGATAGTCTTCTGGGGTTTTTAAACGAAAACCACCAGACAAATCAAATACTTTAACACCTGAATCAACAAAAGCTTGGGCCCATTGAGCGCTAAACTCATGCGGAGTGGCAAAGAAAACAGCATCTAAGTTAGCCACTGACGAGTTAAACCACTCTTGAGAAAAAGACTGCAGCTCAATGTCACAAATTCCCTGCCAGCGGCCATGTAACTCGCTAAAGTTTTTACCACCAGAAATACTATTTTCTGACACAACAAGATGTTCTATTGAAACTTTATCGTGTTGGCATAAAAGACCCACCAACTCAGCTCCGGCATAACCACTTGCGCCAATTACAGCAACTTTTTTCATCTCCATAAAACAAACCTCTAAATGCAATTTTATTCAAATTATCACGAAATAACCTGGGTATATCGTTCAATACTAGTAAATTTAAACTGGTAAATTCACTGCTAATGACAAAAAAAAGAACAATCCATACCTATTGTCTTCGCTTTAATTTAACCTTTATCATTTTAAAGTAGCCTTATTAAAGTAGCTTATTTACACTGTAAGTGTAAGATACCACTAAGCGGGTATTTATGCGACTATTTAGCATAAATACCTACATTGTTTTTTAATCTATTTTTTTGGACTGATAAATGAACAAATTACCTAACTTTACTAATGCACTAAAACAACTTATTGCCAGTACTTCGATCAGTTCAACCCATCCTAATTGGGACCAAGGAAATAAAGAAGTGATCACTATATTAGCCACTTGGTTTGAGCAATTAGGTTTTAAAGTTAAAATTCAACCGGTTCCCAATACTAACAATAAATATAATATGTTAGCCAAACTTGGTTCTGGTAATGGTGGTTTGTTGTTAGCCGGGCATAGCGATACGGTTCCTTTCGATGAAAACAGCTGGTTGTCTGACCCACATAAAGTATTGGAACAAGATAATAAATTCTTTGGATTAGGTACCTGTGATATGAAAGGCTTCTTTGCTTTTATCTTACAAGCTTGCAAAAAGTTAGATAAGAACTCATTAACTAAACCATTATATATACTTGCTACCGCAGATGAAGAGACAACTATGGCAGGTGCAAGGTTTTTTGCTAATAGCGAAGAAATTAAACCTGATGTCGCCATTATTGGTGAACCAACAAATTTAGTACCTGTGATCATGCACAAAGGTCATATGTCACATCGCATTAGTGTTCAAGGTAAATCTGGTCATTCAAGCAAACCTAACCTCGGTGTTAATGCCATTGAAATAATGTATCAAGTAATCGGTCAATTACTGGCATTAAAAGAAAAGCTGGCCATAAATTTTACTAATCAAGCATTTGATGTAATTGCTCCAACCTTAAACTTAGGAGCAATAAAAGGTGGTGATAATTCAAATCGTATCTGTGGCCATTGTTATTTAGATATTGATATGCGTTCTTTACCCGGTATGACTGATGATGAATTAATTACACTGTTGAGTGAGGCACTAAAACCTTTAGCAGAAAAATACCCTACTCGCATTAGTTTCGAGGAATTGTATCCAAGCTCCCCAAGCTTTGAAGAAAACCCCTCAAGTGAATTAGTCACCATTGCTGAAGAAATAAGTGGTCATAGTTGCTGTGCAGTGAACTACGCCACTGAAGCACCATTTATTCAACAACTCGGTTGTCAAACGATAGTAATGGGACCGGGTTCAATCGATCAAGCACATCAACCTAATGAGTTTTTAGCTTTTTCTGAGATCAATAAAACAGACCATATGTTAGTGAAAATGATTCAACATTATTGTTTCTAAATAAGTAAATATTAGCTCAAGAAAGAAATAATCAATTCAAAGTAGGCAGTAATAGTACAATTATTGGTGGAAGTGCTCTGTTATTTACTACTTTTATTCCATAATTTTTGATTGCTTTTATTTGTGAAAAATTCATATGGATACCAACATTGAGGTAATAAACCTTCCCTTTGTCGTTCTTGATAATTTGAAGCTAAAAGTCCTAATGTTTCATTAAGTCGATCTTTTGAGATTGAAATTGACCTTTTAGCTGTCTCAGTAAAGTAAAAGTTTTTACTTTTATTAATAACAATATTTTGACCAAAACTAATAAAAACTAATTTGCGCGTCACAATTCGACATAGAGGCTGATGAGGGTCTATAGGATAAAGCTGATTAACAATAGCGTATTCATTACTTTCTTTTTGATTCACTTTTTTATCGACACAAAGGTAGGTAATACCATAGCCCTGAGGAAATATCCCAGTAATTTTATAAAGAGCATCAACAACTATCTGACTACATCTACCTGCATCGGCATTTCGGTTAAGTAGTTGAAAAACTTTTGGCAGTAACTTGTAATCATAATACTTTTTTGTTGAGAGGATTATTGATGTATATATTTGTGGTACTTTTAATAAATTTCCACTACCTAACTTAGGGTTTATGCTACTTTTAAGTAACCGTTTTATAAATACTAATTTAGCATCTGCTCTTCTATTAAATTTATCGTTCTCCTCTTTTGAAGAGCCGATGTAATCAGCCCTACCTATTCCGTTAACAAGATAATTAAGTGTTTCACGGTAATTAATTTGTAATAATTTTTTGCGATCATCTTTATCTAGGCTGCGATAGGGATCTAACACGCCAGACTTACCCAGTAAAATTAATCGGGCATCCGGATGAAAATGACCAATATCTTGGATAATGGCAGCCATCACTAAAGGAACTTTCACCTGATGAATAAAGCGGCTGTATCCTTGAGGGTCAAGGCTAGCAAATTCTCTGTAACGCGCCGGAGGAATATTTTCTAGAAAAGGACTAATATAGGGGTCTTCAATGTTATTATCAATGCACAATCTGTCCAATAAGCGTAAACAAAGTACCGCTTTATATATCGGCTTATTAATCTCATTTATAGCAGCAACACTACTCCCTTCAGTAGGACTTAATAGGGCAATAGTTCCCAGAAGATGAGCGGATCTTCGATTACACTCATTTATATCTTCTGATTCAGCTAAGTCAATAACTTCTAGGCATATGTCTAATAGATGAGTGTGACGTTTGAGCCGATCTGATCTGAGTTGTTGTTCAAAAAGTTCCAGTTCTTTTTGTGAACCAGCAATATTTTTTAACTGACTAACTTTATCATTCACTGCATGGCATTCTTGATAATATGATACCGCACGGTCAAGTACTGAATATTTAATGGGGTTACGATCAAAAGTTCTATCTAATAAGGATATAACCTGACGGGTAAAATGTGTTTGATGTAAAACTTTGCTCGGCATTAGTTAACTCACAGTAACTTATTGCATTAAAACACTATCTTCATGCTAAATAAATACGATCATTGAACAAGAATTTATTGCTTTAGGCAAAAGTAAAAAATAACCTTTATAAGAATACATATATAAATTATATACGCTTTGGGAGCTTACTAAACATAGCTGAGCTGTAATTATTTACTTTAGGTGAGTAAAATTCCTGAGGTAAACAGGGCTCATCAGTTAATTGAGTCTTGCTAGCCATCTAAAAGTGGAAATCATTAGCTCCTATACATTTGGTAACTTAACCTGTTCCATGTCAATGCTGATGACGACCCTTTAACCGGTCATTGCATCATATTCTAACCCTGTAAAATTGACCTACTAATTCTAGGAAGTAAAATATTGGTTAACATTTTATTAACTTTACGTTTTTAAGTTAATAAAATCAACTAGTAAGTTTAACGCTTATCGATATGAATCAGGATCTACTTATCAGATAGATCAATATTATCCAATGAGCATAATACCTAAAATATCCATGTCATTAGGTGCCGAAGTAACATAATACCTGGATATTATTATTCATTTAACTTAACAATTAAATCACTTAACTTGCTAGTTTGGCTATAACGGATTAATTAATGCCTTTAATTTTAACTTGAATGTTTTTATTGATTACATGTTGGCAAATTTTCACCAAATCAGAATGTAAACCACCGGCAGTAACATCTCTTCCAGCACCAGGACCGCGAATAATCAATGGATTATCTTGATACCAATCACTTTTAATTTTAAAAATATTGTCACAAGGAGTCAGATTAGCAAAGGCGTCATCATCAGTTAAGACTTCCAGGCCAACTTGCGCACTGAGTTTATTAGTACCATCGGTTGCTACACAAAAACGCGCAATATAACGAATGCAGGCGTTTTTACTTTGAGCTTGACTAAGTTGTTGAGCAAAAAAGTCATTAAGTTCTCCACAGCGTTTTAAAAACTCTTTTGTTGATATACCCTGCAGTTCCTCAGGGACTAAGTTATGGCAGTGGATATCTTCCAAAGATAAAGTAAAACCAGCCATCCGAGCTAAAATGAGTAATTTACGTTGCACATCACGTCCTGAAAGATCTTCACGGGGATCAGGTTCGGTTATGCCTTGTGATAGAGCATCTAACATTAATTCTGAAAAAGGTTGGGTACCGTCATAGAGTTCAAATAACCAGGATAAGGTACCTGAAAAAATGCCTGATATCTCAGTAATTTTATCGCCACTTTGTAATAAATCATCAATGGCATAATTAATGGGTAAACCTGCTCCAACCGTAGTATTACCTAGCCACAAACTGTGGTTTAATTTTGCGGTATCAATAAGATAATTATAGTGTGCTGAAGAAGATGATGCCGCCCACTTATTAGCACCAATCACGTGGATACCCTGTTTAAAAAAGTCGCCATAAAGCAGGCTGAAGCTTTCACTTGGTGTAATATCTACAACGATTAATTCGTCATAAGGATGGTTTGCCAACCAAGCTAGTAATTCATTATTAGTATAGTCCTGCGCATTATTGTTAAATTCAGCTAATGCATTATTTATATCTAAACCATCGGTATTTATAAGTGCCTTTTTAGAACTAACCAGACCAACTAAATGTAAATTTTCCAAAGAAGGAACGGTGGATAGTTGTTTCGGTAATAGCTCAAGAAAACGTTGGCCTATATTCCCTAAACCTACAACCACAAGACCGATATGTCGAGCATCTTTAGTCATGTCATGATGAACGTTATTAAGTAATTCACTAGTACAGGCTTCAGACAACACCGCAATTAAGCTGTGGCCGTTTTCTGAGTTCACCAGTTTGAGTGGTTGAGTTGATTTTAACGCCCTTTTGAAACGCACTTTGATATTGCGGTGCTGACACACTTTATGGCCAACAGTAGCAATAATAGATACTGGCTTAAAATCAATCTTAGCATCATGATATCCAAGCCATTGATTTACATCTTTTTGTTGTGCTTGATCGATAACAATGAAACCTTGTTTATTATCAGCACATATCACTGAAAACTCTCTACTCGCCTGTTCACCAGACTCGCCCTTGAAACTATTCGATTGCGCTAACAACAAATTGTTTAAATAAGTCACCGACAGTTCTTGTTTGGCAATTTGACCAAAATTACCAATTTCAGTACCACTAACTTCACTAGCAAAACTACTAGCAACATGTAAATGTGTACGGCATTGACTTGCTGGATCAATTAATGGCTTTAACGTTTTAGCATGTAAAATAGGATTACCTAAACGGCCTAATTCTAATGCGACACCATTCGCCAAGCGATGAAGTTTTCTTGCCGTTGGCACCACTCGGGGATCGGCACTATAAATACCATCAACATCAGTCCAAAGTGTTACATTTGAAGCGCCAACTAAAGAAGCGATAATGGTTGCTGAATAATCACTGCCATTACGGCCTAGAGTACAAGTCTTGCCTTGCTCGTCTTTGCTAATATATCCAGTTATTACTGCAAGCTTGTTATTAATTAGTTGTTCTTTTAGCTTTTCCGAACTTATTTTACTATTTACATTACAGTTATGATCATTATCAATAACTAAAGTTTGACGAGAATCAATGACGATACTTGGACAAAGCCGTTCAGTTAATACTGCTGACAATAACCTTGCTGACCATAATTCACCAAATGATAAAATATCATTATAATGGGTATCAATATCTAAAACTAACCAACTGGTTAATTGCTTAATATCTACTTTTAATAAAGTAGATAGCAACGATGCGCCATTAACGCTCAGCAACTTCTCAATCATGACAAGTTGATCAGTTTGCAAATATGTAATGGCATCAGCTAATTCTTCACCTGTTGTATTTGCTAATGCCAAAATATTCAATAGATTATCCGTCGTTTTCCCATTGGCCGACACGATGATCAAGTCATTTAACTGACAATTAGTTCGAATAATATCAACAACACGCTCAATACACTGATGGTTAGCTAAACTACTCCCACCAAATTTATGTACATGAATAGCATGTTTACTCAGCTTATTTTCGACTCCACTAAGTTGTAGAACATTAACTGTCTGGCTCATATTTTTCTCTACTAAGGGTGTTTTTATTACATAATAATAATCAGGGAGTCAGTGTTATTTAAGTTGGTATTAACTAATTTAAATGTTTATTGTTCACTGAGAGATTGGCTGGCATTTAAACCATGATTTAAGTCAGCAAGAATATCGTCAATATCTTCAATACCCACAGAAATTCTGATTAAAGATGGTGTAATACCCGCTTCAAGTTGTGCGGCGATTTCCATACCTGCATGTGTCATGGTTGATGGATGACTGATTAAACTTTCTACACCACCTAAGGACTGCGCTAGAGTGAACAATTCTAAATTATCAAAAAGTGCTTTTACCGCATCTACTCCACCTTTGATTTCAAAACTTATCATAGCCCCAAAATCACTTTGTTGACGTTTAGCTAATTCATGACCAGGGTGACTTGATAAACCTAGGTAATAAATATTCTCAATCGCTGGGTGTTTTTGTAAATAATCGGCAACAGCATTAGCATTAATTTGATGTTGTTTCATACGGACAGGTAATGTCTTTAAACCACGAACGGCTAAAAAACTATCAAAGGCAGAACCAGTAATGCCAATACAATTGGCCCACCATGCAAGCTGCTCACCTAGTTCTTGTTCTTTGGTTACTAAAACCCCACCAACGACATCACTATGGCCATTGATATATTTAGTAGTTGAATGAAAAATGATATCAGCACCTAGCAAAAGCGGTTGCTGCAATACAGGTGATAGAAAAGTATTGTCAACCGCCACTAATGCGCCAACTTCGTGGCTAGCTGTCGCTATCTTGTCAATATCGACTATACGTAACAATGGATTACTTGGTGTTTCTACTAATACCAATTTAGGTTTTTTAACTAGCGCTTTACCTAAGGCTTTTTCATCATTTTGATCAACAACAATTAGCTTAAACTGTCCACGTTTCGCTAAATGGGTAAATAAACGGAAACTGCCACCGTAACAATCATGTGGAATAATCACTAAATCATCTGGTGATAATAACTGACAAATTAAATGTAAAGCTGACATACCAGTACTGGTAACAATACCAACCTTACCATGCTCTAATTTAGCGATGGTATCTGCAAAAATAGCTCGGGTTGGGTTTCCTGTTCGAGAATAATCAAATTGGCGTTTATCATTAAAACCTTTTAATGAATAAGTACTAGAAAGGTAAATAGGAGCAACCACAGCACCATGATGTTCGTCTGTGTTAATGCCTGATCTAACAGCAGTTGTGGCGATTTTCGAAACAGTCATTTTATTCTCCATTGTAGGTAATTTCACAGATGTAATTATTTGGATGTTTGGACATCTAAAAGTCTAAACGTTTTAACTTAAAGGGTCAAGAACTTTTAGACGTCCAAACTTCTACACATTCACTGTTGACTAGTGCTCAGCAACTAGTAAAATCTATTTTATTAAATAATAACAAAATAATAATAAGTGTAGAGGTAAATTTATGGCCGAATGGAATGAAGAGTATATTAATCCTTATGCCGAACACGGGAAAAAAAGTGAACAAGTAAAGAAAATCACTGTTTCCATCCCTTTGCGCGTTTTAAAAGTATTAACCGATGAAAGAACTCGTCGACAAGTCAATAATTTACGTCATGCCACTAACAGTGAGCTGTTATGCGAAGCTTTCTTGCACGCCTTTACAGGACAACCCTTGCCTGACGATGCAGATTTAGCGAAAGATAATGGACAAAAACTTCCTGAAAGTGTTCGTAAATTGCTAGAAGCGAAAGGCATTACTGACTTTAGTGCTTACGAAACTGACGATGAAGATTAATCACTAATCCTTCTCATAAAAAAATAAACAAGCTAATAGCCCTAACTATTAGCTACATTTAAAGCCAGCCGCTAATGGCGCCGTCAACTTATAGCATATAATTTTCAGGCATTGGTAAAGCAGCAACCCCTGAGTCAACTGCAGCTTGTGCAACCGCAATAGCAACCTTAGCGCACAAGCGAGGGTCCATCGGTTTTGGAATAATATAATCTTTACCAAATGTTAATGAGCTCTGCCCACTGGCAATCAACACTTCTTCAGGAACTTCTTCTTTAGCCAATTCACGAATAGCATGAACCGCTGCTACTTTCATCTCGTCATTAATGCTACGAGCACGAACATCCAAAGCGCCTCTAAAAATAAAAGGAAAACATAAAACATTATTCACTTGATTGGGGTAATCACTGCGACCGGTTGCAATAATAATATCGTCACGAATGGCTAATGCCAATTCAGGCTTTATTTCTGGTTCTGGATTTGAGCAAGCAAAAATAACTGGGCGTTCTGCCATCATTTTCACATGTTCCGCAGACAATAAATTAGGCCCTGATACACCCACAAATACATCCGCACCCTCAATCGCATCTTCTAAAGTACGTTTATCCGTATTATTGGCAAATAATTTTTTGTATTCGTTTAAATCTGAACGACGACTGTGAATTACCCCTTTAGTATCAAGCATATAAATCTTTTCACGCTGAGCACCACACTTGACTAATAATTCCATACAAGCAATAGCAGCAGCTCCAGCACCTAAACAGACTATATTTGCTTGTTTAATATCTTTTCCTTGAATATCTAATGCGTTCATCATACCAGCAGCAGTTACTATAGCTGTGCCGTGCTGATCATCATGAAAGACCGGTATTTTACATCGCTCTATTAACGCTTTTTCAATTATAAAGCACTCTGGCGCTTTGATATCTTCTAAATTAATACCACCGAAGCTATCGGCAATATTAGCAACTGTATTAACAAACTCTTCTACAGTTTTATGCTTTACTTCAATATCAAACGAATCAATATTAGCAAAACGTTTAAACAATAAACACTTGCCTTCCATTACGGGTTTAGAAGCCATAGGGCCAAGATTGCCTAATCCTAAAATAGCCGTACCATTGGTAATAACAGCGACAGTATTCCCTTTAGCCGTATATTTATAAACATCATCTGGATTAGCCGCTATTTCTCGAACCGGTTCAGCAACACCAGGGCTATAAGCGAGGGCAAGATCTCTACTCGTTTCAGCTAGGGTAGTGAGAGCAAGGCCTATTTTTCCAGGTGTTGGAAAAGCATGGTAATCAAGTGCTTGTTGGCGAAAATCTGTCATGGTGTTTCCTAATACGTGGTGTTTAATAAGTTTGTTGTCTGTAAGCCTTTGAGATGATTAGTTCATCTCGATTTTTATTGTGACTAATTAATTATATACAGTATTAGATAGTAATTAATCAATCAAACCCCATTTTCATATATGAAAGCACTGAAAGCTATATAAAACATATCATTTATATTAAATATATATACATAAAAACTCGAAATATTCATAATTAATGAGTAGATAACTTAAATAATATCGGTGTATTAATGCCAATCCATCTATAATCAATATTATTGATAGATTTCTATAATTCCCCTTATTTTAAAAGGTTATGTCGACTCAACCGAATCATTTCATAAAATATTCATCACCATTAACGTTACTCACTCAAGTTAAAATTTTACAGAGGAAATCATATCTATTTTAATAATATATACTTTCAATTTATCACCCAGGGTTTGAGCAGCCACTGCAATAATAAATTTATATCTGAAATTTAATTAGGTATTGTTTGAGCTAGTGTCAAAATAAGAGCGGCTTTAAGTATTTATAGCTAAGATACTTTCTTGCTGATTTTAAATTACTAAATAACAACTCTTTAATAAAATATTCAAGAATTGGCTCAAATAATTAAAAATAGTTAAACAATCTAATTGGCCTTAACAAGGACTACCAGATCATCAACAAAATCACGGTATCGAATTAACCCTAGTAAAGGGTAATATTGATATTCAAAATGAATAAACCTGAAAAACTTTGTGCGCAGATAGATATGATGCCGATGAACACTTGTAGGTCGTTATTGAAGGGAATATTTAATCTTAAAAAAAATGCCAGCAAGTAATTTACTTGCTGGCATCTTAAATAATTAACTTAACTAGCTAAATTAGCTAAATGGGTTAACTAAAATAATCGTTTCATTACGATCTGGTCCAGTTGATATAATATCTATTGGGACACCTGTTAGTTCTTCAATTCGCTTAATATAAGCAATTGCGTTAGCAGGTAGTGCTTCACGTGAAGTTGCACCAACAGTATTATCAGACCAACCAGGCATAGATTCATAGACGGGTGTGATTTTTTCATACCCTTCAGCCGCTGTTGGTGGAACAGTTATAATGTCACCCGATTCAGTTTTATAACCAGTACAGATTTTTAGTGTTTCTAAGCCATCTAATACATCAAGTTTAGTTAAACAAAAACCAGTGACGCTGTTAACTTGAATAGCGCGATGCATAGCTACCGCATCAAACCAACCGCAACGACGTTCGCGACCGGTAGTCGCACCAAACTCATGGCCTACTGTACCTAAATGGTTACCAACTTCATCATCAAGTTCTGTAGGGAAAGGACCAGAGCCAACACGAGTAGTATATGCTTTAGTGATACCAAGGATGTAGTCAAGATGACGAGGGCCAACACCACAACCTGTAGCAACACCACCTGCAGTGGTATTTGAAGAAGTTACGTAAGGGTATGTCCCATGATCAATATCAAGTAAGGTACCTTGAGCCCCTTCAAACATAATTGACTCACCGGCTTTACGGCCTTGGTCAAGAATTTCTGAAATATCAGCAACCATTTTTAGAATCACATCACGCACAGCTAATACATCGGCTAACACTGTTTCAAAACAAACAGGTTCAACTTTGTAATAGTGCTCTAATGAAAAATTGTGATAATCGACAATTTCTTTCAACTTAACAGCAAAAGATTCTGCGCAAACAAGATCGCCAACACGTAAACCACGACGGGCAACCTTATCTTCATACGCTGGCCCAATACCTCGACCTGTAGTACCAATCGGCTTATTACCACGAGCAATTTCGCGCGCGGCATCTAACGCATTATGATAAGGAAGAATAAGTGGACAAGCATCACTAATAAGTAAACGTTCGCGAACTGGGACACCCTTAGCTTCAAGCATCTCAATTTCAGCCATCAAAGCTTTGGGGCATAACACCACACCGTTGCCAATTAAACATTTTACGTTATCACGTAATACGCCCGATGGAATTAAATGAAGTACTGTCTTTTCCCCATCAATTACCAAAGTATGACCCGCATTGTGGCCCCCTTGATAACGTACTACGTACTTTGCTTTATCTGTGAGTAAATCAACAATCTTACCCTTACCTTCGTCACCCCATTGGGTGCCTAGAACTACGACGTTTTTGCCCATGCTTTAAATTTCGATATAAAATCAGGCGGGAATTTTATCAAAAATAAAAACCGAGTCCAAGTAATAAATGCTACATTTTAATACTTATATAAAATAACCAGTAAAATCATATAACTATAGAAATAAACTGGTTCATAAACATATATATAATAGGGGCAAATCGAGTAAAGCCGTAATAATACCCATTGTTCGTATTGATTCAATCGGCCGTTCTAAAAATTTCAACAAATAAGTACGCCATCTGTTAGGAAATAATTTCCATAATAAAACTTCTACCATCAAAAATAACCGACATAAAAGTAACAAACTACTTTCCATAGTTATCCTTCTTAATCTGATATAAAGCTAATCTTTGCGCTATTAAGCCTGGCGTGATTAAGCAAAAAAAAGGGCCATAACAGTTATGCTATGACCCTTATAATATTATTTTCACTAAAATAAATTAGTTAACTGACTTTGAACCATTTTTCAAGAAACGGAAGAAGTCACTGTCTGGCTTAACAACCATAATATCGTTTTTGCTATTAAAGCTTTTTTCGTATGCTTGTAGACTACGATAGAAGCTATAAAACTCAGCATCTTGCTGATAAGCATCTGCATAAACTTTAGTTGCAGTGGCATCGCCATCACCACGAACTTCTAAAGCATCTTTCTGTGCAGTTGCTAGCATAATTGTTACTTTTGCATCAATTGTTGCACGAATAATCTCAGCTTGCTCTTGACCCTGTGACCTATGCTCTTTTGCTACTGCTGTTCGCTCTGCGCGCATACGTTCGTAAATAGAGTTACTGACTTCAGTGGGTAAGTTAATTGCTTTGATACGGACATCAATAACTTCAATACCTAAATCCTCACGACTACTTGCTGCACTTTCTAAAGCCTCAGCCATAATAGCTGAACGGTCACCTGAAACAATCTCTGTAATGGTTCTGTTACCAAATTCGGTACGCATACCATTATTTACTTTTTGCTTTAATAGAGCACGAGCATTATCAATAGAACCCGATGTCCTTAGGTAATATGTTGAAAAATCAGCAATGCGCCATTTAACAAATGAGTCGACCATTAAATCTTTTTTCTCTGATGTTACAAAACGATCGGCTGCTTCATCTAGTGTTTGAATACGAGCATCTAATTTACGAACACTTTCAAAAAATGGAAATTTAAAGTGTAACCCAGGCTCAAACACCAACATTTCACCTGTTGTAGAGTCACGCTTAATTTTTGAAAACTTAAAGACTATTCCGCGTTCACCTTCGTTAATAACAAAAACAGAGGAAACCGATAATAAGAATAGCGCGGCGATAATAATGCCAATTAAATTTTTCATTACTTAGTTACTCCCATTGTTATATCTGTCACCACGACCCGAAGATGACACTGAGCTGTTAGTCGATCTTAGTGGCTCCGATGTCATTGATTGCGATTTCGTATTGTTTGAGGTATTTTGCTGTTGAATAATTTTATCAAGTGGTAAGTACATCATGTTATTACCCCCTTCTACATCAACCATTACTTTTGACGTGTTGCTATATACTTTTTCCATAGTGGAAAGGTACATACGGTCACGAGTAACATTAGGTGCTGCTTGGTATTCTGGCAATATTTTATTAAACCTTGCCACTGAGCCTATGGCATCGAGCACTGTCTCAGATTTATAAGCTAGCGCTTCTTGTTCCATACGTTTTACTCGACCACGAGCGCGTGGTTCAATACCACGGGCATAAGCCTCAGCCTCACGAAGGAAACGGACTTCATCTTCTTGTGCAGCAATGGCATCATCAAACGCATCTTTAACTTCATTTGGTGGGCGAGCATCTTTAAAGTTAACATCAACAATCATCAAACCTAAATTGTAAGGTTCAATAATTTTTTCTAACTCAGTCCAAACTTCCTGGCGAACAACTTCACGGCCACTGGTTAATATATCATCCATTACTGAATGGCCAACGACATAACGTAATGCACTATCAAGCGATTGACTTAAACTGTCATCCGCATTGGTAACACTAAATCTGTATTCGCGAGCATTAATAACACGGTATTGTATTTGCATTTCAACACGTACTACGTTTTCATCTTGCGTTAACATAAATCCAGAAGCTGGCAAGTCACGGGTACTTTGCATATCAATAGGAATAATTTTATCAATAAAAGTCCACTTCCAGCTCAAACCTGGATCCACAGTGCCGGCATATTCACCAAAACGGAGTACAATACCTTTTTCAGCTTCTTTGATGGTATAAAAGCCACTAAACGCATAGACGACTAATGCGATAACTAAGACCAGACCTAGTCCTAAATTTGAAAAGTTACTACCGGAGTTAGAGCCACCACCTGATGACTTACCACCAAAGATACCACTGACTTTTTGACCTATGTCTTTAAACATTTCATCTAAGTCTGGTGGTCCTTGGTTTTTCCCACCTTTGTTTTTCCAGGGGTCTTTATCATTATTCCCCGGTTCGTTCCAAGCCATAGTATTCTCCGCTTTGCTTGACCTAATAATAGGTCGTAAAATTAAATTTATTGATAAATTAGGTAACTAATATATCAGGCTGTTAACGTTCAATAAAGCCTTCTAACTCAGTACCCTCTTGTTTTATTAATCTGTTCCATTCTCGCTTTGGCATTTTAATATTAATTAAACAATTACCTTGCTCATCAAAATGCTCATCAGTAATACAATTAAGCTTATATAGTGCCCCCCGTAACTTACCGGCATTGGGTGGGATTTTTAAACTATGTTGTATTATTTCTCGTTCTAATCGCTCAGCTAGTGCATCAAAAAGTAAATCAATGCCGACATTAGCCTGTGCCGATAACCATACTCTTATTGGCATACCGGTTTCATCCCGATCAATTCGAGGAGACAGGTCATGTAAATTGTCGATTTTATTACAAATCATTAACTGCGGCACTTCGTCAGCTTCTATCTCTGTTAAAACACCTTCAACTTGTTCAATATTTTCACTGCGGCGTTCATCAGAAATATCAACCACATGTAACAACAACTCAGCTTCGCGTGTTTCAGTTAATGTTGCTTTAAACGCGGCAACTAGGTCATGGGGTAAATGACGAATAAAGCCAACAGTGTCGGCTAATATCACTCGACCAACCCCTTCAACTTCAATCTTTCTTAGTGTTGGGTCTAGTGTCGCAAACAATTGATCCGCGATGTAAACATCTGCGTTAGTAATACAATTAAATAAGGTAGATTTTCCTCCATTGGTGTAGCCTACCAGGGAAATTGTTGGGATTTCAGCTCGAGTTCTTAAACGTCGACCTTGCTGCCGCTGCCGCTCTACTTTTTTTAAACGTTTAAGAATATTACTGATACGCTCTCGTAACAAACGTCTATCTGTTTCAAGTTGTGTTTCACCAGGACCACGTAAGCCAATCCCACCTTTTTGGCGTTCCAAGTGGGTCCAACCTCGAATAAGACGACTGCTTAAGTGCTTGAGTTGAGCTAACTCAACTTGCATCTTACCTTCATGAGTGCGGGCACGCTGAGCAAAAATGTCGAGAATAAGCGTCGTACGATCTACAACACGACATTCGCATAAAGCTTCAATATGCTTTTCTTGTGAAGGTGATAAACTATGATTAAATAAAATGATGTTGGCATTATGTAAACGCACCATTTCAGCAATTTCACTTGCTTTGCCACTACCAACAAAATATTTAGGATGAGGTGTATTGCGTTTGCCTGTAGCAACATCTAAAGCCTCAACACCGGCAGATGAAACCAACAGTTTAAATTCAGCTAAATCTTCTCGTGAACTTTCATCGGGAAAGTCTACATGAACAAGTATTCCTTGCTCACCAGCTTGGTAACGATCAAACAAGTATACAACTCCAAACCCTACTTATTATTTTCATAAAATATTAGATGTTCTCGTATTAAGCATAAAACGCCAGATTTTAGTCTTCGTCTTGGTTATCCGTTGGCATAGTTGTGTTAACTGCGCGGGCTGGAACAACAGTAGAAATCGCATGTTTATAAACCATTTGACTAACCGTATTTTTAAGTAAGATAACAAATTGGTCAAAGGATTCCACTTGTCCTTGAAGTTTAATACCGTTAACTAAATATATGGCAACGGGAATGCGATCACGACGTAAAGCATTCAAAAATGGGTCTTGTAACGATTGTCCTTTTGCCATGATATGGCTCCTTTTATTATTTTTAGTAAAAAAAACAGTTCTACATAACTATTTTTTAAGTTGTTTAAAATAACTATTCTCAAGTAAATATAGCAAGTTACTCCAGAATTAAAACTAATTATACCAAAATGTGTCAACTTTTCTCACCATTGACAATACTTGTTGTAAATTAGTCTCATTTTCCATTTCCAACCAGTTTAATTTATGCCAGCCTCTTAACCAGGTCAATTGCCGTTTTGCTAGTTGTCTTGTCGCACATACACCACGAAAAACCATTTCATCATGATCAATTTCACCATTAAGATGTTGCCACATTTGACGATAACCAACACACCTTATTGATGGTAAATTCTCGTGTAAATCACCACGCTCTTTAAGAGATTTTACTTCTTGCTCAAAACTTTGCTCAATCATTGTTTGATAGCGTAATTCAATACGTTGGTGCAAGGTTTTACGATCTTTAGGCGCTATAGCAAATTGTAATACATCACCATCAAGCTTATCACCTTTAATTTGAGTTAATTGTGTCAAACTGTTTCCTGTTATTCGAAAAACTTCTAAAGCTCGCGTCAATCTTTGTGGATCATTGGGATGAATTCTTAATGCTGCCTCACTATCAGATAGCTGCAATAATTGGTGCATATGCTGCCAACCCTTTTCTGCTGCTTCTTGCTCTATTGCATCACGTATTGCTTTATTCGCTTGAGGTAAAGGCGATATCCCTTCAATCAAGCTTTTAAAATACATCATGGTGCCACCGACTAATAACGGAATACGATTATTAGCCCGTATCTCTTCAATCTCACCTAGCGCGTCATGACAAAAATCAGCTGCCGAATAACTTTCACTCGCATCACGAATATTTATTAACCGATGAGGATATTGTGCCAATTCCTCTACCGTTGGTTTTGCTGTACCAATATCCATATCCCGATAAATCAATGCGGAATCAACACTAATAATATCACAAGGTAGTACATCACAAATGGCCATTGCTAGCGCTGTTTTACCTGATGCGGTCGGACCCATTAAACAAATAACAGGTGGCTTTTTCAAATTATTTGTTAACGACAATTCCATATCTTAATTATTAATTTGATGAATTTAATTGGCTTATTGTTGATGTGAGGTCAACAACTACAGAATTCAAGCGCAGCACCGGTGCTAATTGCTCTTTAAATAGATTTTTTCCTTGCTCAATAAGTGCTTGAGCACTTTGTTGATGATATTTATCTGCGCCCATTAATTTTGCAAATGATTGACACCAATGAATTTCTTCGAGATCACCTTTAACAGACAAAGGTAATAAATAATCGACAATGGTATTGAAACTCGCGGTGATATTTTTATCACGAAGACACGCTGGGAATTGCCTTATCTGTATTTTATTGGCTGTTTTTATAACAATCACTATACCCGCCTGCTCAAAACTAGTGATATGTTGGTTAACAAATATAAACTGTGCTTTATCTAAAGTTAAGCTAATGGGTAATAGTAATGGTTGACTGACGATACCATTGTGCCAGCGCTCTTTAAGCTCGGTAAAATGAATGTTTTCAGCCAGCTTTTCTAAAGACAAAAGCCATAGTTCATCATCTAATAAAATCACTGCATAGTCAGGTGCAATAAATTTCAAAATATTAATGAGTGGTTCGGCAAGTAATGCCTGATTTTCGATAGGAGTTTCAACTAAATGACTATTTGGTACTGTAGTCATTAATTGTTGATAGGCGGCACTCGCTTTTTGTGACGGTTTAGCTGTCGGACTATAACCTGACGGTGTAAGGCTTTTTTGAGTGGCATCACCGTCATTAATAACTCTTAGTGGCGTTACGTAATCATCTCTTTGCTTAAAAGCTTGATGTTGTCCATTTTCCTGTCCCGTAGCTATTTCATAAGCAGCCGTTCCCGCTGACTGTTTTGTTAAACTCGTTGGTAAATTTTCAGGAGTACCGATAGTCGACATTTCATGCTCTGAAGTATCTAAAGAGTGAGCGCTGCTTAAAGCATCATTACAAACTGAATAAATAAAGTCATGAATAAAACGGGCCTGATGAAAACGAACTTCATGTTTTGCAGGGTGCACATTGACATCAACTTCTCGATAATCAAGGGTAAGAAACAAAACAAAAGCCGGATGGTTGTCAGCAACTAAGCGCTCAGAAAAAGACTGACGAATGGCATGATTAATCAACTTATCACGCATCATTCTACCATTAACATAACTATAACAAAGGTCACTTTGACTTCGGTGAAAACTAGGCTTGGCCAGCCACCCCCAAAGGTGTAAGTTGTCATGATGACAATCAACTTCCACTGCATGCTCAATGAAGGTTTTGCCACAAACCATTGTTACACGTTTAGCGTATTGAGACTTATCTTTTGCCGCACGATACTGCCTAATAATCTTACCATTATGGGTCAGTGTAAAAGTCACATCAAAACGTGCTAAAGCGATACGTCGTACAACTTCATCAATATGACTAAATTCAGTTTTATCAGTACGAAGGAATTTTCTTCTCGCGGGAGTATTAAAAAATAAGTCACTCACTTCAATAGTTGTCCCATCGGGGTGAGCTGCAGGTTGAACCACTACGTCCATATCTCTGCCTGCCGCACTAGCTTGCCATGCTGTTTTTTGATTGGCCGGTTTCGATGTTAATGTTAACCGAGAAACTGAACTAATACTGGCAAGTGCTTCACCACGAAAGCCTAAGCTACTAATAGCTTCTAAATCGCGTAGGCTTTTAATTTTACTAGTCGCATGACGACTTAACGCTAAGGCCAATTCATCTTTGGCAATACCTGAGCCGTTATCAGATATACGAAGTTTTTTAGTCCCCCCTTTTTCCACTTCAATGTGAATCTGGTCGGCACCTGCATCTAATGAATTTTCAACTAATTCTTTAATGACTGAAGCAGGTCTTTCAACGACTTCTCCAGCAGCAATTTGATTAGCTAATTGAGCGGGGAGTATTTCAATGGTCATATTAATTTACTATTATATTTATGAATCATTAGCCTGCACGAGGGATCTTTAATGTTTGACCAATCCTGACGGTATTAGACTTAAGATTATTGATTGATTTAATTTTTGTTACTGAAACTTTATAGCGCTTAGCTAAAGCAGATAAAGATTCACCACTTGAAACTTTATGGTTTTTATGACCAACAGAAGCATAATAAGAACCTTGCAGCGGATGTTTAATAAAATAACGTTTAACACCAAGTGAAATCGCCGTCGCTAGCTTTTGTTGATACCAAGATGAATTCAGATTTTTTTCTTCTTTATGATTAGAAATAAAGCCAGTTTCAACTAAAATTGATGGGATATCTGAGGCTTTTAGCACAGCAAAACTGGCATACTGCGGTGTCTTTTTGTGTAATTTAGTGATTTTTTTTAATTCACTAATGACATTAGTTGCGACACCTAGACTTTCTTCTATCGAATGTTGTTTGCTCATGTCTGCTAAAGTTAGCGCAAAATAATTATCTTTAGTCGTTTTAATGACTGAGCCAACACCCCCTAATAATTCTGAGTTTTTCTCTCGGTTAACTAACCAACGTGCCATTTCAGACTCTGCTCGACCTTTAGAGATAATCCAAACAGAAGCACCATGGGGTTGTGAAGTTCTGAAGGCATCTGCGTGGATAGACACCAAAAAATCAACTTGCTTTTCACGTGCTATTTTAGTTCGACGATTAAGACCGATATAATAATCACCCGAACGAATCAATACGGCAGTCATGCCTTTTTCTTTATCGATCAGCTTTTTTAATTTTTTCGCAATTGCCAAGGTCACTTTTTTTTCATAAGAGCCTTTACCGCCAATAGAACCGGGATCATCGCCGCCATGTCCTGCGTCAATACCGATAATAATGTCGCGTGAGTCATTTCTAGGTTGATAAGATGTTACGTTTTTCTCTCTATTTTTATCATAAAGGTCAACAACCAAACGATTACCATACTGACCTGCGGGGGGTAATGGAAAAACAGTAAGTTGATAATTTTCAGCCAATTCAAGCACAACTCGAGTTGAGCCTTTACTTTTAGAAGTACTACTACGGATTAGTTTTATTCGAGAGTCATTTTTAGCAAGATTTGTTAAATTAACAGTATTATTACTAAGTTTAAAGTCGATCACTAAGCGTTCAGGACTCGACAAACTAAAGTATTTATAATCAGATTTATTTTTCAAATCAAAAACAATGCGAGTATTTTCAGGAGCGGACCAAACACGAATGCCATCAATACTATTAGCGGCTAATGCTGTAGAGCCAATAAACATCAATTGACTTACCAGAAATAGTCGAATAGCCCTGCTATTAATAGTAAAACCGCTGAACATCTAGTGTCATCCTGTATATGTTTTTTTTAATTCTTCAAGCACGTTAGTACCTTTTAAGGTACTGGCATTTATACTTATATTACGTTGTTCGCCAATATAATCAATGTTAATAATAAGGTCTTCTTGAGCGAGTAAACCGGTACCTTTTTCTGGCCATTCAATAAAGCAGCAGCAATTTTTATCAAAATAGTCTCGAATACCCATATACTCTAGCTCTTCAGGATCACTTAGTCGGTATAAATCAAAATGGTAAACGTGCCAATCATCTAAGTCATAGGGCTCAACCAAGGTATAAGTTGGACTTTTAACATTGCCTTGATGGCCCATACCTCGGACAAAACCACGCGTTAATGTGGTTTTTCCTGCGCCTAGGTCACCATTTAAAAAAACAATGACACCCTCTTTAAGCTTGGTTTTTATCACTGTTGCTAGCGATGTACCGATGGCAATTGTTGCCGCTTCATCCGCTAAGAAATAATTAAGTTTTTTCATTAATACTCATTTACCAAGTGTTGCAATTCTGCAAATAAATCACTGGCCAACATACCACGCTGGCCATTTTTGTCAGCAATTCTATCAGCTGCCGCGCCGTGAATATAGCATGCTAAGCGCACTGCTTTAAAAGCATCTGGCATTTGTAACAATAATGCCGCAATAATACCCGATAAAACATCACCCATACCACCAGAAGCCATACCCGCATTGCCTGTTGAATTAACCCAGGTGTGGTGCCCATTAGAAATTAAACTACCGGCGCCTTTTAATAAACATATACCGCCATATTTTTTAGCTATTTTCTTTACCGCGCCGAATCTATCAGCCTCTATTTCAGCAACTGTACAATTTAATAATCTCGATGCTTCTTTTGGGTGAGGTGTTAACACCCAAAAGTTATTGTACACATTGAGTTCACTTAAAAAATGCAAGGCATCTGCATCAATAACACAAGGTTTACCTTGCAAAAGTGCTAAATCAAACATTTGCTCAGCCCAATCATCTCGACCAAGACCTGGCCCTATAATAAGCACTCTAGCTTTGTTCAATATCGTTGAGTTCGCCAATGTTTTAATCGAGGAAGAAGCTAACATAATTTCTGGACGCCCATTAAAGACCAAAGCTTGATTGCCTTCATGGCAGCTTATGGCTAATAATGATGCTCCAGATCGTAATGCGGCCTCTCCCGATAAACGAATTGCCCCAGGCATACCAATATTTCCTCCAATAGCTAACAATAAACCTATATCGCCTTTATGACTTATGGGTGGACGTTTAGCTAACGCAGGTAAGTCAGCATGCCCTTGACTATAAATATTATTCTGGTGAGATGCATGAGCAATAAAATCTTGACCTATATTTAAATCATTTAGAAATAAATCACCAATATAATTAGCGGCCATCGCGGTTAGTAATCCTTGTTTTAAAACAATAAAGGTTATCGTAACGTCAGCAATAACGGCTATTGAGTCTACGGTTCCCTTAGTAGCAGATAAACCTGAAGGTATGTCAATACTGAATTTTTTTGCCTTATGCTGATTAATAACAATAATTAAATTTTTAATATCCTCACTTAATTGGCCGTGAAAACCTATACCAAAAATTCCATCAACAATGAGCTCTCCCGTAAAATTAGTGATAACTTGTTCGGGATTATGCCCTAATAATTTATCTTGTTTGATAATAGTAACGCCCGCATCTTTCAATGCTTGGCATGCTAGCCTTGCATTGAAGGATGCGGGTTTATTAAGTGATAATACTGAAACATCAAGACCGGCAAGGTGGGCGAGGCGAGCGATCACAAAACCGTCCCCCCCATTATTGCCACTTCCACAAATCACTAACATTGAGTTAATCTTGGGCCAACACTGCAAAATTTGATTAAAAGCAGCCAAACCAGCACGCACCATTAAATCTGGCATCGTAATATGTAGTTTTTTCGCAACCATAACTTCATTTTGTAGAACTTGTTTAGCCGAGTAAGCTGGCTGTGATAAGCTTAGCGGGTATTTATTTGAACTCATTGGCTTTCCATACATTTAAAACAAAGCGTATCCACTGATAATGCTACTGGTATATTATTTTAAGACACTTTTATGACCGACAACATCACCAGCCCCACTATTGACTATCAAGCTTTAGCCGAAAAAATCAAGTTTTGGGGTAAAGAACTTGGCTTTGAACAAGTTGGAATTTGTGATGTGGATTTATCAAGTCACGAACCTGCACTCATAAAATGGTTAGAAAATAACTACCATGGCAACATGGATTATATGGCAAGGCACGGTTTAATGCGTGCAAGACCTGCCGAGTTAGAATTGGGATCAATCCGTGCGATTAGTGTACGTATGAATTACTTGCCAACAGATGCCAGGTTTGCCAAAACATTAAAAAAGAAAGATCATGCTTATGTTAGTCGTTATGCCTTAGGGCGTGATTATCATAAAATGATGAGAAAAAAGCTCCAACAACTCGGTATTAAAATAAAAGAGCACTGTGTTGAATTCAACTTTCGTCCTTTTGTTGACTCAGCACCGATCCTTGAGAGGCCTTTAGCTGAAAAAGCTGGTTTAGGCTGGGTGGGTAAACACAGTTTACTAATTAATAAAACAGCAGGCTCATGGTTTTTTATTGGCGAACTGTTAGTTGATATACCCCTTCCTTGTGATGAAAAAACCTCAAACGAATGTGGTGCTTGTGTCGCTTGTATAAAAATCTGTCCAACTAACGCTATTGTTGAACCTTATGTTGTTGACGCTCGGCGATGTATTTCCTACCTGACTATAGAATTAAAAGACGCTATTCCTATCGATTTGAGACCGTTAATGGGTAATCGCATTTATGGTTGTGATGATTGCCAATTAATTTGTCCTTGGAATAAATTTGCGAAATTGAGTGTCGAAGCTGACTTTCAAGCAAGACACAATCTAGACCAAGCCTCTTTATTAGATTTATTTTCCTGGCATGAAAAAGAGTTCCTCAGCAATACTGAGGGATCGCCTATTAGGCGTATTGGCTTTCAATCTTGGCAACGAAATATTGCAGTGGCATTAGGAAATGCTGACTTTTCTAACAACATTGTTGATGCATTGACGGCTCAACTTGAAAAGTCTGAAGCCATGGTTGCTGAACATATTTTATGGGCACTCGACCAACAGCAGTTGAAACAAGAAGAAAATAAGGGGCTTATTGAAGTGAATCAGCGGTTAACTGCTCGTTTGATTCGCTCGGTAGAAAAAGGATTACCAAGGGATGCTTAGTTAGCGTTAATCCGTTGAACTTTCCTTCTTATTTCACAATTGAGTTCAATATGTTTTTTTTCTGCAGTTGAACGCTCTTGCCAGCCAATTATTTCATCCAAATGACGTAAACACCCCAAACAAATATTTTGTTCATCTAAAGAGCAATTTCGCACACAAGGTGAGGGTATAACCTCAATAACAGACTCATGTGTATTTTCACTCATAGTTAGCTCCATCTTCAAGTTGATTTATTGATAGTGAACGCATGTTAACTAAATACCAGTTGCATATTGTTTAATTACCGTTAGTTCGTGTTTAGTTAAAAGTAAGCTTTCAATTATTTTATCAATGGCTTGTTTAGCTAAGTCTTTTTCTAATTGCAAAATTAAAGCAACTAATTGATCCGCGGCAAGTATACGCGTATTTTCCATTAACACCATTAAGGCTTGTTCTGCCGAGGGTTTATTCTTTACTTTTATCGCATGACACAACTCACTAAAACTTTCATCATTACTCTCGATGTATTCGTCTAACATATATATTGCTAGGCCAATGGTGCCTTGATGTTTTGTGTATAACATCATATCAAAACATGTTTTATCTTTATCGACAGACACTTCCTCAACTAAACGATCAACTTTCGTTACTACAACTTGCGATTTTTTTGTCTGTCAGTAATTAACACCTCAATATCACGACTCTGTTGAGGTGTTTTATATTTATGGCTAATACTGATAACCAAACAGATAAATAATAGGCAAAGAGCAACAAAAACAATCGAAAAGACAATGGCTTGATTTTCTAAAGTGAGTGTTTTTTGAAGCTGAAAAAATAAGTTTTTTTCGTTTTCCTTGCTGATAAACTTATATTTATTATTATCCACAGGAGCATTAATCATACTTTGTAAAACATCAAATTGTTTTTGTAAACCTGCCCTATAGTAGTGAATTAACTGTAAATAACTACGCCATTTGGCTACCGTTTGTTGCTCTACGAACAACAGAAGTTTCAGAGAAGTGACATACCCATTCACTTCAAGCATCGATTAAGCCGCAGTTGACTCACTGACCAAGAATTCATACAAAGCCAATGTGGCTAAAATTTGCTGGCTTAGTTTTTCGAATTTACTTGACGATGTTGTAATGGTCAGTTGTTCAAAACTCTCAATAGTGGTTTCAAATTCTTGTTTTAATATTTTCAAATCATCTAATGTCGTATTATCTTTAATATAAGCCTTAGCTCGATTAACAGTGACAGAGTCATTGACATTATCTTTTATCACTAGTTGATATAACCCTCTAAGCTGATGATTGTTTTTACTCATATAATTAGTTAATACTTTATTAGTGTTCTTGAGCTGCTCTATAACCTTTTTTAATAAGTATTCATTATCCTCACTTCGACTAACAATATTATCGATCAGATCCTCATTTTTCTTATTATCCGCTAACCACAAATCAAATTGAGGAGAGTTACTAGCCAGCCTTCCATTTAATATTGACCACTGGATGATCAATTTTTGATGGTCTTTTTTAAAACTTTCCGCTTGTTTATCTGATAAGATTTTCGTTAATAGCTCATGGGTCTTTACCAGTGACTTTTTAAAAATAATCTCTTGTTTTAATTGACTAAATTACACTGCGTTTTTCTGGTTTAGTTGCTGATCATTAAAGTAGGTTCCAGCAAAAACAAGTGAGAGAAGTAAAACTAAAATGAACGTCATCATTGCAAGATGGCCGTTAATTGAACGGTGAAGTGTTGTCGTAAAAGATTGAACCATTGGTAATTACTTTCTTAAATGACTTTGCTTGATTATTCAACATAATCAAAGTCGTTATTTCCTAATACTAATAAATTAGTTTAGGTAATAATCAATAAGAAGCAATATTTTCAAAAAAATAGAGTAACGAACTAAATGAAAAAATTAACGTTTTTTGCTAACCCATGCCCATACCATTTCACATTCGATTGGTGGCTGCTCTGATTCATCATTAATCAGTACTGGAATTAACATATCTCCTTTTTCATCACTATTAATCTGACTAATTTGTCTATCGGTCATTGTAGCTTTTGCGGTTAATGCGCCTTGCATTCTCCGTTGATATCTCATGGTCATTGATTTTAAAAGGGGAATACATTTGTCAGGCACATTTAAGCCAAAAACGATACCTGTCGCCGACTCAGCGATTAAAGCGGCGGCAACAGCATGAATTCCACCGATATGATTTTGCACTTTCTTTTTATTGGCTAAAGTGACGATTACCTCTTGATTAGAGACTTTTGTAATTTTTATTCCCGTAGTCTTGGCATAGTTAACCTTGCTAAAGAACATGCGCGTTAATAAAAAGGACTGTAAAAAAAGAGGGGCTTGATGCACTTTATCGACAAAACGACTAAAATTATTGGCCATTGGTATTATTCCATTGTGCTAAATTATTAAGTAGTATTGTTTACCATACTGGTCAGACCTGCAAGTTTTTTTTGTTAACTCTTATTTGTATTTGTTTTATCCATTTATCGCCGCCGTTATAGATTGCTAAACCTGACATAACAAAAACAGCACCAACAATTAAAGGTATACTGACTACCTCATCATTAAGTACTACACCCAAACTCATTGCTAACACCGGTGTCACCATAGTTATCAATGCCACTGTACTGGCCTTTAATTTTTGTAAAATATAAAAATAAGCAATAAAACCAAGTAAAGAACCAAAGACCCCTAAATAAAGAATCGCCCATAATGATCTAGCTTGCCACTGTTCAAATGGCAAACTTCCATCAAAAATTAACCAGGTAATAGCGAACATAGGTAAAGCGGTCATTAATGAGCCAACCGTTGTTGCCACCGGATTGATATTAATTTTTACACTTTTAACCAAAACGCCACTTAAACTGAATAAAATCACCGCCATTACAATATATAACACCCCTAATTGATTACTGCTTTCAAGGGTTAAATTATCGGAACAAACAATCGCTAGGCCAAAGAGAGAGAGTGTCATCGATAATTTTTTCATTACTGATAATCTTGGCTCAGATAAAAATTTCTGCGAAAACAACCCTGAAAATAATGGTGCTAAACCAAAAATTAACGACATCATACCTGAAGATACAGTGGCGGCTGCCAGATAAGAAAGTATCATCCCCCCATAAATGCCTAAAGCTGAAAAAGTGTATAAACGTAATGCCGCTTTATGCCAAGGTAAACGTATGTTCCTTGCTCGGAGTATCAACCAACCAATAACAACCGCAATAACCATACGTGCCAATACGGCTAATGTTGGATTAACTGATTCACTACTCCACACTATGCCTAATGGTGTGGTAGACCAAATTAAAACAACAGCTAAATAAGCAACAGACACTGACATTTACATTTCCTTTGTTGTACTAAAAAAAGAATAGTTCCA
>Ga0209279_10000073_pt1 | contig 68652 bp, 69 predicted proteins | sample CoawatmetaG00DNA_3_FD_187508 | JGI IMG/M metagenome (GOLD analysis project Ga0209279, IMG submission 187508) | Marine microbial communities from the West Antarctic Peninsula - Coastal water metaG006-DNA (SPAdes) (version 2) | ecosystem: Environmental > Aquatic > Marine > Coastal ...
GTGCCTTACTGTGTATATTGTGTATTATATTGGAGTTCTACTAGGGGAGATATGACTTATTAAGGTGTGATATACTATTGTATATATTGCCGGGGTTATGATATACTATTGTATATATTGTGGAGTTACACTAGGGGAGAATGTAGTTATTGTATATGTGATTGGAGTTCTACTAGGGGAGATATGACTTATAGTATGTATTACTATGTCCGTCTATTGTTGTGGGGTTATGGTAGGGGAGAATGTAGTTATTGTTGGAGTTGCACTAGGGGATGATTGACTTATTGTTATGTGTATCGTTACTTGGTATATGATTGGAGTTCTACTAGGGGAGATATGACTTATTAAGGTATGATGCCTTGTTATATATTATTATATATATTGTTATATATAAAAAAAGGTATGTGATTAGCATACCTTTATGGTTAGTTAACTATACTGTAACTTTAACAGCATCTTCTCTTCATCGGTTTTGTTTAGTGCGGATAGCCATTCATTAATGTCATAGAATTCTTTACCATTAAGGTAGTACTCGCAATCGTCTGTATATATAATAGCAGGGCCATCTTCTCTGTGATATTCACCATCCATATTATACCAAAGAACGCAACCTTCTTCATCTTTCATACATGGATAAGTTATCCGACCAAATTCATTAATATAACTGCCTTGCGTTTGGAAATGTGCGCCAAATTCTAAGATATCTTTTTCTCGTGGGCATTGAGGAATGTAATTGTCCAAATCTATTTCTGTCATAGTTTTATCCTTGTTGTAGTTACACTAGGGGAGAATGTAGTTATTGTATATATAAAAAAAGGTATGTGATTAGCATACCTTTATTGTGTTATTGTAATGGTTATGATACCTTAGAGATAAGGTTGGCAGAGACTTTCCAGTTATTAGGACCAGAGTCTACTACGATGGTTTTGATGTTGACTTTAACCACTTTACCAGTGATAGTCCCATGCTTTGGTCCGCCATTGAATTGAACTTTGTCACCAATGACAATGCTGTTAGTTGTTTGACGGGCTAAGTAAGTCCTACGTAGTTTAATTGATTCTACTACTAGGTTAAGTTCAGCAGCAGACATACGACCTATTTGATCTTGAACAGTGTTTAGCATAGCCATGATATTCTCTCTTTGATTTAATTAACTTACTTAACTATTATAACGTAAAGAGCCTTACTTGACAACTCTTTTCGGGAATTAATTTAGTCTAGTGTATGGAATGCGTTACGAGCATCTTCCCATGAAGTTTCCTGTGCGGCTTTAACCTTTAATTCATACTTCTCAATAAGCGCGTCAATGCGTTGGTATTGTAGAGGAAGTGCAGACCCTTGTAGATTAGTTAGATCATCTACGATAGAGTACAGCATGGTTAATTCATTTGTAATTGGAGCGATTCGTGACATAATATTTTCTCTTTGATTAACTTATATAACTATTATAACGTAAGGAGCCTTGGTTGTCAACCCCTAAATGAATTAAAAGTCATCTATTGAATCATTCTCAAAACCAGTTTTAATACAATAAAATTTCACAATGGAATCATCATCACCCCATAACTTCCTTAATTTACCATAAATCCAAGATGGACGGACATAGGTAATAGAATGATTTTTCACAAAGTCATCTCCTTCTTGTTCTGTTAAAAAGCCTTCTTGGACCAGTGTTCTAATCGTTGCGAACATAGATACGTTACCTAACTTAATATTTGGTTCAATGTAACTTGTACTTGTAGACATAATGTATTCCTTTTAATTTAGTTTAATGATTAATATTCATCGTATTGTAGAAGTATTTCGCCTTCATCACTGATACCGATAATAGCAGATCCAGTAACGCCATAATGTGAATACCATACGGGTGTGTCACCATCCATAGTGAAGTCACCACCTTTGTATCCAGTAAAGGTTTTACCATGAGCATTCTCTACTTCGTACAATGCATCTTTAACAGTACGAGCATATGCATCGTATAGTGGTTCGAATGATAGATCGCTATAGTATCCGCGATAACTGTCAGCATCACCTAGAAGGATTAGCATGTCTTGTGGTAGTTGTTCAAGACGATCGATAAGATCATTGAGACTAAACTGTACACTAGCCTTACGTTGGTCTTGTGCTTCTTTTAGTATTTGGTTTATTAGTTCTTGCATGATAATCTCTTTTAATATAATAGTCTCGCTTCTTTATTAACTATTATAACGTAAGGAGCCTTGGTTGTCAAGTGTTTATTGTAATTAAATTATTTAATGTGTGGTCAGGGAACGTAGTCCGTCAGTCTATTATAACATATATAAAAATGGATTTCACGTGTGTGACTATCGAGGTGTGTATAGTCACGGATATATTTTAGACAAAAAAAATGAACATCACAGTTAAATAATGTTCACTAAGAGAATGCGAGATTATGAGACTCGCTATTATGAAATACTACAGTAAAGATCCGTATGCATAGTTGTGTTAGTCTACGCGCAATGCATAGTTTTCTCTAATTCTTTTATTTCTGCCTGTATCTCGACAACTATTTTCCAATCGGCAGCAGCCTTCATGTAAGCGTTATACTGTGCTGAATACCTACCACGATTGATCGTATTCATCCAATCTTCTTCGGACGCTGCCCATGTATCGTGTGCATGTACCAACTGTGCTTTAAGTTCGGTAATCATATCGGTCTCTCTTTAATTAATTTATTTTAATTTATATTTGGTGCGAACGTGAAGACATTGTATGTTATAACCACCAGCGTAAAATGTTTCAAATGAGAACACCTTATCGTTATTCAATTTCCATGAACCTTCCATGTAACCGTCACGCCCTTCAATGATACGTATCTTTTCAACTGTATCAACATCGAATGTAACTTTCTTAAAGACAGCAACTTCGATCTTTAATAGTTTTGCCTCAGCATCCTTCTGGGCTTTAAGTAACCAATCATCTTGACCGTAGTAAGCGATTAGTTGTTTGTCACCTTTACTAATACCAGCATTTTCATATACACTATTACGTGCATCGGAACGCATAAAATACCTGCCTGCAATTGGCTTCATCTTATTATATTTTTCATCGATAGCAGATTGAGTCTCATCTGACTGCATCCATGTTCTAGTGTTAAGAAGATACTTGACACGATCATCTACCCATTTAGCCATTAACGGGCGAACAGATTCTTTGATCTCTTCAGCAATCATCTTAACTTGTTGGTTTCTAGTAGTCATATCGTTCTCTCTTTAATTAACTTATATAACTATTATAACGTAAGGCACATTGCTTGTCAACCTTTATTTTGAAACTTCTTGGAATCCGACGTTAGCAACAACTGATTGCTTTCCATTTTCATCTTCAATAATATCTCCAACACTTATAGAACTCATTCTAGAAAGTCTTTCAATATCTGTCTCTGGTCCCATATTGCCTACGTGGAATACACCTTCTAATGTATACGCATCGATGTTTGATACGTGAGTATAGAAACCGTTGTCCCAAGCATCTGAAGCCAACCCGCCGATTGTGTCATCAAAATCCATTGTCATTTTCATTTTAGCCATATGAGCAGGAACTGCATCGTGACCTTTTGCATTGATAAGATCGTATTGAGCGTTTGACAGTTGGATTTGGTAGATTGCGAATTTCATCTGTTGTTCCTTGCGTTGATTAACTTACTTAACTATTATAACGTAAGGCACATTGCTTGTCAAGTGTTTATTGTAAATTAATTATCTTCGCTGAACAGATCACTGCTTAGTTCAGCCTTCTTCTTCGCTCTATCACGCTTCCAACCCTCACGCATCTTAACACGCTTCGCTAACTCTACAGGATCAGGTGACACCACAGTGGGATCATCTTTACTCTCTACATTAGCCAACGTTGGTAGGAAGGTATCGTATGCGTTGGTGTTCTGTTCAAAGCCTACGAACTCTCTACCGTAACGCAATGCTGTCCTAGCGGTAGTGAAACCACCACAGAACGGGTCCATCACTATGTCGCCTCTATTGGAACTATACATGATGAACTTTTCAATGAAGTCTTCACTCAACTGATTCTTATTCTTTATTTGTCCCGGCTTATGACTACGAGGCATCTTCTGCACAGTTAGTCTATCATGGTAACTATCTTTACTATCAGCATAGTATGCGTTTGTATTGAATGTACGTTGTTGTTTCTTTGCTGGTGGTTTAGTCCAGAACAATACATGGTAATGACTACTGACATACTTCTTCGTAGTACTCACACCGAAAGAGTATTCCGCTATGATATGGTTCACTTCGGTAAGATCAGTAGAATGTAATGCGTTGAGTATATGGTGTAGGTTAGTGTAACCGCTAACGATATACATTGAACCACCAGGACGTAATACTCTAGCGCACTGAGTAATCCAATCTAATGAGAACTGTCCGTATGTCTCTAGTGGTACTTCCACATAGCCAGGAACTACATTGGATTCGTCACGGTTATAGTGAGCATCTAGTTTGTCGCCCTCTATGCCGTATGGTGGATCTGTGAAGATAAGATCGACTGAGTTAGAGTCAACGTTGTCTCTCATACCTTCTATACAGTTTTGGTTATATACGTTATACACGAGCATCCTCTATGATCTTTCGTTGTGCTTGGGCTTTGACTGCTTTATAGTCTAGGTTCATTGTATTGTTGTTATCCACATCGGTAGGCTTCATTAAGAACGTTAGTGCCTCAAACGGTATGTGACTTTCTATGCCATCTGGTACAGCGACTAGGAATGGTTTGACATCATCCCAACTGATGATAGCGATAGCGTCTTGTTGACCAATCATATAGAAGTCAGCGGGATGATCTATGTTAGTACCTTTAGATGAGCCTAGACTATTCTTTAGTTTAACTTTGACCATTTTCTTCTCGCGTTTCAATGGGGTGAACATACCATTGGTTACATACTTGAACTCTAGATCAACGTTGAGTTTGTTATCACGATGATCACGTCCTACTTCGTCTACCCATGATAGTCTACCATTAGAGTATACGTCAATACATTGTTCAATGATGTCGCTCTTATCGAAGCGATCTTTGGGTGAGTTCAACTGTGTACCTAACGCGGCTACTAGGTTGATGTAGTCATCTAGATTGATCGCATTACGAAGGTCGTCTGCATACGTTGATGTGTTCATAGTACTTCCTTTAAAATTAACTTATGTAACTATTATATACTAAGGATCATTACCTGTCAAGTGATTTGATACAATTAGTTACTATGATAGTCATACGTACAGTTACTGTTGAGTCTTACTGTACGGCTGTCTGCGGTGTGTATATAGTATATATGTATAATGATGTAGTGTCAATAGTAAATTAATGGGATTAAATGCACTTAAATAGTTGACAAGTGAGGCTCCTTGTTATATAATGGTTACAAGATAAAGAGTTAACCAAAAGGAACGCATTATGTCTAGTGACTTGTTAGTTTATGTTTTAGTATCAGTACTCCTTACATACTCATTGTGGATAGTACCATTGCGTATCGTACGTGCTATCAAGAGTTAATTACAATTAATTCACTATAAGGGGTTGACAAGTGAGGCTCCTTACGTTATAATAGTTATAGAAGTTAAGTTAATCAAAGCAAGGAATTATATCATGGCGTATGTATCTAAAGAAGACAAAGCGAGTTTGGCACCAGCGATCAAAGCAGTGTTGAAGAAGTACAAGATGAAAGGTTCTATCTCTGTTCAGAACTATTCTACCTTAGTTGTTAAAGTATCAGGTGGTGCATTAGACTTCAGTCAGTACTTAGAGAATGCACAATGGGCACGTGAGTATCTTGAAGTGAACGAGTATCACATAGACAACCATTATGCTGATAACGTTACCATTAAAGACTTTCTAAACGAACTACATGCTGCTATGAAAGGCCCAGACTTCTTCGACGAGTCTGATGCAATGACTGACTATTTCCACCGTTCACACTACGTTAGTATGAACATTGGTTCATTCAACAAGCCTTACTCATTCACTGGATAAACCTTAACACTACGGAGTATATTATGTCTGAATTAATTTCTGGTCGCATTGAGACTACCATCGACAACTACAACACAACAGTATCTGGAGACAATAAGTCTGGTGTATTCCTAGAAGATCTGTTCTTAGATTACTTTAATAATTTCCTTACAGTTGATCGCTTTGCAGAGTATTATGGACTAGACGTGAAGATAGCCAATGAAGTGATCTATCTTGGGAGAATGATTAACAATGCTTGATACACCATTAAGAGTTGCAATAGTACTCACAGGAGAAACAAGATCTTGGGAGAATGATGCTAGTACTGCAACTCCGCCCATGTGCATTCCAGACGAATATACTAAATTTAATGATGAATGTAGTCGAGCAATGGATATTGATTACTATGGTATTACATGGGATCACTGTAAACTCTCAAAAAAATTAGATATGTTTAAGTCAGTCAAGAAACTTAATTTCGAAACAGATTATAAAAATGAAACAATGACAGGTGTACTAAAGAAAAATAGACAACGACTGATCATTGACACCATGAGTACAGATGATGTAGTGATGTATAATTACTATGCCCAAGCGTACATGTGGTTTGAAGGAATAAAATTAGCAAAATCGTTAGGAGAGTACGATTGGATTATTAAGTTTAGGTGGGACATGGCTCCCAGAATGGAGATGATTAGTAGTATATATTCGTTAAGCAATTGTGATAATGAGATGCCTACACTAGCAACATGTAATCCAGAAATTCACTACTCGTCACAGTTTCCGTTAGGAGACTTCAAGTGGAGCGATTATATATTTGCAGTTAATCGCAAATTGCAAGACTATATATACACCACACCAACTGAACAAATAATATCGAATAATATAGAAACAAGTTTTTGCAATACGCCTAGCAATGACCTAAGCATTGGGTTCTTTAATTATGAGTTTCTGCCTACAGAGATTCTAAGAATAATACAGGCATTTAGAAATTCAGATAGACAACTAGTAATGGACAAGAGTATATACGACACGTGGCATAGTATAACAGATGATATGAAAAATAAAAGAAGTGTAGGTAGACCTCCCACTTAATACTTGACAAGTAAGGATCCTTAAAGTATAATAGTTACATAAGTTAATTAAAGAGAGCAAGACAATGATTGCATTAGCACAAGCATTTGAAGCAGCATTAGCGTCACCAGAAAATCGTTACGTTACAGTAGACGGCTATCATGATATGTCTGATGAACAACATCACGATGTTAACTGGAACTTCGTAGACGCTGACTGTGTTATGGCATTACCAGCCATTACCGATTGGGGTGTATACTATGATGAGTTTGATGCACTTGCTACTGCATACGAGAATCAGTTTGCATAAAACAATAGCACTAACACTTGCAGCTGCAACACTAACCCTTAGTCCCATCATCTTCGCTATAATATACGCTGGTGGTGAGACTAACTTTACTTTTGCTGGTGGTGTAACCGCAATCATTGGCATGTGCATACTGATAAGTACAGTAGTCTACATAATATATAGAGTAGAAGATAACGAGGAATAACAGTATGACATTAGAAGAACAGTTGAAGGTGTTCCATAACCAAGTAGCCAAGCACGGATCTCACGGTGAGTACACAGAGATACGAGACTATATAGATAGTCTATCCAATAGCGAGATGCTAGATGCGCTACTAGGTAGTGACTGGGATGACGAAGATGACAGTGAGTTAACCAAACTAGAGGTTGCACAGAATCTAACCATTGCCACAGCACAAGCGATCGTAGATGCTAACGCTGCCAGTTGGGATGCTCAGCAACATGTGTATATGACACAAGAAGAATACCAACAAGCATTAGAGATGCTATCATTAGCGGAACAACAAACAATGATTATACAGATAGGCAACACATATGAAGTATGTGCATACCATAAGAAAAGCATGTACGAAATAGAACAGTTCTCACACGATGACGGTCGACAACTGAACGTTGAAACATGTTGGCGTAACGCTGTGTTCTATGTTAAGATAGACAATGAACTAGAACAATCAACACTACAGGCATGTATCTATACCGACAGCACTACACCAGACATATGGGATAACGAATCATATACCAATATAGAGATGGAGGATTCATCTGATTCTATCTCACAAGACTTCATACACTACAGTAATCACTTCACAGAAGAACAACAAGACGAATTAGATAATGCATATATCTCTAATCAAGAATCAGACGATGCGGCATGGGATAAATCAGAATGGTTACAAGATACACACGACTTCGTTAGTTATGCTAGTACATGGCAAGTACACGGTGGGGTTATGGTAGAAGAGACAGACTATGTACTAGATGATATGTCAGTATGCACTCTATGACATACATACCTCTAGACAAAGATAACCGTATGCTTCGTATAGGATTCGGTAAGAACAACGGCGTATGGTTCGCTAGAATAGATCTATGGTGTATAGGCATCAGATTATGAGCAATGGAGAAGATAATGTTTGACAAATGCCTATGGGCAATACTAATCATGTACTCTGTAACCCTTACCGCAGCAATATATGTATACGAACTAAGTTGCATATCATGAGTTACGTGTACATCTGTCAGGTATGTAACGACACGTTCACTAGCACAATAGCACAAGACTCTGCTATAGAGTGGTGCGATGATTGCTTAGACGTTAACGTAGACGTAGACTATGAACCACAGCGTAAAAAGCAAGGCTACTCACTAGCAATGCTATGGCACAAACTAATAGTATGGTAACTAAACATAAACTAACCGATGAGCAAAAGGAAGAAGATCGTAGGACTAGGATACAACATCCTCATATGATTAAATCCAAAGCACACTGGGATTGGGAATCTGGTTACGGTGATATGGAAGTACCTATCCCACTACCTAAGCCGAATCGTACAAAAAAGATTGTAGTTACTGTCGCTATAATTATTATGGTAATAACGACTGTAGGTATACTATAGTGTCTGCTTGACACGTTACAGTTACTACGGTAGCACCAGTACTTATCGCACACTGTATACCCATTGGGGAGTCTTCTACTATGGTTGTACTGTTAGGACTACTGTTAGCCTCTATCATACATTGTTTAAACATCCATATATCAGGTTTACTAGGACCATCATTAGGTGTGTATATAGAGTGAAACATTGTTAAGTCTAGTATCTCTAACGCTCTATCAATGAATTCCTTTCTACCATTTGATGCCAGCGACACGGTATACTCTACACACAATGCACTCAGTACAGCATGTAGGTCACTGTTGTATACGATATACTTATCCATGTGTGCTACGGTATGTAACTGTTTCAGATAATTGATATGGTTATCAATGGGGAGTCCTTTCGCTTGTAGATAAGATATCTTAGCGGTGGTGGGTAGACCTTCTACTTCATCGTCTAAGTATAGTGCGTCTGGACATTGTGTTAATACTGCTTGTCTAAAGCCGACTTGATGTAGTTCTTTACAGTTTACTAATGTACCGTCGAAGTCTAGTATTATAAGGGGTTTGATCATAAGTATATTTATCTCCTACGGTGAATAAATGTCTTGCGCGCTGTAGGAGATATAGTATGGGACTATTATAATAACATTGTAGTTAACTCTAAAAAAATTTCGCAGCGACATGGTCGCTAAGTAATTATGAGCCGCTGTGTAAAACTTAAAGAATAATTATGTAGCCGCTAAAAAAAAATTACAAAAAAAAATAGCAGCGACTTCGTCGCTAATAGTTTCGCCAGCGAAACTATTTTTCTGTTTTTCTCGCGCCGCCATTTGCGAGATACTGTGCTAAGTCTTCTGGTGTTCCAGTACCTTGCATAGAGTCTACTTCAAATGATTCTACATGCTTACCTTCTAGTATGCTATAGTTGATAACAGGACATGTATAGAATTCATTGTTTACTCTATCGTCTGCTGCAATCATTGCATCTGCTGCACTGATATAGTCTCTACCATCTTTCCAGTAATACCATCCAGCAGTAGCCCAATGACTGATAGGATCTTTCTCTGCTACTCTGAGTACACGATCATTGTCTAGTTCAGCAAAAGACCATTTGGGGTTTTTCTCTGGATCGTGAAAGACTGCTACAGCAACATCAGCGTCTGTTGGTATTGTACCAGACCATTCTATGTGTTGATCGCAATTACTTATTAGTATGCTACTACCATCTTTGAAGTGTTCTTGTGCTAACTTTACACTACATGCTGTACCTTCTGTGGTATAGTCTATTTCGATTACATGAGCATTTGGATAGTACTGATGTATTATTTCTTTTAGATTATGTTCTATACGAGTGATGAAGATATATTCGTCGAATTCCATCTTTAGACATCTCTCGCTATTAACGAACATAGGTACACCATTAACATCGATTAATGGTTTAATTTTTTCTTCAAAGCGACTGCCCATACCCGCCATAGGCATTATTAGTTTCATAGTTACTTCCTCTATAGTATGTATTTATTCTAGAATAAATATGAGTATGATAATATATTCTAATATAACACCAGATACTACACTAACTGGCAATGCTGCCGTATGTGACATTTTTAAAAAGCATTGGGTTAATGCTGTTAAGTTATATAAACAACATGGTTACGATAGACTGTCAGCACGCAATGTTACAGTGTACGGAACATGTAACACTGATCTGGTTGATATGGACATAGTATCTGAACTAGAGGTAGACTATGATGTTATCTATTTCGAACAACTGACAGAACGAGATCTTATCAGGAATGAGATCCAGGGAAGATGCTTTGATAATTTTGTCTGCGAATATAGTGTGTTCTTTAGACTCATGAGCAATTGGCGTGAGATAACAACCACAATGCTGGATCAACAGAATCAGATCTTTTTTCTAAGTAGAATACTTGAGTACCAGAATATTACTGTGAGACAATCAGATTTTTTAAAGGTAAATAAATGAATGATATAAAGAACATAGCAGTTTGCTTGTATGGACGATTCGGTACTGGAGAATTTTGCGCTCCTAATACACTAGAATTCTTCAAGAATACCAAAGGCGTTAATGTAGATTTCTTTTGCGCTTCAAAGGATTATGATAATTATTATCATACTAAGTATAACAGATCAAGGGATGACATCACCAAGATAGATACTGAATATCTAACCGACATGTTATCAATGTATAATCCCAAAGACACCCTAATCGTTGAGTACGAGGTCGATCTTCGTAGGGGCTTTGAGAGCAGTGGTGCACTACTGTTTAATCAAATATGTGAATCAATCATGTTGAAGAGTAACTACGAAGTTAATAATGATATGCAATATGACGTAGTATTTGTAACTAGATACGATGTATTATTCCACCCTAATATGTCAACCTACTTAGATCATTACATTGAGTGGCACAATACGGAATTCATAAATACAAAATTTGATATATTTGGAAATGAAGGAGACTCGTGGATGTTTACACCCAGAGTAGATATAAGACGCAAGAACACATATGCACCAAAAGTAGCATGGAACGATATATTCTTCTTTGGCAGTAGCATGACAATGGATTTGGTCGCAGCTAATTCACTATTGCTCACCAATGATCAGCAATTCGCAACTAATAAAAAAACACACATTTATCCAGATAGAAATAATCGTGGCGGACATGAGGGACTTGGATTAATCACTAGGAAATCAAACATTCCAGTTGCTAATTATCCTTGCTTTGACAAACATGGAAACGCCAATGGGACCTGGACGGGGACACCGACTCGTTACACTCATTCGATAGGGTATACTCTCGTTAGAGAGTTCGGGGATATGATAAATCCATATAATAGTATTGAAGCCTTTGAGAATAACATGGTGTCATGGACAACTGATAAACCATTCTTCCAGTTATTAAAATCATAGTGTGTATGTCTTTGTAAAGTCGTATAGCATGTGTAGTAGCCTAGGCGGTATATCAATTGTTTTATTTCTTATTAAATTGAAATTATGGTACAAATCTTCTCTCATTTCGTATAACATTTGCGCCCACTCTACTTGATCAATGTTATGCAATCTATCTAATTCTTCTAGAAATCTCAATAGTCTATCTTCGTCATCGCGGATAGAATCGTAATCGTGGTTTATCCATTTATCAAACACTCTGTATCCCATTTCTCTCAATCGTTTAATATTATTAACGCTGCCCAACTGTATAAAAGGCTGCAACATTTCAAACGGCTTGTAAGATTTCTCAGTAATGAAAGTATATTCAGTCGTACATGACTCAGTAACTATCTGGAAACTAGAATGCAGTGCGTGTTTATAATATACTGAATGTGCTTGGTTTTTAGTTAGATCGACGTTTTCTTCCATTACTGGCGCAATATCTTTATTATGTTCATGTAATTCTATTAGCGCATCACGTAAGTATTCTAATCTGCTATTTACAACGCGATTTTGCATATGTTGAATTTTTCCTTGCGATATTCCTAAACTATAGATACTATCATCAGTATATCCTTTATGCATCATATGTGATATAATATACACACGATGAAGTCTAGGAATTCTATTATAACATAAACTCTTATAAGGTACAATCTTTTTATTATTAATATCGTTTAATTTTTCGACAAGAAAATCGGCACTGCTCTTTTTATCTATGCGAAGAAATCCAATCAACATATTAAAATGTATTAATGTTATCGGGGGCATACGAAGCAGTTGATCATCATACATATAATCTAGTTCGGCTGCCGTCGTCAATATAATATTAGATGGATGCTCAGTGCAGCCTAATGTTTTAATTAGTTTATCGTAATGAAATAATTTTTCAATATCTGATTCAGTATTATGATTTATAATCCAAACCACATTGCCTTTCAAAGAATTATCTAAAACTGATTCTGGTAATTCTAACGGTATCCGAATATTATCGCCTATTTCACCTACCTTATTAATAAAATCATATGAGTATTTTGTTTCATCATTGCCTTCAATTGACAAATTAGTCATATGGTTATAGATATTAAAATATACTATGTATCTGCGAGTAGACATTTGCTCAAGTTCTTTTAATTCAAATTGATCGTGTACATTTAAAATATGGTGGAATTCTTTCTCTTGGTGATCGATATGCCTGCTCTGATATTCATTTGGAATGCCCAGTTTACGAAATCCATTGTCGTTTTTTGGCCCAGATAATACAGAGAATCGTTGATTAATCATATTTTATTGTCACTTAAATTATTATTGCAAATGATTTCGAGAAATATCGTGCGTTGTTCTAGTGTTGCCATAGTGTATTACCTTACAATCTTTATTTATATATGAACGCCATGGATCAATTATGATACTACCATTTGGTACATCACAATATAATACATCTAAAATATTTCCACCAGTATATTGATATGTAGTGCTAGCACTATGCGCCAATAAGAATACACATGGTTGAATTGGATTATATTCATCGCATGTTAACGGATCTACATACACTGGTTGATGTCCAGCCTCTATACAGTAATGTCCAATCAGTAAACTATAACTACCATCACAATACTCTACGTTGGGCTTGTACGCCTTGCCATGTATGACAATTTGCATCTTTTCTTGCTCTGCATATTTCACTAATTCCAACGCAATGTTCTTCGCCTGTATTTCTCTTGCAGCCATTATACTGTCAAATAGATCATAGCCTAAGTTTAATTCGTCTGCCATATAACGTAGTGCGATATTGTCACGTGGATGACAACCGCCGCCATCGCCCATACCTGCCTTCATATATTGCGGACCCATGATGCGCATGGTACTCGCTGCAAGCGCATTGGTTACTACATCTACATTAATGTTACCTTGTTTTTGTGCTACATCTTGTATCATGTTGACAAGACCTATCTTGGCACTAATGAATGTATTGTAAAACACTTTGATACATTCGCATTCATCCCATGTACCGATCTCATAACGAGGATCATTTTCCATGATAGTTTTATAGAAATCAACTAGCATACTTGCATCGCCAGTAGTGCTTCCATCTTCTGTACCGATCATAACCATTTCTGGATTAACCATGTCCCATGCGACACTTCCCATTGCAATTAAGTAAGGGTTATATATGAAACGCGTGTTGGGTACAAGGTCTACGAATTGTTTACGAACAGTTCCAGGCAGTACCGTACTAATGAGAACCAATAATTGATTCTTTGTCATATGTTTATTTGCTTCTTCTAACACGCTAGATACAATATCGTATCTAAAGTCCTTTGGTGTTAAATGTGCAGTTGGTGCGCGACCATCGTAATCACTATCATGAGGCGTGGGTACTGCAACAAATACAATGTCTCTGTTGTGTACTGCATCTGCGATAGTACTATGCATTTCAACAAACTCACTTGTATGATTTGCGACATCGTAGCCAGTTACGTCATGTCCTTTCTTGGCGATTGCTTCTGCGCAGGGCATTCCAAGTTTGCCAGTTCCTATAAATCCTATGTTCATTAACCGATTACCTCAAACTGTGGTGTACAGAATATTAACTTACCACCATCTGCTATCCAATCTTTCATGATACGATTAACAAATAAGTCTTTAAAGTGGAATGGGAACACTAAGAAGTAATCAGCATCTATCTTTGCATCATCCTCATGTACAATAGGTATACTACTACCTACTAGATACTTACCTATCTTATCAGGATGTATCTCTGCTGCTCCGGCGATTAGTTCACTGTCTAATCCGTAATACTGCATGATGGTATTGCCTTTGGTACTAGCACCCATGATGTATACGCGCTTACCTTCGTTAACTACTGTACGCAGAAAGTCTACTGTATCATCTCTGTTTTGTGCAATATTATCTGCCCACTTAGAGATGCGTTCTGGTGTAATATCTTCTGCGTATTCAATGCTACCAGTTGTGTAATGTCTAATGTATAGTTGATAACTGCCGCCATTGATATCATTCTCTAGTACTTTGTATATCTCTAGTCCGTGACGTTCCATTAATACAACAAGGCTCTTGAAACTATAATACTCTATATGCTCATGTATCACGTTGCCTAGATCGTTGCTTGCTAACATAGGTTCTGCTGTCATTAATTGACATAACCATACACCATCAGTTGCTAATACTTTCTTAATGTCTTGTACGAAACTATTGGGATCATCTAAGTCATAGAACATAGCAACGGTAGTGATAGCGCGTGCGGTTTTAAGTCCTACGCGTGACACCCAGTTATCGTAGTTGAAGAAGTCACCTATCATGATATCTGTATGCTTTACTAAATCAAGATGTATATTCTTTGCGGGATCACATCCTACTCGTGTGACTTTCTTACTGTCGTAATTACTAAGCAGTGTACCATCGTTAGCACCAATGTCTAATACTATGTCGTCTTTGTTTAGTCCTACTTCGTTGGCGATGTCATCTACTATGTTGCTCAAGTTATCTACGATCTTTTGATTGAGCCTTGACAAGTACCAATAGTTTTCGTATAGTTCTTGTTCTCGTACAGTGTGGTCTAGTTGTATTAAATCACATACATGACAATGCACCAATGTAAGTGGGGCATTTCCTACATCTGTATTTGGTTCTACTGTGAACGCATTGATCTTTAGATCGCCCATGTCAAATACGGTATTCATACTATCAGTGCCGCAACTGCGACATTCTGTTACTTTTTTTACTTGTCTCATTTTTATTCCTTTATGTAGGGGTATCTTCGTTTATTATTATCATCTTACTAGAATCTACAAAATCTATACGCTTTGATCTAAGACAGTATGTAAACAATATATCCAGTCTGTTACCAGGAGATGATGCACACAAGTCATTAAGTATTAGTATTTGTGCATGTGGGAATCTCTGTTTTAAAATCTCTGCATGATCTAATACACACCGTTCAGTATGAATACCAAATACCAAAATGAGATTAGGTGTAGTAACTGGAGTTATTCTAAAGTCATTGTTTATTTTAAAAATCTCAAGTTGTTTACTTACTGGATATATACTTTGCACTAGTCCGTTTAAATTCACAACACCTTTAATAAATTCATTTGATTCATATAATTCCACGAATTGCTGCGCTATATCAGTTATTTCATCTTCGTATGCTGTGTGTATACCTTCTGCACATATATCAACCACGTAGATTTGTGTTTTTTTTGTGGTTGCATGTACATGCATTTTATGTCCTTCCTGGATTGGGGTGCCGTTAATAATTCCGTTTGCCATTATTTAAAATCCTTTGTATAACTTATATCTGGGTAGGTTTCACTGCCAGCGCAATCTTCATTGTAGTCTGGTAGGAAGCGTAGTTTTGCTAGTCCCATTTGTGCTGTCTCTGGTGTCATAAAGTAATGCCAGCCGGCGAATGTAATGTTATCTTGTTCATATGGTACACTCATATCCCTGCCATCATGCGTAGCACGTTGTGCCCAGTTGTAGAAGTCTATGTCGTCAGTGAGTATCATACCTCCGCGTACTGTGCTGAGTATCTTCTTAAACTGAAAACTTAGACATGTATTTGTGCCAGAGTTATACTGACCTCTACGAAGTCTAGGAGCAGCATCAACTACATTGGTATTCCCTATAGTATAGCATCCTTTCCACTCTTTGTCAACAAACTCTACATCTAATCCTAGGTGCTTGCATTGCATTGCCACACTGATATAGGTGTTCTTTGGCAATGTCACAGTAGTGATATCGCTCTGTTGTTTATAGTAATACAGACTGAGGAACAATGCATGAGTACAACAGTCGGTTGCTATAGCATACTTAGCGCCGGTGTATTCTGCAATCTGCTCTTCAAATTTGTGTACGAATCTAAATGGACTTTCCATTTTTGTCTACCTTTATTATTGGAGGATGGCTGTCGTTCCATCGTTGTGTAAGCATACTAACAAACTTGAAGTCTGTGAGTGCCACAAATGTATGAGGTGTGTGCTTTGGTATTCTAATACTGTCACCTACTGTTAAAACAGTTTCGTATACCTCATCGCTATATTCTTTAAACAAGCACTCGCCTTCTACTACTAGCATGTACTCTATGAAGTGAGGATGATAATGGTATCCACGTTCATCATCTTTCTTTGTGATCATTAGATTGTATTCGACTATGTTCTCGTCTGGATAGAAACTTTGTATAGTTCCTCTTGAGTCAGTGAATACATCTGGTTTCATTACTGTTACTACATTCATATTATCTCTATCTTTTCTATGATGCAACATTGCATTATTTCATATATATTATCTGGCATGTCTATAATATTTCCAATTGGTATTCTTCCTATATTATTTATATCACGTCCGTACTGCTTCATCCATGAAGCGAATTGCTCACTGTTGTAGAAGTCATCTAAATTATTAAGTGGGTCAATTTCAAATGCATAATGCAATATCTCACCTATATTGGTAATATCTTCGTATGACGGATCATCATTGTCAAGCCAGCATTCTCTAAAGTCTTTGCCTAGTATTCGCTTTGCTAACCACACATCATGATTGTTTGTAGATAACATGCGCTCAAGTGGCGCATCTGCTGCTAATGAAATTACATCATCACCCTTAAATGCTTGATCCCAATATGGATGTTGATGTTGATTGCCAGGGAATGTGTCTGTCTCAGGACTAGTGTAATTGCTTTCAATTGCATGTACTAATTGATTTAACTTTAATAACGTAGTCATCATATTATCATATTGTGTTTCAAATAGTTCATTAATATTATTGGGTATATAATCTTGGTTATTTACTATATAAGATTTTCTAAACATCATAAAAACAAGCCAACGATGAATACGATTTAAATGCATTTGTATATCACGTGAATCTAATTTTTTGAGATCCGTTGCAGTTGGTAAAAAATCTGGTACGGTTATTCCTAAGTTAGAAAGTTCTTCATTGAGTACGCATATAAAGTTATCGATACAATTGAATAGTACATTGTGGTCTGTATTACAAATAGACCCAAGTGCTACATGCTCCGTGATATCTAATTCTAATGTTGTGATCTTTTTTGCCCATTGATGTATCCAATCATCGTCAACCAAATCAATATATAAATATTCACCATTCGACAATGCCAACCTTAATTTCATTTCCTCATGCCATCAAACACAGTGGCGTGGAATAGATCATTAGTCGCATCTATTGCTTCAAAGAACTTTAATGGTAGACTATGCTGATCACATAGTCGCTGTGTTGCCTTAACATCTTTTGGTAAACATGCACCGCCGTATCCTCGTAACTCAGGCTTAACGTCTAGGTATTCGTCTGGCATGTCACTGCTTCGTAGGAATGCTTCTTTAACTCGATCATACTCTGCTCCGTTCGCTTGGCATATCTCATAGAATACATTAGCAAAGGTTATACGAGTAGCGTTGAATGTATTCCAATAGTACTTCATCATCTCTGCTTCAACTGGTGTTACTCTCATAGAGTCTTGTGGATACTGTCCGTGCGTACACTGCACTAGATAATAGTGATTAACATTATGTGTACCTACTAATAGTAAGCGATGATTGAATACGAAGTCGTATTCTGCACTGCGTTCTTTGAGAAATTCTGGTACAAATACTATCTGATCATTGTGTTTATCTATAAGACGCTGTGTTGTTCCAGGTCCCACAGTGCTTTTTATTGCGATGACACCCTTGTATTCTAGTTTATACAAATCATCTACAACTGATTCTACTATATCTGTATTGCAACTACCGTCTTCGTGCGATGGTGTTGGGACACATATGTATACTATTTCAGTGTATAACATGTTTGATATAGGCTGATTAAGTAGTATGTCGTAACTAGTCACCGAGAATCCCAGACGATTAAATCCAGCACGCAATGCTGATCCTACGATACCTTCGCTTCCAATTATGCCTATATTCATATTACTGCTTCCATTTCACGCTGCATCCAAAACTAGGATTAGGTTTCCAGTTAATTGGTTTACCAACCAATGTTAAGTCTAGTGCATGTCTAACACTACTGCCTGTTGGCATTAGTTTATTAGAGGTATGACTAGGATCTAATTCTCCGTGGTATACAATTACGCCATTTTCGTTGACAACATAAAATTCTGGTGTACATACGGCAGCATACTCTTGTGCAATATTTTGATCTTCATCAAATATATACTCACATTGCAAATCCCATCGTTCTATAAATGCTGGCATTAATTCTGGAGCATCTTCCATACTGCTATCATCTGTTGTTGGACTTGCGTCATTGCTGTTCACTGCTACAATGTTTACTTGATCTTTGTAGTCTTTGACGATCTGACTAATAGCAGGCATCCTAAACAGTACATAGGGACAATGATTACATATAATCATTATTAAGTTTACCTTGTCAGGTTTAATTAATTGTGTTGGTTGCTTACCTATCATGTTGTTGCTTGTTAATAGTGTCATACTATACTTCCTTTAATAAATGATGGAAATTGTGCGACACGTGTGAGTGTGCGTTTATAATTTCCAATTGTTCTAAAAATTCGTTGTGTTGCAAGTGCAACGGATCAAATACACTAATAGCAGTTACACGCTCTTGTGTGAATGCACCTGTTTCCCAATATACATGTTGTCTAAAATTAATAGTAAAAGTTCCTATCATATCTTTCGTAATGTCATCAATTATTTCCATTGCTTGTATCATTTCTTTAAAATTATACTCACTCACTACATAACTAAAAATAAAATGACGCTTCATATCCTTTAAGTTGACTAGGAATTTAATATTGTTAATTAAAGATTCCCATATCCCGCCCAGTCTTGTAACGTTTTCATAAGTATCTTTTGTGCCAGCATCTAAACTTATATCAAGCGTTTTAATATATTGTTGGCAGTTAAAACTATTCCACATTTTCTCATTAAGTAATACACCGTTTGTGACTATCTGAATATCATTTATATTTGGATATTTTAAAGCATTAAAATTAATTAGGAAGTCTCTATATATTTTACTATAAATGGGATCGCCGGAGCCAGTTAGCATTATTTGTTTAATGCTACTACCAAATGTATCTTCAATCTCATCTTGTACTGATTGTTTTTTCTTATGAGTATCACTGTTTACATTGTCGTTTGGTATAACATCATGTCTACAACTAGGACATTTCATGTTGCAACTTCTGTCTTGTCCATACAGTATAGTTTCTACCATGGGAACTTTGGGCGGCTGGAAGTTTTCTTTTAATTTAAAGTTATAACTTTCAGTTGTACGTCCTGCTAATACTTCGCTTATATCGGGACACAATGTGTGATCGCAATAACTAAAACTACCATCTAGTACACTTGCGCGAATCTGTTCTGCTGTTTCGCCAAACCAACCTTCGGTAATAGATACTTGATTTTCTGTACCAACATTGTCAATACTTGTTGGTAGCCAACTTGGACAACACATGTATGACCCAAAGTGATTAACATCCAAATAGTTCCATGGCTTAGTACATACCCACTTTTTTAACTTATCTGTTTTTGCTACCATAATAATGTTCTGTTTTTGCAGTTACGCAAATGTTCCCTATTGCTAATTAATCTATCCTTGATTTGTGTATATATTGTTATCCAATCATCATGACTGATATTACATAACCTAGTGACTTCTAGAAACGTTGTTGTCATTCGTTCTATAGGATCAGCAATGCTATCATAACTATGATCTATGAAATCATCAAATACATCATATCCCATTTCACGCAGTGCCTGTACACTATATCGTTCTGCGAACATCACAAATGGCTGTAACCACGATATTGATTTAAATGTTTTTTCACTATGAAATATAGTATGTTCTGTGTAGTTTGTTTCGACAATCATTTCAAAGTACGAATCCAAATGTGCATTTAGTAATTCATCAGTAACAGTGCGTGCTTGGTTCTCTGCTAGGTTAACGTACTCATGGAATAAATGTTTTTCTCCGTGTCTTATCACCCATGCGGTCAGTTCATTTACATCATGATTCCATATTCGTGCAGTTTTTTTAATAACATCAGTAAGCCCTGCTAATGTAAAATTCAAACCTGTGCCGTGGTGTGGTACTATTCCAAAACTATAGTTAATATCGTGTTGCAAATTTAAATCATTTATGCGTTTAACAATCTCTATCCGATGTGGACGTGTTAATCTATTTTTACATATTGCTTTAAATTTAGTAGGAGAGGTTATATTAATCTTTGCATCTGTGTATGAATGCATTACTGTATTACGTTTCGTCATTTTTGAACATACTAACTCCCAATAATTAGAATACTGTGTATCTACAAATTGTTTAGTACCTCTTATATAGTCGCCAGATAAGTAAATAGTATTATCTGCGAACTCTCCTAAGAATTTTTGAAAATTAATTGCATTATAATGCCTAGATGGAAATCCTTCAAGCGAATGATCTAGTATAATTTTACAACGTCCTGTTCTAACATCATTGGCTACTTCTGTTGGTACGTATAGTTGTTCAGACACACCACTGTTACCCATTATATCTAACTGTTGAATTACTGCATTATCACAATATACATAATAGTAATAAGGTGTATTGGGGCGTGTATGTGTTATGCGATCTTTTTCGAAAGCAGCAATTGCCCAGCCACCATCATCAACTAATGACTTGTTTTTAATTAATTGGTTTGTTGTTTTATTACGATCAGATATATAAAGTTGCATATATATCTATTTATGATTATTATATTAGTAGTTAATTACATCTCTATATGAATGATAGAACTACGACTGATTTCGTCTAAATCCAATTCATGCTTGTTTGTACAGTATCCCAATGGTATTTTCCCTATTATGCGTTCATCGTGTGGTACATGGTGATCAGATAAGTATTGTTTGAAATTATTATGTCCTAGTACTTGTAGAGTGAAACTATTTGGTTGCCACTCCAATCCTATATGAGCATGCTGATCAATATTTGTAATATCAAATGGCAGTGGATTATCCATGTCCATCCAGCAAGTAAAATATTCTTTACCTAATACACTAAACGGCAACCATATATCTGGATCAGTATCAAATGTACAATATTTTCTATACTCATTGTCAATCTGATAAGTGTCGAACATTCGTAAATCATTGTCGGTATTCCTCCAACGTTGTATAATATGATCTCCATCGCTTTGCTTAAATCCCCAATCTAGCAATTCCTGTTTCCTAGGCGAGATAATTGTTTCTTCATACTCATGTATTTCACAGTTCATTTCAAATAATATTCTAAGAACTTCCTGAGAATCTTTATTGGTCAAATCAAAATCATGACTCCCGTGATGGTTGTCCCAGTTGTATTCTCTCCAATGCGCATATTTTGCACTCACCATATCAGATATACTTGCATTTGGTAGATCCCACCATGATTGGGTAAACGCACCATGTGTAATGAAGTGATGTATTTTATTTAAGAATATCTGTGGTTGATCAGCATACATCTTTCCTGGGAACTGTATATCATGTTGTGTCGCTAATGCATCTACATTATTATTGAATTTTTCAATCTCTATATTTCTAATAACATGATCATGTGCATCTGGTACATTCTTATTCGGTATCTCATGCCAATGCCATGTTTCAATGCGCGTATTAGCAGACTCTAATGGAGCAGCAATACTATGCCAGTATTCAACGAAATCATTTTTGATTAATTCTATATTGGCGACTTGTCCATTGCTCCAGTATATTTTCATTCTATAGACATTTTTCCAAACCGTCTTTTAGTCTAACGTATTCAAAATTTGGTACTAGTCCGCGCAACTTAGTAATGTCCGGTACTCTGCGAGGCGTACTACCTTCTTGTCCATCTTCTAGTCTGAGTGTGGTGTGATCTATATTCATCAATTCCATTATTTGATGTGCCACATCTAGTATAGTTGTTTCTACATCTGAACCAATGTTGATTATCTCGTTCTCTGTATTGCACACTCTCTTAATAAGTTCACATGCATCATCTATGAAACAGAAACTTCTTGTATCACTATGTCCGTATAGAACACTATCGCCCTGCTTTAGACGATCTACGAATTCAGGAATAAAATGATTCAATTGTCCAGGTCCGTAAATGTTATGAAAGCGCATGATAGTATACGTGCTATTGTTCTCAATGCTATTGCTAATAACTGCACTCTCCATTGCGATCTTACCACTAGCATAACACCAGCGAGGATTCTGAATGTCTTCTATCGTGAGTGCAACTGCTTCTGGTGTTGGTATGGTAGCCCATCCTTGATTGACTGTACTAGCGTATCCTTCACTGCTACTAGCATACACAAAGTGCGCAGTAGGATAACGCTTGAGTAAGTTCATTGTGGGAGTCACTATACTATCTATGACACTAAATGGTGTGCTATAAAAGTTCTTTGTGCTATTGAAAGCCGCTAAGTGTATAATGGTGTCAACGTCAGGTAACGTGTTGACAAAGTCTATGTCGTTTAAGTTACCATTATAATCACAGTTATCATAATCAACAGTAATGCATTTCACGTATTCGCGCAATCGTTTTCCGATGAAGCCATTTGCTCCAGTTATTAAAATCATACTAATCCTCTCAAAAATGTTTCAAACAATTGTTCTTCTTGTGGTGCAATGTCAAACATATGATTTAAATTATAATCTAATGCTTCTCTTAATTGTTCTTTAATAGAAAAAATTGTTTGTTCTTTTCCTAGTTTCTCAACTTGCGTTAATACAGCGTCCCATCGCTCTGCATCATCTTCGATGTCATCATATCTTTCATCTATGATATCACCAGATGTTTTAAATCCTTTGCTTCGTAAAAATGACAGACTTCCTCTGCACCCAATTAATAAAAATGGAGTGCGGTGTAGTATAGGAGCAAGCACTGCATCACTTATAAATAACTTTCTACCTTCTGCCCAAGTTTCTGTAACTAAACAAACGGCACTTTGGTGATAATACTCACTGATGCTATTTATTGCATGTATATCAGCACAATTATTCGTATTAACATCAACATCATCTAATTTACGCGGAAGTGTATCATGCAGTTCATATATATGCTTTTTGATATCATTCCAATCAAATGTGTTGTTTCTGTCAAAATAATCGGGCCATTGTTCTTTTCTATACTTTAATTTATTATACGCATCTATAATAGTGGACGCGGGCAAATCATCTATTTCCTTTGGGAAACTATAACGAATATGTTTAAATGCGTATTCGTTATTTTGTTCTTGCATTTTTTTTAATCTTGAAACAGTGTATCCTCTATGTGCTTTTGGAAATCTGTTAGGGCATATTATAAAATTATCTATGTTACTAGATGCGCTGGTAGTCACATCGTCTCTAGTTCCTATAATATTAGCAAAACTCCACAAAAACATACAAACACTTTTTACATTTATTTTACTGCCTTTGCAATATTCTTCTGCGTTCATGTCTCCCGTTAACCATGTAATCTGGGCACAATCTATGTTGAGTTCGTCTGCATTTGTTTCTAACATCGTATGTAAGTCAATACTCTCTACATGATTAATTGTATTTTTATAAACAGGTCCCCAACTCTCTTCCATAGTATCAATGACAATATGTATTCTTTTTTGGTTTATTAATGGTATCCACTCAGTAGGTATACAATTTAGCACTGTTCCATTATAAATCGTACTCACGGGAAGTAATCTACAATCGCCGTGGTGTTTAAACCAAATAATCTTAGTACTTAGATCAGATTCACTTACGCACGACACTGTATTGACTGAAATAGATGTACCATATAAATGATCGCCCGTGTTAACATCATACCATTCTGTATTTGGTATTTTAAGAATCTGTAGCGGTTGCATTTTTAATTTCTTCCAACTTGCATATTTCAAAGAACTCTGTCATCTCTGGGAATGTTTCTAAGAAATTTAAATCTCTACGACTGTCATACTCTGTTACAAATTTAACAAAGTCTACACGCTTTATTGATATAGAGTGATTAGTTGTTGTGTTATCTAACGCGGTTTGATCTTTTATAGTTTTCAGAATATCAATTAAAATTCTTCTTAGTTTTAATGACTCATCTGGTTCAAATCCCATTAACTCATTCCAACCAGAATCAGTTGTGTTTGCATACATAAATTCAACAGCAGGAAACAAATAGTCTTGGACTAATGCTAACGTAATTATGTTTGCATCTAAAAACTCAGGGTGTCTTACATACGGGATATCAATTCCCACGCGAGACACTTTTTTATCTGGTCTACCTATATGTATCGGGGCTTTACGCGAGTTGTGAGTAGCAGAAACATCAAGACCGCATTCTTCAAACCATTTGACAAGACCATTTACGTTGTAAGATTGTTTTAAAAATAAAACATATTCTAATAAATTCTTGAATGATGGTATACTGAACACATTAAACGCAGACATAAATGTAATTCTACTATTGTCAGTATTATCTAAAAAATATTCTACATTTTCTTTAAACACATTCCAGTTCATGCCATATCTACTGTAGTCACATTGATCGCCAGTTGCTTCTGCACTTACAAACAATGTCATATTTTTAACACTATTAGTGTCTGTTAATTTCTTTGATAGTGCTGTGAATTTTTTCCAAAGTTTGTCTGGAACACATGCATTGCTGTTCACTGCAAAGTCTAGATTCGGATTTGGATTCGCTAACAAATATTCCATTACCTTAAATGTATGCTTACTCATTAACGGCTCGCCGCCAGTTACTCTAAGGGTGTGTATAGACTTAGATGCTTCAGGGAACCATTTCCAAAATGCATCAGTGTATGGATTATCTTCACTGTCTTTATACTGAACATCAGTAATATTGTTAAAATTACTATTGGTCAACTGATACACACCATGTGTTTTTATTTCTTCAATCCATTTGCTACTAAAACTTGGACCACAATAACTGCATTTTAAATTACATACATTACTGAAACTAACCTCAACATACTTTGGAATTACATCTTCATCGCCTGACATTCCCACAATATTGTCGTGATCATGTACACTATACGCATCTAAACTTTTTAATGTACGATCACTGAACTCGCCCGTGTTATCTTCTATTCTCCAGCAAAAGTCGCACTCTTTTGGACGATCTCCATTGAGCATTTCTTTTCTAAGTGATTTTTTAAATGAAGTGTTGTGCAATGCACTAGGATTATCTTTTAGTTCGTCTAATGGAATTTTATGTGCGACCGGATGATGACAACTATGAGTTAATCCCTGACCAAGGTGCATAGTTACCTGTGTCCATTTTGCCAAACAAAATCCAGGTCCCTTGTCATTTAATAAATCGCGCATTGCAATTTTATTCTCATGCGAACCATGTATTTGTCCGTTTTGATGAATTTCTAAATTTGAATCTTTTATTTGCTTGCTCATTATTTTCTCTCTATGTCTTCTTCGGTGCATTGCTCACCAGATTGTATTTCAATAATATGACAAGGTTCATCAGTGTCGTTGTATGCACGATGCCATGACATGATAGGTATGATATTTATGTCACCCATAGTTGCCGTGGTCGTAATTGCAGTATCATCAAATTGAATTTTACATTCACCTTTAATAACATGCCATGCTTCGTTACGGAATTTGTGTCGTTGATTGCTTAAACTTTTTCCAGGCATGATAACAAGTTCTTTTACTTTCACAGTTTTCTTATCATCAAGTACACGCCAATAACCCCAATCTCGTTCAGTTCGGTGTGTGTTCCAATCATCCAATATACTACTAGAACTATTCTTCTTATCGTCGCCGCCTACTCCAAATACGAATGTAACATCCAATAACGACATCTCTGGAATATTATACACAGTCCTGTCGCCACCATTGGCAAAAATAATACCACTTGTAGGGAATGCTTCTTTTGTTTTTAATAACGCATCTATTGCAGAGTCATCTGAATCATCAAACGCAATTGTCATTGTAACCATTTTAAGATTTTCAATAATATTCATGCGTTCGCTTTGCGACATGAATGGTCTACCTTTTTTACGAGTTAACCATTCTTCACTATTCACAGCAACAACAAGACGATCGCCTAGTAATGCTGCTGATTCAAACATAGCAATGTGTCCACTATGCAATGGGTCGAATCCGCCAGAGACTACCACTACTTTTGATTTAGTCATTATACTGCCATTGGGGCTTTGATGAAAGGCATTGGATAGTAATTCAATAATTGATAATCTTCTACAGAAGATTCTATTACATCAGATAATGATGTGAATTTCTTACTTATATTTAGTGTTGGCAACTCCATCGGGGTGCGTGCCAATTGTTCGTTTACTTGTGTTGCATGGTTCTGATAGATATGTGCATCACCAATTGTATGCACGAACGTACCTACTTCTAAGTCACAAATGTTTGCTATGATGTGAACCAACAATGAATAACTTGCAATATTGAAGGGTACTCCAAGAAACATATCAGCACTACGCTGATACATCTGACAACTTAATTTTCCGTTCGTTACATAGAATTGAAACAATGTATGACAAGGTGGCAATGCCATCTTATCAATCTCAGGTGGATTCCATGCGCTTACTATGATACGTCTACTGTCTGGATTAGTCTTGATCTCATTGATCGCCCATTCAATCTGATTTACACCACCGAAATCTACCCACTGCTTGCCATACACAGGACCAAGATCTTTGACTGTATCTGTATTAGTGTAGCCTAATGCCACACCTTGATTGTCTGCATTGGCAGTCCAGATGGTTTTCTTATTGATGTCACGAGTACCATGTAGTATTTCAGCCAATCTTCGCTCGTCTGTGCTACCTTCTAAGAACCAAAGTAGTTCACTTACTACTGACTTCCATGCTAACTTCTTTGTAGTCACTGCGGGGAACCCATCTTGTAGATTATATCTTGACTGATGTCCAAACAAACTAACTGTACCTGTGCCAGTACGATCTGTTTTCTCTTCGCCGTATTTTGATACATCACTTAGCGATTGTAAATATTGTTTCATTAAATCTTCTGCCATTTCTCTATTGTTAGTGTATCGTGATCTATATTAGTACATCTGAACAATTTTTTAATCGCTTGCTCTGGTAAAAATGTATCACATGCATATACCTCGCCAATACGACTAATCCATATTTCATCTATGAAAGGTATCATTGTTTCTAAGAGTTGTGCACCACCAATAATCCAAATAGGCTCAGATGAGTGTTGTCCCAACTCTTTTAATATTTCAATACCCATTATAGCACAGTTATAGTATGTGTCAACATTTAAAGTTCTTGATATTATAATATTCTGTCGGTCTGGCAATGGCTTGAATGGTAATGAATCCCACGTCTTTCTCCCCATGATCACAGTAGAATCTATAGTACACTCTTTAAACCATTTAAGATCATCTGAGTTATGTGGCCAAGGCATTGTACCATCTTTGCCAATACCCCAATTAGTATCAGCGGCTAGTATTGCTCTTATCATATATTACTCAAGTGTGTCGATGACTTGATCTTCTCTAATCTGTGCGCCCAATCGACTTGGATTAATCTGAACTGTCTTGAAAAACTTAGAACCATTTACATCAAGGTCAGCAATTTCTAATTGCAATTCTCGTTGCAACTCAATACCCAATCTAATTGTGTCGGCTTTTAATTTATCTAGATCCCACTTACCACCAGTACGAATACACAACTGATCGCCACCTTCAAACTGTGGTAAGATCTCAGTATTGAAATAATTGGTCAACCAATCAAAGTCACGTACGTTTTTCCAATCCCATTCTGTTCTGAGTACGTTAGTCATATGACAACCTAAGCGTGCGCCATACACCGCCCACAAGCCGTTCAGGGAATCTTCACCTACAGACATCCATGTAAGCAATCGTTGATAGTTCTTCTTATGTACTGTTGCTTTCAACTTTGCAGGATCTACGATATCGCCATCGACTAATCCCATCTTAACACCTTCGCGGAATCCTGCACGCCATGCCTGAAGAGGACTCGCATTGTTCATTACATTACAATACACATTATTCATTTGTACATAATTGATGTTCCAACAAAAGTCTACTTGTGCGCGTTTGTCAGTGTCGGGTGCTGCTTCATGCGTGCGCATATTCTCTACTACAGCCTTAGGCCAGCACTTTATTCCGCCGTTGCCATATATCAGACCGTTGATTTCATTCTTACCAGCCCAACTAACAACATCATTGTCGCCAATCTTATCCATATCCAATTCGACATTGAAGAAATTTGGGTCTACGATATTATCAGCATCGATGGTGATGAATCTATCTGTCTCAGATAATGCTGCTGCTGCTTTATGTGATGCATCACTTCCCCATACACCGTGACTACGCTTAGCCCACGGACACTTGTCAAGCAAGTCTGCATAGTTTTCGTCTGCGTTTGGTTCATCGTAACTTATGTAAATGATATCAAAATCATTAACGCTTACCATATTAGTCATTACTATCTCCTGTAAAATTAACTGCCATATGTTTGTTCTTAAAAATGAATAATGGATTCAACGGAATGTCAAAATCTACATCAATACTTACATCATCTTCATTTATTATTTTATGTGATGGTACTTCAAATGCACCTACGAAGTTATCAATTGATTCATCACATACTAAAAATTTTAACATTGAATCGACATATCTGTCTTTATCCAATAAGTAATCTTGCTTTGCATCTATGTTACTATGTATATTAATAGTATTGCCAGATGCAGTAATACATAAATGTGCATCTCTATCACTTGTTATCGCGTGTTGCAATAATGTATTCTTATTCTCAGTAACCATTGTTGGTATATATCTTTCAAATATTTCAAGACTGTAATTTTTAAATATCTGTCTTGTGAATAATGATACATCATCCCAATCTAATGGTATCCTAAACAATGCCGACTTTCGTTTGAACAGTACTAACGGATCAACTTCCATTGATTGAATAAGATAATCAGGATCATTCTTCTTTGTAAAATATAAATTCAGTAACGCGTTTTCTTTATTCGCGATATCATTAATCGCTGTTAAGTTCATCGACCGCTTTATGTTCTCGATATCAACGGCGATCTCAACTATATTTTCTTTCCTGTATACACGTATCAGTAAATCAGATTTGGTCGCAGGTGTCTCTTTGATTTGATATAGAAAGTTTGAGTTAACTTCGTTGATCGATAGTACATCTTGCTTTAAATCAATGTCCCATATTTCATTTTCTACATCCCATACTATACTACAAGCCTTAAAAGAAACTGTGCCTTTAATTAACTTACGACATAATTCATTATGTGTAGCAGTTATAGAATGTTTCTTGTTACCAGATGTTAGCATTTTGGATGACACTCCAACTATCTTACCAGTGTCTGAGTGGTATTTAATCCACCAAGTTTGCTTGAGTTTCATATTGCTTTCGATGTTCGTCATATATCTCGTCTGTTATAAAGGTTTCATCTTTGTAGGAAATCGTGTGATTGATTGCATAATTCTGTATCTTCAACTTTGCTTCTGCGCTTGTCCATACATTGATATAATCTGACCAATTATTTTCTATTCTATCGTTATCTTTCAAATATTCAGTGAGAGGATTCATGTCAATTATCTCTAATATATTTGCATGACAAGGAGTTACATCTTTGTGTATATCAAGATGTGAAATAATAAATGCATGCATTAAATTTGATTCATAATCATTTGGTATATATTGAAACTGAATGAATTCTCTTAATGCATTTGTCCACTCTTTCATATACAACTCTGATAATAAAAAGAATTGCTTTGCGATTTCAGAATCTTTTTTAAAATAAAATAAATCAGATGATATCTTTTTTAGATTATATTCGTCGTACCATGCAGGCACTAAATCATATATATTAGTCTTGAAATCCATGCTTTGAATACTATAACACATCTCATAATTACTAAGGTAATCCCATAACGCATCGTGCTTTTCTTTTACAAGAGAGTAACAATCAATCGCAATGGTATTATCATAAGGTGTTACTTTGTTTAATTGCCAATCATTAACGCGAAGATCTTCTACAGCATCATATGGTAATTCAATAATATTATCAAATGGCTCTTCGTATGCATCTATTAAACTATTTAGTGAATCAATTATCATGCTCACATGTGCATCAGGATTCTGAATTTTTATACTGTATGCACATGCTGATGCTGCTTTCTGTTCTTGGGCATTAAATGCCAGTATCACATATCCGTTACTCATGCAACAACTCCAATAATCTATCGCTCATACGATCTAATGATCGCTTGTTCATTACATGCACATCGTGATTGCTATGTCGTACTGCGATATCATTCCAATTTTCGATTGTATCACTCGCTACACATACCCATTCATTCAAGTTTTTTATTTCTATAATATCATCATTCTGAGACATGTTCTGCATAGGCAAACCACCAAAGTCATGTATTGCATCGCCTGGGATCATGCCATTCATAATATGAATTGCAATGCTCGTACAGTAATCAGTTCTGAATAACTTGCCTGGGAAGTTATAAAGATATTGATAGAAATCATAATTGTCTGCGACATGTGACCAAGTATCAAAAAATATTTTACTTTTTTCTGACTTATCAAAATAGACTACAGTCGACCACCACATAGGAATACCCACATCATATAATTGTTGCTCGAACAAATGAGGCTTGTCATTGCGGATATTGATTGCATTACTATACATTGCGACACCTTCGTAATCGAATGCCATATTTAGAAAATCAGTCTTTAGTATGTAATCAATATCAAGTAGAATAGTCTTGTCAAATGGAGTGTATTCAAACACTTTATGCTTGTTGCTATTGTTGAATTGCGCATGAAAGTTTGACCAAGGACTATCATTGTGCGTTCTCATATTTTTCTTCATTTCATCGTCAGTCAATACAATGTGATCGAAACATGAATCTATTAAACTTTCAGTCTGTGATTGCTGTAACCATGCATATGATCCAGCGTCTGTTATTAAGCACACAGGCTTACCTAGTTTTAGTTTTGCATATGATGCAGCGATGGTTGCCAACTTGACGTAATCTATTTGCTCATTATTGTAAGCAAAGAAACAAATTCCTTCAGTCATTAATCTTCCAGCAATTTATTAAGGTTACGAAGTTTTTTAATTTTATTAAATTCTGCTTCGTATTCACGCATAGCATCGTCATACGCGCTTTCTAACTTAGATGAAAATTCAACTAGATTAGTTATGCGGATAGGATTTTCTTTTGTATCTAACAATACCGCAGTATCTTGTGCGGTAGACAGGTGACATACAAAATTGATAGTAGTGGGATCTGCCACAAATACACCATTGTTATGATGTACTAATAGCATTTGATTTAATCGGTTCTTTAGATTTTTCTTTTGATTTGATATCGTAAGTGAATAATTAGAGAAGTCTAATGCTTTCTGTAAGCGTTCATCCATTATAGTATAACTCCTTATTGGTTAAAGTTATTTATATTATACTATATTGTCCAGGATGTGTCAACTGTTATTGTTGGTACTTCTCTTTGCATAAATTGATAAACATGCACGCCTGCTATGAAATATGTATCATTACTGCCAGATGGTATTACTGGCGTAGTATTCTGACTTATATAGCCATAATCAGCATTTAGTTGTGAATTGATTGTACCAGATGTTGCATCGTCGGTTAACGTTACTTTAATATAAAGATTAAACACACCACCTACGACTGTTTCTTCGCCTTTCAACGATATCTTGATACTTCTGTTAGAATATGCACTACCAGAATATTCTCCAGATGCAACATAGCCAATTACAGAAAACACCTCAGTGTAGTCGACATTGGGATTAATTCCATAGAATCCTTTAGTCAACAATGGATCAATTAGGTTAGTACCACCGTTCACTACATTAAGTGCCGATATTATTATTTGACCCGTAGTTGTAAATATGTCGTCCCAGTCACCATCTATCGAATCTAAGTCAATAGTTAATTTGCCGCCTGAGTTGAAAAAATATCTTGCTTCATCGTAGTTGGTGAACTCTGCCTTACCAACTGAAGTGATGGTGTCAGTCCACGTAGGTGACGCGTCATCAGATGCTTCCAAGAGCGCAATGTCAGATTCAGATTTAAATCTATTAGCAAGTAACCCCATATCGACAATGTTATCTTCAATTGTACTTGTAATGTAAGAAGCATCAATCACGGTTGTACTAAAATGTGGAATCAATGATGATGTGGTATCGTAATGATATAGCCCAGCATTCATCTGTGCTAACAATCTATTGGTATGCTCAGTCTCTATTATAGTTTCTGGTGACACAGTTGGTTCAGCGGTTGCTTGTCCCCATCCGTGCGAATGCTCATCGAAATTAGTAGCGATATCTGCAAATATTGCAGATGCCACATTGTCTCCCCATAATTTATTATATGAAGTTACCAGTTCATTAAATTGAACTGCTGTAATCAGATCACCAGTTGAAATAGGTGACATCGTTACTTAGCACCCACAACTACTTCTACCAACCCAATACCTTCTGTTGTCTTGTCTTCTAATGCTCGTCCGACAATACGATACCAATCATTGATATCTTTTAATTCATAATCAGTAGGTACACGTGCAACGCCAGGTTCTTCACTTGCTAAGATACGGTCGCCTTTTTTAACTTGACCTATAACCTTACAAGGAATACGACCCGCTAGTGCTACCGCAACTGTAGTACCTTCACACATACTATTCATTAAATATGCTGGGTCAGTTGATACGATACCAAATACGTTTGCGCAGAATAATTCAGTTGTTTGTGTTACTTCTGCTTCCCCACCAATTTTAATAACAGTGCCAGGTTCATATGAAGCGTCACTTTTGTATAACTCAGCCAAGTCAGCATATTGTGCTGTTGTCGCTGTACCGTGGAATTTATAATCTGCACCATTGTTTAATGTGATGCCTTTGTTTATGGTTGGGAATTCAGCGACCAATACCTCGCCAGCCTTAACTGTAAATGTTTCCGAACTAACAACAGACACTGCTGTCGTATCATCATACATTACGGTAACGGTGTGCGAGACATCTGAAATGTCTAACACAGTTACAATGCGAGTTGACGAACCATCAAGTGATCCCCATGCTGTGCCATCAAATCTATAGAATCTATCTTGGGTTGTGTTATAATACATCTGACCTGCTACTGATTTATTCGTCGCTGGTGCAACTGCACTAGCGAAGTTCTCCATCAAGTAAATAAAATTTTCTGCTATCTCTGTACCATAACCATAATAGTTTTTTCCTATTAGTTGCACATGAGTGTCAGTATTAATCTCACCGTCATTTACTGTGATTGATGTGGTATTATCAAAATTGTCTACTGTATATGGCATGATTAAACCCCCGCCGTGATTCGTATTGTGTATATGATTTCTAACTTTCTGTTTGCTGATTTCTCAATTGGATGGAAGATCAAATGCGTTAAGTACTTACCAGAAGCAGTCTTCAATCCCATTTCATCAAATACATATGCACCAGCACCCGTGTCATTATCAATTGGATTCTGACCTGCTGGTTCTGCATACTCCAATGTCGCGGTTACAACCACATCACTATATACTTGACCAGCATGTGTAGTTACATCTACCTGATTTGTAACATCTGGTGCGATAGGTTGCACGTCTTTAGCATAAGTTTCTGCGTATAATTCACTACTCGTCGTCCCAACATTGGGTGTCTTGTAGAATACATTGCCGCTACCATCTATCTGTGTGCCGCCATTACCTAGTGCCAATGTTGCGATATTAAAATTACCCAAACCATCGTCTTCTTTATTTGCTAATAAATGTGCCAATGCAATTGACATATTATAAAAGTTAATTGCATTGTGCTTGTTTAATAATACTTCGCCTGTATCAATGTCTCTAATCAGAACATGTCCGTCCATTCCTAGCATTGAGTTGTCATCAACAATTTGTTTCATTAAAATTCTCCGTTACTGTATTTAGCATAATTAACTTACGCCCTTTCCACTTGCTTGTAATTCATGTGATTCAATATCTTTGGCGGTGATATCAAGTATACTCTCGCCCGTAATGTAATCAAATCGGCGACTCGTGCCATATTGTCCATTGACTACGAAAGTCTTCAATGTTTTGAATATATCTAATTGTTCGTTAGTTACATCTATAATCACTGTGCTAGCACTATGTGTTCTATTTATAGTTCCATACATTGCACGCGTGATATTATTTAATGTATCACCACTCGTCTGAGTGTACTGAATAATTTCACCATCAATATATGCGAATCCACCCAGTGCATTGAATTTAACACCATCGCCAGTAGCAAGTGTGATGCTAATTGCGTTATATGTCATATCAGTAGTAATGGTAGATTCACGATCTTCTCGTAGACTAAATGCTGCTGTGTTTAACCAATTGTCTTGTATATATGAATACGTGCGTGTATCTGCATCAACTACACTTCCTAATTTATTTGTTATAACTTTAACAGACAATGATTCATTAAATGTAGGTGCTACATTAGAACGACGATGCTCATTATATACATTATTTAAATTAGTAGGACTAATGAACTCAATGCTGTTAATCACATCAGTTGGCGTATCTGTAAAAGACCCACCATCAACTATATCAGTTGGTGTAGTAGAGAAACTAGAAGTAATGATTGGATTTTCATAATCATACTGAGCATGATCTAATAATTCAAAAGTTTCCATTGTGATTTTTATCTTTCTATCAAGTTCTTCCATTGACACAGATACATTGTCTTGTGCTTTATAAGATTCTACTACACTCTTGATTTTTGTGTGGTATGGCTTTACAGTATTTATATAACCAGAAATTTCATTAAGTACTGAACGATTATACTTTGTAAGTTTGTTCGGACCAGTTTCTATATTGGTAGATATATTAAGATGAACATATGTAGTCTTGTAAACCCAATCAACCATATCATGTTCCGATACTGCAAATTTCACTACAGCAAAAAATAGTTTATTGAAGTTTTTAATATGCTCTTCTATAAACAAATCATTTCGACATGCATATATTATATGCTGCATGTATGCTGCTGGATTAGAATCCCAGTTGCTGCCGTCAAATCCGTTATCGCCATCCCATCCATTAAATAAATTCTTATTATATACAATATCATTGAATGCGATCGTTCCATTTCTCTTTTCGACAAGAAGCCATTCGTTATCAATCCATTCGAATATCTCACTTTCGTCCATTTGATGTATATCACCTTCGATATTAAATAATGCTATTGAGTGTATATCTGTGTCAATTTGCGAAAGTTCAGAATAAGATGTCACTTCAATGGTGGGCTGCTTTCCAGTGCTTCTACTTTCGTGTACGAAATTTGTATAATCCCAAAGAGTATTCATGTCCAAGTTAATACCGTTCGGATCTATAATTGAACCAATAGTTCTATCCCACTGACCAGTAAACTCTTGAATCAAATTTTGTTGCTTTAATAATGCGTTGATAGCAACGATTGCTTCTCTGCGAGCATTCCATGTATCTTTAAACCAACCTTGAGAATATACCTTACCATCAAAACTCAATCCACGATCATCACCATAGCGGTTATATTCATGTAATTTCATAGATGGCAATGGTTGTCCCGCAGTTGATTCATTCGCTGGCGTGAGCAAACTATAGTGTTCTGTTTTAATTACTTCTTCAGTCAAGTTATCACGCAAACCAATATACCAATATTCTGGAATGTTGTCAATGTTTTCTTTGATTGCTGTCCAATTAGTATGCGATGATTCACTGTGCGTTGCTGCAATAGTATCAGATTTCATATTAATTTGCAATACACTACTCTTGTCATTGATCATATATTTCACATTGTTAACAATCATAGCATTGTCGTCTATAGCAGCGCACCATGCGATACCATTATCAGTTGGATTAGATATGATGCTTGCAATCTGCTTCACAGACAATGAATGATTACCTTCTGTATTTGTTTTGTTCTTAACCCAGAAATAATATGTAACATCATACTTCTTGAGTTTATCATTCCATTCATCTAATGTCGCGAAGTAATATAAGTTTTCGTTAAGTGTTTTATCAAATACACTATATACTTCTCCAGTTGCTTCTACACCATATTGCACTGTGCTATTGATAACTGCTTCGTTCCATTCTTCTGGATGAACAGAACTCTTTGTCCATTCGTATACATCAATGCTAGAATTAGGGAATTGCTTGCCCCACATTTTAGCACGATATGCATTGTCACCTTGCTCATAATCATAATATCTTACTTTACTAGTATCCCACCAAGTTCTACCTATTTCTGCTTTGCCCCATGAGTTACGTTCATCTATATTATATGCTATATCAGTAGATGTATTATATACTGCAAAATCTACAGGTGTTTTGAAATCCAATTCTTTGTCTGCTACGCCGGGTATAATTCCTCGCAACGGATCAAAAATTTCCATTTCATTAATAGTTTGTTCTGATTCTCCATCGTAAATTAATACATTCGCAATCCCTGCGTTAGTTACACGTGTGCTATTCTCTCTAGTTAATACAAACGCAGTTCCATTAAATTTATATACCTGTGTCGCTGCATCGCCACTGACACTGTCAGTCGTAGACCAAACTAAGTCGCCTACATTCCAGTTATATAACAATGGAGTCGATTGCACTAGTGTTTCATTGATATCAATAAGACGATTAAATCTCGCTGAACGTAATACGAATACAGATTCACTTGTACCATCTAATTCAATAAATCTATCAATGTAGAACATTCCAGGCTGTGCTATATTTCCTAGTTTAGTAACACGGTGGATGCCATCAATATTAGGTGTCGTGGTTGTATTAACTAACATAATGTAATCACCAACTTCCACATTGTGTGCTGCATTCAATGAAACCTGCGCATCATTGCCATCATCTGTATCAGTGCCCGCAGTTATACTTGCATGGTATCCAAATTGCTGAACTTGTAACACATTCCAACTAAAGAATTTGCTTGGTATTGTTCCAGTAGAACCATTGATGAATTCGTTATCATCAGGCATCCAGATATTAAATAATGCTTCATCTTCGTCGGAAATATTAATCCAATCATCTTCGTCAAATACATTTACAGTAACGTCGGTTGAAGAATAATATATGCCAGTCTCAAGACCAGCAAGTGTATTAAATTCTCTATTACCTAAATTAATTTCTGTGTTGGTAGACACTATGCTCACTCGGTTGCCAATAACCGATGCGGTTACGTTAGATATAGATGCTGCAAGTAATGCGGTATTAATAAAATCCACCGCATCTTGTGCGTCACTAACAACATTCGCAAGTGCACCAGATGACGTAGTGGTCGATGGGAATAATAAAGTCGAATTTGCTTCACCATCTATTTCTAATGTAGTTAATTGGGTGAACGAAGCAGTTGCTACTTTTTCTATTTTTACTTTATTGGAAACAACCGTTACATTATACGCAGCCGATAGTGCAGCATCGATTACTGCTGCTATATACGTTTCGTCCATTGATTGACTTTGAATTTCTTGGGTAGTGGTGGCGTTATATGTACCAGTAAGCATACCAAATTCAGATAAACCAGTTGTATAAGCAATAATTAATTGTGCATTGATATCTCCGGCAGCATCATATAAGATCGATACTCTTAGAGCATCTTGTTCGTTATCTACGCCAGTTACATTTGCCACTGAACTAATTGCTAATTTTAATTGCGGTTTGTCCATTGTATAAACAGATGAGAATCCTAAAAGATTAACAGTTATATCTACAAACCCATCTGCATCATCTCCATCAGCGATGGGCGTGTTAAATGTAATTACTTGAGTATTGGAATCATATGTATAATCAGATGTCGCAAGTGTATATGGCGATGTTATTCCGCCTGGCACTACATTAATCGTACCTACGTGATGGGCTGTCATAATACTTGTTAGCGTTATACTTGTAGTAGGTGCAACAGTTGCATTAAATGACTCAGTCGTATCAGTTCCTGGCGTTAGTGTTTCAACATAAGTACCATAGTCTTCTAAATTAACGATAGTAGCATTGATATCCAACGTTAAACCAGTAACATCTAGTGATGATGGATTAACCGCAGTCACTGAGTATGGATTACCTTCATGATAAGAATCTGTATCGATAACTGTAACCAATGCATTACTTATTAGATCAATTGAAATTCCATCAACGATAACAGTACTTGGTGATAAAACAGAGGGACTTGCTATACTTTCTGCAACTATAGAGTCATACACAAACTGAGTTTTATTAAACCAAATATCGACTCCGTCAATAGACGCAGATGGTGTCATTAGATCATCTGTTACATTGCGGTGAGGGAATATTGGATTGTTCACAGTTCCAACGTATGCCAAATCAGATGGCGTATTACTTAATCCAATATAATCTACATTGCAATTCCATAAGTTTCCATCAAGTCTTACTTCATTGCCAAACTTATATGATTTTGAATTATTCCATGTTTCTATGTTGGCGTAATCGCTCGTTGCATCAAATAGCGTTTCCAACTCAGATATATTATATATAACATTGTCTGCTTCGGTGTCAAGCAAATCGCCTGCTGTTAATAATGTAGTTACATTTTCTTCATATGATTTCACGTCAAATATAGGCGCTTTTACCTTATTAACAAACACTATATCGCTGCTGCTAAAATCAATAACAGATGGATTTAACACAACATCAGATGGAGTAATTTCGATTTCAGTCGATTCGGTTATGGTTGTATCACCAAAGTTACCCTGTCTAAACATAAATTCTTCATCTATGTTAATCGTACTTCTGCCGTCGTTTATAAGTTTACTACGCGCAACAGATTGTATTACAGACTTTGTGCCTTTTGCCTTAATCACTCCTTGAAAAAACTTACTAACTGCTGTATCTGATAAACTTAACCTTGAAACCCAATCTCTGTTAACATTGTTAAGCATCAAATTCTCTGCTTTGGTAATTTGCTTATTGAACTTATCTACATTAAAATCGTAGAAATTTGAAATCTCTTCAACCGTTGAATCAAAGTTCTGCATTATAGTATTATCTCTAACTAAGAATCCAGGCGCTTGCTTAGCACCAGTCCAGTTGCGAGTACGCTGACCAATCAATTTTAATCGCAGTTGTCTAACATTGGTTACATCATCAAACACGGTTTCATTAAATTGTGTTACATTATTGAATAGGAACGCATGTTCGTGTGTTACCATCGCAGTACCAATACTAGCAATAGCAGTCACGCCAGGCTTTGTTTCAACTGTCAATGAATTAGTATCTCGATTTATAAGTAAATCAGATGCTTCAATTGTATGTCGTCCTTCATTCAGAATGGAATTTAACTTTCCAGGCAATGTATTATATTCTAACACAACATGTGATGTATTAGCAAATGATATTTTTCTGTCAATGGGAATAGTATATGTATCATCTACCGATGCGGTGATCGCCCATTGAGCAAAACTGAATGCTTTGCCATCTCCAGTTTTTCCAAATTGATAACCAACACTATCTAAGTATGCATAGTTACCACGTATAAAGTTATATACATCTTGTATGCGAACAAATTGTGCTTCATATTCTGCAATAGATACGACATCTGAAAAATATTTGTATTTCTTTATAGTCGCAGTATCATTCAAATTAATATTAATATGATCATTTACATTTGATGTACGTGGTTCAAGGAATTTAAATTGTTGCTTATGATTAGTAATGCCATCTACTGTATAACTTGTTGCATTTTTTGTAATAGTAATATTACATGCAACATGAACATCGGATGGTGAACTAGTATACATTATCAACGGTGCATCCAGTTGATTTAATGTATACTTGCCATTGGAGCCAGTTTCGGTTTCAATCTTCATTAAATGAGGTGCTGTAAATCCACCCAATTGTTGCAGTAATCTCGTATCACTGAGAATATAATTAGTAGTAAATACGTCATCAAAGAAATTTCTCTGAGCATATGATGTTTGTACTTGGTTAATACCAGGACGATATTGGGTACCATCATGGTTTACATTCGCATTAAATGTTGCTTTCGCTGCCACATATCCAGGATATGTTACAGGATCTGCAAGTTTCGCTGTTGCTGTTGCTGAACGTAATTCAATCGTTGGCTTAGTTTGGTAATTACCTCCACGAGAGGTTAACGTAACACCTATGATTTTAAAATTTAAATCGAAATCTAAGGTTGCAGTCGATTTGTAATATAAGCCGCCGCCGCTTATTAATATCTCCGTATCGGGCTCAAATGATGAGTCACTTGATAACACAGATATTGAATCTATATACGCAGCCTTATTATTTGCATTGTCATACATCATACTAGTAGTGATCAATCCTTTGGTGAATCTGTCAATATTCATTCCAGTGATGTTTGTAAATGATCCATGCACACTCGTTTGAAAGAAGTCTGTCCAGGCTTTGGTTGGATTTAATTTAACGACTGCATCGACCATCGCTGCATGACCCAATGAACTATTGCGCCATTCGAACTCAACTGGTGCCCAATCGCCAAATACAAATGGTGTTGCTTTATCGAGATCAGTGGGTGTGTCCAATACAACTGCTGGATCTTCCAATAATCCAGTAACAGTTACAGGACTTTTAGTTGCGAAGTCCCAGTAGTATCTTGCGAAATATAAATCTTGCTTTATTGGCGTAGATGGTTCGCTAACCAATCCAGTGTTGAATGCACTTAACATTGCTGTTCGTTTAGTCGGATCAGTCCAACTATAGTTTTCATCCCACCATGAAGGCTTATCACTATATCCTAGAATATGCCAAGGTGTGATGTGAGGTGTCGTTGTACCAAACAATACATTGTACGCACCTTTCCAATGACCCGGAAGGTTAGATTTTAAATGACCTTCTGTGATTGAAATAGATGAATAATTCCACGTAGTTGAATCAAGTGCATCAAAATAGTTTGCTGGATTTAATGTGGGTTGTGCTGTCTTTGTGTACCAATCTTTAAAATATTTGTCTACGTAGTTGTCTATTTTATTTAATGTGTACCAAGTACCACGATGTTGCGATGGTAAATATTTGACAAAACTATTCGCATAATGCGAATCTTGCTTACGCATTCCATTATACACACGAGTCTCTATGTCGTACAATACTGCCGCAACTGGATCAAAGTTAATGTCATTAATTTTTGCTAATTCAGCATTCGTCTTTAATGTATACACACTTCCATCATGTCCTATCAATTCATTAGAAAGCACTTGAGGAACATATGTATGCGATAATCCAAGTTTAGCCATACTCGCTGGTACATTACTATCGGCATCCATTTGATAATAATATGCTCTGATAGAAGTAAATTGGATATCTGTGAATTCTACTGGAATAGAAATTAATGTTATCTTACTACCATCTAAAGTATAATCTTTGCCCAATGTTAATAGATGAGTGACTGCAATATTATCACCATCTCTGTTATCTGTGCAATACAAATACATATGATCTTTTCTGAAATCATCATTGTTAAGTGTAATACCCAAATGATAGTCAACAGTACCAGCAATATATGCTACTTCCACATACTGTGATCGTTGCGAGTATAGCATATTTGAATTCTTATGAACTGCTGTTCCTTTATGTGATTGTGTCATCGCATCTATTACATCTGTGGTCAATGCGCGAACATCGTTGTATGGTTTTGTTTTATATAAGCGTTTTGTTTGTGCCATGACACGCTGCTTAAATGACCACCAATCTCTTCCCTGTTCAAATAAGGCTGTTGCGATATTCATTTCATCAATTCCATAACACAAGTCATGCATAATGCTTATATCATCATGTAAAAATATTTCACCAGCATATGATTTAACGATAATGCTGCTATGATAATTGTTATCACCAAACGCATCGCCCACAAATCCTGGCGTGCTTTCTATGATACTTAACCAATGTGATAATGTCTCTTGTATTGTAAATTCTGTTACCAACTCATTATTTGCATTATGTAGATGAACATCTGGTATTTGAGTTTGCTCAGCATTGCTGCGCGTTGTATCATTATTGTAATATTCCACATCTATTGTAGCAAAATTAGATTGCTCATCAGCGACTTGGATATCTGGTATCTCTATTGTAGTTTCATTGATATCATATTCAGATGCTGGCAATTTTCTTCCATTAACATATACAGTATGAAAAAATTCATCCTGTGATAGGTTTGTTATGATGCGACCTCTGTTCAATACTGAATCAGATGCTGAACCAAATTCAAGTACAAATGATACTTCATCTGGCAATGTGACTGTAATTTCTTCACCAATAACAGATGTCGGGAATATACTACCATCAGTATTGTAGAATGTTAAATCCTTTGCTGGTGTAATGTCGTGAAACACATATGATGTATCTTTGCCTAATATCAACTCTGGCTGATTTGTTCTACTTCTGTTGTATACACCTTCTGATAAAACTTCAGTTGTTGTTATATTGCCATCTCGCTCAAATACCAAGAACTCTTTGTCAACTCTCCAATTACCATACCCAACTGGAACAGTAATGATTGAGTCTTCTGCAAATAATTGAATACTGTCTTTAGCACCCATTGAATACGAACTAGGTATATATGTACTTGCATTGTTCATTCCTTTAACAAAGAAATAATATCCTGGGATCTCAACAGCAACGTGTCCCATATCTCTTGAGTAGGTGTAGCGTTCTGTGAATAGATTATTTTCAAACACAATGTTTGCACCAGTGCCAGAATCTTTATATGAGATTGCGAAATTTAATTCGCTATCAACTGTTCCAGTACCAACTTTGTATGAAAACACCTTGCTACTTACAAATGAACTTCCATTGAAACTACTTAATGGTGTTCCTTCGTTGTCGCATAATTTAAATAATGGTGCTGTGTTTGGTAGTGCTTTATTCTGTGCTAACTTAATTTCGCCATCGTAATACATATCGCTCTTTGCATATGCGCCAGTTCCTGACAACGAATCGTTTAAAGTAACGAATGTATCTCCATCCGTAAATGTATATGTGCGTTCAACTTCTGTTAGTATATCGACTGCTGCTTTGATGTATATACCATTCCCTGTTGCAATACGCGAACCTAATGCAATCCCAGTAGCGTCTAAATCAGACAGTACATAATCTACTTGTCCTTTAAACACAACATCAGTTGCATAATTTGCATGACCATGATCAGTCATGTGCATTAATGTATCAAATTGTATAATCGGACGCTTCGCTCTGTTTTCAATAGTACAACTATCTAGTGCGACAAACGAAGTAATTAGTGTTTCTAAATATAATATACTGTCCTTATGTACCCAGTGGTTTGCGCGTGACCACGAACTTGCAATATTGTCAGATGTATCTATTACAATATAATCTTTAATAGTATGTACTTGTGCTACCGATTCTATGGAATAACTATAAGGAGTAGTATCCGTGAAGAACTTTTGACCAGTTGAATCTATTAGTAATTTAAAACTAATTCGAGTACCAACACCTGTCACTAAATATGTATTATCTGCAATACCAGCATCGTAACCAATGAATTTTATTTTCAATCCATTGAACAACTCAACAGTATTTTCACTATCTGTAATTGTTCCTAGTGGTGCACCAGTGATAGTTGTTATCGGGTTATCGTCGCCAGCAACCAAAAAGGTTGATTCATACACTGGGAGTTCTGCTGCCCAATAGTAAGAAACAAAATTTACAAATTTGTCTATGTTGATAGGCGGCGCATATACATATGCATTAGAGTTATATGCTGCATTATAACTATATTCATCAAAGTTCATTGCAACACTATTCGCGATATCACTAACTGAAATTGTATGTGTAACATTGTCTAATTCGTCAGTAGTAATGATTCCAGGTTCTAATTGATGTGCTGTGCTGTTTGTGTTTAAATAATTATCATCATAACGAATTAGTGACTTACCAGACATATTGCCTACAAATGCATCAACATTTTCCATGTCGCCTTTTGATATCATCTGATCAAATGTTGCGTCTAACCATTTCTTGTTAAGGTCTGTCTTAAATGGCGTAGGTAACTTATTTACAGATTTGATTTCATTTACAGGGTAATCACCAGATCTCTTCTTAGGATCTGCTTGCTCTTGTTTATTAGATTTATAATTTTCCATATGTTACCTTAAATTGCCTTAATGTTTGCTTGTGTAATGCTAGTTACGATGTCGATATCTACGACAGTCGCGTCTGGTATGAATAACTCATCTGTCAATGGTGTTATTTGGAATAATGAACCAAATACACTAGTAGAACTTTCTGGTACTATTACGAATGAACTTATAACACCGATCAATTCGTTATGTACATATGCTGCCAATTCAGTGAAATAGAATGTCTCTCCGAAATCCCAAAGACCTATATCAAAGAAATTATTGATTGCAATTATCACTTTTGCCTTGATATCATTGTCTGTGAAATTCACGCCTGGAACTTTGATAACATTGAATCTTGCTCTCACTGCTGGATCTGCTACTGAGCCAAATAATACTTTGTATTTAACTGGTCTATAGATGATGGTATCACTCATTGCTTTCTTTGTATCAACCGAACTAGATTGGTTGAACTGTCTATTTATTTCATCTATAGTTGGTGGCTGTGGCTTACCAGAAAATAAACGTGATTCCAACAACCAAGACTTGAAGGAATTATCATATTCCCTTGTCAATGTAAAGATATCAATAATGTTTGACAAACTAGGATCTACGATTTCATTGTCTGCTGGAATATGTGTCCACTCAAATCTCAGACTGGATGTTGTTAAACTCGTTCCAGCAATATCAAAATATGCATCTGGATTGTCTGCGCGTGAATCAGTAGAACTATCTAATAACGCAACGATGACTTTGTTTGATTGATATAATCCATTTGAATCTATATTATATCCCCATACATAAAATTTAACAAATGTAGCAGTTGTTGTATCATATAATTCAATGATGTCACGATTTCGTTTTTTAGTGAATTCATTGATATTGTATTCGTTTGTTAGATTCGAGAATTCAATTTGATCTGTTTCTATTTCATATCTAGATATGCGAGTAGTAACATCATAACTATTTACTGTTGTACCTGATCCTACTATCGCAGGAGTCACGTCGATTAACCAAGCCAATGGACTAGTATCAACTACTGGTGTAATTACTTCCCAATATGCAGGTGTCGCTTCATATCTATATTTTAATTGGAATGCTGATTCACTAGTTAATGCTGCTATAATATCTGCTTTTTCTGCTGTTGTAAATTGTTTTGCAAATGATGGATAGATCATATCCAATGAAGCACCCGTTGGTATTTCAATATCAAATGCGATCGCGCCAGTACCAGTAATAGTTAATCCAGATGCTTCGCCCTGTGTGTCATCTATTCCTCTACCATTGGCAAATATACTTGATACTTTCGCCCAATATTCCTCACCGCCTGATGTGAATTTAACTAATGCACCTATCGTGATATATTTTAAGTAATGAGTTTGAGCAGAACCAACCCCTTGTATCACACTTTGATAGTCATTGAAATACCCAGTAGTTTTATCATTTGACTGCCACGTAAATATAACATCGTTTGCTGGCAATGAACTTCTTAGTAATTCAAAATTAGATTTGAAGTCAGAGTAATACAAATTCAATAACTCATGATCATGTATCGCAGGCTTAATGTAATTTTCAAATACACTGTTGACAACAATATCATCAGTATGTTCTACTTTAGTTGCGTCAGTTGAACGTGTAAGTGTACCGTCTGTGCCAAACAAATGTAGATTAGAATATGTACCAGTTGGATCATATAATTTAGCATAGCGACTATGTCCACTATGAGTTCGGTTGATGCTTTTTATTTTTAAAATATTCTCGCTTTGATTCAATAAAAAATTATTATAATCGTCTGCGGTAATCATTCTGTCTTGTGTTACGTAATTACGTGGTGCGTTTGTTTTGATTGTATCTATTGTTTCTGCACTACTTGCATTAACTACTGAAGATTTTAATTGCAATCCAACTGTCATCGTATACGTGTTACCATCTACACCGCTATAACTAATATTGATAGTTTTGTTTGATATATCGTCTGGACGCAATGTATAAGATATATTCTCACTTACACGATACCATACACGTATGATATTCTTTGGGATAGTACCAAAATTCTCATCAGTGAACATAATACTTATCTGATTATTTGCTCGTGTCTTTACTGCGAATATTTCACCATTTGCCTGAATATTATTATAGATTTCATTGTGACCAAAAACACTATCGACCTTAGTCCATTCTGCTCCCATAGTACCATTTTCGTCAATTGAATGAACCCATACATCTGAATTATTAACGTTTGGAACATCTATGTCAAGTGAAAGATTACTGATAGGATTGTCTATTACAAAATCCTTATACTGTAATGCGCCTTGTTTGAATCCACAGAAGAATCCAGATGTATTACTACTAACACCCTTGCCATCATTCTTATATATCAATGTAAATGCTGATGTTGGATTAGGAGTTGTTTCTGTTATGCTGCGAGATTGTCCGTCGTAATCTAAACTGATCACGTCAAACGATGAACTTGCTCCCGCTGCGGTTCCTTGAATTGAAAACTTAATTTGATCATTCGTAGCATTTAAATTATAATATTCAACTTGCTGACCAGCAATGTCAACATTAATTCTTGGTGTACCGAATTGATTTCCACTCGCAAATGCCGCATTCATAACAGTAATGAAATCATCTAGGTTATTGATGTTGGATGTGCTTTCATATCTAATTTCTTTACCAGCCAACGTAGTACCATCACTGCCGATTACAGTTTCATTAGTTTTTACACTAACTACTTTTAATTCACCGAATGCTGCTACGTTACGTCTCGGTTGATAACCTATGAATTCTGCCAATTTAAATACAGAATCTTGACGCACTGCTGTACTCAAGAAGTTGTTACGAGTATTTAAATCTGCACGGAATGCTAAGTTGTGTCCGAACTGTGCAATAAGATCTAGTAGTGCAACGAATTCACTTGATTCAATCCAGTCATTATAATTCTCTGGATACTTTGCTCGTACATAGTCAACCATCGTACTACGAATGGTAGTATAATCGTATGCTTGAAAATTCGCATTAATATACGAATCATACACAACGGTATAATCTTCCGCTGCAAATAACTTTGATTGTCTTACTGATTGTGTCATAATTTATAACTCGCCTGATTCACGGTCAAACTTTAATTCAAGTTCGGTTGCCGTCGTTGTCGGTATATACAATAATTCTATTATTACTGTCACCGTATGTTTATCTTCTTCTACCCTAACGATTTCACTTCTTAAATTGAAACGTGGGTCATAATTCACAATAATTGATACTTCCTGTTGAATTAAATCAACTGTAATATCATCTAGCGGCTGAAATACATAGTATGGCAAATTACTACCAAACTCTGGATTCGTCCATTTCTCCCCTTTGCGGATTGAAAAATGATTACTCAAGTCTTGTTTAGCAAGATCTAGATCAGATAGTTGCTTACTTGTATTCTTTTCACCAATTGTGGTGTAACCGATTATTTTATTCATACATATATTTATGCAAAAATTAACTACCGTGTTAATGACAGACATAAAAAAACCGCCTTGTAGACGGTTATATCATGATGATCTATGAATATTTAAGTTTTATTGAAAACTTTCCATTTCTGCTATTCTAACATGCTCTGATGGCCAGTTAATATAATCTAACCATTCAACTCGTGGGACTGTAATACCAAATGTCTTAGAAGAATAAGCAAGCGCGTGCCATGTAGGCTTCACAGGCTCACGAATAGGTCGCATTAATTTACTACCCTTCGCACCATTACACTTTTTACACGATGCTACACAGTTTGTCCAACTTGTACCACCACCGAGAGATTTTGGAATAACATGATCGATGGTTAATTTTTCATTATCAAACGGCTTAGCACAATACTGACACTCGTTTTGATCTCGTATGTATAAATTCTTTCGAGAGAACTTCGCTACAGTAGGTAATCTATGATATCGATTCAATATAACGACAGACGGCATCTGCATTTCAAAATTAGCAGAATGCAACATAGTATCGTAACTATCTAGTATTACTATTTTATTTTGGAAATGTGCCTTTACTGCGTTCTGCCAACTAATAGTACTCAGTGGTAGCATAGACAATGGCTGTGCGTCTGCATTCAATAGCAGCACTCGGTGATTCATTAGGTAATACCTTTATATTGTATTCGCAGTAGTAACTATCTGTCGTTTTCTTGTTTGTGTTAAGTTTGGTAAAAATCTTTTTGTTTCGGCGTAGTAAACATATTCCGCTTGCTGGCGTGCTAGTTTATCTGTCAATGCAGAATATTCTGTGCGCAATGCCTGTAGTCCACGTTCTCGTAATAATGCTCGCTCGGTACGATTTCCATAATCACCCAACATCATTATCTTTGCAAGCGGCTGTGTTAACAGTCTATCGTATCCACTTTCAATTAATGCGGTTGCTATGTAATCCCACTTCTTATCTATAATCAATTGAGACAAATCAAACGTCCTTGCAGTCGTTCCGACTTTAGTGAAATCACCAGTGAAATAATATAGACATAGTAACGCATCGTATTGTGACTGACTCAATGTTTTAATTGCAAGTAGTCTCTTAAACCTTCGCTCTTTTGTTTTGAAGTCTTCTAGCCATTCACTATACGCTTCGCTTTCTAGTAATCCTACACTATTAATTTTATCGTTGATAGTATTGTAACCTATTTGAGTGTCATTGTCAAGGGTTGTTTTGTAACCTCTCCACTCGAATCGTCTCAATGCAAAATTAATAATATCACTACTTGCCTCAAATACACGTAGTTCTTGCTCTGTATCAACAACAGCAACGTCACTGATTGTCCAGCGAGAATAATCTATCACGGTTTCTGGTGTTATAGTAGTAGGTAATATAGTAGCCATTATGTTTTGCCTTTCGCTGTCTTGATTGTTTCTTGTATCTTACTCGCACCTTTCCACGGATGATGCTCTGGTACTCTCGCAGACACACTTTCTGTAACTGTTTCGTTAGTATCTAATTGGTTAACGGTCGGCGACAATGCACTCACTGAACTATTCATATAAACCATGCTAGCAGTATCTACACGATTTCCACCTGCTTTGTTATGAATATCATTCAATGCATGTACTATCACATCAGTTCCACTTTTCATATTGATATTTTTCTTTGCTTCCATGTTGATGTTACCACCAGCATGTAAATTTAAATCTTCTGCTGCATGTATATTCACGCTTGCTTTACTATACATATCTATGTTGCCAGATTCGTCTAGTTCTATCCAAGCAGTGCCATCATGATTTGTAATGTATACAAATTTATTCGTATCGTCTAATAATATCTGTGCACCTTGTCTAGTTCGCAATCTAATGTTTTTACTGTCGCCGTCTGAATCGCCGTCATCCATTGTGAATACATGGCCATTTAATGTGGTTATCCCAAATACGTTACTTGGTGATTCTCGTCGTGCACTAGACATACTATGACCACGGGAGTAATCATCTTGTAGTCCTTGTTTCTCCAACCATGCCTTCGCAATAGGATCAACGGGCTTCTTTACTTCATCGTCAGTATCAGTTGGATTCTTTTCACCAACTGGCTGAATAGTACCATCTTGTGATTCTGCGCTTGCACGACCACCCATCATGTGGTTTCTACTACGTGACATCAGTGACCCAACAATTATGCCTTGTTCTAATAATTCAACAAATGCAACTAGCACAGATGTTCCAACAGCGGGCGGTTGTGGCCACATACCATAACTTTTTGGTGTACCGTTTTCACTCGTGCCATCTTTACCATATGCCTTTTCATCATCAGTTACATCTGCTGCTGTTGTACCTGTAACGCCTCCATACGGAGTACACAATAAACAAATATGATCTACTTCACTATCTGCTAGCGAACCAAATTCACCGAATCGTACTGATACGCGACCAGTGTACATACTATCGGTATTATCAGTAACAATGCCTACATATTGTCCAGCAGGGAAATCTTTGCCCCGTACTGTCTTAATATTAATTCCCATTCTGTGATCCTATTTTTTTTAATTTTTGTTGAATTAAATCAGTAGACGAATTTCTATCGCGCATACCTTTCAACGATTGTGTAAACTTACCTAATTGAAATTTGCTCTCTACTTCTAATATTTTATATACACCACTTGATGCAATATCAAGTCTACGTGCACCGTCAGTCTTTCCATTGTCTGGTAGATAATTAATGAATACAATCAATGAATCTTCGTCTAAATTTTCAATAAGCGTTTTGTAGGTTGTTGCCTTAACATACGATCCAGGTGTTCCCAACCAATACGGATCACCTTTGATAGTCATATCAAACATAATGTAATCATGACTTGCTGCATTTATTTCTGCCTGATCTGCTGCGGTTACTGAATTTGGTTCATCACTATTCTTCTGATCTTTTGAATCTGTTGTTGTTACAGTATATGCAATATTTTCAAGTTGTGTAATCGGTGATGAATTGTTTACCGATAACTCACTTAGATACGTGGGCACTTTTGATTTTACCCTAGTTGCTTCTCCACGACCCATGTCGCCTGCGATTTTAGTATATGCAACACCATCAGATGGGTCACGAGTTAAATAAAACATCTGATTGAAATTTAAATTGAAGTCTAATACCTCTGAATTATTGCCAGCGAATAAAAAATTATAAGACTTGTAGATAGGCAATAACTCAAGTCTTCTAGATTGGTATGATGCATTAATAGTAGCACTCTGTTGACTGCTTGGATCTGGACTAGGATTAGTATGCGCTGTATGTAAACTAATTGTCAATGTAATTATTTCTTGGTCTGAATTTGTATACAAATCCTTTACGTCTTTGTATGCTATTGTTGGTGTTACTTTTATGAAGTCATTTACATACATATCAAGATTAGGTTTTGATTTACCCGTATCGCCTTGATCTCTTCGTTGACTTGATGCCTGTGATATTTTATTTTGTGTACTTTTATTTTTGGCTTCATTTTGACTAAATGTATTATAAAAATCTGGTACTCGCTTAGTCAACATTTCAGTAATATACTCTACTATATTTTTATTCTTGAATATCATATACACCACTGCTTCAGGATTTAAATCGGTGGGGTGCCCAGTTCCAGTAATATCTGATTTCATGGAAGAATTGATATACTTCTCTTCAAACTTAGGATCTAGTTTAATTTCCCATTGTTTTGCATTTAAAACACTACCGTCAGTGATTTGTGTTTTTCGTATATTCTGCTCATGCTCATTCAACTCTATTTTCAGTTTATCTACAAATGATTTGACAGTGGTAATTCCTGACAACTTAATATCAGTTACGATTTTTGAACTCGCCACTGCTATCTTATGTTGATTTGCTCCCACAATGTTATATTGTGAACCTTCTGGACCAGCACTTGCATTGATAGTTGACATCAACATTGGATAATAGAATACGCCAGGAAATCTTTCTGGTGCAGAATTTGATACCTTTCTACCAATGAATTCAACTTTTAATACATATGTCGCAGTTTGCATAGTCGAAAACCCGAATGAATGACTGAGTTGCAATATTCTATTTAATAATTGAAATCCACCTGGCTCATATATATCAAATTGAAATGCACCAGTTGTTGTATTACCAGTATCAGATCCGGGAGAAATCCTAGACTGTAGTACTAAATTTTCTATTGAGTATTCTGATGTTTCTCCAGATGCAGCGATAATCACAGCCTTTTTGGTGATGACTGCGTTATTGTGATCTAATAGTCGCGGATTATTAAATACATCTCTATTAACAATGTACCATGTAAGTTTGTATGTTGGACTATCAACTGTTGAACACCAGTTAGGTGTTACATCTATTCTACTTGTAGACATGCATTTACCTTATATAAAATCTCTTGGGACTTGTATAGTTAGTCCAGACTTAAAATCAATGATCGGATCTTTTAATAAGTCTTGATTGAATTCTGCGAATACCCACCACAAGTTGGCATTTGAAAATAAATCATACGCCAACAGATCGGGTCGCTCGTTGTACTTTGATTCCAGAGTTAATGAATATACATCATATACTGATATATCACTGATGATAGATTCCATTACGTCAAGATATTTATTGTCTACAATTTCTGTATTCTTGTATACACTGTCTGTATCATATTGTACTGCCATATTATATCATTCCATTTCTTAATGTACTACCACTTGCATAATTAGCAAATGAGAATTCGTTACTAACCTTTGCTGGATTTTGCTGCATCATCATTGTGATAGATACTGCAAAACTTGTCGGTATTGATACTGGTGATGTGTCAGATGACGTACCAACTGGTACTTCAACTGTTATCAAATCTTCTGCGTCTGCAAATGTGTAATCAACGCCAGATACTACCACAGGAACATTATTATAATTGTATTCTCCGTATGCACTAAAGTGCAAAATTGGCGGTGGTGCGCCAGCAGTATTTGATGTTGTTCCATAATCCATTTTTGTCATTGCTTTTAAAAAATGCAAACATGCAATGTTGTACTTTGCTTCTGCTATTGTATTTGACACAAAATATGCCTGTATACTAATAGTAGGATTTGGCGTATTCACATAGTATTGTTGCTGATACACACTATGCGTTGTATCATATGTACCATAATTGGCTGAGAATGCTGCTTGCATCATAGCAGGTGTGTACGGAAATATGATGCCATTGACATCTGCTAATTCCTTCAAGATACCTGTCTTGAATAAGTTTTTTGCCCATTGTGCATTTGCATCACGCAATACTAATTTTGGTTTATTTTTACTTGGAATACCAGCCATTATCGTAATCTACCTTCGATGAAGTCAAAAATCTCTTGATCAAATTTACCAAAGAATTTGGTGAATGTCTGTTTCTTCTCTTCAAACTCTGCTTCACTACGCATAACTTCTCTGAAATCGCTCGCACTCATACCACCTTGCTCGGTTGGCATTGTGATATAATATACACGATTTTCATCTTCTGTCTGTAAATTGTTCATATCATCTGGCATTGGAGCCAATACACCACCCGGCTTTAGTCGCCCAGCATCTTTTTCGCTGAACACTAATACGGTTGCTGTGTTACTCTTGTCTCTGCCTACCAATGAAACATCTGGACGATATGGTTGTGTATTAACAATATGATTTGCTGGTACACCAAACATCTTAGACATGATCGATGCCTTTTCTTCAAAGGTGAATGGATCAGTCGAGAAATCATCTGCCATATGCATTGATTGCTGTTTCTTGCCAAATGTAGTAGCGATAAATACATTATCAGCACCAAACTTGTTAACTAATTTTTTATACAACGCAAAGTGCCCTGAGTGCATTGGCTGGAAACGTCCGCCATAAAACACAGTGACTTGCTTTGCTATACTTTCTGTAATGATGTCTGATATACGCATCTTAATAATCTCCTACTTATCATGTATTTAGCCCAAGATAAACTATGTACTTAATGATTTCACTGTAATAACGAATAAGACTTGACAAACTGATCAAACTGATATATAATTGTACTAATATTAAACGGAGCAATAAACCTAATGGCAAGAGATCCCTCTACGCATTACTTAAAGAACAAAGAAATACTTAAAGAAATACATAAATCTAAAATGACTTTCTGCTGGTTAGCAGACGAGCAATATTTCCTATTTGACCACATCGTAGAAGACTTCGATGAAATCAATGAAGAAACTATTCTGCTTGCAAAAGATGCACAAGCATCTAGGTTACAAAAGATTGCACACGAAGCAGAAGTGGTTCGATGGAATAATGGTGAATTAACCAAGAAAACTAAACCTAAAGCAGCCGAGTTCGCAGTGAGTATTGATTCTATCAAGACTACTGATATAGTATTCCGCGTTATGGGCTATGATCATATTCCATTAGAAGCACGTAAGAAGACACCTAAAACAGTAGCAGATCATCATTCTCGCTGTAATTTTCCAGCATATAAGCATCTTGCTATGGTTAATGATGAATGGACTGAAGTCGCTCGTTCTCATTGGGACGGTGAATTAGACACAGGTAAATTTAGTGTTACATGTGGTCACACAACTGAACGCTTAGCGATGATGTATATGAAATTATGTGAACGATACTCTATGCGCGGTAACTGGCGTGGATACACATATGTAGATGAAATGCGTGGTCAAGCAATTTTACAATTGACAATGATCGGTTTACAGTTCAATGAACTTAAATCACAGAATCCATTTGCATACTTCACTACTGTAATCAATAACTCGTTCACTCGTGTATTGAATCTAGAAAAACGCAATCAAAACATTCGTGATGATTTATTAGAAGAAGAAGGTCTAGAACCAAGTAACACTCGTATCTTCAACGCAGAATGGGAAGTACAGAAAACCAAATATATCCCTGCTGAGGAAACTGACGATGTCGAAGAATTACGGGTAATATCAGAAGAAGAAATCACAGAATGACTGGAAAGGACGAATTATAAATGAGTAAATTTTTTGATGAAGCAGTAATTTTCACAGATATACATTTTGGACTTAAAAATAATTCCAAGATGCATAACAATGATTGTCTTAACTTTATTAAATGGATGATAGAAGAAGCCCATAGTAGGAACATTAAAAAATGTTTCTTCTTGGGTGACTGGCATCATCACAGAGCGACTATCAATGTGGGTACTTTAAATTACACAGTTGATGCGTTACAGATACTGAATGATAATTTCGATGAAGTACATATGATCATGGGAAATCATGATCTGTATTATCGTGAAAAACGAGATATCAACTCACTACCATTTGCAAATAAATATCCTAACATCAACATCATCAATGATGAAATCTTTGAAGAAGATGGTGTTGCATTTGTCCCATGGTTAGTTGATGATGAATGGAAGAAGTTGAAGGAATTAAAGTCTAAGTTTATTTTCGGTCACTTTGAATTACCAGACTTTTACCTGAATGCTATGATTAAAATGCCCGATCACGGTGGATTAAAAGCATCAGACTTATCTAAAGCAGATAAAGTATTTTCTGGTCATTTCCATAAACGTCAGGAAAAAGGTAATATCATCTATCCAGGAAACTGTTTCCCACATAACTATTCAGATGCATGGGATGATGATCGTGGTATCACTTTCCTAAACTGGGATGGCACATACGACTTTAAAACATGGAAAGATGCACCTAAGTATCGCGTAGCAAACTTGAGTCAACTATTAGATGATGCTGGTAGTATATTGACAAATAACACACATTGTCGTATAATATTAGATATCAATATTTCATATGAAGAAGCAAATTATATTAAAGAAACATTTGCTGCCGATTATGATTTACGTGAAATATCGCTAATGCCGTCTAAGAAGGACAATGTATCTGGCGAAGACTGGGATACGGATGGAGATATATCAGTAGAAAATGTTGACCAAATTGTTCTTACTCAACTTGGTGCAATTACATCTAATTCTATTCGTAACGAAACTTTAATTTCAATTTATAACGACTTACACATATAAACTATGCTAACTATTAAAAATGTAACTATTAAAAACTTTCTTTCTGTTGGTAACGTCACTCAAGCCGTTACCATAAATGAAACTGGACTAACTCTAGTACTCGGCAATAATGTTGATATGGGTGGTGATGGTTCTCGTAATGGAGTAGGCAAAACTACTCTTATTAACGCAATCTCATATGCACTATTTGGTAGTGCATTATTTAATATTAAAAAATCAAATCTTATCAATAAGATCAACAACAAACACATGACTGTTACAGTTGATTTTGAAAAGAACGGTGCGCAATATCGCATTGAACGTGGACGTAGTCCTAATGTTTTTAAATTCTACGTAAATGAAGTAGATAATAGTGACATGACAGACGAAGGTCAAGGCGAAGGTCGCTTGACACAAGTTGCTATTGAAAAAGTCATTGGTATGACTCACACAATGTTCAAGCATATTATCGCCCTAAATACATACACTGAACCATTCTTGAGTATGCGTGCCAATGATCAGCGCGAGTTAATCGAACAACTGTTAGGTATTACTCAATTATCTGATAAAGCAGAATTACTTAAAGAACTTATCAGAACAGGTAAAGATAAAATACAAGAAGAAAATTATCGTGTTCGCGCAGTTGAAGATGCGAATGAGAGATTTAATGCAAGTATCAAAGATTTAGAACGTAGACAACGTCTATGGCATAGAAACAATGAAGAATCTATTACAGATCTTGAGTCAGATTTAATGGCGCTATACGAGATCGATGTAGAAATTGAATTGGAAGCACACATTGCATTTGAAGCATACACAGCAAGAAAAAATAAATTTAATGCTTACACCAAGGATATTGCTAAATTAACAACTACAGTTGAGCGTGAAAATAAACGCCTCATCAAAGCAGTTGAAGATTTAGATGCATCAATGGAACACAAATGTTACGCATGTGGACAAGAGATTCATGATGAAAAACATGAACAGATTCTTGAAACTAAAACATTGGCGGTTGCTGAATATAAAGAACAGATAGAGATAGATGTTGCTACTATTGAAGCATATACCAATGAACTAAATAACATAGGTGATTTAGGCGTTGCACCTAAATTGTTTTATAATACCGCACAAGAAGCATATGAACATCAGAATAAGTTGTCTAATACCATCGCATCTATTGAACGGAAGACAACGGAATCAGATCCGTATCAAGAACAAATTGATACATTAAAAGATACTGGGTTACAAACAGTTGATTGGGAAGAACTTAATCGTTTAACCGATATCAAAGATCATCAGGATTTTTTATTAAAACTATTAACAAACAAAGACTCGTTTATTCGTAAGCGTATCATTGAACAAAATCTACAGTTCCTTAATGTTCGTCTAGATCATTATATTACACAACTAGGACTACCACATGAAGTTAAATTTCAGAGTGACTTGTCTGTGAGTATTGTACAATTAGGACAAGATTTAGATTTTGACAATTTATCTAGGGGTGAACGCAATCGTTTAATTCTAGGATTGAGTTGGGCATTTAGAGATGTATACGAGAGTATGAATTCTGCTATCAACTTAATGTGTATTGACGAATTGATTGATTCAGGAATGGATAGTGTAGGTGTTGAAAGTGCGTTAACTGCTTTAAAGAAAATGGAGCGTGAACGTAATAAAGATATTCTACTTATCTCTCACAGAGATGAATTGATTGGTCGTGTTAATAGTGTATTACAAGTTACGAAAGAGAACGGATTCACTACATTTAACACAGAGATGGAAGTAATTGATACATAATATACCAAAACCTAAAAAAAAGATTGGCATTGATAAACAACCTGTAATAACAGGCAATGCCACTCATCCAAGTCAGTTCGATGTTGATCTGGCTGGAGATGAGGATAATACTTTATGGGTTTATAAATCAAACCTACAGAGCGAGGAAATCACCCAAAGTATTGGTGCTGATATTCTACAAAAATTAATAAGAGCCTTTAGTGGAAAAAAATAAAATTACATATGACTGGACATACGAAGGTAATGTTATAGAAGCATTGCCGGATGGGTGTGAAGCATTTGTGTATCTGATAACAAATACTGTTAGTGGTATGTTATATATAGGTAAAAAATTAGCAAAGTTTAAAACTACTAAACCACCACTAAAGGGAAAAAAGAATAAGAGACGTGGCACTAAAGAAAGTGACTGGAGAGAATATTTCGGCTCTAGTGATAGACTTAATGCAGACGTTGAAGCACTAGGTAAAGATAGTTTCACAAGAGAAATTATTCATATGTGTCCTACAAGGGGCATTGCAAGTTACCTAGAAGCACGCGAACAGTTTGAACGCAGAGTACTTGAAACAGATGATTACTACAATGGAATCATTAACGTTAGAGTAGGCGGATCAAAAGTTCTTAAAGAATACCTACAAGAAACTAAATCCTCGGGCTTATAAAATTATACTTGACAATCACTGAGAATCATGTATAATTATTACATAAACAAAAACACTTAAACTAAAAACTTAAACAAACCTCTAAACTAAAAAACTCAATCACTTCGCTGTCCTCAGCACTTAAACTAAAAACTTAATCACCTCGCATTGGCAAACCCCCTCAGAACCCTATAAAACTTAGATGGATGATACTGTTACCGTATCCGTGATGAATCTGCCGCCTTTGGGGCGATGTCGATGGACTTCCACGTGTTTCTTTTGGTCATTGCACTGGTCTGACCAACCGAAAAGAGTAGGCTCTTCTGAACTATTGAAACCTACGAGTAGTCAAAATCCGACGATATGGAAATTGATGTTCTTGCGTTGCTTGAAGCAGCATGTAATAAGAGGTACCGCGTAACCGCCTCCCCCAAGTGTAAAATTGGGTTTGTTATATCGAAGTGTGATTGGGTGATAGGAAAAAAACTTTCTGTTCATTTAACAAATTTTTCACTTTCGCTGCATAAGCGAAGTGTGGATCAAGATCCTGGAAAAATAGATGTAGTTATAGAATAGCCCAATCATTGATATATAGTAATAACAGTTAGAAACAATTAGATTAAAGAGTATAACAATAAGAAAAATACGAATGAGTGTAACGAATGAGATATTTTTTGAAGTTGTTCATTGCGAAGCAATGTTTATGTGATTACATTATTATGTTGTTCCTTGAACCAAGATATGTTGTTCATATAAATATATATATAATTAAGGAGTTCTATGAGTACAATGTCACTAAAAGAAAGATCACCAAAAGCAATAGAGTTTGAATCATTTAAGAATGATTTTATTAAGTTTACTATGGATGTGATTGAACAAGATAAAGGCGATGGTTGGCCTGTTTGTCCTTATGCTCGTAAAGCAAGAGTCAATGGCGAAATTCAATTCATGGATGGTAGAGATTTGAGTTATTCAAAGTCTGCATTAGAGACATTTGATAAGAGTCAGTTTAAAATGGCTGTTTGTTGGATGGGAGATGATTGTGATATAGATGTACTAGATAGCATCACATCGGAAATGCGTGCGTTATATCCAGAACATCATTATTTTGTAAGTACTGAATTGAGTGGATTATTCGTTAAGAACTTTACTCGTATTATTATTGTACAGATAAAAGAAGACATAGAAGATCGTCGTAAAAAACTTATTAAAACGAACTACTATGATTCATGGACACAAGAGTATTACGACGAAATAGTGAACGATTAAGATTCACTATTCCTCTCGTTGTATCGTTTGATGAACAAGTCTATCATGGGCACTGGCATTGTCATCAATGATTCGTATGTCATTGCACCATGTGACATGATAAGAATATCCATATGATTTGAATTTAACTTAGTTAGATCATCTTGGTATCTGTCAAGTATATCAGGAATTTCGTGCGGCTGACTTGTTGCTATCAGCCTGCGAAAAAATTTGACATATCGAGTTCTACCTCAGATTCCCATTCATGCGAACACGATTGACATACTGCTTTAAATTTGGTATCGATACCGTTATCGGATATCTTTTCAATATGATCTTTCATATCTTTATAATCGCTTTTTGAAATATTGTGCAACCATTCACGAATAGTTTCTATATCAGTTATTTCATTATCATCGTAGGTAACAGATACGATACAATTAACCATAAGATCAATTGTCAGTGTTGATATTTCTACAAATGTTTTTCCAAATTTTTCATTTCTTTCAGCATCAGATAATTCAGTATTAGCGAGTTCTTGTATCATTCTCTCTTGTTGAATTTGCTGTATCTGAATTAATGTTCTATCATTCACATTATATGGTTTCAATTTAACATTGAATTTATCTTGCAGAATCAAATTATTTGATACATCTATCGCCTTAACAGATCCTAGAATTCTGTTAATATCCATTTCAAGCATATTAAGTTCGCCACAAGACGGACATTTAATATCGATATCTATTCCATCCCCATAACTTGCTTTGCGTATTGCAAGTAGAAGAACCATTAAATCATTAACAGGCGTTGACTTAGGATCAGTGATATCTGGACAACACGAGGAAAGTAACGCAATCGTTGCTTCTCCGTTGAATAACGCATCTGGTGTCTTTGAGATTATTTCATCTCTTGCTGTCATTGGGTAGATTGCCAATTCACCGTCAGCACTTAATTTAGGCTTTTCGGTATAGTATTGTCCACCAGAAGGTAGACTTATGTACATTGATGGTATTTTATACGCTTTCAATAAAGGATTGTTACTCATTTTTTCTGCTCCATATAAATAGTAAGTAAAGTGATAATATAGGTGTGTATCTATATTTATCCTCATTAAATAGGTACTTAATTATGGCAATAGAAGACGACATCAGGAAGATTCACAATGATTATCCTTGGGCAAGTGAAGACACATTGGGGAAGATTGCCTCTAACACACGCACCGAGAATGCCAAATTAAAGAAAGTATTTCAATCATTGACAGGTGTTGAGTTTGATTATGATTCTGTTAAAAAAGAGTTTGAAGACGCTGAGAACTCATTTAAGAAAACTAACAAATTAATTACAAAGATGGAAGATGGAACTAAAAACATGTTCTCTGTCGTGTCGCGAGATACCGACCCATTAGAAGCAACCGCAGAACTATTGAAGATGAGCGTTGGGGCTATTTCTGATACCGTTGGTGGTATTACCTCTTTTACACAGTTTCTAGGTCCTAAAAGCGCAGCAGTGTCATGGGTGGTTGATGGGGCTGTGGGGGTTGGTGTAGCGGCAGTCGGTGTAGCGGCAATATATGCAAAACTTATGTCGGAGCAAGAAAAAGGATTAAGACAGGTAATTGATTATGGTGGTGTTGTTGGTGATATGTCGCAATATACTGAAATGAGAGGATCATTGGCAGGCGTTGGTATGAGTATGCAAGAAATGACAAAGGTCATGAATGGAAACAAAGCCATGCTTGCAAATCTGCCAGACGGTTTGATGAATACTACGAAGCAATTTATAGATTTTTCTGGAAAAGTAGAATCTGAAACATCAAAGACAATGGGCGATTTTGGTTATGGCGTTGAGCAAATGACTACAAGATTGTTAGAAGAAGCCAATTTAATGTATATGTCAGGTGAATTGGAACAATTTGGTCAATTGACGAAAGATAAAATAAGAAAGAATTTCGAGTCAAGTAGTGCGATGACCACTTTCCTTGCAGAAAAATTTGGTAGTCAACGAAGCGCGTTATTAGCGATGAGAAGCGAAGCGATGACAAACATAGATTTCATGACAGCAATGTCAATGAATGGCGAATATCTAGCAAAGACATATGGTGAAAATGCAGCAGAGAATGTTAAAAATACTGGTGCAAATATAAAGATGTTATTCAGTACAGTATTGGGTCCTCAGTTTGGGGAACAAACTGAGCAAGTGTTTAACAATATGTTGAAAGATATTAATATAGACGCATCTGTTTTAAATAACATGCCGACTGATATGATTAATATGTTGAGTACACTGGGACCAGAGGTGTCTACTCAATTCAAAGATATAATGGAACAAGCGGGAACAGGAAAATTATCACAACCAGAATTGGTTATGAAAGTAAAAGAATTAACAACATCAATATCAATGGCGAGTCCTAGATATGGAGATGACCCGATAGTGCAACAATCAAACGATTTAATAGCACAAGCGCGTATAGCACCAGAAGCATTTATGGATTTGACAGTAGATCAATTAGACGCTGGATTAGAGAGTGTCAAATCATTAACCGAGCAAGCAGATAGTTCAATAGATGCAATAGATGCAGCAAGAGTTGGATTTAGAACAGTTGTGAACGAATTAACTCCAGGTTATGCACTTGGTGCAACTGCCGTTAAAGGCTTTTCAGGTGCTTTAGGATTAGTGCAATCTGCATTTGAATTTATCGGATTGATAAAGACAGAAGATAAGCCAATAGAACCCGAAGTTACCAATCCAGGCGCCAATATGTCTCAGAAGATGATGTCAAATGGCGGCGCTGGAAGTGTAGTAACAGACGAGAATTATGATGATATGTCAGATAATGTAAAAGAGGCATATGACGCATATAAGAAAGCACAAACACTAAAACAGAAAGCAGCATATGCTAATGCATATACTAATGCATATAATATTTTAAACAAGAATTTTAGTCCCGGGCAATTTGCAGAAGGTGGCGGACCTGTTCCAATTCAACGACCTAATGGTAGATGGTATGCTAATATAAAAGATCCTAATTCACCTATAGGTAGTAAAAAAGTATATGTAGATGAGTTAAATGTAGTTGGTATGAAGTTTAACAATATGCACCAATTAGATAGTATGATTGGTAAAAAAATTAAAGAAATAACCGAAGTAATAGAAAAGACGGCAGTAACGGAGAATATGAATGGCGGATAAAATACACACTATCGAAGTTGAAGGAATATCAATACAAATACCTAAATGGGCTAGTGAAGAAACACTCAGTAAAATAGCAGAATTAACTGGTACATCTAATCTTATGTCAAGTGTAATAGCAAAGCATATAAAGACAGGTACGGTAAATACAGCACAGTTATCCGATGATATTCAAGGAATTGCAAAGGAATATGCTTCAAGTAATGAAGAAGTATCGATAGCAAAGAAAGAATCTCTAGACAAAAAACTAGTTGGTGCAGCAAAATCAACTAAAAATGCGGTTGACAAATTTAGTAATACTGATGCACCACTTACTTCAATGGTAGATATGCTTGGCGATATGGTTGGGGCTATTTCTGGTAGTGCAAAGGGAATGACAAAGGACATTGATGCAAACTCTAAGGCAGGGAAGTTATTAAAAACCGCAGGCATTGGAGTTGGTGCACTTGGCGGCACAGCATTAGCATGGGCAGGCTTTCAAGTCGGACAAATAGAACAATTTGCAAAAGCACAAGAGACTATGATAAATTCTGGTGCAATCATGTTTGGCGATACATCTCCATATGAAACATTGAAGCAATCAGCGATAGCATCAGGTCTAACATATACTGAATTAACCAAACTAGTTAGTCAAAATGGCGTTGCATTTCAGTCATTGGGCAATGGGGTATCAAGTGGTACGACTGCATTTACATCAATGTTCAAGTCGGTCAATGAGACAGGTGATAAATTTGGTGACTACGGTTTAAGATCGGCAGAAATGGCAGAAGTTTTAGCTGATTATGTAAACATACAGCGTATGACATTATCTAAAGATATGGCATTATTAAGCACTCAAGATAGTGTTGAATTAGGATTTCATAATTTGATGATTGAAACAACCGCATTAGCAAGTTTGACAGGTGAGAATAGATCAGAAATATTACAGAAACGCTTAGCCTCATTATCGCAACCACAAGTTGCAGCAGCATTGGCAACAATGGATAAAGCGGGAGGCGGACACGCAGAAGTAGCACGATCGTTCATATCACAATTTGCACTACTTGAAAGTTCTATGGGTCCTGTCGGAAAAGATATATCTGATAGATTTAATGATTATATTTTTAGAGTGGCAGACACCCCAGCAGATTTTGATATGGCAGTTGCATTGGGACCAGATTTGGCTACAGCACTCGATGCTGCAAATAATGGATTCACTGATAGAGTCAATGAGGTGTTTAGGTCTGGCGATATAGATGGCGCAAATAAGATGCTCGTTAAAGAGATGGCAAAGATGCGTGATGCAGAAGTAGGGTCAAGTAATGTAGTAGTTGGTTCGGTTCAGCATATCATTCAACAGTTGAAAGCTGGTGGTGTTATGGTAGACAAACAAATGAAAAAATTGATTGGTATGAGCAAAAGTGAGTACGCCACATATCTTAAAGAAATAGAAGAGAAATCAGTCACATCTGGTGCAATGACAGTCGCGATGAACAATATGAAAAAAACATTCATGATAATTCAAGATGCGTTTGTTTATAACTTAGATGAAGCATCTAATATGGCAGAAAAACTTGCAAATGGATTGAAATCTGGAACAGAGTCTATGAAAAACTTATTAAACAGATCAAATGAACCAGAGACTAACTTGATTTACAAGAAAGACGATGAAACATTTAAAGATTACCAGATTAGACTTATGGAGTCTAGACTAGAGCAATCAGGCAACACAGATGAGTTGAAGGCGTTTAGAAAAAAGCACTCAATAACACCAATGACAGAAGGAAATATGCCAGAACCCACTGCCAATAATACAGGTACAGGTACAAGTAAAAGTACAAGATTGGATACACCAAATGAGAATGGCAGAATGACAGATACGAATAAAACAAAAATGATGCAAGATCCTGTTAATATTGGGGATAATAAGATGTCGCAGCATATAGAAGAGATTATAAAAACAAAACAGCAAACTGTAGCGGTTCTCAACCAGATGAAATCCGCTATGAAGAGCATACAGAGATCTAATGACTATAAACGAGCAGTTGATAATACTAATAAAACGGCATAATTTAAAAGCATAAATACTATCATAATGAAATTAAAAGGTAAATTACTATGAGTTGGAAGAAGCATTTTCAGAAGCACGACATGAATCAAGCGGGTCAACAGACCAAGCAATCTAGATGGCAAAGTTGGCTACCAGAAGTATATTCTGGTATGCCGAATCGTACAGAACGCTATACGCAATATGATCAGATGGATCAAGATTCTGAAATTAACGGTGCATTGGATACTATTGCAGAATTTAGTACACAGACAAGTCCTGAAACTAAATTGCCGTTTGAAATATTTTATAAATCAGAAGCAACTGATGCAGAAGTTTCTGCGTTATCCACTGCATTAAAGCAATGGTGTAACATAAATGATTTTGAGCGTAGAGCATTCAATATTATACGCGCAGCGATTAAATATGGAGATCATTTCTTTGTAAGAGATCCTGAGACGTTTAAACTATTTTGGGTTTCACCAGAAGATGTTACTAAGGCTGTTGTAAATGAATCAAATGGTAAAGAAATTGATCAATACATCATGCGCAATATCAACTTAAATTTGCATGATATGGTATTAACTGATACAAGAAATACTCAAAATATGGACATGCATAGTTCTCCAGGATTTACTAATACGACTAGTAACTCTGGATTATCTAGCAATCAAATGTCAGGAAATTCTAATGAAGAATATGCGGTTGACAGTTCACATGTTGTTCATATTTCAATGACTGACGGTATGACTGCTAGTTGGCCCTTTGGTCAAAGTATACTTGAATCAGTATTTAAAGTATATAAGCAAAAAGAATTACTAGAAGATTCAATCATCATTTACCGTGTGCAACGTGCACCAGAACGTCGAGTATTCTATATCGATGTTGGTAATATGCCAGCACATAAGGCTATGGGATTCGTTGAACGCGTTAAAAATGAAGTTCATCAGACTAGAATTCCTAATAAAACTGGTGGTGGTAGCAGTGTAGTAGATGCTGCATACAATCCATTATCAATCATGGAAGATTATTTCTTTGCTCAAACAGCAGAAGGACGTGGTTCTAAGGTAGAAGTACTGCCCGGCGGTGATAATTTAGGCGAGATTGATGATCTAAAATACTTCAATAATAAGTTATTGAGAGGTTTACGTATACCGAGTTCGTATATGCCAACTGGTTCTGAAGATGGAACAGCGACATATAACGATGGTCGTTTAGGAACTGCATTGATACAAGAATATCGCTTTAGTAAGTATTGCGAACGTATTCAGTTATTGCTAGGTCCTGCATTAGATAATGAATTTAAAATGTTTTTGAAGTTCCGTGGAATTGATGTTACTAGTAGTTTGTTTGATTTAAAATTCGTAGAGCCACAGAGTTTCAGTAAGTACAGAGAGATTGAATTAGATTCAGCAAGAGCAGCAGTGTTTGGCAATCTAGAGGGTGTTGATTATTTGAGCAGACAGTTCCTTCTGAAGAAATATCTTGGGCTTAGTGAGTCAGAGATTACAGAAAATGAAATGTTATGGCGCAAGGAAAATAACGAAGGTGGTGAATCTAGTGATCCAGGTAGTGACTTGGGTTCTATAGGATTGCGTGCTGGTGATGTTGATGGATTTGAAGCAACAGAATTAGACGATGAAGAGTTTGACGATGGTGACTTCGACGAAGTAACACCAGACATGGATGGCGAAGGGGAGATAGGTAATGAGATTTAATGAATTAGCAATTGATGAAAGAAATGATGAAGACAAGTGGGATATTGACGATACTCGTCGCCCACGTCTGACTTTGAAGCATTTAAATAAGATTCGTCATAAGCGCGAATTGGCTAAAGCAGAATATGAAGATGAGCAGTCTGTTAATACAGCAATGTATGGTAAGCCATCAGAGTAAATAAAAGTTGATAAATAAAAGTAATAGATTGTATTATAATGTATTATTTTTATAAAAACGCGATTTTAAACGCGTTATTGGCTAGTTATAGGCAAAAAGTATTAAATACTAATGTAATAAATTAGTTCCCTAGTAGCCTACGGGATTAAATAAATAGATTTATAAAATAAAATTTTATTAAACGGAGAATATAAAATGAGCGTACAAGATCGTTATTCAAAGATCATTGAGAGCCTAGTAAACGGAGAAGGTGAAGTTGCATCTGATTTGTTACATGAAGCTTTTGTAGACAAAGCTCGTGAGATCTGGTCAGGTCTTGTGGAGCAAGATGAAATCGTCGAAGATGACATTTCAGAAGAAGAGATTGAAGAATCTTATTTCGACGAAGATGTTGATTCATTCGAAGAAGAAATTGCAGCAGAAGAAGAGTATGCAATGGAAGACGAAGGTGAAGAAGAAGAATTTGATGCTGAAGGTGAAGCAGAATTCGAACTAGCATCTGACGATGAAATGGATATGGACATGGACGCTGAAGGCGACATGGAGCCAGAATCAGAAGCAGGAATTGAAGACGCAATGTTAAGCGTTGAAGATGCACTTGCTGATTTAAAAGCAGAATTCGCACAGTTGATGGGCGATGATCTAGGTGATGAAGAAGAAGCAGGTTTATCTGACGAACTTCCAGCCGATGATTTCGCATCTGACATTGAGCCAGAAGCAGAAGAAGAGTTCGAAGAGCAGTTAGCATTCGAATCTGATGAAGCAGAAGAATTAGAAGAAGCCGCTGATCTTACAAAGATTGGTAAAGATGGAATGCATCCTTCAGAAATGCCAGCAGGAGATGACGGTAAAGCATCGCCAGTTGCAGGCAAAAATGACATGGGTGGAAAAGTAATTCCAACTGGCGCAAAAGGATCTGAAGGCTCTAAGAAAGGCTTATCAGACGAATCAGCAAAAGACATGGGTGTAACACATCCTGGCGAAGGCGCTTCATTGAAGCCAGAAACTCGCGGTCATGGTGCTGAGAAGCGCGGTATGAAACAATAAAAATGCGCAATACACTGAATGAACATTTAACTTTCGATCAAGCAAACATTGTTACTGAAGCTGTGGATAACGGCAAAGGTGGTAAGGATTTGTATATGGAAGGTATTTTTGTTCAAGGTGATGCACGCAACCAAAATCAACGCGTATATCCAGCCTCTGAAATCAGACGAGCAGTTAATTCTGTTCAAGAAAAGATTCAAGGTGGATATTCAGTGTTGGGCGAAGCAGACCATCCAGATGATCTACAAGTGAATCTGGACCGAGTATCACACATCATTGAAAAAATGTGGATGAACGGGAATGATGGTTATGGCAAGCTAAAA
>Ga0209279_10000074_pt1 | contig 68462 bp, 72 predicted proteins | sample CoawatmetaG00DNA_3_FD_187508 | JGI IMG/M metagenome (GOLD analysis project Ga0209279, IMG submission 187508) | Marine microbial communities from the West Antarctic Peninsula - Coastal water metaG006-DNA (SPAdes) (version 2) | ecosystem: Environmental > Aquatic > Marine > Coastal ...
GCCTGTGTCGCCTGATGCACCAAGCACACCTGTGTCACCTGTGACACCAAGCACACCTGAGTCGCCTGATGCACCAAGCACACCTGTGTCACCTGTGTCACCAAGCACACCTGAGTCACCTGTGTCGCCAGGAGAACGACGCCCCAATTCCGGTATCGGGACATTCACACGATTAGCACCAGACTCAGGCACAGGAGGAGACCCGAATGCACTTAATGCAGTTTCTGTGTCCACTCCAGCATTACCGTTCACGTCAAAGTTAACATTAGGTGGTATAATAATTGTTACGATAATCTTTGAATTACCATCTGCTAGTAGTGTCGTATTTGTATAAATTCCTGGTCTTGTACCTGTATCACTAGTAGACCGAATCGCTGATTCAGCATCAAGTTCAGGACCAACCTCAGCGCTAGGAGACTCAGCACCAGACTCAGGTAGTGGTTTTCTCAAATCTTGTAGCCTGTATTCAAGGTCTAGACTGGAAGCAATTTTAGAATCCAAATCTGAAGAGTGTGGGTCACGAGGTTCAGGTCCAGACTCAGGAAGAGGAACACGTTCAGCACTTTCTGCCGCATCAAAAGGTTCAACCGACGACACAGCACCAGATTCAGGAAGCGGTTCACTTTCACCTGTGAATGCTCGTTCAGCATTTTCTGCATCAATAAAAGCCGATTTAGCATCAAAAGGTTCAACCGACGACACGGCACCAGATTCAGGAAGCGGTTCACTTTCACCTGTGAATGCTCGTTCAGCATTTTCTGCATCAATAAAAGCCGATTTAGCATCAAAAGGTTCAACCGACGACACAGAATCAGATTCAGGAAGCGGTTCACTTGTAGCAAGCATCTTCATCGCCGCGGTCAGAGAGGCATTGGACTGCACTCCTGGTCCTGCAGCATCAGGATTAGGAAGCTGAACACTTTCAGAGTATCCAGATTCACCTGTTGCGGCAGTAGCACTTGAATCACTTTTAGTTTTTCCTTTATCTATAAGTTCAATTTCTCCACTTGCATTGGACTGCACTCCTGGTCCTGCAGCATCAGGATTAGGAAGCGGAACACTTTCAGAGTATCCAGATTCACCTGTTGCGGCAGTAGCACCTGAATCACTTTTATTTTTTCCTTTATCTATAAGTTCAATTGCTCCACCTTTTAATGTTTTATAACGAAGGTTAAAATGCTTACGATTACGTTTACTTTTATACCGTATTTTCGCGTCATTCTTTGGTTCAGGCAATTTCTGACTTTGGTTTTTATTATTCAATATTTTATATATTCGTTTACGTGAAATCTTCATATATAATCATATAATATTATTCTATAGTATGGCGTGTCCAAATGCTACTTCTCCTGTGAATTTATCTAAAAATACGGCAGGCACTTGTAATTTAAAATGTGATTTTTCCCAACAATATACTGTTAGTAGTGTGAATGCAGAAAACAAGGGGGATTATATTCGTTATACGGTATCTTCATTAACTCCACAGGTTACTTTTAACAAGGAACAATATAATGTTAGTGAGTTACGATTATATCAACCTTCTTTGCATCGTTTTGGAGGCGTTCAATGTGACGGTGAACTATTGATAACACATACGAATGTAAAACAAAATACATCGTTATGTATATGTATTCCAATCGTATCGGGAGGGAATACCATTAGTATTATAGATACAATCATAGGACAAGTAGTTGACCGGGCTAATTCCAACGGCGGTCAAACTGCAATTAGTATATCCAATTTTAATTTGGCGAATGTTGTACCCAATAAGCCTTATTATAATTATACAGGTACCTTGCCTATTTTACCATGTATAGGTGATATACAGTATATCGTATTTGATAAATCCAATGCTATTTCGGTTACAAGTAAAACGATAACTGGATTGAAAAAAATCATTACAGCACATACTTATGGTGTTCATAGAAATCCAAATGGTATTTTTTACAACGAAAATGGACCAAGCAAAGGAACTTTAGATGATATATATATTGAATGTAATCCAACGGGTTCGGATGGAACAATGTATGCATCCACGAACGATACATCCTCTTCTACCTCCTCTTCAATCTCTTCCGACACATTGACCCAATGGCTTTTTCCATTGATTGGGGTCATCCTATTTATACTATTAATATACGCTGCGCCACCCATTGTGAATTCTATTGCAAAAAGCATGATTAAAAAATCATCCAAATAATTATATATATATATATTATGAGATCTAAAAAACGAAGACATACCAATCGTAGGCACACACGCAAACATAAGAAAAGAACAGATAAGAATAAAAAAATAGGGGGGGCAAAATCAAGTTACGATGATTATGATTATTTAGAAGACACTTACAGATTATTGGTGGAACAAGCTAGACCCAAACCTAATATGGGTGATTATTATAATAGTTTCCGTGCACAACATTTATATTTATATGGATATGATGATTTTGTAGGTGAAAATAAATTAATTCCTATTAAAGACTATGTAGGATTTAATGGAATAAGAAGTATTGTTAGAGGTGTATTGGAAAGACCTCCTCCAAATATGCCTATTTATTATTATATGTCTGAAATTGTATATAGAAATAATATTATAACAGAAAATTATTGGGGACATTCTATGCCTCATGGCACCCAAGCCCGCGGAGGAGAAACCGGATTTAGGCAAATAGGAATAAGGGGGTATGTCGGCGAGGAAGATACAATTATTGCGGAGCCCGCATCCGGGCAAGGAAGAAAGATAAAACCTCATTCTGAATCAGGAATACCTCCATATCCAAAATGGCCGCGTGGATACAATGAGCCCCCAGATCTAACGTCTATATCATCAATCCCGTATATTGATAAATTCTTATATTTTCCAGTTCAAGGTTATAAATTTGTAGTAATAAAACCGTCAAGAGACTCTAATATATATGATACAGAATTGGGTGAAATCATGTTGAATGAACCAAAAGGAGAACATTGGTTTGATTCAGAACAAGTATGTATTGTATTTGATGAATTCTTTATACCACCGCCTTTAGAAAGTCAAGAAGATATGTTTGATACTAGGTTCGTTGCCGATGAAATGTTGAAACGTAATGAATGATATATTGGAATAAGACATTTACATTATATACAAGGTTCCGAATGGCCAAAGGTGTGTGCTAGCGGAACAAGCGATGGTACCACGCGCTAAATATATCAACCCGTCATTTCCCATGGTGTCAGATGTTAATACCAACGGCAACTTCCACCATATGCACTGCGGCAATATCGTGACGTATTTTTTTTAAAATACGTCACTCGTATAACAGCCACGAATTTGTATTTATATTAAGGCAATTACAGATTCGTGACTCAGGTATCATTTTTTTTACACCTTTGAACATTTAAAACGCCGATTATGATCCTTGATAATTACTAACTGCTATGTTAATATTTAATTTGGATATTAATTTTTTACCTCTATTACTTCTTATACAATTCATATAATAATCACCTCTATATGATTGTATATAATTAAAATATTTATTATTTATGTCGTTTGCAAAATGTTCTAAATTTGTATTTGAATTAATTATTTTATTGAATAAAGTGTTCCCGTGCGTATCACCATCAATTATAATTAAATTTATATCATTTGAATTTTTTATGTATAATGAGTATAAATAATATTCATATAAAGATTGTTCACTACCAGTTACAAAATAACTTATTGGTTGTTCATGTATATTAAATAATAATTGTATCATGGATTTAAAATATTTTGTATGTATAAACCAAAAATCATTCATTCTTACACTTATGTCTCTATAATCACTAAAATTATTGTTGAATATTTTTTCTACTATTTGTGGATATTTAACACCACTATTATTTTTTCCAACAGTTAACAATGGTTTTTTCATATTTGAATCAATTATAGTTTGAATATTTGTATTTTTTAATATTAATGATTCACAATCCAAAGACCATACATAATTATATCCCATTTTTTCTAATTCTAAAATAGAATATGTTCTTTTAACAGCAACATAATTACGATGACCACCAGACCCCCACCTAACATTAATTACATTCTTAAATAAATCCTTCTTTTTTTCTGTAAATTCTAAATGAAAATTATTAATTATTTCTTCAGTATTTAAAAAATATATTAAATCATAATCATAATTATATTCATTTTTAAAATTATTTATAGATTTATTATCGTCAAGTACAATAAAAATTGGTATTTCAAGAATCTGAATATTTGTCAAATTTAAAAAAGATAAAATTAACTGATTCGTGTATTTAAAATGAGGCTGATGAGTTTGAATATGAATACAGATTTTCATTGTATATATGTTTATATAATATATTTATTTAATATATTTTTACATTCGGCTTTTTCCAATTTATTATTACCTAAATCTGTAAATGTTTTTCCACCGTCTAAAAAATCTTTATTACAATATAAAATATATACATCATAATTTTCATCCTTAATTATGTGATTACTTTTAATATCGGTTTCATTATATATTAAAATAAAATTAATACCAAATATTTTTGTAACAGTTTGTATATATTTATTAAAATCATCAATCGTTTTTATAATATTTTTTTTATCATTTTCATATGTTTTTATTCCTATTATAGGATGAAAATATATATAACATTTTTTACTATCCTTATTTAAAAAATGTTGAAACCTTTGTATACACCTATTATAGTAATCTTCATTCTTTATTGGATTGTAATGATTAAATGCCAAATTATAATTATACGTTGATGTATTTATATTATATTTATCATAGTAGGTATTAATATATGTATTTTCAAAGCAATTAGTATTTTTTATTTCATCATTCATGTTAAAAGTTTCAGTTTTATAAATTTTATAATTATTCTTATTACTAAAATGAACAAAGTTTGTTTCTATACAGTCCTTAATAATCTCTAACTTGCTTACACACCAGTCAAACGGATATGAAACATTTTTAAATCCAACATTTTCTATAAAACCAGCACTACTGCATCTATGTCCAAAAGATATTATTTCCATCATTAAATATATATATTTAATATAATTATTTAATATATCTTGTATAAGTATATAATTCATTTCCCAACCACCTTCTTGGTGGACGTGGTTTAGGATTTCCAGTAATAAAACACTTATCGGAATCTCTTCGGGGATTAGTAATATAATTCAGATAACTTGGTGAAGTTTCTTCACGAAAAAGGAGCAAAAATTGGAGACACGCAATACCACGTGTCGAATGGTCCAGAAGGCGATTTGGTTTCTGGATATTTACAAACCCACGGGTCCAAACCAGTGGTTCGCTTTTAAATGACTCCTTCATAATCCACGGGGGCTGCGTTTTGTAAGTCATCCAAAACGGGTTTAAAGGTAAAGTTTTGGTTTCCCGTTTGTACAATAGGTGCCATCGTCGCAACCACTTCTTCTTCTAATGTTTTTGGATAGTCGTTGTATTGGTCAAGCATTTGCATTTTAATTTCTTCCGCTTTATTTTCTTGATATATGTAAGCATTTCCAGATGCTATAGAGGCTCGCTGAATGAGTGTATAACCTGCTAATAACGCAAGAACTCCTGCCAGGATACCTGCTGCTGGAAACATTATAAGCGCAAGAACATACACTATAATTTGACCAATGGATGTATCTATCCAAGTTGCAACTATTTTAGGTAATGAAATGTCAAATAAAATATATAGAATACATATTATACTAATTACAACTGAATGTTTGGATTCATACTTTTGAATAGACTTTAATATCTTCATATAATGTAATAACATTTTTTTTAATATAAAAATTGATTGGATGACTCATTTATAAGCATTGAGTTAAAATGTCAGTTTCAGTGATACCATCTAAATATTTGGGCAAGATGGGATATACTATATATAAAGATGGATTAACTCCCAAAGAGTATAAACTTATAAAGGACAATTTAACCGTTGCTCCTTATATTCCAAAGTCGCCAGTACAACCAGAAAAATACAAAATCTATTTAGAAAGTCAAAGTAAATATTATCTACCAAGATACTTTGGGATTCAACATTTTGGAGAACCCGAGTCCTATTGTATTTCCAAAGGTGACCCTATTCAAGTGGAGTTTGTAGGCAGTCTTCGTACCAATCAATTACCCATCGTAGATGCATATTTATCCAAAGTCAATGATCGAACCGGTGGTGGCGGTTTATTAGATGTACCTTGTGGATGGGGTAAAACCGCAATGGCTTTATATATATGTAGCCAATTAAAGGTAAAGACCTTGGTGATTGTACATAAAAGTTTCCTTGTGAATCAATGGATAGAACGTATCGAAGAGTTTCTACCGTCTGCACGTATTGGTAAAATACAAGGAAAAGAGATTGATATCCAAAACAAAGACATTGTCATTGGAATGTTGCAATCTTTATCTGTTAAACATTATTCAGAAGATACGTTTACTTCCTTTGGCTTCACCATTGTAGATGAATGTCATCATATCTCATCCGAAGTATTTAGTCAATCCCTAACACGGATTGTGACGAAATATACGCTGGGACTTAGCGCAACCATGACGCGTAAAGATGGATTGACCCATGTATTCAAAATGTTTTTAGGAGATGTTGTATATGCAGTGAAACGAATTGCAGATGATACTGTTTTAGTAAAAACGTTACTGTATGATTCCAAGGACGATGAATTTAAAGAAACTATATATGACCATAGAGGTAACCCTCAATATAGTACGATGATTACAAAAATATGTGATTATAATGAACGAAGTGAGTTTATATTACAGGTGTTACACCATGAATTAACTCATACGAAAGAACAGCAAATCATGATTCTTGCACAAAATAAAAGTATTTTAACGTACCTATACGATGCGATTGTATATCGTAACCTAGGAAGCGTTGGATATTATATGGGTGGCATGAAAGAGTCTCAATTAAAAGAGAGCGAAACCAAACAAATTGTGGTTGCAACGTATGCAATGGCGTCAGAAGGATTGGATATCAAAACGTTGACTACGTTGTTATTTGCGACACCACGTACGGATATTACACAATCAGTTGGACGTATCTTACGAGTGAAACATAATCGTCCATTGATAGTGGATATATTAGATACCCATGATGTATTTCAACGCCAATATAAAAAAAGATTGGCTTACTATAAAAAAAATAAATATACAGTAATGGTAAGTGATAATACCCGTTATTTTACAGATACATGGAATGCTCCATCTGTTACTAAATCCGCAAAATGTATGATATCCATTTAACATTTCCAACGGTTTCCACAACTTACACAAGTAACAAATGTAGTCATTGGTTCATCTGCAGAACGCGTCTGTAGTTGATAATAACTACAATTATTGGATTTACATTTACGACATACAAACATGTCGGTATTACCCTTTTGAGGGGCATATAAAGTTTCTTCTTTTTTTTTTTTAACTTCAATCAATTGTATCCATTTTTCAGGTAAAAACTCTTGATGGGTCATATGACTAATTTGCATTGGTGTACATTCACCCGTTTCAATGCGTTCACGAAACGACGTATTTTGAAGGTTTCTATAAATGGTTCTAAACCTGTCAATATAGATTTGAACAAAATACGAATTTTCCCATTTTTTAACAATATTTTTTTCACTACATACACGTATAGCGTAATTTAAAATACCTTTTTCAATGTTTACGCTATATAATGGTGTTGTCATTAACGAAGAAATTACTGTTTGAATTTTACTACGAAATTCAGCAGGGTCCTTAATGTGTATCATCTTATAGCATAATACACATTCACTTTATATAGTTTCAATTTCTTCAATATTAATTGTATTCTTCTTCCTGAAGCTCTGAACCATCTCCATGGAGTGCTTCAATAAATTCAGGATATTCTTCATCATTGAACACATCTTCATATATCGTTGTATTTTCTTCTTGGGTAGATTCATTCTCTTCCGACTCTTCGTTATCCTCCTCGTAATGTATACTATCATAATTTGTAGAGAGATGTGTATCTGGAAATGTAACCGATGTGTTGTCTTGTGAATCCTCATGGTTGGAACCATCTTCTAATAAATTCTCGTAAATTTGTGTCCACGTATTCAAGGATAAATTTACATAAGTACCATCACTTTGTACTGATATCAAGACCATTGAACCATAATATACTTTAGTTTCTAGAGGAGGAGGAAGTTCATATTTATTGTCTAGCCCAGATTTAACGGTATCACATGACCATAATTCTATGGTATCTACGTCCATTGTATGGATATACCATACATGTCTACGATGAAATCCATTTGAATTACGTAAGCCACATTTTTTATAAATTGTATCTGGTGTAAGGTGTTTAACATTTTGTGATTTCATAATACCATTTTTATCAATCACTATTATGGTAACAGACATGACTAACACAATATACTCTAACTGGTTTAAATAGGTTATAAATATAATAATTATGTCAAAATATATATATCCAGAGATTTCTCAAACTAAAATCAAGAATATATTGAAACAATCTCAATTTCGTTTATCCTCAACCACACACGAAACCAAATTGTATAGTCAAGATGGTATATACACCCTATCCAATGATAAAATTTGTAAGTTGCAACTAGAAAATGAGAATGTGGAAGTACATTCTCTACAAAATATAAAACTCGTTATCACTGATTATACTATAAAAAATATACCAGTATATTCACAATTGCCTCATGATTATATCGTACAACATTATACAATCAAAAAGTATATTTCAAATCAGTATAAATCATTTATAATCGTCATGATATATGGTGAAGATGAATTAATGGATTATTATATAGAAACGAATGAATATAACGACAATTACGTTTCATTACTCTCGTTATTAACTGATATATAATATAATGATTGGAATTATAATATGGAATAGTATTCTTTCTATATTTTTAATTGTGATAATGCATCAATTATACGTTTATGGTATAGATACTTTGACTGTACCAAAAACAAGGGATTTAGTATATAAACCTACAAAACGATATAATGATATCATGTCCTTACCAAAACCCAATTCTAAAGTGGAACCCTTACAAGAAGATAGTATGCAAACCGAACTACGTGATTTTTTAAATCAAATAAAAAAAGGTACATGAATGTATTGTATCCAAGGTTAAAGATAATATATATTATATATGTATTCCATCGTAAATGTCCATAGATACCTTAAATGACAGATTACCCCATGTAAAAGTATCGTATGGACATGTACTAGATAAACAATGCACTGCAGATATGTATCAGATAGTTCCAAAAGGCATTCAATGTCTATTGTGGTATACTTATTGTAAAGGGATGAATGTGTGTTATCTTTTATATTTATCACAAAAAAATAAAAGTATAAATAAGATTGAGAAAGTAATCACTTCGTTTAATTCAGAATTATGTTATGGACAAGGAACTTTATTAAGTGGAGTATTATTGCATTATAACAACATACAGGTGTTTACTATTCTGGATATACATGTATTTAAAGGATGGTCTATTTCAGAAAAGACATTTATAGATAAATTTAAATTCATTACATGCTTATTGACAAATCATACACGCGCAAATTGTTATGTTGCTTCACAATTGATTGTGGCAAGTGCGATAGTTTTGCCTTCGTATGAAGAAGCTTTGATGGTTTCAGAGTGTTTACCTTATCATGTATATTGCATTACATTGATGGATGGAAAAGATACAAAGGTTAAGGGTAAATATATATATAATAAAACATATTCAGTACGATTTAGGATTAAACCAGATATCCATTGTGATATCTATTATTTACATACAAATGCATCGGAAGATATATATAGTATTGCATTGATACCAGATTACAAGACAAGTGTCATGATGAACGGATTATTTCGTAATGTAAACGAAAATAATAATTTAGACTTAATTGAAGAAAGCGATGAAGAAAATGATGAAAACACAATTCCGATACTTTTGAACACGTCCATTGTAATGGAATGTATGTATGACCGAAAATTTAAACGATGGAAACCATTACGAAAATATAAAGGTACTCTTCCGCTTACACACATACAAGATATACAACGCATAGAAAAATTATAGTATTATAATATATGCTTATTCCAATGGTATATTCTAATCCACACAGTACGAACGGTATGTATAGTTCAGGCAAGTTAACTACGAATACCCCTCCCAATTATAGTTCATATCCAAATCTATTATCATCTACAAACATGTATATAGGTGGTGCTAAAAAAAGTAAGCGTAGTAAATCAATTCGTACACGACGTTATAAAACCAAATATAATAAATCAATTCGTACACGACGTTATAAAACCAAATATAATAAATCAATGAGTCGTAAACAAAAGCCTAAAATGAAAAAATATATTACAGGAGGTAATGTGAATGCGTTTAATAATGTACCCATTGCATTTGGATATGGTATGGATGGTTCGTCGTTATCCAGTACAGACTCTATGTTAGCGAATCCTACCCCATATAAACCGTATTTTGCGTGTAATAACGTGGTTTAAATGATTTCCAAGTCTGTTATTTTCCAATATTCGCTACCACCGTTGGGTATAGGCCTACGTATTATGAATGGAATTTTTTTTTCTTTTAATTCCATCAAAGCAATGGTATAACTTGAAATGACATTAGGAGGTACTTGAACGAACGATTCAGCCCCTTCATCCAATTGTTTGGAACGAATTCCTAGTATTTTAGCCTTTTCAAATTTAGTAAGGATAGGTGTAGTATTATGAAGTGGGTCTATCACATCCCCATATTTATTTCGGGTTACCACAGACAATGCATTGATTTCTTCATCGTTATGAGTTTTGGTCTCTGGATGATATAAACTGATGTGATCGGTAATGACGTCTCTATCAAATTTTTGAAGGGTTTCTTCTTCACTGTCATCGGAAGAATCGTCAGATGAATTTGGAAAGCCTGCAACTACATTGTTAGCTGTACTTAATTCTGCATCTGCAGGTGACTCTTCACCTATTTGAGAGTCATCGCTATCTTCCAACGTTTCATCATCGTCAGTCGTTATGTGTTCTTCTTCACTTGCACTCATCTTATAATTATATTATAAGATGAGAAGTTTATATCATTTTTTTTATTTATTGGTCATTGGTTTTCCAAGTTGTATCACAATGTGTGCACATATATACATATTTTATATTTACATCATCATATCGTAAATAAATAATATCACTTTGACTTGTTGAACCTTTACAGGTTTGGTTAGGACATTTAATTGTTTTGATATGAGGTAAAGTCGGGTCAAACTTAGTATATTCATTTACTACATGGGTATATTTTTCATCCATACGTTTGATTTGTGTGTTCAAAATACATACATTTTTATCATCAAACTCATTTGTTTCATTCCCACAATGCCTACAATAATAAATTAAATTATTTTGCAAGTCGTCTTTAAGTTTAAGATAATACAGATTGTCGCATTTGACACAAAAGTTCATTATAGTAGTACTATAGATGTTATTCTTAATACTCTTTCAATTTTTCTTTGTTAAAGTGTCATACGTTTGATACATTTTTTGTTCAAGTACATCATAACTAATTTTACACGTTATTTTGTATATGCAAGTACATATAACAGGCTCTGAAATGGATATGGATTCACGTAGTTTTTTTGAATTGTTTTTAAGAATATTTAATTTAATATTAAAATGATTTATAAAGTCTTGTCTTGCAATTTGAATCAACGGATAAAATTCTTTAAGATAAGTTTCTTGGGTTATCACGTCCAACATTGAAAGCGATATATTTTTATATTCAATGATAAATGTATATAATTCTTTTTCCTCGTATAATTTACGTATACCTGGTTCATGAGAGAGGGGATCCTCGGATAAAATACTACGTAAGGTGACAAGGATACTTGAAATGGTTTGACAGGCGGTCCAAGGTTCTCCATTCCATGTGTTGAGTATAGAGAGACATACTTTTCCATTTTTATACAGGTTTGGATGCATTCGTGTAAATCCATCATTGGTGCAAAACGTAAATACAGGAGGAGAATGTGGATAATCACATGAAAAATCAATTTTAAATAAATAATAACCGCCTTCATACGGTGTATGTTCAGGTCCAATTATCAAGGCATACCCTTTTAACATAGAGGTATCGTCATGCATATAATATATTCCATCTATTGGGTCGCGTTTCAATTGTTGTATATCCTTTACAATTCGTTTGGCAGTATCTTTTGTTACGATAGTCATTTATAAAAATATATAATATTGTGTTTATATTATAATTATATTTTTTATGTATAATCGTAAAAATTGAGATAAATATATAGACACAATATTATACAATAAACATGGCATCCAAACAGATGTCTACCTTTGATACGTTTATTAAATCGCATCCTACGAGTAAGGCGTCACCATTTACTCATACTAGAATTGGTGATGCTACGCTCAAGATTTATGGTGGGTCCTATTCCGTGGATGACAAATATTATGATACATTTCTAGACGAATATTTCAAAAAGGTATTTGTAGATGGAAAACAAGAATATATGACTGAGAAACAACTGATGGAGAATGGACCACTCCTCGTTGATATTGATATTCAGTATGAACCGTCTATAACCGAACGACTACACAATGAAGATTATATCATGGATTTAATTGCAATCTATTTAGATAAAATAAATAAGTTTGTAACTGCAGAGAAGGATACCTTGATAAATATCTTCGTATTGGAAAAAAAAAATGTTACCATACTCGCTGATAAAACAAAAGACGGTATTCATATTATATTTGGGTTAAAAGTACACAAAGCGGTTCAAATCATGATACGAGAAGACGTTATAAAAGAAATTTCAAACGTCTGGGATGATTTGCCCATTGTAAATACTTGGGAACAAGTGATAGATGAAGGAGTTACAAAAGGACACGTTAACTGGCAAATGTACGGATCAAGAAAACCTGGCAAAGAAGCTTATTTGATTAGTAACCATTATACCTCTACTTATAAAGAGAACGAATGGAGTAATCCGACATTGAATATAAACTTTGATACACGTAAATACATAAAACAGATGTGTGCCCGTTATACTGATAATCCAAGTACAGTTGTAAGAGAAGAGATTATGGAATCTTTTGAAAAAGCTAAATCCAATTTAATACATCGTACGATACGCAAGGTCGTGTCAAAAATAGATGTGAATGTAAAAACCATGCTACAGACCGGACAATTTTATATGATTAAAGATGAAAAAACATTGGACACTATTTTAGAACATGTATTAGAACCCGTTAGAGCTGACTATAAACTACGAGAAACCCATGAATATACCATGGCTTTGCCTATAACTTATTATGGTTCAGGAAGTTATGATAAATGGATACGTGTAGGCTGGGCGCTCGCAAACACACACCCCAATTTATTCCTGACATGGTTAAAAATGTCTTGTCAGCCAGACGGTAGGCATACTTTATCGGTTGGAGGTAAATTTGATTGGACGCGTTCTGTACAAGACATGTATGATTTATGGACGGGATTTGATTGTGCAGGAACGGATGGACTGTCCAATCGTTCCATCATGTATTGGTGTAAGCAAGATGCTTATCCAAAGTATAAAGAAATTGTAAAATCAACTTTAGATTATTATATTGATAGGACGGTGTATGGTATTCCAGTCTCGTCAGACGATACTGGAAACATTGGAAAAGAAACTGCGACGGAAGTGGATTTGGCAAATGTGTTATATCACCTCTTTAAGGATAAATACGTATGTGCTAGCATTAAACATAAACAATGGTATGAATACGTAAATCATAGATGGGTTGAGATTGATTCTGGAAGTACACTTCGTATAGGTATATCCAAAGAAATGTATCAAGAATATGTCATTCGTATCATGGAAATGACGAATAAGATACAAACGATGGAACAAAATGATAGTGGTTACGAATCGGCTCGTAAAAAAACTTATAAATTAACAGAAATTGCTATGATGTTAAAGAAAACCAGACAAAAAGATAACATTATGAGGGAAGCATGTGAAAGATTTTATGATAAATATTTCTTAAATAAATTGGATACAAATCCATATTTACTATCTTTCAACAATGGCGTCATTGATTTCAAACAAACTAAATTTCGTCGTGGACAACCAGACGATTATATTTCATATTGTACCAATATAGATTATATTACCCCGAACGATGCCGACACAACCATTGTATCTAGAATTCATACGTTTATGGAAGAACTATTTCCAAATCATGAACTTAAATGTTACATGTGGGAGCATCTTGCCTCTACATTGATTGGAACGTTGGACAATCAAACGTTTAACATATATACAGGTTCGGGACGAAATGGTAAATCGTGTCTTGTGGATTTAATGACCAAAGTATTAGGTGATTATAAAGGAACGGTTCCACATACATTGATTACTCAAAAACGTACAATTATTGGAAGTTCTTCCTCAGAAGTGGTTGCTCTAAAAGGCAAACGATATGCAGTGATGCAAGAACCATCCAAAGGGGACCGCATTAATGAAGGTGTGATGAAAGAGCTTACTGGAGGTGACCCAATTCAAGGTAGAGCATTATTTAAAGACGTTATTACCTTTATTCCTCAATTTAAATTAGTCGTCACTACCAATGTGTTATTTGATATTAAAAGCAACGATGATGGTACATGGAGAAGAATACGCGTATGTGACTTTCAATCCAAGTTTTTGGATACACCGTATCAAGATGACATGCACTTTCCAAAAGAACAATATCCATTTCAATACAAATTAGATAAAAAGTTAAATGAATGTTTTGATACGTGGGCTCCGATATTTGCAACGTTGCTTGTAGACATTGCCTTTCGTACGAAAGGCAATGTACAAGATTGCGATATTGTCATGTCCAGTAGCAATGAATATCGGGAAGGACAAGATTATTTGGCAGAATTTGCAAAAGACAAAATTTCCAGAAGTAATGAACATAGAATACAAAAAACAGAATTAAATGAAACGTTTCGTGAATGGTATAAAATTAATTATGGGAATGGGTCTATACCCAAGGGCAAAGAACTTCACGACTATATGGATAAACGATATGGCAGATATCGCCCGGGTGGTTGGTGCAATGTAAAAATTATATACGATGAAAAGGATTTAATTGAAATAGTGAATGAATCCTAATATTGTTGTAATTATAATATATAATTAATTATGAGTTTAAATACAATTATTTTTTAATCATATGGAAGGTGAAACAATTGGAATTGATTTAGGAACAACTTACTCGTGTGTAGGTGTATGGCAAAACGATAGAGTTGAAATCATTGCAAATGACCAAGGAAATCGCACAACACCGTCTTATGTTGCGTTTACTGAAACAGAACGCCTAGTTGGAGATGCTGCTAAAAATCAAGTATCTATGAATCCATCCAATACTATTTTTGATGCAAAACGATTGATTGGACGCAATATGAATGATATGAGTGTATTACAAGATATGAAACATTGGCCGTTTCAAGTTGTTCCTGGTAAAACCAATCAACCTACAATACAAGTAACTTATAAACATGAAGTCAAAGTATTTTCTCCCGAAGAGATTTCTTCTATGATTTTAATTAAAATGAAAGAAATTGCGGAAGCATATCTTGGAAAAGAAGTCAAACATGCAGTGATAACCGTACCAGCTTATTTTACGGATAGTCAGAGACAGTCCACGAAAGATGCAGGTATCATCGCAGGATTAAATGTGCTTCGTATTATCAACGAACCCACTGCGGCTGCATTGGCATATGGATTGGATAAAAAAGAAGAACAAAATGTTTTGATTTTTGATTTAGGAGGTGGTACATTTGACGTGAGTGTATTATCCATAGATGACGGTATGTTTGAGGTAAAGGCAACTGCAGGAGATACTCATTTAGGAGGTGAAGATTTTGATAACCGTATGGTTGATTTCTGTATGCAAGATATAAAACGTACTTACAAAAAAGAACTACACGACAATCCACGTGCATTACGACGTCTTAGAACCGCATGTGAACGAGCGAAGCGTACTTTGTCTTCCTCAGTAATTGCGATGATTGAAATAGATTCGTTGATTGACGGGTTAGATTACAATACAACCATTAGTCGTGCAAAATTTGAAGATATGAATATGGATTATTTTCGTAAATGTATGGACCCGGTTGAAAAAGTAATTCGTGATAGCAAATTGTCTAAATCACAAATACACGAGGTAGTATTGATAGGTGGGTCAACCCGTATTCCAAAAGTTCAACAATTATTGTCTGACTTTTTTGGCGGAAAAGAATTATGTCGTAGTATAAATCCAGACGAGGCAGTTGCTTATGGTGCAACCGTTCAAGCTGCAATTTTAAGTGGACATCAAAACTCGGAAGCATTGAAAGATTTATTATTGATTGATGTTACTCCGTTGTCGTTAGGATTAGAAACTTCAGGTGGCGTCATGACCAATATAATTAATCGTAATACAACTGTACCGGTTAAAAAAACACAAGTGTTCTCAACGTATCAAGATAATCAGCCAGGTGTAAATATTCAAGTATTTGAGGGAGAACGTGCTAAAACAAAAGATAATAATAAATTGGGTGAATTTTTATTGGAAGGTATTCCACTTATGTCTAGAGGACAACCACAAATAGAAGTATCATTTGAAGTGGATGCCAATGGAATACTTAAGGTAAGTGCAAAAGAGACAACTACTGGAAAAGAAATGCAAATTGAAATAAAAAACGACAAGGGTCGTTTGACAGATGAAGATATTGAGAGAATGGTTCAAGAGGCTGAAAAATATAAATCGGAAGATTCTGAATTTAAATTAAACTTAATTTCAAAACATGAATATGAACAATCTTTGTTTCAATTAAAAACATCTATTGAATCTTCTTCTACACAAAATAAAGAGAAAGACATGGCTATAATACAAGAACATTTGGAATGGTTGAACACACATCCAGAAGAAAATGCATCGGTCTATACAGATAGACAATCCCAATTACAGTCTCTGCTAAATAATACAATGCCTTCAGTTAACGAAGATAACGAAGATAACGAAGATAACGAAGATACGTCCATCACTGATATTGATTAATGTATAACATTAATGTTTATAAACAATAATGTTAAAATTGTATATGAATCTAGTTTCGTCTAAACGAGCGGTTACGACGTTTAGATTGATTTCTAGACATATTTTTGCCAACCATTCGTTGTAATCCAATCATTCCAAAAGGAACTGACGCTTGGGCTAAGAGCCCCACAGTGCCTCCTCTTTTTCGTTTCGTTTTTCGTTTCATTTTTCGTTTACGCTTGCCACCCATAGTCGTGTCGCTGTCATCGTAGACCCCCAAATGGTTACCGCCCGATGTTTTGTATTGTAGCAATTCGGGTCCACCTATTTCGGCACCATATAAATTGCTACCACCTTTACGCAGTTTTCGACGGGAGCCTCCGCTATTTAACCCAAGTTTATTACTTAAACTATTCAAATAATTCGCCATACTATACAATATGTAAAGATATTATTTTAGAGAGTTTTAATTTTTACGCAGCAACAATATAAATATTCCTAGATGTAAAATAAAACTTATCACTACAACTATAAGAGAAATATAAATATATGGATATATATTTATCAATATGATATCTATCAATGGTTTCATTACATTTTTTAATTCTGTACGAACATCCTCTCGTTTCAGTACATCTATACATGACTTTGTAAATCTATTTTCCATACCTTCTAATTCTAAACAAATATTTATGGAATACTTTAATTATTTTTATATGATGAATCATTAAATGGCTACATATAAAATAAATTCTGATTTTCCATTCCATGCACTAAAGTTAAATCCTCCTTATTTACACAACGAACGTTATCTATTCAAACTACATGTCAATCATGCACCGGTATATGTACAATTTCCAATCGCATTTAGCAGACAAGGTATTCGTATTATAAAACAAAAACATTTTTTAGATTTAAAATACGATACAACAAGCATGACAACTATACAACCTTGGATAGACCTTCTCCAATCTAGATGTATTGAGTTAATCCATGAGCAAAATATAAATTTTTTCTCTAAAGAACTCTCCAGAACCGATTTCATGAGGTTGATGACACCTATTGCACGTCCTTGTAACGATGACCATAATCTTATACGAGTTTCTTTAGACATAACTCATAATGGAGATTTATCTTGTATAATATACGATGAACATAAGAATATAATTCAAGATTATCGTACCATTACAAGTGAACATTCATTTATTCCCTTATTATTAATTGAAGGAGTTACCATAACGCCTACAAGTTTTACCATAAATATTAAGGTCATTCAAATGATGGTATATGAACCCATTTCTAAAGATATCGTGTTTTTAATAGACACCAATGACCCTACGTTGCCGAATAGTATAGATACAGAAGAAACATTTAGTGGGAGTGAGGACGTTTATGAAGAAAAGGATGACCAAAATATATTGAATGATATTTCTCTTCATATCTCGGACCCTAATGTTTTGGTATTAAAGAAAGCAACTGATGTATATTATGAACGGTATAAAGAAGCCCTTCTGAATGCACGTAAATTAAAAAAAGATGCAATGGATGCACACCTGAACGCACTCCAGATTAAGACATCCTATGATTTGGAAGATATAGAAGTCCCTTATGATGAACATTAAAAATGTAATTGTGATATTTTTTTCTCGTATCCTTATAATATGGTAACTATTGCAAAAGATACCCCGATAAAAGTGAATTTAAAGTATGTAATTGGTTTGATTGCGATTGTAGTGATTGGATTACTTATCCAATCCGTTTTAAATACTAAATCAGGCATGTCATCTGGTATAAGAACAACCTCTAATCAAGGCGCTTATACAGGACAAGGTTCAACCGTGGCTCAACCAGCTGCGCCCATGGGACAGAATGAACAATATCAAACTGTAGATGGAATACAGGGAACTACCAAAGGATTACCTTCTAGTTGTAACTCACAGCCTTTATTGAACGCCGACCAACTTCTTCCTAAAGACAATAATACACAATTCCAACAATTAAATCCGCAAGGAGGTGGATCTTTAGAAAATATATCTTTGTTACAAGCAGGCTATCATAATGGTATTGATACAGTTGGTTCTTCATTAAGAAACTCTAATTTACAAGTTCGTTCTGAACCTCCCAATCCAACCAGTAAAGTAAGTCCATGGATGAACTCTACAATTGAACCAGACCTTATGCGAACTCCATTAGAGATTGGATGTGGAACACAGTAATAAAAAATATCATGATAATATATGAAATATCTTAATTATTTGATTATAGGAATGATACTTATTTCAATGCTTAAGGTATATTCAGAATCCGATTACTTTAATTTAAAATGTATCATATCGGAGGTCGATAATAAAAAATATTGCGTAAGGGACCGTAAAAAACTTTCATTGGCGGCAGATAAATTGGCAATTACAACACAAAATATGATTACACTTGTAAATACGTGTTATGAAAAATATCCCGACCGTGAAAATATACAACGATTGAAAAAAAGTTTTAATCCTGTTAAAATACAAGAAACCTTGCCTACAAGCGAACATACTGCTTATAGTGAGAATAAAGGCGAAAAAATTGCCATTTGTTTAAATGAATATAAATACGATAATGATGATTTAATTGACAATAATACATTAATGTTTGTTGCCATACATGAACTTGCTCATGTTGCATCCATGAGTATTGGTCACACTGATGAATTTTGGAACAATTTCAAGTTTTTATTACAAGAAGCTGATAAAATAAATATTTATAAACCAAAAGATTATAAAAAGGAACCTAAACAATATTGTGGTATGACCATTACGGATAATCCTTACTATGATTTTTAACATATGTAATACAAATAAAAACATGATACAGTCAAAAATCATACATTGCATCTTTTTTATAATATCCTTAAGTCTCCAACTTCCAACGATATCACTCATTTAGTCTATAAAACAAAAAAAGACAATATTTATATTTCAACTGGAATACCACGCTCTAACATCCATCAAACCCCATTAAGTCCCATGGTTCCAGATATTAATACCAACTGCAACTTCCCCAATATCCGCTGTGACACATGGGAGAGTGTTCCCATACGGTCGCGCCACTGTCCTTAAGGGTTCGCATGCTCTGCATGTAGCGCGCGACGTGGGCTTCTTTATTTTCAGCATTTTCTGCAATTTGTGTTGCTTCCACAATATCATTTTTTTCAACTACTGCTTCCTTTTCCTTCTTTTTTGCTTCTTTTTTTGCTTCCTTTTCTTTCTTTTTTGCTTCTTTTTTTGCTTCCTTTTCCTTCTTTTTTGCTTCCTTTTTTGCTTCTCTTTCCAGGTCCCGATGTAAGAGTTTTCCCTCTAAAGTCATTTGTAAAAGGTATGCTTCAAGAAAATTTATCTCCATTACCAGATATTTATTTGTCGTAACGAGGTCATCATTTTCTTTCTTTATTTTTAAGAAAACATTCTTAATATTTGATACAGCGTCAATAACTTGATCTGTAGTGAAATCCGTCATCGTTTGGTTCAGAGTTTGGTTTGGTTTGTTTCGCATTATGTTATCTACTTGTACTATAAAAAGTATTTCAATTTTATAAAAATTATTTCAATTTCATTCACATGTGAAAACATCATATCAATATTATTTTTTTCTTACACCGTCTGCATTTGTAGAGAACATACTACGTCCTTTTCCTATACCTCCTAATTGATTCATGTAAAATACGGACATTCGGTTATTTCCATAGGTTCTGTTGTAATCAATTCCGGTAACACGACCTATATAGGATGGTAAGCCTTGCTTTTTATTACCACCTCCTTGGTCGCCGTTCAATGCGATAAATCTACTTGCACCTGCGTTTCCTGCTCCCATAATTCTAGCACTCATATATATATATATATATATATTATTTACAATATACAACAATATATATACATATATAAGAATATAGTTATTACGAATGTAATGAATGTTATAGTTGAACGTAAATATACTATTCTTTCTAAACTTGGACAAGGATCATTTGGTACAATTTATAAAGGTGTCAATAATCTCACACAATCTAAAGTTGCAATCAAGATTGAATATAACCCATCCGATAGTATATTAACGAACGAAGCCAAAATATATAAATATCTTGAAGGAAAATATGGTATACCTAGACTCTTAACCTTTGGGAAAGAAGGATTGTTCCATTATATGATAATGGATTTGTTTGATGAATCCTTGGAAGTTATGAAACGTAAAAGCGATGGTAAATTATCACTCAATACTGTATTAAATATATTTTATCAAGCATTGGAACGTCTTGAAACCATTCATACAGTAGGCATCGTACATCGTGATATCAAACCAGATAATTTTATTGTAGATAGAACAACCAATAAGATTTATATGATAGATTTTGGGTTGTCTAGACGTTTTTTAGATGCGAACGAAAAAATGATACCTCTATCTTCCGGTCATAATATAACTGGTAGTGTACGGTATTCAAGCATACATGTTCATTCTGGTATAGTAGGAACGCGTCGGGATGACTTAGAATCACTTGGATATATGATAATGTATTTATTGATTGGAAGACTTCCATGGCAAGGAATCGCACACGAGACACAATCTATACGATATGAATTAATTGGTCGTTATAAAACAACACATACTTTAGTTGATTTATTTCCATCTGCTCCCACAGAATGTATAGATTATCTCAACTATTGTAGAACTCTACCTTTTGATGAAAATCCAGATTATGAATACATTCGTTCTATATTTTATCCGTTATATAAACAACATCATTGCTCTGAGAACAATTATGACTGGATAAAATAATAAAACATACTTAAAGATAAAATAGTATGATTGTATAATGCAAACCGAAGAGAGTGTATACGTACCGGATGATACATTTTATGTGGGTCGTGTAAAGTGGTTTAATAATCAATCTGGATATGGGTTCATTGAAAGGAAGGATGCTTCCGATACAAAGGATATTTTTGTACATCATAGCGCAATCCAAACCACGGTCAGTCAATTTAGATACTTGGTTGAAGGTGAATATGTACGGTTCAAACTTGGAAAAGGAAATGGCAAATATACAGTAACTTCGTCGGAGGTCACTGGACCGAATGGTGGTAAGTTGATGTGTGAGACCCGATATGAAAAGTCTCGTGAACGTTCTACAAGTGAAACGGCAGATGAGAATGGCGTGTCTAGGAGACAACGTAATTACAAGCGAGGTGGATACGATAAACCGTCTAATTCAGTATTCATTGAGCCCACTACTGAAATGAGTCATTAACTCAATATTTTAAACATATTTACGATTCGTCACTCGTATATGTATCGTTACAACGTCTTGTAACTTTGGATATTTAAGTTCAATCCCATATGTAAGTTAATAGGTTTGCAATACATGACCTGCTGGAAATGCAGTGGTTTTTACAGTAAAATAATATAAAGGTCTAATACTAGGATTAATTTGATACGGTCTTGTACGATTCATCGTATATTTAAAAAAAACCAATATCGTACTACATGTGCTAGCGGAACAAGTGATGGTACCACGCTCTGAAATCCATGAAACCCCCATCATTCCCCATGGTTCCAGATGTTAATACCAACGGGGCATCGGCCCTATATCCGCGTCCACACTACATGTGAAATATGGAACTTAAACTTTTATCAGAATAATCTATTTCTTTTACACCTTTTTACATTTCAATGGTATTAATTATTTAATTGATAATTATGATAGGATGCAAATCCAGTTAAGAATAGGATTAATATTAACGTTGCTATCAATGTAGTATCTATCTTGTCATTGTATAAGAAGTGACCTGCTATCAATGGAATGAATATATTTAGATTCAGAATAGCCATTGCAATTCCTCCGCCTTCCGATAAGGCTTTGATATTTAAAAACAGGTACAATGGAATGAATGCACCTGGTAGAACAATCCTCCATGTTTCGTTTGTCAAAAAGGATACTGCTTTATTCACAGAAGTTCTCTTTGCATGGTATAAATATACGAGAACGAACAATGCAAGTATACCAGAGATTACAAGAATCATCATGATATGCGTTAATTTTGCAAGGTAATCGGTTTTGAATACTTTACCGTTTCCTTCCATCATTGTATTAAATATACCAATTACACATGCACTCATCAATGCAACGAATTCCCATCTCATACTATAATGATTTTATTTTTATATCTCGTTTCCAAACATTTCCATCCTCAAACTTTACTTGGGTTGACGTAATATATGCTTCTATAATCGGACCTCCTTTTGGTGTAAAATCAATTTTAGCATTACCCTTTTTATCCATAACTCCGTGTACTTTCCATATTTTTCCTTTAGGTGTGTCTCTCCCCTTTATAGTAACCATCCCCTCATGAACGGTTACTATTCTTAGCGAACCATTATGATTTGGGTCTCTATAATATTTTCCTTTATATAGTTTATTGGATTTTTCTAGATTTGAAACGTATCTACTATTTTCATCAAAATGACTAATATTGAACGATGGAAATCGTTTTTTCACTTTATCCACGTCTAAAGTTAAACTATCCACTTCTAGATAATCCAATGCATGCGGAATATCAATATATAATTGATACATTCCGTCATCTCTCATGGTAACTATATATGATACATGTATAGTCAATGTATTTAGGATTATATTGGTTAAATCTGGGACATATATACCTATATGGTTCTCAAACAATTGTGTGTCTAACGGATATTGTTCTTCTTCTTCTTCTACCATGGTTTTTAATAATTTGCTATGTTTTAGATTATAAGGTTCTACAAAATGTAATTCTGCTCTTGAACCGTACTTAAATCTCATCCATTTAATATTTCTTTTTGCCAATGCATTATCTGGTGGACTTTCAATATCTCCCATTTCATTTCCGAAAATTTGTTTTAAAATCATACATGATGCCTGTGGGTCATAACTAAGTATTGTTGCTTTATGAATATTATAAGGTATAATCTGTTCTCTTGCATATACTTTTTTGGTTTTATTATGTCCATGTTTAAACTGTTTTTTTGTAGTAGATTTCATATACTACAATAAGATTATAAAGATAATGTGTATATTAAGAGTATGTTGATAAAACTAGATTATCGTGAACATGACTTAAATACAATTTTAAGTCAAAGCGGTGAAAACATTGAAACCTGTAATTTACCAATCGGTGATATTGTGATTTGTGATGATACTGGGAAAGAGATTCTCATTATAGAACGTAAAACATTGAGCGACCTGGCTTCTAGTATATGTGATGGACGATACAATGAACAAAGTTTCAGGTTAAACCAATGTTCTTTACATAATCACGCCATATTTTATTTAATAGAAGGTGATTTACGTAAATTCCAACCGCGTTCGTTTGGTAGGCCCATTACAAAAGAAATCTTAATTTCAACCATGACCACTATGAGTTACACGAAAGGATTCTCTATATACAGAACCATGGACGTACAAGAATCTGCTTTATGGATATTACAAACGACGCATAAATTGTCTAAATTAAAAGAACCGTTTTACTATAATGACCCAGATAGTAAAACGGTTCCATATGTAGATGTGAAACACAACATTAAGAAAAATAATATTACGCCTGATAACATTGGTATATTAATGTTATCTCAAATACCGCTAGTAAGTACGGTTTCTGCAAAAGCAGTCCTGACGAAATATAAATCCATATCCAATCTTTTGACTATAATTCGTGAAGACCCCAACGATTTATACAAGGTTCATATGATTACACGCGACGGTAAAGAACGAAAATTGTCTAAATCATGTATACTCAATATCATTGACTTTATGAAAGATACTTAATTATTTTTATACACGTATAGTTTAATGGATAGTCGTATTCAATATGCTGGACTTATCGTAATTGCATACTTATTTATAAGATTTATAATTAAAATGTTTTCGTATCAAACGCGTGTGATTGAAACCATGACTGCATCCACGATGGACAACCCATCCATTGCAACGAGTGTGAGTGCAAATACAGACAAACTCAACGACACTTTGTTGATTAGTAAGTATAGAACCAATTATGAAGATACCATTATACAATTGGAAAAGGCCATTAGTATAGCTGTCTTATCAGAGGTAGTGAACAATGCTGTCACCATATCATCCGATCCCATATCGTCAGATTCTTTAAAAGCGATTGCTAATATCAATCAACTTAAAAATTTCAGAGAGAGTTTAAACCAATCTATGATAATTTTAGATAAGAATTAATATATACATCTTTCAATTGAATGGACGTCGCTTTATTGAAAGAGTTTGTTATTAGCATTCTAACATTATGGTCTACCTTGTCTCTGAAGTGCTTGTGTATAAGCAATCAACGTATCCGTATTGGCTGTTGTCAATGGTATAGTGGAATGAAATAATAAATACCATGATCGTTGTCCCTCTCCATTTACATTACGTTCACACGCAGGGGAATCTAAAAGACACATTGGAGGCCTTTGTGGGTCAATATACACGAGTCTACCATTTGCAAAACGTCCTATAAGAAACACATGTTTTGATCCAGTTTGGGTTTCATATCCGGCAAAAACTACATTCCCGGGTGGTAATAATGTCGTAATTCTAGTACTCCATTCTTGATAATTCATAGTTGGTACAAATGAAAAGTTATGTCCTGCCTTGTACATAAATATAACTTCTATTTGTTCCTTAGTAAAACCGAACATTCCTAATGTAGATATTCTCATAATATTTGCGGCGGTCTCATCCAAAACATTCATAAGTTGTAATGCATTAATTACACAATCCATCGGAACATTAAACGCACGATTAAATGTCTGTATCGCTTCATCTGTAATTGTAAAGCATGATAACCTATCGCATATAGGTAGTCCATGTTCTTCTAAAGCACCACCTTTCTTTTTCCGATTAACCTTAACATACGTAACTTACGAGACTTACGGGTATGTTTCATTATACTATATATATATATATATAAAATTAAATACTTATAGTATACGTTTTAGTTAACTCACTAACTTCACCCCAAATATTTTTAAAATCGTAAGAAATATATTCAATTATATCATTTTATCTCTTTCTTTCTTTTATTCCAACAAAAATCAACTATTTTAATATTATTATTAACTGGATAAATTAGTTCATATATATCTTAATAATCTTTCTAATCTTCTTTTTAATTTATTTTTGTACTCATTCTTATTCATTTGACTATTTGTAATGTTATCAACAGATATATAGTGTTCATTACCAATATATCTATAATATGTATGTCATATATTCTAATGCCTTTTCAATACCATCATTTATTAGAATACTTAATGTATTATATGTTGTTTTACTTGGAGACCATAACCAATCAAAAGGATAAGAATATTCACGCAAATTTGCTAGTTTAATTCCGTCGGGGACAGAACAGTGTAATCCTAATGGAATAACTTTCATTTATATTATGTGTATAAATGAATAAGGGAACGAGGTGTTCTTGTTAATTTGTCCCGTCTGTGGGTTTAGTGACATAATCATTTTCATAATAACCTGAATCTACTAATTTTTTTGTATAGGATTGACCTCCCCAGGTTGTGTCCATTGGGTTTGGACTAACGGATGAAGTATTATGATACATTAAGTCTAAAGGAGTATTTGTACCAATGGTTTGGTCTTGTCCATCAAATCCAGGGTAACTATTTTTATTATATACACTATCCGAATGAGAGGCATCCACTAATTTTGTGAGAGGCGCTGTCCCAATTGGATAATTTGTTAATCCACCTTGAATGTTTGTAGGAGAGGCATGTGACTTATATACCTTATTTCCTTGTGCATCGTAAGACTCTTGTACATATAAAATCGGACATTGTATGCCCTGACTACGTTGCCATTCTATAAATTCAGTATATTCCTCCAAGTTCTCAAATATTACAGGATTCACTCCAGGTACATTTGCGAGGTTTGAATTATACAAGTAAAATTGGGTTCCTTTTTGAATCAATAGATCAGGACAACTTAATGAATCACGATTCGTAAAGTTTTCATATCCCGTTACGGTATAATAATATAAACCTAATAACATTATACAAATCGTTAGGAATAGTTTAAACGGTTCAATCATCCTATGATATATAATATTGATATATTATATATGTTCGTTCAGATGAATTCAGATAATGTAGAAGAATTGGATACTATTCTTGATAAACAAGATGTATTGTTGAGGTATTATTCACCTACGTGTGGACACTGTATTGCAATGGAAGAGTCTTGGAATGGATTAAACCAACATCCTTCCCTCTCCGGTACTGACATATATGTAGTAGATGCTAATATTGATACATCTACTCTTGTCCGTCATAAAAGCGGTCAAGACGTTCAAGGTAAAGGAGTTCCCACGATATATTATATAAGTGGAGACTACATGACTCAATACGATGGAGACCGTTCTACCGAAGATATGGTAAACTTTATATTAAACCAATCCAATATTAAGCGCAAGTCTAAACGCAAGTCTAAACGCAAGTCTAAACGCAAGTCTAAGCGCAAGTCTAAACGCAAGTCTAAACGCAAGTCTAAGACACGTCAACGTGCTGGTTGCTCGCAACGCGGCTCGGTTAGCAAGTAGGTATATTCCTATTGATTAAGATTAAAGAATTAAAATATAATATATATACATGTATAATACTTTTAACACAACCACGCGTATAGGGGATTCTATGGATGACCTTAGTCAGCAAAATATTCAAGATACAGCAGCAGCAAATTATCGGTTAATGAATTATAAACCACAATGTCCAATGACCAATGTCATTGACTTTGCAACCTCTCAACCTGCCATTAATTTTACGGGTAGTCATACCGTTGGTATAGGTGGTTGTAATATTGATGAAAATTCAAATTTAACCCTAAGTGATTTGTCACGTAACAAATGTAAAATTAGTTTATTACAACGTTCATTTCTAACGGTACCTTATCTAGGTCGTGGTGTGAACGACGTCGTGGCGGAATCACAGATACAGCAAGGCGAACTCGCGAATAATAGAAAGAGTGTCAATCCAAGTTCAGAATTAACACATTCCAATTATACACCGTTGATACCATCGTTACAAGCGACCATTAACAATCCTGCGAATTTGATTGAAGGCGTGGCCGCCGATGGATGGATACGAGGAGGGATTCCAGTACGACAGCTTACACGTGACCAATCCAACCATACTTGAAATTAGTATTTAAATAAATCATAGTAATGAAGGATAATGTCCGAACTCTACGATGTCTCTTTCCTTTGTACCTATAAGCAAATAGACAACGATGACTTATATCGTATACAATTGTTACAAGCATTTCAATTGATGGAATGGAATGACGAAGAGGTTGCAACAAAAATAGATACCTTATACGATAAAACGGTTTCACATTTTAAAAAAATATATGACCGTATGAAACAAGACAATAGTATCGTGAGTCACTTGTTATTGTTTTTAGGGAAAGACCCGTGTGATAAAGATTTGTTTAGAACCTTGTTTATGATGGATACCTTTCAAGAATTACATAGTTGTATATGTGATATTTTGAATCAGGGTAGAATACAGACTTTAAATTATAAACGTTTAGAAATGGTTTTGTTTGCATCTCTCAACACATCTGTATAAAGGATATAAATAATCATTAACTTTAATTGGTATATGGACTATTTAAGGACACACGGATATCTTGTGATAGAGGACGTATTGTCCCCTGAAGAAGTCCAACACGCTACTCAATTGTTTCGTGCATGGAAAGAAACGAACGCTATACCCGTAGGTGACCATGGGATTATCAAAACACACAACGCAGGGCATCAAGAACACGCATGGTATATCCGAACACGACCGAACGTAATAGAACTCTTTCAACAGGTTTGGAACACAAAAGACTTGATGGTATCCTTTGACGGTATGTGCTACATGTCCCCGACCGACCATTATGAAGGATACTGGATGCATACCGACCAATCTCCAAACGATACCTCTTTTCGTTGTTATCAAGGAATGGTTGCATTGACGGACAATGAACATAAAACCTTGAAGGTATGTGATGGGTCACATTTAATGTACGATGCGTACGTACAACAATATAATTTAAAAGGTGTCCGAAACTTTAACATTATAGATGAAGATTATTGTAAACCTCTCTCCCAAACTAGTCTTTCTGTAAAAAAAGGTTCGGTGGTCTTATGGGACTCTAGATTATTCCATCAAAACCATTGTGGAGACGTTGGAAACATGGAAGAGAGAATCGTACAATACATTTCCTATATGCCAAAAGACCATAAAGAGAATACAGAAGACAATCAACTAAAACGAAAGAATGCTTTTTTAAAGGGTATCACTACAACCCATTGGTGTGCACCTTTGAAACACGCTACAAATGATACCGTCAGCAGTCCTATATTTGATATTCAAACCTACGGTACCTCCATGCATGCTTTGATTTGAACCTTTATGAACAATATCCTATACATATAATATGCCAATCGTAATAAGAAAAATAAGAAATCAAGATTTATATAAAGTTATGAATAAAGAAACGGGTGTAATCCATTCAAAAGGAACGACCTTGAATAAGGCAAAAGCCCAAAAAAGACTACTAGATACCATGGATGGGGGAATACATTTCACTCGTGTGGGTTATAAATTATATTGATATCACAAAATATATAAAAAAAATATTTCACCAAGAGGCATCGTTATTAGTTCATTATATGTTTGAACGCTCATAGATAAACATATAATAATATTTTATAGTTAAATATACATAGTTTGTTCTATTTTTAAATATTCACATACTTTATCGTCCGTCCATATTCTATCTAATGGAACGAATGGTATCCATTTACAAGTCTTCTCGCTTATATCTTGTGAGATTTTTCTAATGGATAACATATGGTTAGCAAATTTTGTTTCTAAATAACTTAACAAAGATTTTGCTTCTTCTTCGTTATTAACACGAAATGATATATAGCTGTCTGTATATATTTCAGTTGGATTTCCTACAAATTTTGCCCCAAAATTAGGATTTTTCCCATTTGCCCTTGCGGTAATAACTTTCCAAAATGTATTTTTCTCATTAAAATCATAATTATCTATATATTTACATCTATCACTTGATTTTTGTAAAGAAACATAACATTTTATTTTTCCATTATTTTTTAATCTGCTGTCATTTGTTCTATATTTAAAATAACCTGACGAGCAATATATTTTTATAATAGTTTCCATATTACTTATAATATCAATAATTTTATGATATCTTGGTTTTATGATACAATCATACTTAGATAAATCATATGGTTCTCCATTAAATAAACAAAATCCATTATATGACGCATCTTTTAAGAAATAATTAACGCCTCCTTCAATATCAACATTATTGCCAAACCATTTTTTAGATTTTTCTTCGTGTTGAATAAAGACAATATCTTTTCTGTTCATCATAAAATCTCTAAACCCATCTAATCCTTTTCCGCCAATAAACCATCTGGAAGGAACAACGAATAATAATAACTTACCACCAATATATTTTTCAATAAATTTATCATATAGAGGTTTTGTGTCAGGTTTTGATGGATCAGTTGAGTATGGAGGATTACCAATTATTGAAACATCTTCCAAATGAATATTCCACTTATCTTCAATATTTAATTCAAGAGTATCTCCTGTATAATTATTAAATTCAAAATCCAACTCATCTATTCCACATATGCTTTCAAACTCACATCTCAATAACTCAGTTGTAATGAAAACATTTAGAGCTGTTAAATCGGCATAATAAATACATTCTGTCATAATAATACGTGCTCTTTCTTCGTTATCAGGATATAATTCTTTAAGACCTTCATCAAATTTTTTTACAATTCCCAATACAAAATTACCTTTTCCGCAACAAGGTTCAAATACTTTTTGAGGCGTTTTCCAAAACTCAACTGATAATGTGTTTAACATGTCATCTACTAATTTAACAGGCGTTGGAACTTCTGCGTTTCCTTTTCTTTCATCATTTGTAGGTATAAAATGTTTTTCAATAAGCTCACGCAACTTATTAGCAGGTGCTATGCTATAAATCTCACGAATGTTATTAACAATTTCAGCATTATTGTCAATAATTTTGTTCATTATATTTACTATAATACCGTAATTATCAAGGTCTAAATCAATTTTTTTATCTAGTAATAATAAAATAATTAATCTGGAGGTTTTGTCATTTGTAAATATCTCCTTAAAATCAAATAACTTATATGACCTTGAAATTAACGCTAATAATGGAAATAAGAAACTCTTACACATTTCGCATGTTTGATTAATCAAAAGTTCAATCTTAGCAGTTTCTTCTTCCTTCAACTTAGTTTCATCTTCTTTGCCATCTGCAGGTGGGTCAATTTGAACCTTTGATTTACCGCCTTTAGGACAATCTGGTTGGTCTCCTTCTAAATCTTTATTAATTTTTTTTAATTCTCTTTTTTGAAAATCGCTTTTTATAAAATCTCGCATATCATCATCACACACAAGTTGTTCTAAGAATGGTGTATCATCAATTTCTTTCATAATATGTTCTGCTTCTTTTTGGTAGTAAGACATTATCTCAACAGTTGTCATTTTTCCGTTATTAATTTGTTGTGGATCAAATAAGAATATATTATGTTCAAATAAATAATATAGTATTTCAGCATTTGTTTTTTTAGTTTTTGTATTTCTCCTATGTTTTTGAATTATATCAATCAAATGTAAATAAGTTCTTTGAATATTCATATCTACATTTATTCCTATTGTTTTACCATCTGATTCAGTTAAAGCTCTTGAAAATCGTTGTTTTTGATTATCTAAATTGTGTCCGTCGTCTAAGGATATAGTAACATCACAATGTGTATAGGTAATACCTACGCTTCCTTTATTGCCTAACAATAAAATACAACCTTTTTTATTTTCTGTTTTTGTATTATTCATTATTGTTTGTATGTATTCATTATATTCTTCTTTGACATTTCCAGTATCTTCTGTTGAATTAGAATATTCTATTCTATAGTCGCTCCATAAATTATGTGTTTTTAAAAATTGTTTGAATGTTTTTTGTAATAATGATATTGTGTTATTTCTTGTATGAGTAGGAAGATACATAATAAATAGTAATGGATTTTCAATTGTTGATTTTCTTGATCCGCGACTTGTTTGTGTATTTTCAATTTGTTTCATAATGGTTTTTCTCATTCTGTTTGTTGAAATAATACAATCAAAGAACCCTTTTAATATATCTATTCCATCCGTAGTTTTACATAATTCAAACTCTTCCGCATAATATACTTCACCCTTTTCATTAATAATTTGTTTTAACGCAAACAACGAACTGCAATTATAACCAAAATTAGTTCCATATTTAGCGTTGTATTCGTTTATATCCGTAATTAATAATTCAGGAATAGAATGTTTCATTAATACCTGAGTAGGATGTTTTGAGTAATCTTTATTTAGAGTTTTATTTTCCAAACACTCTGTAAATGTATTTCCATGACGACTAACCATATAATCAATTATATCTTCTCTATTTTTTACTGCTGGTTTTATCAATTCTTTCATAAATGCTTCATCTTCAATTTCCCATTCATAAATACAAGAGCTATGAATTCCATAATATTTTTTTGGTTTATCTGCTGTGCCTGACGCAAATATATTTAGTTTTATATTTTTACGAATTTCTTCAACATCACTATCAACATCTAAAATTTCTGTTTTTGTTTTATCGGTTGAGGACCCTTGATGGGCTTCATCAGTAATAATTGCGTCAAATCCTATTTTTTTTAATAAATCTTTTTTCTTACTTTTTCCATCTATTTTAAGATATTGAACACTACAAAAGACAATACCATTAAAGGTTTCGTCAATTGTATCAAAATCTTCCTGTAATTTGTAATTAATATTTTTGAAATCAATATACTTTTCTAAATCATTCATAAAACTATTTATAGTTGCTGGAACAGATGTCATTATTAGTATTTTTTTATAACCATGATCCAATAAATATTTACATATTAATAACATGGTAATACTTTTACCACTTCTTGGTTTATGTGCTATACACCACATTTTATGTTTATTTGTCAAAAACGACTTTATAAATTTTATTTCTGTCATTTTTTGATGTAATTTTTTTGTTAATTGTTGTCTAGGTGATAATAAATATTCAGCATTAATGAAATCAATAAAATCATCAATCGTTAATAGATTATTTGAAAATCTTTGGCAAAATACATCTAACGCTTTAATAACATCTTTTTCATCAAATAATAAACCATTTTCTATAATTGTATCGTGGATTTGTTTATCAATATTTAGTTTATTTTTATATTGGTGTTTAATAACAACTTCTTTATCCTTAACAACTAATCCAATTTTATAGTCATCTCTTATATTTTGCTTGGTTATTGTGTTGTCTATTTTTGATACATCTGTTTCGCTATATTTGTTTTTATATTTAATTGTAAATAAAACAAGCGTAGTTCCCTCATTTATAGCCATATCAACAATATTATTACCTCCACCATCCACCTTTACCTTTAACAAAGAATTAATATTTTTAATTTGTTTTAAGTTTTGTAATTGTCCATCATAAATTTCTGTATAATTTATATTTTCTATACACTTTAGAATGATAAGAATTTGACAAAGGGTTTCAAAAATCCATCCTTGTCTTCTTTCATCATATAATTCTTTGTTTTCCTTCATGATCGCATCAAATAATTCTGTACCTGTTAAAGAATTATTTGCCAACATATTCGCAAGTATATCTTTACGGTATACCTGTTTTATAAAGACCTTTTCTTCTTTAATTATAAATTTTTTCTTCTTTCCATCTTTCCATTGACGGTGTTCTGCATCTGCTGGTCCGCATTGTGAATTACAAAGCGAACTCATTGTAACGTTATATACATACAATATTATGTATATAAAGTATTCATTTTTTTAATAATATATTAAAAAAATGATTGTATGTGTGAACCTTATACCTATTCCAAAAAAGAACAATGTCTATCACCTTACCCCAAGAGATTATGGATGAAATCCTCTCGTACGGCGACCCGATTGTAACTCAAAAACACCTATCCGTGGTGAATCAAATCAACTATCACCGAAACATGTTAGAGGTAGATCGCCGAACCACATTGTTATATCTGGGAAGACTGAATACATACCATGGCATTACCGAAAGATACTTCTATTACTATATACTTGATAAATCCTATATGAAAACAAATGTGTATCATACTAGAAGTAGATACTTCCTAGGCACCTCATTACAACGCCCTCAACATTTATATCCTTAACTATACTCAGGTACACGAACTTTATAGGATTTCCCAATCTCATTTTTTAGACAATTGAATTCCAATGTAAAATTAAATGGCATTCTCGCAAAGTTTACAAGCCTACCATCATGGTATCTAAATTTAAAATGAAGTTTAGATATTTGTTCTTCAGGAATATCAAAATATGTAAGGTTTTGTAGCATCATATCGGTTGTATCAATGCCAGACAAAGTGTCATTTATTTGTATTTTAGCAAAAGCTGAATTCACATATCCTGCATAGGTATTGAATTCACTACCGTTTGTATTAAGAGGACACAATTTAAGTTCATCCATGGAATTGTATTTTTCTATTTCCATGTAAATTACAGACTCTCCTTCAATATCGGGTTCAAACGGAGCAATTGTTAAATAGACATTTCCATGCGTATTCATTAACCATACTTGATTATTTTCTAAATAATTAAAAGAAACACTCTTTTCTAAACAGATGGATATATAAGTGGCTCGTTCAAACCCAAGATAATACCCCAAACCCCATTTGATGGGTAATTCCCACATGTTTGGTTGTTTGCATACATCTTTATAACATTCTTTACGATTGAATAATAATAGAAAAGGGTGTTTTACGTTTCCAAACATTATGCGTTGGCCAACGACATCATAGGTTACTTTCATCTCATTGTAAAGTTGTCCTAATTTTTGAGTAATACACTTGTTCATTTTAGTTTGAATTTCGGTTGTTAATTGTGTAAGGGTGTAATTACCTGGTTGAATTTCAATGGTATTAATTTCATGACAATCTATTGGTTCAAGGGATAACGTGTCAAACTTGACCACAAAGGATAATTTTGTATTTTGATACTCTGTACTAAATGTATAATAATTCCTCTTTGGAAAACGTGTGAATAACAGACGCATAGATTGTACGTTTTTCATGATTTGCGGAAGTTTTATATCAAACGAGTTTGCATCTGGGTATTTGAGAATATCTCTGTCTTCTGAATGTATAGTAACTACCTTACGGGAAAGCAAATAAGTTTGTTCTCTAGGTATCAATGGATGTGACATGTTTATATTCTTATACATTATTACTATATTAGAATAATACTTTATTCATTCGTCGCAATAATATAATCACATTATATCATAGAATTCATATGGCATCCTATAATACTTCATTAATCATATTTATGGCTATCACTGGAGTTATAATAAAAATGATTCAACCTACGTCGACCAACATAAACGTTGGTCCCGCTTCTGCTTCTTTATGGAGTTATGGTATGATTATGATGGCCACCTTAGGAATTATGTTTTCATCCTTTGCAATTATAAGCAAAATGGATATGTTAAAATCTAATTCATTTTCGTTTGTACAAAGTTTATTTACTCAATCCATTCCATCTTTATTATTGATTGGACTATTGACATGGTTAATCGTTTTAAATGCAGAGTATTTAAAACATATTAATCAAGGAGAAGTCGCCACAGAATATTCAATGTATAGCAATGTATCTTTTTTTCTAATACTCATACAATTATGGATAGCCTACGATTACATGCAGAATTCCATGAGTACATCTGAAAAAATTGTTACGGACAGTTACAATCGTAGGCTGTTATCGGTTACATATTTATTGACCATAACGAATAGCATGGTTATACTTATAATGAATATTATTTTAAAATATTTTTCAACGGATGGGTAAGTCCATGTATAAATTTATAAGTCAATCCATAATGGGTAGAAGTTAACCAGATACCTGATATTTTTAAAATAAGTAATGGTGTGTTTGGATACATGCAGGATGATTTTGTATGAATGTGTATTTTATTATGAATCAACTGTTGTTTGAGTTGTATTGTTTTTTGCAAATTATTTATATTTAAAGAGTCTAATATAGAATGTTCTAGTTTAGAAAGAGTTTCAATACTATGGATGTTATCTTCGTATTTAAATTCATAGGTGTATCTATTAAAATATTTCAATACTCGCATTATATTAAATTTTAAATGAATATGCATACAATTCATACTACATAGGGTATTACTATACGAGGTTCTCATAAACATACTATTATCAAGTACTGTATTTTTTACGGGATTAGATATATTGATATATCTTGGGTGAATGTCTTCTAATTCTAAATAAACATTCATGTTGTATAAACTATATAACATGAATGTTTTAAATATTTGATATATATATTCATTTAATTCTCATATACATTTCAATTATTAAAATGGCAAAGATTAAAGTAAAGGTTATGTAAGAGTGTGGTTGTATTGTTTGTTTCAAGTATAATTTTTGAAATATTATAACACTAATAGAAGTGACAAATAACCATATCATTTGTATTTGTATCGGACTCAATAACTCTTTTATTAATATAAATGCTGGTATTTTAAAAAAATATTCTATACTTCCAAACCCTATCGACAATGCCAATATAATTAAAAATTTTTGAGATATTATATTGATTTTACCATTTATTTTATTTACCCTAAAATTCGCATATGAATATAATCCACTTGAGAGAATAACTAATATTGCAAATAGTATAATTATGAATATATTGTTCATAATATAGGATAATAATAATAAAGACAACGCATTCTTAATATTATGAGTTATACAATGTCTCATTTTGAGGAATATATACAATTAGAAAAAAATAATCCATTACATCCAAAATTAAGTAATATATATAATGGTTTCCCTGTTGAAATTCAATCTTTACGCAGTTTGATTTTTTATGGACCTAATGGATGTGGTAAATATACACAAATGTTAAAATCTATACTCAAATATTCACCGTCACATCTAAAATACGAACGTAGAATTACGAATATCGTTGCAAACAGTAGTTATACCTTGAAAATAAGTGATATTCATTTTGAAGTAGATATGGAATTATTAGGATGTAATTCAAAAGTGTTATGGGGTGGAATATATCTACATATTATGGAGATATTACAATCAAGACATTGTCGTAGTTGTATAATCGTATGTAAAAATTTTCATGCTATACATAATGAATTATTAGAAGTATTTTATAGTTATATGCAGACGTTGTCATACACCGATGTGGATATTAAATATATATTATTAACGGAACACTTAAGTTTTATTCCAGATAAAATTGTGGATAGATGTAGGGTCATTTCCATTCCGCGTCCTAGTAAATCTCACAATACAAATGTACGACGAAATACATCAGTCAGAAATGACATTACTACATTAAAGTATTGTAACCACATACCCTATCCGATCATGCATCCCTATATTACCATTTGCGATCAAATCCTAGAATATATCCGAACTCCTCAATACAGCGAAATCAGAGACCGATTGTATGATATCCTAATATACAATCTGAATGTATTTGATTGTATATGGTATATTCTATCCAATGTTATATTAAAACAAATAGTTCAACCCCATCAAATTACACCTATGCTTATACAAACCTATCGTTTTTTGTATTATTACAATAACAATTATCGTCCTATTTATCATTTAGAGAGATTAATATTTCATATAATAAATATAATTCATGGAGATACAAAAGGCATGTGATTTACTTGAATTAAAATGGTGTAAATCATTAACAGAGAAAGATGTCAAAACTGCATATTTTCGTCAAGCACGTAAATACCATCCAGATAAATTAAAACAGGATACAACTATGGATACAATAACATTTATAGAAATACAGGATGCCTATAATTGTATAATACAAGAGATAAACCAATCAACCAGTTACATACAATCCAATGTATCTGAAATGAAGGAGTATATACACACTGTGTTTGGTATACATGAAGACAACTGTGTACTTTATATGATGAATTTTATATTAGAGTTTAAACTAAATTTAGATAAAGAATCCTATTCCTTACTACAACAACTTATATTAGATTATTATCGTAAGACTCCATTACCTAGTGAGGATAATATATATCGTGTTACGTTACAACCCACCCTTGATAATTTATTGAACCATGACATTTATAGTTTAGTGTTTCAGGATGAAACCTATTATATTCCATTGTGGCATGAACAAGTAGAATTTATAACTGAAACGTATAAAGTTGTAGTGAATATAGAACCCATCCTACCGAACGGTATATTTAAAGACGACAACAATGTTTTATACGTTCATCACACTATATCCATATATGAACTATTAGAAAAAGAAACCTACGATATTTATGTTGGGAAACATAAATTTACTGTAAACGTAAGTGAGTTAAAAATAGAACCGTATCAATGCATACAGTTCCTTCAATCTGGAATTGCAGAGATATCTACAACTTCTATATTTTCTATAGATACATTGAATCCTGTATACATATATATTGAATTCAAAGAATACCTTAAAAATCTAAACTAATACTGGTTTTTTCACTTTTTTTACGACGGTTAGAACGAGATGGTATATTTGCAGATTGTAATTCTTTAAGGTCTTGAATACTTACGGTACTACCCTCTTTTACAGGTATAACCATAGGTTCTGCAGGTTCGTTAGACTTTTGTGTATTGGGTTTCAATCCAGACAAAAGGTCGTTAATATCACTTGGTCCTTTCATCTCAGGTCTTGGTCGGTCTTGTTTCATAGAACGTGGCGCGTTCACCTCGTTCACTGTTTCAAACGTATCATTCACGTCGTAACCATCTTGTGCTCTTGCCGCTGAAATGTCTGGACGATTTGGATTTACAGTATATCGGGAACTCTTATCTGAACGGGTTTTCATTGGGTTCGGCAGAGTACCAATCTCAGTTGGTTTAGGGTCATTCTTCATGATATTATTCATAAATCCACCGAATCCTGGACTCTGTTCACCCATTGAATTTACGGCCGCCTGTGTAAATTGTTGCATGAGTTCAGGATTTTGTCTCATAATATCATCCATACCAGGTAAAGCTGATTTAAACATCGTATTCGTCATATGCACCATAATGGCTGACCCTCCCAGTTGAAACAATAATTTTAATTCGGGCGCTAGTTTCACTTTGGAATTGTATTTTTCATGTAATTCTGCAAATATATCATCATAATCCTCAATGTTTTCATTGATTTGTTCGCTCCAACCATCCAGTTTAATGTCAAATGGGTCTATACGATTATTTAAAAATTCTATACCTGTAATGGCAGCCATCAACATTTTGCCCTGAAATTTCATACTATTTGACTTTTCCTTCTCAGCTATAATGGATTCATATTCACCTTTCATTTCGTCCAAGTTTGAATCCATGCTGTACTTTTTGGTAAGACGAACTCCTTTGCGTTCTAAATTTTCCAATTTATTTAAGAATGTAAATTTCTCTCTGAGAATGTCTTCTGGCGATTTATCTAACACGTCTGGAATATCAGGGTCAATGTGTACGTTAAATTTAGAATAGTCGTTTGGTTGAGTTTCAACATGCGCCTGTGCGGTAGAACGACCAATGGAAGGTTCTTGATTATCTACATCTGAAATATTAAGTGTAATTGGTTTACTGTCTTTAGGGGCTGGTTGTTTCAACATAGATTGAAACAAATCAGACTTTGTAGATTTGATTTCAGTAGGTTCTGTAAGATCATTTAGTTCAGATTCAAGCGCATTTAAATCACTTATATTTATATCCATGAGGTCACTATGTTTATCAGGTCTGCGTTTGTCATTCATTAAAAGTTCAACACCCCCTCCAAAATTAATAGAGTTAGATTGAATCGGTATATGTATGTCTGTATTATCATTCAATACAATTGTCTCTCCTTGCATATTAACAAAGAGTGATATCATTTTAAGTAGAGTAAAACGCAATTATGTTTTTGTATGAATGAACCATAACGCTTGTAAATAAGAGTCTGCTAAATCATCCTTTTTTTTATGAGTATTAAATACAGACAACCATGTATGATTCATGGAATTCTCTAACAAACCACGAACCACATGTATACCCGAGGCTTTACGTTCTTTATACGTTTTTTTTGGAACGTCGTACATTTTTAATTTATTTATACTAGATATAAATAGAATGTTATAAATTGCTTTTTCAATAAAAAACTGGGCTACCATTCCTTGAACACATTTCATTCTGCTTGCAATCGTACTAATTTGATTTTCAATCAATACAGTGTCTATATCGTTTATGCACGATAAACGGCGTGTCAACGTTACACTTAAGGTCTTTCCAATCTGAATTAAATCTAGGGCATTTGCCGATACTGGCTGGATGACTTTGGTTGCACAATGTTGATATACATGATTCGTTAATTCTTCTACCGATATATTCAAATCAAACATATGATTCAGTTTTTTTGTTTTCATCAAAGATGGTTTTTTTAAAAGACTATAATATTCAGGGGGTGCAATACGGATAGAAGGAATACACTTTGTAATATGTCTATTACAATAATACATTTTACCTGCAACGGTATAAGATGCACGACTGGTACAACGTTTGTGTTTCATACAATAGTTACAAGAATGAATCGTAGTATTCGTGAGATCAAGGATATCCCAATCACGAATACTACCATCGGAGGCAATAAGACATATAGATAAATTTTTAATACCAATATCTATACTTAATATCATACTATTCATAACGTATACCGTTTATATCATTAGTCAATTATAGTTGTTATAACCGCCCCGTAAAAGTTGTTCTTGAGTTAACACCGGTGTATATAATCTACGTTGTAATTGATATTTAGATAAATATTGGCTTTTTAAATCGCTGTTCGGATAACCAAGTGTTTGTGTCACATCAATGGAGGAAAATACAATAGGTGATTGTGTAGTCTGTTTGGGTTGTACGCCATACTTTATTGGACAGGCACCACATTTGTCACACGAGGCAAGTTGATTGTAGGCAATGATTTTATCTGCGTTATGTTGCATATATTGGCGATATTGCCAGTTGGTATGAAGGTTACTTTGCTTACGTATATCTGCACTAAGTTTAGAACCAGGTTGCCACGCTGTAAAATTACGGCCATCCGCCATGATAGGAGGATAATTCATATGTATATTGTTTGAACCATTCTGACAATTGTCATACATATATTATATATATTATTCAAATATTATAAATTAGTATCTTGTAAAGCATTCACTAAATCTACTTTCCTTTTTCCTTTTGAAACGATACCCTTGTCTGAAATAATAAGTTTTAATTGACTTACTTTCATTTTAGAATAATCCACGTCGGAACCATCGTTTATATCCACCGTAATTCCATCGTCGTCTTCCTCTTCGTCTAAGGTTTCTACCACGTTTTCTTTCAATAAAGTATCCAAATTACGAACGTCCTCTATCTCTCCTAAACGTATGACCTTAACTTCTGTCTTGACCTCTAGCGGTTCTGTAATGGACGTTTCCTTATTCGTATCATCCGATGATAATGAGTCCTCTGACGTGGTTGAGTCATTGTCGCTATCGGTTATCTCAATATATTCCATATCCGGCACATTCGTGGAAGTATCGTGATATCTGTTTGCAACATGCATGGCTTCAACGGTTGCCCCATGGTTACTCGTATTATCTTGGACAGACTCTTGTACGCTTGTATTACTCTTAACATTGGTGATAAAATCAGATAATACATGATTTTGTTTAACTAATGTAGATTCAAGTATAGATAAACGACCGTTAAAATAATAAAACATTACTCCTAACAATAAAATACATATACCTAATAGTAGGTTATCCATCATTAATGAGTAGTCATACTATTATTACTCTTATCTAACGAATTATAGTGTGTGACGATTGATTTCACATAAACAATCCTGAATAATTTCTGTTGGATAATTCAAATCGTTCAATACTTTAATCCCACCTTTTACATTAGATATACCTTTTATGATACGATACGTATATAGAAACGAATGATGCATATCTTTTTCTACTTGCATTTGCATATTGCATATATCGCATTCATTTTTTAATTGTTTACACATGTCTACAAAATGGGTGGTCAATAAAAAACGTACATTGTTTTGTTTGTGGATATATTTTAGGTAAGCTTTCGCTGCACTTGTAGCTTCGTATGGGTTTGTACCTGAAAACAATTCATCAAATATACAAAGATGCCGCCTCTCTTTATTACGAAGAATGTCATCCAATATAGTTTTGCATCGTACTGCTTCTGCTTGAAAAAGACTTTCTCTCTCAGACGTATCTGGTATATTAATGTAACTACTTAGAACATGATAAGGTTGTAGACATGCTTTATTAAAATAACCACAACCGAATTGTTGACATAATATAGTATTCAGCATAATCGTTTTTAATAAGGTGGTTTTACCTGCAGCATTTGGTCCTGTAATGAGAATATTGGTGGATAAACTAACATCATTATGTACGACTAATTCTTTCTCAATGTGTGGATAATATATACCTTTGAAATATGTTTTCTTTTTACTATATTTACATAAATGTAACGTTTTATTTTGAAGTTTATCTTTAATGCAAGACAACGAGTGTATATAAGAATTTAAATATATACTATATTGAATGGTCTCTTGCCATGTATGGTCTGTATTACATAAATAATATATACGCATAAGTTTACCTAACTGCAATAATTTTGAGCCTGTATAATGAAATGGTGTGACGTGTTGTATTTCTTTACATATCGTATGCATGATTGCTCCCTGTTTCTTACAATGTTCTAAGAATGGTTTATACGACGGATATACATTCCACAATTGTATAGAGTCTATAGAAGACATTGTAGCCGTAAGGTAATCTTGTACTGCAAATATATAATCGTGTATATGTGTCATGTTTTTTATAAATTTTACACAGCTTTGAACGTTTAAATAAACTTGAACGAAATAAAAAATAAAAGATATCATTATGACGATTTGTTTGTCTAATGTGGCCTGATGAATAAAAAATATTTGTCCTATACTGTGACGTTTCAAAACGACCAAAAGATGTTGAATATAACTATGAAACGATAATTGAATCCCGTGTAATCTTATCATAAATAATGGAATAATCAACATAAATATTGGCAATGCAAGGGAAAGGATAGGTGAACAAAGGTTATAAACACTCATACATTGCATTACACTTTGATTTGCATTTAGTGTCTGTAAAGGTTTCCATTCAATGTAATGATATTGTTCTAAAAAGGTATCGTTTATGGGTTCCATCGTTTTATAAATATTCATTATCTTATGATAACAAGGTTGTTTTGGTAAAGGACCTTTTAAAATATGTTGTGTATCTTTCAAAAATATAGTATCCGTAGTATACCATCTGGATAATTGTGGAATGATTAGTTTTTTAAAATCATCGTCTGCTTTCAATAAGGATTCATACAATGGATGAGAACCACATTTAAGTTCTAAATCATTGGATACTTCTGGTTTAATCGTACATTTATCCGAATGATATGCTAATGGAATGCGAAATCCTGCAAAATTCATTGGGTCATGTCGTTGGGTAGTCTCATCCATTGTACAATATTAAGAAAAAATACACGGTATATTACCTTATTCTTTCAAAGCATCACTCCAATTGGTTGGCATCTCTTGAATGTGTATGGAATAATGTCTCTCAATTTGTTGAATATAACTTGTATCACGAGGAGTAACAAAATTAATGCTTAATCCTTTTCTACCCCAACGTCCGCTACGTCCAATACGATGTAAATAGGTTTCTACAGACGACGGAATATCAAAATTAATAACTGTACTTACTTGTTGTATATCAATTCCACGAGCAGTAACATTCGTTGATATAAGCACTCTGGATTTACCATTACGAAAATGTTTGTAATTCTCAATACGAGTTTGTTTATCCATATTGGAATGTATAACGGTAACTGGAAAATGTTCTGCCATCATTGTATCGTATAAATGTTGGACGCGTTGTACACTATTACAGTAAATGATACATTGAGATACTGTAAATGTACTATAAATATCTTTTAGACAGTTATATTTGTCATTATCACATTCTAGATTGATGTAATATTGAGATATCCCATCTAAGGTCAATTGTTCTGATTTTACCAAAATCTTAACTGGGTCTCTCATAAATGTATCAAATAGTTTAACAATATCATCTGGTAAAGTTGCACTAAACAAACCAACTTGTACGTTCGTTGATATGTATTGAAAAATATTATAAATCTGTTCTTTGAAACCAACTGACATCATTTCATCTGCTTCATCTATAATGATTAATTTTATCGTATCAGGTACAATGATATTTCTTCGGATTAAATCGTATATACGTCCAGAACAACCTACAACGACTTGCGGTTGTTTCAATTGTATATCTTGAATACACCCCTCAAGGGAGGTACCCCCAACTGCCAACACAGATTTAAATTTAGGTATAAATTTCCCCAATGCATTTAATACATCCATGGTTTGCATCGCCAATTCACGGGTAGGGGATAAAAGTAAAGCTTGTATGGAGGATTCGTTTGGGTCTATCAACGATAATGTACTAATCGTAAAACAACCTGTTTTACCTGTACCCGACTGCGCTTGTACGATAACATCTTTACAATCTAACATAGGACGAATTGATTTTTGTTGAATGAGACTAGGTTTTTCAAAACCATATGCATATATACCTCGTAATACATCTGAGTGTAAATCAAACTGGTCCCATTCCTCGTAGGGTTCAAATGTATTGCATTCATTCTCAATCATATTATGTATATCTAATATAATTTATTTAAGTTCATTGTTATCATGATATAAATGATTTAGAAACCATATTCATATATTGAATATGGTCGGTTCTAGTATAGAACGATATACAATACAAGAGATTCAAATCATTGAGAACACATGCAAAAGAGTTCAGTTAAACGCATCTGTACTAAGCATGATACAAATGATATATAATGAGGTATGTAACACTCCACATATGAATGTTGTAAATAAATCAAAAAAAACTCAAAGTATCCATAAATCATTTAAATTGACTCCAATGACAACTCGTAATGGTATAGATGTATCCATTGATAACATACGAAAATTATTAAACATGTTTACGGATACAACGTATGATCATTTATATCCTAAACTTATACATGAGGTAAATGTTATACAACATGAAGACTATAATTTAGACGATTTAGATAAATTAAATAATATAATGTTTGATATTTTAAGTGGCGTAATGGCCTATTCAAAATTATATGCCATGTTATATTCAAAATTGTATCATACCTATGCGTTTTTGCACGATACACCAAGTCGTCGTGTTGCATTATTCAAAGAATCTATATTACAAATAGAGTATCATAATTCAACTACGGACTACAACAGATTTTGTAAGAATAATAAAGACAATTTAAAACGCAGAACGACAGGATCATTTCTGGTTAATCTTGTACCTTATGGTATAGTGAATATCGTTGAAATCAATATGATTATTCTTTTCATTCAAGATGAAATTTTGAAACGAATCTCCATACAAAATCAAACAGAGTTTGTAGATGAATTAACTGAATTAGTAAGTATATTATATCTCACCGGACAAAAATACATACATATATCGGAAGAATGTCATGAACTAGAATATAATATACAACATATAACCTCGTTTAAAATGAAAGAATATGTATCTTTGTCTGCAAAGAGTATATTTCAGCATATGGATATGGTAGATAGTATAAATGGCGTGTAAATAGGATTTAATAATTTATACAACTATAGTATAATTGATGATTATATCCAATATAAATCCAGAAATACAATTCCCAGAAATAAATACTTTAGATGTAGATGACAATGAGTATGAAGCCCAGCTCTATCAAACACATGTATTAGATAGAACTATTATTATTGCATTGGGCAGACCCAAATATAATTATATAGACCAACAAGATTGGTCTAAAACACCGAATGTCGTCTATTATCCAGTATATAGTATAGCACGAGACAAAGTATATGCTCAAATCGGGCTATATGAAATAGACATGGAAAGGCAATACGACATTTTGGATGAAGAAGGAGATATTGATGTGGATAAAATGAATCCATTACGGTTGTATTCCTTTGTTACCCCTGATTATTTAAATGTAATTACTTCTTTACAACCATTGTCTACTCCTAAAATAGATACTTCCATGGTAGAAGATACACCCGCGATATCTATAGAAACCGCACCCATTTCTTTACAAGACGAGACGGAACAATCTTTAAAAGAAACAAAGGCGTATAAGAAAACCTCCGCTAAGTTTTGGGTTGAACGATTTATGCATAATAACAATTATAGTATCATTGAAAATGAAGGTGGAGGGGAATGTTTATTTGCTTCTATCCGCGATGGATTGAAAACAATCGGTACGACTGTAACGGTTACAGAATTGAGAGATATTTTAGCAAAGGAATGTACAGAAGAAGTATTTCAAAATTACCTTTTTTTGTATCGTACGATACAAAGCAACATACATGCAACTTTAAAAGAGATTAAGCAATACGCAAAAGAATACAAAGAAATAACTCGTCGCATCAAGGCTACAAAAGACAGAGATATACTATTGTCTTTAACCAAACAAGCAGAAGGCTTGAAGACGTCACATACGAAGGCAAAACAAGCTTACGCCAATGAAATAGAACTGGTCAAAGAATATAAATTTATGACGGGAGTAGATAGTTTGGATGCATTTATTTCTAAAATTAAAACGTGCGATTTTTGGGGTGATACATGGGCAATTTCAACCTTGGAACGTGCATTGAATATAAAATTTATTTTATTTAGTTCAGACCAATATAGTTCCAAAGACATGGACAATGTCATATTGTGTGGTCAATTAAATGACCCAATTTTACAAGAGGCTGGTGTATTTACACCAGAACATTACATTTTATTAGAATATAGTGGCTCTCATTATAGAGTCATTACTTATAAAAATAAGGGTGCATTAACATTTAAAGAATTATCGTACGATGTTAAAGTCAAGATTATGGATAAATGTATGGAACGTTTAGCAGGTCCTTTTTATATCATACCAGAATTTAAAGAATTTATGAATACAATGAAGAAAAGACTTCCCTCTCCATATACAAGTATCATGGATACTACGGTATTCCAATTTTATCATAAATCTGCAGACAAACCTGCGCCGGGTAAAGGGGTAGGAGAAAAGATAGACAATGATGCTTCCCTAGATTTTATAGAGTTAAAACATATTCCGAACTGGCGTCGTAAATTAGACAACACTTGGATAGCTCCCTTTGAATTAGATGACCACCGATGGAATTCCGTCGAACATTATTATCAAGCCTCTAAATTTAAAGAAAACAATCCACATTTTTATTTAAAATTTGCATTAGACGCGAATCCCAATGAAGACATGTCAAAAGACCCTTTCATTGCGAAAGATACTGGTAGCAAATTAGGTAAGCATAAAGGGCAACGTCTACGACCAACTGAAATCAAAATAGACCCCAATTTTTACAGTGGACGCCATAAGGTTATTTTAAAAAAAGCGTTATTTGCCAAATTCAATCAACATCCAGAACTAAAACAAACATTGTTGGCTACACAATCCGCACTGCTTAATCAATTCATAAAAGCATCTGAACCTAAACCATATGAAGAATTAATGGAGACAAGGAAAGAATTAAGATAAACGAATATACTATATGTATTATTCCAAAGAGTATGAGAAAGTCATTACATGGATACCTAAATTGATTCCGTATAAGCCTAAAATAACGATTGGCATGAATGAAGAATCTTTATTGATACGTATATATCGTGATATATTAGAAGGTATAAAATATGCAAAAGGTATTATGCGTAAATGCAAGGTAAAAACCATACATAAAGATATGACCTATCCAAGTAAAAGTATGTTTATACCAGATGAAATTATAAATGTAATTCATACATCTATGCATAGTCAAATCATATATACGTGTTCTTTTTTAGGACGTACTATCCTAATACATGCGGGTGTATTAAATCCTATCTCCAAGACTGAAATGGATGAGAGGATTCGTTTAATGTATTCATGGTTATATGTATGTCACAAATATTCTAAATATGAATGTACAAGAACCTTAAACATTTATATTTATTTTACAGAACATAAGAAATTGTTTCCAACCGATGATAATACAGTACTTCATGCATCTCATGCAAACACTGCATATACATATGCATGTGCTATCCATAATACTATGGTAATTTATAGAAGTGAAGAATGGTTTAAAGTATTTATTCATGAATGTTTACATGCATATGGGTTTGAACCTTCCGATAAGAATGAAATACGGTTATCTCGTGGATTATCGGAACGAATCTCTATACCCTCTAAAGTAAGAGTAAGCGAAACGTATGTTGAGACATGGGCACGTATTATAAATATATGTTATAATGCTATTTTAAAAAGTAAAAACTTTAAAGAATTTCTTCGTCTAGCTACATTCTATTTAAACGTTGAAAGCATATTCTCTACCATACAAGCTTCACGTATATTGAAATATATGAAACTATCTTATCATGATGTCATTCATGTTCAATCCCCGATTACAAGACTAAATTACAAAGAGAATACTCATATTTTTGCATATTATATCCTTACAAGCGTATTAATGCACAAACCCCTCAAATTATTAGTCTGGTGTAATACAAATAATCCAAATTGGTTGGAATTTAACAATGAAGTGTATAGTGTCGCAACATTTGAAAGTTTATTAATGAATGCGTTATACGATGAGACTTATCATTCGTTTATACAACATTGTCATACGAATATTCATTGGAACGATATTGGAATGTGTCATACTATTATCAAAACAATATAAAAAACAATATAATAGAAAATTGACAGTATCCTTATACAAGTGTTAATTTAAACATGGGTATTAAAGGATTAAATCAGATTTTAAAGCAACGATTTCCGAATTGCATGCATTCCATATCTATAGAAACCTTACAAGGTAAGACGATTGTCGTGGATGCAAGTATATACATGTATAGATTTAAAGGAGAAGGGGGGCTAATCGGTGGAATCTATCACATGGTATCTATATTATGTTATCACAAAGTTATTCCAATATTCATTTTTGATGGAATACCCCCGTATGAAAAGATGGATGAATTAAAAGTACGTCAAACCACAAAACAGGATATAGAACGTATGATACACAATCTAACCGACCAAATGAAGAATAAACCAGTTGAACCAGCACAGAATACATTATATCGTATCCATGAATTAAAACGTAAATGTGTAAAATTGACAAGGAATGATAAACAAGAAGTAAAAAAATTATTGCAACATATGGGTATATCCTATTATCAATGCGAAGGTGAGTCTGACCCAGTTTGCGCACACATGGTTATAACCAATCATGCTTATGCTTGTTTGAGTGAAGACATGGATATGTTTTTATATGGTTGTCCTCGCGTATTGAGATATTTCAGTTTATTATATTCTTCCGTCATAGAATATGAATTATCAAATATATTAAAAGAATTGGGTATGAGTTTGTTTGAGTTTCGTATTTTATGTGTGCTTACAAGCACCGATTATAACATATACAGTGAACCACGCATACATTTGTCAGACGCTCTCATCTTATTTGAAAAGTATAAGATGAACATGCATAACAACTCCTTTATGGAGTGGCTCTTACACCAAGAATGTATATGCGATATCCAGACATTTCAACATACAATGGATATGTTTAAAATCAATCCTACAATGTTGTTGTATAAAACCATATCTAAATCCACTTATAATAATACGCTGATTCGTTCATTACTTAATAATCATGGATTTATATTTATATAATACAAATATATAAAATATGTTATAATAGAATAGAATGATATCCAATGTTTGTAAAGACCAATTACCCTCTTTGATACCAAGCCAACCACGTTTATTGTATGATGTGAAATTCACATTGATACAATTAAAACATTTGTGTAGATTATATCATTTACATGTAACCGGAAATAAATCCATTTTAAAGGACAGACTATATCATTATCTCAATACCAAGAATCATGCAAATATTATACAATCTTTTTGTAAAAAGACACTATTAAAAAAATACATTGAAGCAAAGGGTCCTGGATTTATACAACGCTCCAAATGTATAAATGTAACTGATTTTTGTTCATTCAATGACATAAAGGATATATCTACCGAACAATTTATTAGTTATAATGACAAGGAGGGTAATACTTACGGATTTGATATCATATCATTATATACTTTAATGAACATTGGAAATGAACCACCTAAAAATCCATATACAAGAGAAATTCTTCCGCAATCCCTCTATAATAATATATTAAAAATACATCGGTTATCCAAGTTTTTTTTTAAAGAAACCCAATTATATCCAGTGGAAGAAGTGTTAGATGATTACAAAACGCTTGAAATGAATGTATTATCTGTATTTCAAGATATAAATCGTCTTGGGAATTACAGTGATTATCAATGGTTATGGAGTCTTAATCGTAAACGATTGATACGTTTTATACGAGAATTATTAGACATATGGGTATATAGAGCAAATATCACAAATACTATAAGAGGATTGATATCTCCTAACCGTAATCCATTCGTGAACATTCGTATGAATACCATTAGCCATTTATCATGGAATCCTCTCATGGAATTGTCATTAGACATTATACGATGTTTAGTCACGAGTTCAAACGATGAACAAATGAGATGTCTAGGTACAAATTACGTGTTGTGTGCATTAACTTTAGTGAATGAAGAGGCTGCTCTTCAATTGCCTTGGTTCTATCAATCAGTCGCATGAAAGGACTAAGTTCTAACGTATTATGCATTATAATATATTATGCGTTAAATAACTTAAAAATATAATACATTTATATGGTATATCATGTCCCGTGCACCGAAGAAGTCTAACCCTGAAAAAGTAGTTCAAGTTGTATCGGGTGGAGTACCAGAGCCACCTAAAAAGGTAAAGAAGGAAGTAGACGCTTCCCTTCCAAAGGAAAAGAAGGAAAAGAAGGAAAAGGTAAAAAAGGAGGTAGAGTCACCCCTTCCAAAGGATAAGAAGGTGAAAGAGGGTTCGGATGTACCCAATATGAAAAAGAGCAACGACATGGTAGTTGTATCAGAGGTAAAGACGAATGAATCTGACGTTGTAAGCGATAGTCCAATGGTCTCCGAGTTTAATGCATTGCTAACTCAAGTTCAAATGGTTACTCTACAATTGAGTGGTATTAAGAATGCAATTAAGACACTTGAAAAGAAGACGGTTCGTGACCTAAAACTCGCAAACAAGTCTAAGAAAAAGTCAAAGGGGGTTCGTAAGCCAAGTGGATTTGTAAAACCTGCGCTAATCAGCAATGAACTCGCAAACTTTTTGAATCAACCGTATGGCACTGAACTAGCTCGTACGGAAGTTACCAAAGTCATTAACGCCTATATTCGTGCGAATAGTCTTCAGGACCCAACCAATGGACGTAAGATTCTACCGGATAAGAAACTTACAGAACTTCTAAATGTAAAAAAGGAAGATGAATTGACCTACTTTAATCTTCAGCGTTACATGTCTCCTCATTTTGCAAAGGCGTCGGCGTCTATTGTAAATGCTGTAAATGAGGTCAAGGTATAATATCGTGTTGATTAGAACGACACATTGGACATACAGATGAATGATTAGACCATTCGTTATAACAATAATTGCATATATAATGATAACCAATATTTATGCAATTATAAAATTGGGTCGTACGACCCCCATAGTTAGAGTAACATACACAGCATTCAATCTCGGTATGTGAATCCGTCACATGTATCCTCAGGGTATCACTTGAATCGTTAAACATGTTTTTCATGGTTTTTAATGATTTCAACCAATCGTCTAATCATTTCAATTTTATACCATATATCAACCTGTTCAGTTTTACACCTTTGAACATTTAAAACGCCTACTTTCTAATATTTAGAAATATTTAACAGATTTTGTTAATTTAAGTTAATTTATAAAAAAATGATTTAACAATATAACGAAAATGGTTAAATATTCATGCGAACGATGTGGAAAGGATTTTTCTCAAAAATCTCACTATGATTCTCATAATAGACGCAAAACTCCTTGTGAAAACAATGTTGATAAAATTAAGGCACTTGTAGATAAAGCAGTTGAAGAAAAATTAAAAGAATTAAATAATAAAAAATTGATTGTTGAAAATGAAGAAGTAATTGTAAATAAAGATATCAAAATGACCGAACACAAAATACAAAAACCATTCTTAAAATGGGTAGGAGGTAAAACACAAATTATTAATGACATTATTTCAAAATTACCAAACGAAATAAATAATTATCATGAACTATTTTTAGGAGGAGGTAGTGTTTTATTGGCGGTTTTATCATTACAAAAACAAAATAAAATTCTAATTAAAAACAAAATTTATGCTTATGATATTAATAGTGACCTAATTAATGTATATAAAAACATTCAAAATAACAAAGAAGAATTATATAAATTTATTAATTTATATATTGAAGAATATGATAGCATAAAGGGGACAATAATTAATAGAAAACCTACTTCTATAGATGAAGCAAAGACTTCAAAAGAGAGTTATTATTATTGGATAAGGAACAAATATAATAACATAGATAAAAATACTATTGAATGTTCTGCACTATTTATGTTTATTAATAAGACTTGTTTTAGAGGTATGTATCGTGAAGGACCAAATGGATATAATGTCCCATATGGACATTACAAAAAAACACCTACAATAATATCTGAAACATATTTAAATTATATTAGCGATTTAATTAAAAATGTTGAATTTAAACATAGTAGTTTTACTGATTCAATTAAAAATGTTAAAGAAGGAGATTTTGTATATTTAGACCCACCATATGCACCCGAAAATGCGAATTCTTTTGTTGGATATGTCGCAGATGGTTTCAATTTAGAAACACACAAATTACTATTTAATGAAATAAAAAAATTGGAAAATATTAAATTTGTTATGAGTAATGCAAAGGTAGATTTAGTTACTGATAATTTTAAAGAATATAATTGTGATGATATTATAGCAAGGAGGGCTATTAATGCCAAGAAACCAGGTTCAAAGACTACAGAAGTAATTATTTATAATTGATTATGAAATATATTAATTCTTCTTTATATGTTTCGTTACTACCCCAAAATACTGGAATATTTATTTCTTTTAAATCTTCTAGTTCTGCCTTACAATTTAATTTAAACCAATCACATAAACAATACATATAAACTGCATCATAATCTGGAAATAGTTTGTTATAATGTCTTCTTTTAAATTCGGCCGTTTGTATTTTTTCACATACAGAACCCCCAATCTGTTGAAATTTTTTTTCAATTATAAATATTTGTTTTGTATTTTCATTTATAAAGCATTCATCCGGTCTTTTACATCCATGTGCTCTATTAATAGATTTATTCATATGTTTATCCATATATTTAAATACGTTTGATTGTTTTGTAGCAATAAATGGTGTATCTTTATTTATATTAAATACTATTTCTTTACCATTTTTGTGTGTTTTTTTAATTTCATAGTGTGTATTTAATTCGGTTAATTCTTCATATGGTAATCCATTAGTGTTTGTTTTAGAACCACCCGCTCCAGTACCTTTATTTTTGATTGTTGTTTCTTTATTTGTAGTTGATTTAACTATAACAAGCGTTTTTTTTTTAAACTTTTTTGGTTTAGCTGGTTGTTCTACAACTTCTATTTGACTGGTTGCTTGTTCAGAAGACATCGTGTGTTCTTTAAGTATAAAAATACGTATTTATTTTAAATCATTTTTTTATAAATGATTTTTCATTACCATTAAATTTGATTCTATTTGATGTTTTACACCCTTGAAACATTAAAATGGGACAAAATATGTCTACTTAAGTTAAATTTTTTTATCTAAATATATTATATAAATATAATGCTAAAATAAAATACAATGAAAATTATCAATTATTTTATCTAAAAAAAGCAATTGGTGAATTATTGAATGGAAATAATAAAAATAATATTAAAAGTCTAAAAATAGACCATATCAATGGTTGTAATTATATTAATAATATTAAAATACCACTAATATTTCCATTGTATATATTAAATTATACAAATTCTCTTATAAAAGAAAAAGATATTGATTATAATTTTACTGGAACTATAACTTCAAAACGCAAATGGGTACAAAAATATAACAAGAATTCTGTAATAAATCAATCTAATTATGGAAGAGAACAAAAAAAATATGAAATAGATAAAGATTACTATAATACAATATCTAGATCTAAATTTACATTAACACCGACTGGGGATTGTCCTTGGTCATATCGTTTTTTTGAAGCAATTATGTGTTTATCTATTCCAATATTAGAAAATAATTCGAATGATATATATATGAAGGATTATTTTTGCTTTTTTGATAAAGATGAACATATTTATGATAAAGATAAAGCAATTGAAAATTATAATAAATTTATTAAATCCAAACATTTTATAAAAAATATTCATGAGTTAGAAAATTTATTCAAACACCATTAAATAATATAAGTATCTTAAAAGAAAATGAATGGTTAGCACATAAATCTCATTGGAAATTATCGGCAATAAATTAACAAGTACATCTGAAACTTTCTTAAAAAAAAAGATTTACATTCTAGTAAGTTGGATGATAAACTAAAAATAAAAATTCCATTAAATAAAGAGGTTTTATATATTAAAGAATTTAATAACAATTATTATCTTGTATCACATCCTCTCTAATAACAGAACCTTTTATTTATAAATTTTTTTATTTATTTTTTTTGTTTTCTGTTTATAACCTTTTGATTTATGAAGATGCATATTTACATTATTTTATACAACCTAATTAGAATTTAAAACTCAAATCAATAATCAACTCTTTATTAACATAATTATTTTAAATAGATATTATATTTGACAAATTGTCAAAAGTGGTTTACATGTTTATTACCATTACCTTTTCATAATACATAATAATCTGGATTATTATGTATAAACAATTGTAAAAAAAATGGTTAGTATATTTTGTCATAAAATGGTTAATAATGTGTTTATACCTTATTTTTCTTCTTTACAACCTTTTTCTTCTGTTTATCCTCGGAAACTTCCTCTTCTTGTAGAGGTTCTGTATGGGTAGTAGTGTCTGGTTTAAACTCATCATCGCTTTCAACAATTTCTACTTCTGTTTTATCATCTTCTTTAACACTCTGTGAATTCAACAACGTTACTTCGTCAGGAGATAGTGGAATAAAACACATTCCGTTCATAGACGGTTTAGGTTTCACCAAAGCTTGATGCAACCTCCAAGTTACACCGAACTTACCATTTACGAAATAAACGCCTCCGCATTTAATAATGGTTGCTACCAAACACCCTTTGGTAATGAGGTCCACTGGTGTAGTCGGTTCTCCATCTTTACTAGGATACATAGGTTGTTTATTTACATCGTATACTTCACACTTGAATTTGTCATCCCAACAATCCAATTTGACACGAAGCGTGGGGGCAGAACCCTCACGACGTTCACCTGTTTCTTTATCCTTTGCCCAATATAGCATTGGGTTAAACAGTACTTCCACTTGTCCTTCCGTGAGTTTGGGTTTGTTAAACCATTCTTTGGAATACAATATGGCATCCTGTTTTACCTGTTCTTCCATGGCTTCAATAGAAGCCAATACGGTTTTGGTTTGTTCAGTTGCATATTCATCTACTGGAAATTGCAAGGACATATCATAAGATACACGTCCAGTTGCATCATCGGTACGTTCATTGACTCCCCATGTCAACATCAATGGCATACCCAGATACAGTTGCCGATTCGTGGATTTATTTAGAATGGAGATGGATTTACCACCTGCCTTATTCAATTTAGGTTTGCTGTATCCCATATCGCGGGACGCAACGAATTCGGCGGAAGGGATGAACATATCGTTAGTGCTCATATTGGTGTTGTAATAACTAATACCTATAGCTTTATATTCATTTCAATTTTTTGTTAAATTCAATATAAACATACACAAATGTTATTATTCTCTTAAATTTGGATTGATACATATCGCGTTGGTTGGGAATATATCTCCTGACATGCATGTGTCTCCTTCCCCTACCTGTGTACAACTACGAAATCCACGGTCTTCCCCTATATAACAATAACCAGACGTTCTAGATTGTAATTGTTGGGTAGAACTACCAGATTCGTCTGCAGAAGGAGAATTTGTTATTTTGGGTTGTGTTTGAAGTGCATTTTGAATGGCTGATTGAGTGGTTGTATTTGTGTCGTCTATACGATTGAATTTTACATTGGATTTCCCTATACTATTCTCCATTAAATTTACGGCATCGTCCAAAGAAGTGGATACATTAGTATATACAGAGTTTCCATTTTTACTTGTTGAATTTGTAGTGGTTGGAACTATAATCGTATCATATTTGTTTTTTATCCAATCCAATGTCCATGGTATGAGCGATGTAATTAAAAATATTATCAATAGGATAATAATTATGTACCGAAGGACCGACCATATGGACATGTTATTGTATAGGCGTTCATACCATGTATCGGTAGAACTATCGGATGGATTAAATACAATGTCGGTTGTATCGGTTAATTTGGGCTGACTAGTAACAACGATAGACTCGTCCATTAATATAATAGACCGTTAAAATATAATGAAAAAATGGATTGAATTTGTTAAACAATATATGAATGAACATAAATTAACTTGGGCATGTGCTTTAACTGAGATTAAACAAAAAAAACTATACAATAAATATCATATAACAGGTGGAGGTAAATATCAAGAGTTTGTTAGAAGCGTTATGAAAGAGAATAATGTACAATGGTATGACGCGATTTGTAAAATACAAAAGGAGCAATTATATAAACCTAGTTATACACTCAAACGTTCTAAACGTTTGAGACGTAATCAAACTTCCAAAGTTATAACCCCCATACCAGATTTAGTTTCTGCCTCGCTAGCGGTAACAGAACACCCTATGATTGTACGTGCATCTAATCGTGTAGAACAAGAACCAACTATACCAAATATTATTCATTATACCACTGTATTAACCCATATGATGAAGAGTTATACGTTACAAACTCATTCGTATTCTCCTTCTATCAATAAACAATTACAACTAATTAAAAACCAACCAATCCGTTCTATACTAGGTTGTGGACTAGAAGATAATTTAAAAAAAACCTATATTTCTTCTAAATTTAAAATACAGATTGGAAATCATACAAATGGTTCGCCTAGATGTGTATCGGCTTCAACCAAACAAGCAAAAGATATGTTTCGTAGACATTTAAATTCTTACGTAAAATTAGATCCAACACGTTTGATATTTCCAATGCAACGACATACTAATTGCTGGTTTAATACAATGTTTGTTTGTTTTTTTATAAGTGACAAAGGGAAGAAGTTTATGCGTTTTTTTCGTCATATGATGATAGAGGGTAAATTGTTAAATGGGAAGACCATAGAACCCGGTTCTTTGAGAGACTCCTTTTTATTGTTCAATGCAATGATTGAAGCTTGTTATAATCAAGGTTCATTCCAAAATGAATATTCATTAGCCATTAACACCAACAATATTATTTACAATATTTATAATTCAATACCTAGTGTAAAAGGCATCAAGAATGTAGATAACTATGGTAATCCATATGATTATTACAGGGCATTGATCCAATATTTAGAAGCCAAACAAGTCTCTGTAAAAATGAAACATTATAATCGTGATACGAATGTAACCAAGTTTTTGAATTCCACCATGGGATTTGATGATGTAATTCCAGATATTGTAATTGTTACGCTATCAGATGACACTCGTCCATCCTATGCGAATGTTAAAGATCTTCATAAACCAACCCTAGTGCAATATTCCAATGTGACCTATCGTTTAGATTCAGTGATATGTAGGGATATTGGTAAAAATCATTTTTGTTGCGGAATTACATGCAATCATGAATATTATCTATACGATGGAAGTGCATTTTCAAAACTTGGAAAACAACCATGGCCAGAATGGTTAAACCAAGATTATAATTGGAAAACGTATGCTGGTTCGGAGACCTGGAACTTTATGAAAGGTTCTGTTATGCTATATTATTATCGTGTATGATAAAGTAGGTTAAATATAAATTTATATCTATTTATTGTATGAACCTACTTGTTAATTTATTCGTATCGTTGATACACTTTATTTTAGCATATGGAATATTCATATCAATTTTAATTTCAAATGATTTTAAACTATTAATATCCATATTAGTAATTATGCTTTTGGTAAAAATTTCTTTTTCTGTATTTGGAAGATGTATTTTAACCTTATATGAATACAATTCATATTTTGCGACAACATCCAAATTGTTAACGAATACATTAACACATGACATTAATGATAAAACAGGTGAAGAAATACTGATAAATATTGGTTTATTAATTATTTTAAACAAATTGTTATTTTTAACATTTTACAAATATTATATGTATAAATAGTATGTTTGAACTATTTACAAAAAATAGGTTTCCAAACTATTTTTACAATCAATTTATACAACTATTTACGTTATTAATATTAGCTATACTATTGGGGTATAAAAAATATTCTCCAATCGTAATTTGGATATCTATTTTAATATTATTTTTTTATTCTTATTTTATTCATAGATTGTTTCACAATATACCAGAATGTTTAAATAGTATTAATGTTCATATCATGTTCCATCATAACGTAGAAGAAAACAAAACTAAATTTATCAATGCTGTAGAATGGTTAATAGAATTATTTGTAAATATTATGTTTTTTGTACTATTTTATTTCATTCAAACATTTCTTCGTATAGATTTTGTACCTGAAATAATAATATTTTATTTTGGTTTTATTTATGTAACCATTCATGTTATTAATTATTCGTTATTTAATATTTCTCAAAAACATGTAATTCATCACACCTCGTATAATAAAAACACTAAATTATATAATTATGGTCCAGATTTTGTAGATCATTTGTTTGCAACCAATTCTTCTGCCGAGTTTGAGAATTATGACCATTTAATACCGAATGGATTAATATCGTTTTTAATTACATATTACCTTTATAACCCAAAGATATTTTAATCGTTATTCATAATGTACATCTGTTTCGGATGAGTTGCCATTTACCTTTGAAGATTTAATACAAACTTGTAATATATTTCAGTGTCATCCAAAGTTGTGAATCATTCATATTTAAATACAGTATTCATGATATTTATTTTTTCCTTTGTTTTATCTGCATTACTCTTTTCTACATTTTGAAACAAATAATTGGGTTTATCCTCTTGTTGATTGAGTTTGATTTCTTTGTATATCACATTGATTTTATTTGTAATATCGGAGATGATATTCTGGTCATTCCATATAGGTATGGTTAAATCAACGGGTTCTGTCAATAATCCAATACAATTGTATAATATAAATTTTCTAGTTCGTTTTACATCCGTGGTATATCGTAAGCAAAACATATCTAATAAAGAACGAATGATTTTAATCGTAACATTACATCCTTTTTCTTCTGCTCGTGATAAAAAAATATCCCATATTAACCAAATACTATCTTTTTGAAATTTAGAATCTACCTTCGCCCAGGTTCGTCTTTCTACTAAACATGATTGTTTATTTTTTTTACAAAGGTTATCAAAATTTAATAACCATTCTAACCAATAACATGCAGTGTATTCGTTGGAAGAGGATTTAGAAAGGTGATAGGCAAATTCGTTTACAGCAACAAATAGTTCTGGTGGGTCTTCTCTTTTAAATACATTGGTTCCATAGGATATATCAGGGGCTTTTAATTTGGTTTGCATCACATGCATGGAATATTCATCCTTGTTTTTCATATCTACAAGTAATATGGCATGTTTTTTTCTAGAATAGCATATAATAGTCATCACTTCTGCAAATAAATTACGTATGGAATCATTGTTACGCAAATAAATTTCTTCTTCATAATGTTCACTCATAATCTGTTTGAATGAGTTCATTCGTAAAGAAATATATACTGGTAATTTTGGAGAACCTATATGAATATGTTTAGACACAAATAATATTATAATATTCCATATATCTATGAAATGACCTGCACATATTAATTCAGCACACCAATAACAAGATGGCTCTATACGAGATTGAAGGAGACTGTTTAATAATTCATTTTTTACCTTTGTTTTTTTAAATCCGGAAAAACTAATATTACGAAACTCATTCGTTGTACGTTTATCGTTTATGGAATATATATCCATTCTATAACATCATAATATAGAAAAAAAATATCATAACAATACATAATATGTCAAAATGGATACAATCCCTTTATAAAGATTGGAAATCGTTTAGTACCTTTGCAAAAATAATGAGTGGGTTTACACTCATTATACTGGTATATATCTTGTTTCATTATGGAACTACAATAGAAACATTTGACAACGACCAATCGTTCGTACATAAAACAGACCAATCCATTTATGATTCCTTTTATGTAGATGTATATGACGATATCTTATTCAGTGAATTTAAAAATGAATACGAAATTGGTACAATTCTAAATAAAACCACTCCTACAAAACGTAGTGAAATATTGGATATTGGTTCAGGTACCGGTCATCATGTTGGATTATTGACTCAAAAAGGGTACAATTGTCAAGGTATAGATTTATCTTCTTCAATGGTCACCAAAGCAAAACAAAACTACCCTTCTAGCAAATTTATACATGGAGATGTTCTTAAAAGTATTCACTTTAAACCCAATAGCTTTACACACATTACTTGTTTGTATTTTACAATATATATGATTAAAAATAAACGATTGTTTTTTCAAAACTGTATACAATGGTTAAACCCAGGTGGATATTTATTATTACATCTTGTAGACAGAGATAAGTTTGACCCAATCTTACCAGTTGCAGATGTGTTGGCTTATATCAATCCACAAGATTATACAAAGAAACGTATTACTACGACCCAAGCCGTATTTAAAAACCACAATTACAAGGCAGACTTTAAACTCAACCAGAATAAAGGTACGTTCATAGAGACGTTCGTTCATCGTAAAAATGGTTCAGTTCGTAAGCATACACATCATTTATATATGGATACTCAACAATCCATTTTATCTTTAGCTCAATCTGCTGGGTTTATATTATCCAGTCAAAGCGATATGAAATCAGTTGGATATAAAAATCAGTACATTTATATTCTACAAAAGACCGAATAAGTTTAAGAGAAGTAGATATTATATACATGGTATATAATGTTAAACACATTTATTTTCTTATGTATCAGCGTGTTTGTTTTAGTTGCCATCTATATACGTCTAAAATTTAAATTTTGGGCGATTCAGCCAGTCTTTCATTTATACGATTTGAATCATTGGATGTTTCCAAATCGTATCATTCAACCCGAACTACCATCCGTCAATGCTTATGTAGATATGTTTCATATACATACCTATAACCTATCCGATACTCCAGAGTGTATTCTTCAATCCGTAACACAATTGATACAAAATCATTATCTCAGAACGAAATATATAGACTACATTCCATCTAAAGAGGATATTTTTCAACATCCATATAATAGTTTTTTAAGTGTATATACGACCAATCTTTTATCATTGAAACGGTGTACCAACGACAATCCAGTGGTTCCAACTATACTTGGTGTAATTACCGCACGTCCATTACATATTACCTTAAACACAACTGCATTGAAGGTACACTATATTGATAATCTAACCGTAGACATCAACCATAGAAAAGAAGGCATTGCTCCTAAACTTATCCAAACACATCATTATCATATTCGTCAACATGTTCCAGATACTAAAATATGTTTGTTTAAGCGTGAAGGCGATATGACTGCCATTGTTCCACTCTTACGGTTTAATATTAGTGGATATGATTTAAAGGATATTGTAGGCCTATCCACTTCATTCACTTCGTTGAAGTTAAATCGTATAGACAAACATAATTTCAACGATTTTAAAACGTTTTGTAAATCTATATCTAAACGTTTTCATTGTTGTATCCATATGGATAGTTTAAATGTCTATGATTTAATTATTAAAGAAAAACTCATTGTATATGGGTTGTTCAATCATTGCACACCCACATGTTACTATGTATTTAGACAATTGTCTTGTACGATGGATTATGATAAACCGTGTATCGAGTTGATTACCACCTTGAATGATACAACCTTTCCTATTTTTTTTAAAGGGTTTCAATCCTCGTGTAAAAGAATTATGAAAAAATACAAAGTTTCCAGACTATTAATAGAAGAAACAGGTGATACTTGTCAATTGATAACAACCTTCAAAGATTATAATCTCTCTTATAAATCCATATGTCCGTCTGCCTTTTTTTTATATAACTATGCTTGTTATTCTGTACAACCAAAGGATTGCATGTTATTGTATTAACGTGTATATTTACCCACTTTAACAAACGAGTCTAAGACAAATATAATGAATATTCCAAGAAAGGTATACAATATAAGTTCTTCCGTTACAGTGCCTCTCTTAATATCACGCTGTTCTTCTAATAAATGTATGAGGTACTCTAGTTTGTTGGTTAAATCTGGATTGGATGCTGGTTTAGACGTATCGTAATAGGGTACAACCGTATTATAGTAATCTTCCGAGGCTAAATTCGGCATGGTGTTAAACTGTTCTACACTCACGGGTACATCGGTCTCTGACTTGTCGGCTTGGTCTTTCTCTTTCAATGTACTATGATTTCTTTCCAAAGGAATAAAATCGGCAAGGTCGTCTGTGTTATCCATACCTTGAATACCTATCTGTTTTCGCATGGTATTTACTTTGGAGGACACGTTGCGAGAGGTAGTTCGTGATTTGTCATTTTTTTTACTTTCTATAGGGGTATTGGATAAAAACGTATCATAATCTTCTATGGGAGCAGCATTGAATGCCAATGAACTCATATGTATTATAGTGAAATGATATTTTATTCTATATATATTCATCCTAATTCTTTTTATAGTATTAATTCAATGGAGGATATACTATGTATAACGTTTGCGGCATTATTCATATCCTTATTATGTGTTGTATTACGTCGCGATACAGAACCGTTCCAAAATATAACCAACCAAACTAAAACCTTGTTTAACACACATCGTCGTGTGATGCGTCATTCCTTTAATGAAACGTATAGTAACTTTATAAACCAGTTTAAAAGAAACATACGATTGTCGGGATATTAAACCATAGAACAGGATTTGACTCTTGTAAATCAACCCGTTGTGTCAAATTCACCACCAATCTCTCTCGCAAGCATCATAACCGCTAAATCAATATAATCGGGTTTGATGGAACTTTCATTGGTATCATGTCCAAGTGTAATTATCCATTCCTTTAATTTGTTGTAATTTGTAAAATTACCGTATGGGTCTGACGGGGTACTATAATTCGCCAGTCCATTTCTACTATTTAATGTTCTAGCCATTGCAACGGCTATATTTTTCCATGTAAACATACGATATTGTGTACCGCTATCAGGATATGTTTCATCCGTGTATAATTTACCATGTGTAAAATCCCAACCATAACCAATGGCTTTACTTACCGTCATTATTCCTGTTATACTATTTCCATCATCATCAACTTGATGATCATTACCTTGTAGATTACTGTTAAATGCAGTATTCGCATCTCCAACGCCCTGAAAATCTGCCACATCACAATCCCATCCACTCTTATCGCCAAGGTCAAATCCAGTCTCAGTTAGTGTTCCACTTGGTGTATTACTTCCCCAAGCTAAATCAGCAAGTTTATAAGCTAGAAACATATTCATATCTGCGTCACTTGCGGTATACAAACCATCTTGTGCCGCAAAGTAAGGATTCAGTGCCTGAAACAATGGTTGACTTTTATCATAACCATCCCCAATACTTGGATAGCTTGAATTTACATTAACAGTGGTTGTACTTGGTTTTATAGGAGCACCATCTTTATCTAATCCTGTATCATATTCTGTAGTAGCCCAATCATTGTTAACTCCACCCGCAACCCATACCGGTTTAAATCCTATACACCAACAAGGTAAGGTCCATCCGGTTCGCCAAGATTGGCCTGCGCCATTATATGGGAACAATCTATTTGCCCAATATTGGGTTTTATTACCAGTATCATAGTCAGGAGGCCAATTATATATAGTAAAGTTACTCGTATTGGTTGAAACTAGCGCCCAATCAGTAGTACTATTAGTCTCTGTATCATATTTACCTGCACCGGATGAGTCAAGATAACTTGGTAACCATCCCCATTTAGTTAAGTCTGCATAATTTTCCTTATTATTTGGTTTTTCTTCAAACGTAGCATCATCGACGCGATTTGTCCATCCTTGTTGTTGGGTTTTGCGGGATATTGTTTCCGCTGGGATGGGGTCCTTCTTAGAAGCATCGCTATCCCAATTATTTAAAAATCCTGCATTCTGTACGTTCAGCAAATACATCACTCCACGATGCCATCTACAAAATCCTTCATAATCATTATTCACGACCATGGCAATACCCTGATAGGATATGATTTCCATAGTACACGACCCCCATCCAGAATCTGGTAAACTATGGATTGGAAATAATGGTTTAACATAATTAGTTCCAGTGTAAGTATTACTTGTAGTACTTGAATAGCTTTTAGCCGTATCAATAGGCTGTCGTTGAGAATCAATTAATCCAAAAGCCAGCTCATCCGCTTCATGGATATTAATATCTCTTATTCTTAAACTGGTAGCATACGCCCAAGGTCCAATTTTTTCTGCAAAAGTGGAGGTGTTGTCCGTTGTTCCGTCCGTGGTCGCGAACATTGGATTATTATCCGGTGTTCCAAGCGTATAAAAACTATAAAATTGTTGTCCACGTAACAACATCAACGCATAATTTATAGATGCACGATTGCAATAGTCATTGACTGCCTCCGTATCTACGTGTGAAGCCGATTTATCGTAAAACCCGGAATTAATCCCCCAATCCTCATCATATTTATACACATCCTCTGCGAACAAGTTTAACATTTGCAACATTGGGCTATCTATTAGGGCATTATTCTCGGACCCGGCAATTATCTGTCGTCTCAAAAAAGGTTCTGTAAAGCCAGACCCCCATGCAACCAATCCCATTTGTTGTCCTCCGGTTCCAAATGAATCATAATAAGGACGATCATAATTTTTACCCATGGAATATAAGTTGCCTATTAAGTTTTCATTCCAGGTAGCTCCATCCCCAGCGTTATCCGCCACACCGTCAGGATAATAACCATCATCGGCAGTATCTATTTTCACAGGGTATATTTTAATATCATCCCATGGTAGTGTATTGCCAGAACTGTCTTTAACCTGTACACTATAGGTGTAATTATTGTATCCATTCACTGCATTATCCGTATTATTTAATACGTCATTCATGGATGTAATTACCTCAGTATTATTAGTCTTCTTCTTTGAATAATACAAAAATAATCCTGTAACACCCGCTTGAAATGGACCAGCGACGTCTCCAGAATTTGCAGGGTCAGATTGTATTAAAGTATATATGGGAATATACAAAGCTAAATTATTTCTTTGTTTATACGCGTAAAGTGCCGCACCCATTTCACTGGTTAATAAAGCAGCGATTTCGTCTATTTCGGAACTGTTTTGTGTTCCTGCGATAGCAGCGGCTATGCCGTGTCTCACCATTGCTCTACACTGGTCACTACCGTAACTAACGCTATTAATATCCGATGAAAATGTCAATGGAAAAACCTTGTCGGACGCATTGTTAGAGTCAGATGTCATGTCGCCAGCAATAAGACTTGCCGGAATATAATTTGCATTTATGGATATAGTACTTGTAGTTCCAATTGTAACGTTTGGATTTCCTAAATTAGTATCAACTTCGGATGGTTGAAAATACGTATATAAAGCAGCCTCTGGTGGTTGATATTGTACTAAGAAAGGTCTTTGAGTATTAGTCCAATGACTAATATCCGCATAGCTTAAGACAACGTTAGACTTTGTCTTACCCGATAATTCCTTATCCCTACAAAAATAAATATCTATATCTTCATATACATCGGTCACTGCATTTACAGTTATATCCACAACATGATTCGTTGGGATAATATCGTAATTTTTAAGAACTTCAGTTGCAAAGGTATAGTTTGTGGAATTCGCCGTGAAATCAGTAATAGTACTTGCAAACGTAAATCCAATATAATTATCAGTTCCGACTCCATATGTTACAGCGCCATACCATTTTATCGCGTCGGTGTTAGTATCAAAGTTAATTCCAATCTGTTTATTTGCCTCAGATACATAAACACCACTACCATTATATATATATAAATCGGAGGAATCCGGATCATTGCTAAAGAAGGCGAAATTACCGTTGAGATCTTTACCCGGATAAAGATTGTCCATTCCATATAACACTTGTTTTGAAGTATAATTAATATTTAGACTATTGCCATCTCCAGGATCATTTACACCTGTAGTATCATATGTGTACTGATACATTCCTCCTGGAACATACTGGGTACTAGGGTCATATGGTACAACCACATAGATGTAACCAATATTATCAGTTGAAAGCGTCGGATTTGGTATAGTACCACCACTAGAGTCAGTTATATACGTTGTATATGTTGTTATAGTGTCATTATCGGTATTTCCTTGTATAGTCCAAGTGTAAGGCGAATTCTCAGATTCTGTAATAGAGTATTTCTGTGATGCAATGGATGTCTTTACGGAAATATCTTGACTATCTATATAAAAATATGGATATGTATCACCGGAGTCACCTGAGTCACCTGAGTCACCAAATTCACCCGAAAATTGTATATTTACGAACATCCCGTTGTTTATGGCATAAGATGTATTGACACCATTCAATGAAATCATAAACGGCGATTCCGAGGATTCCGAGGAATTGTTATTATTGACATTATTCGTTAATAACGTGTATGTATCACCGGAGTCGCCCGATTCACCCAATTCATCCGAAATATATTGAGACGATAAAGATTGTATTAAATATGAATAATTAGATGATGTTGTTATATTAATATTAGTGCTGTCGTAGGAGGATTTAATATTATTCAAATTTCCAATTGCACTTTGTAAAACATTTAAATTGGATGGAATGACTTCACTCCATCTATCCACCCAAGATTGAGGTTCGTCGCCCGAGTCACCTGATTCGCCTGAATCTCCAGAGTCACCGGATTCACCCGAGTCACCTGAATCTCCAGAGTCACCTGAATCTCCAGAGTCACCTGATTCACCCGAGTCACCTGATTCACCTGAGTCACCAGATTCACCTGATTCTCCTGAGTCGCCCGAGTCACCCGAGTCACCGGATTCACCGGATTCACCTGAATCGCCCGAGTCACCTGAGTCACCTGAGTCGCCCGAGTCACCTGAGTCACCGGATTCACCGGAGTCACCAGATTCACCAGATTCACCGGATTCACCGGATTCACCGGATTCACCTGATTCACCTGAATCGCCCGAGTCACCTGAGTCACCTGAGTCGCCCGAGTCACCTGAGTCACCGGATTCACCTGAGTCACCTGAGTCACCGGATTCGCCAGAGTCACCTGAGTCGTCCGAGTCACCCGAGTCACCGGATTCACCGGATTCACCTGAATCGCCCGAGTCACCTGAGTCACCTGAGTCGCCCGAGTCACCTGAGTCACCGGATTCACCGGAGTCACCAGATTCGCCGGATTCGCCGGATTCACCGGATTCACCGGATTCACCTGAATCGCCTGATTCACCTGAATCGCCCGAGTCACCAGATTCACCTGTAGGTTCAGGAGGTGGATCATACGGATTGTTTTTATAGATGGAGGCAGTACAACAACGGCGTACCTTATTTGGTAATCGTATACCGATACCCCCAATTTGATTTTGATATACAATTTTGTCACGGTTGGTACCATAGGCTTTAA
>Ga0209279_10000075_pt1 | contig 68344 bp, 67 predicted proteins | sample CoawatmetaG00DNA_3_FD_187508 | JGI IMG/M metagenome (GOLD analysis project Ga0209279, IMG submission 187508) | Marine microbial communities from the West Antarctic Peninsula - Coastal water metaG006-DNA (SPAdes) (version 2) | ecosystem: Environmental > Aquatic > Marine > Coastal ...
TGCCGGCGCAGTACTGTCTATTCTGTTCTTCTTTTTCTTTAAAGGTCTGTTTGGTTAATCAACTGCCAATAAAAGGAGCATCACAGACAAAACCACCCAATCAAAAAGAGCCCGGCGAGTGCAAAACGTGTCAGGCTATTTTGACTTTATCTGTGCGCTAGGGCCTAGCCTTTTTTGGGAGCAGCCTTGAGCGAGTCTTTATCAGACCCCTCCGCGTTTTCTAGAATAGCAATCAGCGGGTTTTTAGACTCTCTAGCAGGTCCAGAGCCTCTCTAGCTTGGTCTTGAGGTACAAAAAGATGGTCATGATAGTAACCAGCAATCATATTGACACTTATCTCGCTGGCTGCCAGCTTGGCCGCAACGGCGGCGGTTAACCCCACCGATGTCAGGCTAGAATGCACCTGCAAGCTAATGCACCCAAAAAGGCCGTCATAATCCCAATTAAGGGCATCGGCGTGGGCCTGTGTCAGTACCAATGTAAGCCCTTCTTGCTCCTGAAAGCTAGCGATCGGATGGGCCTCCGCATAGTCACCATATAAAGCCCCAGGCACGGTACAAAAAACATAGCGGTCTGGCAGAACTATGGGAGACAAACGACTCAGCATATCTGTTAGATCTGTTATACCAGACATAATATTATTCCTTTGGCTTTGAAAAACAAACAAAGGGTAGCGCGAACGGACCAAACAATAATCCCATCCAGCCCCAGAAGCGTGGACTGGCATCACGATCTTTGGCGATGATATAGCACATATAGACAGACATAATATTGAGCACTGCTAAAGCCAGAACTGTCATTACTTCGTCAACGCTTCAGTAAAGTGGTAGCCAGCGATAGTGAAGCCCTGAGCAAAATAAAACTTATGCGCCTGGGATCGTTGGATACCAGAATCCCTCTCCACAAGATGGGGCCGCCACTCAGCCATAACCGTAAAGCAGTTCTCTATTTCGCTATCAGTAATTGCCCTATGTGGCATAGTAACTCCTGTAGCCCATGCTTCCGCCTCCGTTGCCCTGCGTTAGTAAAGCTCCATACAGGCGAAGGTAGGCAGCGGGTTAAGTTGCGTCTGACGATCCCTTAGTATTCAAATGAGCAAGACTCTTAGCCCAGGGACCGGAGGCTGTATCTGAACGGACTGCGACGGCTTTGTCGGGAAAGGCAGCAATAAAAAAAGCCTCTACCTTTACTCTAGCCCAGGGCGTTCGTCGCAAAAATTTGAGACTAGACTTCACTGACGGATTGCTTTTAAAGCAATTGATGTTGATGTTCCGCGCGAGGTATTCCCAGCCATAGCGCTTTTCAAGTCGTGTAACAACCTGTTCAAGTGTGATGCCATGCAATGGATTGTTCGGCTGTTTATCTCTCATCTTAGTACTATACAGGTTTACTCTCTGGGCGGTTACAGCCGATTATTTCACTCTATAGAAGTGGTATATGTTCGATTTGGCATTCATAGGAGCCCATCTTAACTTCTCGGCAAACCCAGGGCCGATTTTCATAAATAGTACAGAGCATACTGAAACGGTCCAGAGCAGAGCACCAGCCATCGTCCAGACGTGTCATAGTTTCAGCACCCCATTGGTCGGTACTAATATGCGCATCGGGAACGCCGGTATCAGTTAGCAGCATGACCTCTAGCTTGCAGCAACCAGCACGGCAAGTCGAGCAGCTGATCGCGGGATCAATGAGATTAGTTACCTCTAAAAGCATTAACTAAGGTACGAACAGCAGTAGTTGGTTATGGCACTAACCTTAACGCCAAAGTTTGCCTTACCGGGCACTTTAAACGACATGCCCCCAGTGATGCTAATCCAGTCAGTGGCCCCAGGTAGTAAAACAGCCAATGTACCAGACGAAATTTCCATCAACTCCTGCACCTCAGTCCCAAACTCGTATTCCCCCGGGAGCATAACGCCCAGAGTCTTTTTGCTGCCATCGCTAAAGATAATGGTACGACTGATAACATGGCCGTCAAAATAGACATTAGCTTCTTTGGCGACTGAGACACTGGTAAATTCGGACATCTTTACAATAACCTTTTGATAGGTGTTTTAGGGTCGCTGGCTGCAAAGCTAAACACCGCTTTAAGCAGTGTTTTGACCCTGTTAGGTAGTACATGAATAACAGCGCACCCAGCCGGACCGAATGGTATCACCATCAAATGAATAATTTAAGTGAATCGGCAATTCAAAGCTGAATTAGGAAAGTCCGTACAGTTATTGACTTTGATTCTCTACCTTTATGTCGAAAATATGGCGATCTTAATCTGACTTTAAAGCCCTAACCGCAGACCCTCAAAAGCAATATTAAAGCCTTCAGAGATTACCGTTTGAGATTCTTTGCTATCTTCGCGTAGCAGCGGATTAGTGTGATTAAAATGAATAAACCAGACTTTGTGCTTATCCTCGGCACTGAGACCATCGAGCGCAGCCATAGTCTCGGTAACTAAGGGATGGGGTATCTTCGACATATCGCGGCCCGGCAACTCCCCGTCACCATAAAAGGTTGCATCGATCAATGCGTAGTCAACGCCTTGAACCACCTCAGCGATGTCAAATTCCCAGCGAGCCCATTTATTAATATCAGGAATAAACAGGGCGGACTTATTCGTCCCGGTGATGGTATAGCCGACTGTTTCAGAGAACTCATCGCGGTGTGGAACTAAAAAAGGGGTCACACTCAGACCTCCTAGTTTGACCGAACGGTCAGGTAACAGCGTCCTAAGGGTTATGTTGCGATACTCTACCAACTGACTCCAGGGGCCGTTGCTACTCAGGTAGCTGTGCATTCTGGGCATAGCATAGACCGGTATATTTTTACTCCCCATGGCCTCATGGCCAAAGAACATCAGCCCGCCATAATGACCTATGTGGGCATGTGTAAGAAAAACACCCTCTAATGAATACTGTTCTGAGGGCGCCTGCAACTCCAAGGCATAGAGCTGCTCTGGCAGATTCGGTGTCGCTTCAAAAAGATATTTTGCCTTGGCCTCTGGGTCGATCAGTGCGATAGCCGTAGCACCGCGACGCAACAACGGATCTTGCCAACCGGGCATACAATGAGCCTGATAACAGCCAGCCTGAGGATATCCCGCATCCTGAGCTACGCCCAGAACGTAGAGATAAGACTCTTGTGAGTCGTCAGCTTTAGGCTCTTCAGAGAGGCTGAGCAAGCTCATTAAAGCGGCACAAACCACCACGTAAAATTTTGTAGACATCAGTGGAATCCTTGGTTGTAAGGCACCGCTATTAATAGATCGGTAATAGGCCCGAGGCCACTAACCCTATTGAGTTGTCTATTTTACCGGCGTCGGCTTCTGAGCCTTGAGCATAGCACCCATCTGCTCATGGATGAGATTAACCGCTTTAAGGGGTCGAAGCATTACCTTGAATTCGGTGATGAGCCCAGCATCATTCCGACGGATCATATCCACTCCATTGACCTTAGTACCCTCAATCTCCACTTCAAATTCGAGAATTGCCTGTCCCTCTCCATGCAGTTCACGGACATAACTGAAGCTGTCATTAAAAAAGATAGGCAGCGCAGCGGATAGATATTGACCCACAATGGCCTTGCCAAACTGTGGGCTGTGCACCACTGGTGAATAAAATACTGCGCCTTCGTCAATTAGCTGGTAAAGACCTGCAACGTCATGATTTTTTGCCACCTGATGCCAGGTAGCTATGGTATCGATGGTCATATTTGGGACTCCTATTAGTTATGGGGCGCATAATATGTTGGCCAAATTAAATATAGTCGCCATAGGTCTTCTTTGCCATGGGAAAAATCGGATAAAAAGCATAATTAGCTTTGATCGCTTTCCTCAAGACTTCCTATGAGCTGTATTAGTGAGTATTCATGCGATAAAAAAGGCGCCTTGAAGACGCCCTTTTCGATTGAGCTTTCTTATGCACTGATCACCTAATTGATTTTTGGATCCAGCTCTCCGCTGTCATAGCGAGAGGTCATAACATCCAAACTTAAGGCTTGCATCTTGCTGGCGTTGCCCGCGGTACCGAAAGTTTCATAGCGCGCCATGGCGATATCTTGCATGGCGATAATGGTTTCCTTGAGATACGAGCGCGGATCAAATGCACTGGGATTTTCGGCTAGGTAACGACGCACAGCACCCGTTGATGCGAGACGCAGGTCGGTATCTATATTGATTTTGCGCACACCATGTTTGATGCCTTCGCTAATTTGCTCGACAGGTACACCATAGGTCTCTGGAATTTCTCCGCCATACTTATTAATGATTGCCAGCCATTCTTGAGGTACGGATGATGAACCGTGCATCACCAGATGAGTGCCCGGAATACGCTGATGGATTTCTTTGATACGATCAATGGCGAGAATGTCACCGGTCGGTGGACGACTAAATTTATAGGCGCCGTGGCTAGTACCGCAAGCAATAGCCAGAGCATCGCAATGGGTTTTGGCAATAAAATCTGCCGCCTCTTCTGGGTCAGTTAGCATCTGATCATGGGTCAGGATACCCGCTGCGCCTACGCCATCTTCTTCACCAGCTTCACCCGTTTCTAATGATCCAAGACAGCCGAGCTCGCCTTCGACAGACACGCCACAGGCGTGGGCCATCTCAACGGTGCGTCGAGTAACGTCAACATTGTATTCATAGCTCGATGGTGTTTTACCATCTTCTTCCAAGGAACCATCCATCATCACAGAGCTAAAACCCTGTTGGATAGAGCGCTGGCAGATGGCCGGGCTAGTACCATGATCCTGATGCATGCACACTGGAATATGCGGCCACTCTTCGATGGCAGCGAGTATCATGTGGCGCAGAAAGGGGGCGCCTGCATATTTGCGTGCCCCTGCGGACGCCTGCACAATAACGGGGCTGTCGGTGTTGTGGGCGGCAATCATAATGGCGCGCATCTGCTCAACATTGTTAACGTTGAATGCCGGTACGCCATATTCGTATTCTGCTGCATGGTCTAGCATCTGTCGCAATGAAATTAATGCCATGGTGACTTCTCTCCATAAAATCTAGTAATAATATTAACTTTTAGCTCGCTGCTCTAAAATAGCAACGGCGGGTAATTTTTTACCTTCGATATACTCTAAAAATGCGCCACCACCAGTTGAAATATATGAAACCTGATCGGCTATACCATACTTATCAACCGCTGCTAGGGTATCACCACCGCCCGCAATTGAGAATGCTGAGCTTTCTGCTATCGCTAGAGCCAGCGTTTTTGTGCCGGCGGCAAATTGGTCAAACTCAAAAACGCCGACAGGGCCATTCCAAATAATCGTACCCATACTGGTAATAAGATTGGCCAAATATCTCGCGGAATCTGGACCTATATCAAAAATCATATCATCTTCAGCCACTTCATCGACAGACTTTACGACGGCCTGTGCGGTCTCCGCGAATTCTTTACCGACCACGACATCGGTGGGCAGAGGAATATTGACCCGATCCATTAATGCCCGAGCCGCGGTTATTAGGTCAGGCTCATAAAGTGATTTGCCCACATTCTTGCCCGCTGCGGCCAAGAAAGTATTCGCAATACCGCCACCCACGATTAACTGGTCAACTTTGTCGGCTAGGGTTTCTAGAATCATTAGTTTGGTTGAGACTTTGGAACCTCCCACAATCGCAGCCACCGGCGGGGTCGGCGCAGCCAGAGCCTTGCCTAATGCATCTAGCTCTTTGGCCAGAAGTGGGCCAGCGCAGGCGACAGCCGCATATCTTGCGACACCCTCTGTGGAGGCTTGGGCACGGTGGGCCGTACCAAATGCATCCATCACGAAGATGTCGCAGAGTTGCGCATAGGCCTTGGCGAGGCTGTCATCATTGTTCGCCTCACCCGGATTAAAGCGCACGTTTTCGAGCATGAGGATAGTGCCGTCCGCAGTATCTAACCCCTCAGACCAGCTTTGCTTGAGCACCACGGGCTGGCCTAACAGATTACTTAAATGCTCTGCTACTGGCTTAAGGCTGTAGGCCTCATCGAAAGTGCCCTCGCTAGGTCGACCCAGATGGGACATTAAAATTATCTGAGCACCGGCTGCGAGAGCCAGCTTGATAGTCGGCAACGCAGCTCTGATTCTGGCGTCGCTGGTGACCTTGCCTAGCTTAAGCGGTACATTTAGATCTTCGCGGATTAGCACTTTTTTACCGGATAAAGTTAAATCGGTCATTAGTATAACGGTCATGTTAGCCCTTGTAGGTTGGGTTTGGCCGAGGTAGCTCGAGCCAGTAGAGTAGGGTGTCCAGCATTCTATTTGCGTAACCCCATTCATTATCAAACCAGACTAACACCTTGACGAGTTTCTCGCGACTGACACGAGTCTGGCTAGCGTCAACGATGCCACTACGCGGGTCATGGTTAAAATCACAGGAGGCTAAAGGCTCATCGGTATAGCCAAGAATGCCGTTAAGATAACCGGTTGATGCAGCCGCTAATGCAGCATTTACAGAGGCGGTGTCAACATTAGCATTTAACATCACCGACAAATCGATAGCCGAAACATTGACGGTAGGCACTCGCATAGCCTGGGCCTGAAATCGTCCGCTTAACTCTGGCAGCAGACGATCAATACCCAGCGCCAAACCGGTATCAACCGGGATAATCGACTGCATAGCGGCACGAGTTTTACGCAGATCAGTATGGTGGTAAGCGTCAATAACCGGCTGATCATTCATAGCCGAGTGAATTGTCGTAATCACGCCGCCATCAATACCAAAGGAATCATTGAGTACCTTGATAACGGGAACCACACAGTTAGTAGAGCAGGCCGCACTAGAGATAATTGTTTCGTTACCAGTAAGGATCTCGTGGTTAATACCATAGACAATAGTGGCATCGACCCGAGGATCTGCTGGCTGAGAAAATAAAACACGCTTAGCGCCGCTGCTTAGATGCTGTTCTGCGGTACCACGGTCGGTAAAGGTGCCGCTGCATTCGAGCACTACATCGACATCTAGCTCACCCCAAGGAAGCTGATTTAACGCGCTATCATGGGTGATATGAATAACATCCCCATTTACAGAAAGTAATCCTTCACTTTCTTCCACGGTCCCGTTAAACCTACCATGAGTAGAATCATAACGCGTTAAGTGGGCCATAGTCTTAGTGTCAGCCGGCTCATTTATGGCAACAATCTGCATCTGCTCACGGGCACCTGACTCATAGAGCGCTCGCAAAACTGAGCGACCAATACGGCCATAACCATTAATCGCTAAACGAACCATTAACCGAGACTTTCCAATAGGTTGTTAACCACATTTTCAACCGTGAAACCGAACTCTTTTAGCAATTGATCTCCCGGTGCTGACTCACCAAAGGTGCGCATACCCACGACCCGGCCGTCAAGACCAACAAACTTGTACCAGTAATCTGCATGCAGTGCTTCAACCGCTACTCGCGCTCGAATAGCAGGCGGTAACACAGAGTCCCGATAAGCCGCGTCTTGCGCTGAAAATATCTCTGCACAGGGCATGGACACAACACGCACCTGAATCCCTTTCGCCGCAAGTGCATCGGCGGCATTAACGGCCAACTCCACCTCTGATCCCGTCGCAATCAAAATACCCTGAGGGCTGTCGCAGTCCTTTAGGACATAGCCGCCGCGGGCAATCGCCGCAACCTGCTCTAACGATCTCGGCATAGGCTGCAAACTTTGGCGACTAAATACTAAAGCACTCGGGCCGTCACGGCGCTCGATGGCATTTTTCCAGCACACCGCAGATTCAACCGTGTCACACGGACGCCAGGTGTGCAGATTTGGCGTCGAACGCAAAGAACTCAGCTGTTCTACCGGCTGGTGCGTTGGACCGTCTTCGCCCAGACCAATTGAGTCATGGGTGTAGACAAAGATGCTCTGCAAGCCCATCAGTGCCGACATGCGCACGGCATTGCGGGCATATTCCATAAACATCAGAAAAGTTGCGCCATAATTGACGAAGCCTCCGTGCAGAGCGATACCATTCATCATGGCGCTCATACCAAACTCACGCACGCCGTAATAGATATAGTTGCCGTCGGCGTTACTACCGCTAATACCTTTAGAGCCGGACCAGATTGTCAGGTTGGAACCGGCCAGATCTGCGGAACCGCCAAGCAATTCTGGGAGCATTGGGCCGTAGGCATTGAGACAGTTCTGTGATGCCTTACGTGAGGCAACCTTTTCCATCTTATCCTGGCATGCCTGAATATAGGCATCCGCTTTCACGCCAAAGTCTTCTGGCAGTTCTCCGCCGGTACGACGCTCAAATTCTGCGGCTAGTACAGGGTGTTCTAAACGATAGTCTACCAATCGCTCTGCCCAGGCTGCCTGAGACGCGGTTCCTTTGACAATCCCATCCCAACCAGCGTAATGATCAGCAGGGATTTCGAAAGGCCCATGCTCCCAGCCGAGGGCTGCGCGAGTTAATGCAACCTCATCCACACCCAGCGCGGCCCCATGGCAATCTTCTTTGCCCTGCTTGTTCGGTGAGCCAAAGCCAATAATTGTTTTACAGCAAATTAGGCTTGGTTTTCCAGTCTCGGCATGAGCGGCATCAATGGCGGTTTTAATCGCGTCACTGTCGTGGCCATCAACATTGGCAATAACATGCCAGCCATAGGCTTCGAATCGGGCTGGCGTATCATCGCTAAACCAACCATCAACCTCACCATCAATCGAGATGCCATTATCGTCATAAAAAGCAGTGAGCTTGCCCAACTTTAAGGTACCAGCCAAGGAACAAACCTCGTGGGAGATGCCCTCCATTAAACATCCGTCACCGAGAAAAGCGTAGGTCTGGTGATCAACAACCTCATGGCCCGGGCGATTGAACTGTGCCGCAAGTACTTTCTCAGCCAACGCCATACCAACCGCATTACTGATGCCCTGACCTAGGGGGCCCGTAGTTGTTTCAACACCGGGCGCATAGCCATATTCTGGGTGGCCTGGTGTTTTAGAGTGAAGTTGGCGAAAGTTCCTGATCTCTTCGATCGGCAAATCGTAGCCGGAAAGATGTAAGAGTGAGTACAGCAGCATCGAACCATGGCCGTTAGAAAGCACAAAGCGGTCTCGATTGACCCAGGTTGGGTCTGCTGGGTTATGGCATAGATAGTCGTTCCAGAGTACCTCGGCAATATCTGCCATGCCCATGGGGGCGCCTGGATGTCCACTATTAGCCTGCTGCACAGCATCCATACTGAGGGCACGAATTGCGTTAGCGAGGTCTCTGCGTGAGGCCATGGATTATCACTCCTTTGGTGGGAATTTTGAAGATCGTATTGTCCACTAGACGGCCCCTCCAGTAAACCGATATTCAACATTAAGCCGCGCTTTGAGGCCCCCTGGAGCACTTCCATTGCAAGGTCACGCCCATATATATAAAAATATTTTGATATAGTGATTTTGCTGTGCTAAAGTCCGCGAGATGACCTTATCAATACCTATAATGGCTGCGGCAGAACAGTCCTCTAATCCGGATATCAGTGCTATTACAGCACTGTGCAAAGGCGCGGGTGACCCATTGCGCATGCAGATACTCAAGGTTTTGCAGCAAAATGCCTATGGCGTTCTGGAACTTTGCCAAGTCTTTGATATTCGCCAATCCGCGATGAGCCATCACTTAAAGATTCTGGCCAACGCCGGACTGGTGGCGACACGCCGCGAAGGGACAACTATCTTTTATCGTCGCAATCCGCGCAACAGTAATTACGATTTGCAGGCGTTGCAGCAAGCCCTTTTTAGCAGCGTTGATGAAGCGAGCCTAGATAACGCCTTGGCTGAGCATCTGACACAGATAAACAACGATCGCGCATCGGCCTCAGTGGCCTTTTTCAACCGTAATGCGTCGCGCTTTGAGGAGAATCAGGATTTGATCGCCAGCTGGGCCGACTACGGTGAGAGTGTTGAAGGCTTTCTCGATAGCAGCATTAAAGCAACGGACATAGCGATAGAGGTTGGCCCTGGTTATGGTCAGTTTTTGGGCAAGCTGTCGGGTCACTTCGATAGGGTCATTGCACTTGATAGCGCTCGCGAAATGCTCGATCAGTGTGAGTTGCGCGCTAGGCTGCAAGGTTTGAGTAACATTCAATTTACCCTAGGTGACACCGCCGCCGCTTTGATTCAGGGACTAAAGGCAGACTGCCTGTCGCTCAATATGGTCCTGCACCATAATCCTACGCCAGCAGGCATTATTGCCGACTGCGCTGGTTTACTTAACAAGGACGGCGTTTTATTGATAACTGACCTCTGCGCCCATGATCAGGAATGGGTCAAGGACACCTGCGGCGATCTATGGCTGGGGTTTGAGCCGGAAGAATTAACTCGCTGGGCGGGTATGGCAGGTCTCGTTGAAGGTAATAGCCTGTACCTCACTCAACGCAATGGTTTTCGAATCCAGTTGCGTGAGTTCACGTTGTAAAGTTTACTATTTAAGGAATGAAATGTATGTCTACTTATAATTTATTTACCTCTGAGTCAGTCTCTGAAGGTCATCCGGATAAATTGGCCGATCAGATTTCTGATGCGGTATTGGATGCCATTATTGCTGATGATCCCAATTCACGGGTCGCCGTTGAAACTATGGTTAAAACTGGGATGGCTATTATTGCCGGCGAAGTCCGCACCAATACCTATGTCGATCTGGAGCAAATCGTGCGCGATGTCATTGTCAGTACCGGTTATGATCATTCTGACATGGGCTTTGATGGTAACTCCTGCGCGGTTCTCAATGCGATTGGTAAGCAGTCTGGTGACATTGCTCAGGGTGTTGATGAGGCCGGCGACAAAGATATTGGCGCAGGCGATCAGGGCCTAATGTTTGGCTATGCGAGCAATGAGACTGATGTGCTCATGCCGGCCCCGATTTTCTATGCGCACCGGTTGGTTGAGCGTCAGGCGCAGTTGCGAAAAAATGGCACACTGAGCTGGCTGCGTCCAGATGCTAAAAGTCAGATTACACTGCGCTATGATCAGGGCAAGCCCGTTGCCATTGACGCCATTGTTTTATCGACCCAGCACTCCCCAAGTATCTCTCTTTCAGATTTACAAGAAGCTGTGCGCTCAGAAATTATTGCACCGGTACTACCTGAGGAATGGCTGCATGCTGGTACTCAGTACCATATTAATCCGACGGGTAATTTTGAAATCGGCGGACCCATGGGCGACTGTGGCGTCACCGGGCGCAAGATTATTGTCGATACCTATGGCGGCATGGCCCACCATGGCGGCGGCGCATTTTCTGGCAAGGATCCTACTAAGGTGGATCGCTCGGCTGCCTATGCCGGGCGATATGTGGCTAAGAATATTGTTGCGGCCGGATTGGCTGACCGTTGTGAGATCCAGATTTCCTATGCCATTGGCGTCTCTGAACCTACTTCAATCAGTCTCGATACCTTCGGCACCGGTAAACTGTCAGACGATGAAATTGTCACTCTAGTTCGTGAGAACTTTGATCTGCGCCCGCGCGGCCTGATTGAAATGCTCGATCTGCGCCGACCAATCTATCGAGCGACAGCAGCCTATGGTCACTTTGGCCGCGAAGAAGAAAACTTCACTTGGGAAAAAACAGACAAAGCAGAGGCGCTTAAAAAAGCGCTTTAATTAATGATAAAAAGGTAAGTTAAAATGAGCACAAGTACAAAAGCTATTAAAACTAGCGGCGAAGACTACAAAGTCGCCGACATCAGCCTGGCTGACTGGGGCAGAAAAGAAATCTCTATTGCGGAATCAGAGATGCCTGCACTGATGGCCCTACGTGAAAAATATCGTGGCGAGCAGCCGCTGGCCGACGCTCGGATACTCGGCTGTATCCACATGACTATTCAAACGGCTGTGTTAATTGAAACACTGGAAGCACTGGGCGCTGAAGTACGCTGGACCTCGTGTAATATCTTTTCGACACAGGACCATGCCGCCGCCGCTGTCGCCGCAAATGGCACCCCCGTTTTTGCTTGGAAAGGCGAGACCGAAGAAGAGTATGAGTGGTGTCTGGAACAGCAGGTCCTAAAAGGTGGCGTGCCTTGGAATGCCAACATGATCCTCGATGACGGAGGGGATTTAACCTCACTGCTTCACGAGAAATACCCACAGGTGCTAGAGGCTGTTCACGGCATTACTGAAGAGACCACTACTGGAGTTCACAGACTGTATGAAATGTTGGCCGCAGGGGAATTAAAAGTCCCGGCAATCAATGTCAATGATTCTGTTACCAAATCTAAGTGCGACAATAAGTACGGCTGCCGTCATAGTCTGAACGATGCCATAAAACGCGCCACTGACCATTTACTGTCTGGTAAGAAAGCGGTTGTTGTTGGCTACGGCGATGTGGGTAAAGGTTCAGCGCAGTCGTTGCGTCAAGAGGGCATGATCGTCAAAGTGACTGAGGTGGATCCGATCTGTGCAATGCAGGCCTGTCTCGATGGTTTCGAAGTGGTTTCGACTTATATTGATGGTGACGTTGCCAAGGGAGTCGATAGTGAATTGCTAGCGAAAACCGATATGCTGGTCACTACCACAGGTAACTACAATGTCTGTGATTCAGATATTTTATCCGCGCTTAAGTGCGGCGCTGTAGTCTGTAACATCGGCCACTTCGACAATGAAATTGATACTGCCTATATGCGCAGCAACTGGGAGTGGGAAGAAATTAAACCACAGGTCCACAAAATCTATCGTGACCGCGCCGCTAATGATCACCTGCTGCTGTTGGCCGAAGGACGTCTGGTTAATCTAGGCAACGCCACCGGACACCCAAGTCGTATTATGGATGGCTCTTTTGCCAACCAGGTACTGGCACAGATTGATCTCTATGGTAAAAAGTATGCCACACAAGACAGCGCGACAAAAACTGAAATGCTCAAGGTAGAAGTGCTACCCAAGCATCTTGACGAAGAAGTTGCTCGGCACATGGTTGGCGGCTTTGGCGGCGTCATTACCAAACTGAGTCAAGCACAGGCTGATTACATTGGCGTGTCAGTTGACGGTCCCTTTAAAGGTGATAGCTACAAGTACTAACTGTCCCGTGGTTCGGGTTCTCTAAAGAACCCGAACCACGCTATAACTAGGAATCAGTTTAGATGACGAACAACACCCATATTAGCTTTGAGTTCTTTGCGGCCAAGACACCAGAGGGCAAACAAAACCTCAAGGCCACATGCGAAAAACTGGATAAATATAATCCTGAGTTTTACTCAGTGACTTACGGTGCTGGAGGCTCCACCAGAGACACTACCAAAGATTTGGTCCTTGGCCTGCAACGAGACGGCTATCAGTCTGCGCCGCATCTGTCCTTCGGTGGAGACAGTCGCGAAGACGTTTTATCGCTGGTACAGTCTTATAGAGACGCCGGCATAAACAAACTGGTAGCTTTGCGTGGCGATCTACCTTCCGGTATCGGCGGCAGCAAGCAGCTGGTACACGCCAATGAGCTAGTCTCATTAATACGAGAGCACAGCGGTGATTACTTTGAAATTAATGTTGGTGCCTATCCCGAGATTCACCCTGAAGCGGAAAGCTACAGTAAAGACATTTACTGGTTGGGCGAGAAATTTAAAGCTGGTGCCGATCGCGCTATCACCCAATATTTTTATAATGCGGATGCGTATTTTAGATTTGTCGATGAATGCGCCAAAGTCGGTATCGACAAACCCATAGTACCTGGCATCATGCCACTGACTAACTATCACAACCTAATTCGCTTCTCCGATAACTGCGGCGCTGAAATTCCTCGCTGGTTGCGCTGGCAGCTCAAAGAGCGCAGCGAAAATAAAGAAGACCTAGTGAACTATGGCATCGATGTGGTTACCAGCCTCTGTGAAAAGTTATTGGCTGGGGGAGCACCGGGTTTGCATTTTTATACCATGAATCAATGGCAAAATTCAGATACCCTATGCAGTAACCTGAGCTTACCTACTAAGTAACGAATATGCGTATACCGCGAGTCTTTACCACCCAGCCGTTGAGTGTCGGCGACACGATCCAGCTTGAGGAGGCTGCTGCTCGACACCTAACGTCGGTGTTGAGAATGGTGCAGGGGCAAAATATTATTCTATTCGATGGTCGTGGTGGTGAATATAACGCGGAACTCACCGACGTCAAGAAAGGTGCGGCACGGGCCAAGGTTGATTTGTTTATTGACGCTGATCGCGAGTCCCCCCTAAAAATCGAACTGGCTATCGGTATATCCCGCGGGGAACGCATGGACTGGATTGTGCAAAAAGCTACGGAGTTGGGCGTCACCGGAATCACGCCCTTATTTACTGAGCGCTGCGAAGTTAAGCTTAATGCCGAGCGACTGGGAAAGAAGACTCGTCACTGGCAGCAGGTGGCGGTTAGTGCCTGTGAACAGTGCCAGCGCAATACCCTGCCCGTCATACAGCCTGCCGTCAGCCTGGAACACTATCTGAGTACTGCCCGCGAAGGCCTCAAGTTAGTATTGCACCACCGCAGCTCTCAGCGCCTTGATGAAATGCGCAACCAAAATAATTATGTGACATTACTGGTCGGTCCTGAGGGGGGCCTAAGCGAGCGAGAGATCAGCCTCGCGACCAGTGCAGGATTTTCACCCTTAGCCATTGGGCCGCGAGTCCTGCGCACCGAAACTGCGCCCCTAGCCACCATTAGTATTATTCAGAGCCTCTGGGGTGATATGGGGTAAAAATGATTAAGATTATTTTTTTAATCCTAGGGGTTATTCTATGTGATGCAGGTCGAGCCGCCGTCTTTGGCGATGGTAATCCGGACAATGGTATTGAAGACCAACGCCATCAAGCGCCCGCCGAAATGCTTAAATCGGTTGGCACGATATACTGCGACGGCGCGTTGCGGGGAAGCGCTACCCATGTTCACACCGCCACTAAAACTGATCCCTCAGTCATAGTCACTGCTGCGCATGTCCTCTACAACAGGGTAGACGGACAGGCGTTTGAAGACTGTAGTTATAGACCCCAAAATAAACGGCTGACTGCGATTCCCTTTGCCGAAATCGATCGACATGCCTATCAGCCATTATCCAAAAATCGTCTACACCAATCTGAAAATGACGTGGTATTTGTTGCACTAAAGTATCGACTGTATGCGCCTAGTATGGGTCTCAGTATTGATTCGTCTAGCAAAGATGAGCTGTCTTTAGTCGCCTATAACGGGTCTGTGGATGCTATGCATCTGACCGAAAACTGTATGCGCTTTTCCTCCGTCAGCTTTGCCAGTGAACGTCTCATTTTACATAACTGCGATGCTCAGGGAGGCGCATCCGGTGGGGCCTTGTTAGACCCCAGTCACAAAAACATTATTGCCGTGCATGGGGGGACTTTCTTTGTCCGGTCTCAAACAGTTAATGGCAGCAGCAATGCCCTTAATGTTGCGCCAGCAGGCTCGCGGGCTAATCCGGAAAGCTGGATTAATCATGCCCGTAAAGTCGATCAGCCAATGATCAATCAGTTACGGCATTTTGTCGCATATCTTGCCAAGGATTCGTCAGATCAAACTCGATCTCTCGGGCAAATCCCGGAATACTGATACCCTGTTTAGTAATACTCAGACCCTGCTCATCAATCAGCGCCTCCCCAAAACGATAGATCACATCGAGTTCTGCGGAATCAGCGCGCACGGCATAATCCGCCGCCGCCTTCTGCGTGCCCACGCGCTTGCCTAGATAGGCCTCAAAGCCACTGCCATAACGCAGCGCGAGCATGGCATTCACTTTATTAGGTGACAGTACTACGGCGGTAGCATTGTTGCCGCCAAAGCCCTTAGAATTAATGAATGCCACGTCCATTTTGTTGGCGCTGACATCTTTATCCTGAAGCGTAAAACGACAGCGCTGTTGGTGCACATCTGGGGCAACTTCGACAATTGTCTTGATACCAGGAATCATGTCGTATCTAAAAGTACCCAGCGCAGACATTAGCTGATCACCACTCGCGCATGACAATGAGTGGCCAACATAGGCCTTAGCGGCTGTCACCGGCCAGTCATAGATATCAAAGGCCATGGCCACCCGATCGAGAAGCTCAGATTCGGTAGTCCTGTTCGCCGGCGTACTCGAGCCATGGGCATGAACGAAGCTATGTTTTTGCACGGCCTCTTCCCCAACAATATTGATGGCTGCCGCCACGGCCTTAGAAAAGGAAATATAGTTACCAACACCGGGCGCGGAAATAGACTTTTTAACCCCATCAGCATTGATAAAGACCTCAGGGACTGCGCCATGAATATCGGCGCCAAGTTCTATCGCCAAGGCGTCGTCCATCAGCACCAGATACTGGGTCGCTTCCGAAAGTGTAAACCCTGCGTTTTCGCCAAAGGGTCGGCTGGCGCGTCTCCAGTCAGGAGTGTCAGTACCATCCAATTTACACAGACTTTCATCACTGCACAGCGCGCCCATATTGGCAAACCCTTCGGATATTTCAGGCACAACCGCTGCCTCGGCATTGCCTAAAATAGCCACGCGGCGGCGGCCACTGCGAACATCTCGAACCGCGGCTTGAAGCACATAGAGAAAGCTGGCGCAGGCTCCCGTGATCGCTTCGGTGTGACCGACGCTACCCAAAATATACGCATTGATAAAATCTGCCGGCATGGTGTTCAGACCCAACGGCATTTGCTTAGCCGTGGTGCGGTTACCTCGCAGACGCGCCTGCAGCAAACCCCCAAAGCCCTCGTCGGTCATCTGACTTAAAGCACTAGAGGAGTAAACGCCTACTTCGTCCGGCTTTACTGCATTAGCTACAGTTTGCCAAGGAATTCCCATTGAATGGATGGCATCACTAGCGCCTAAAAGAGCCAACTGCAGGCTACGTGGGTGAAAGCGACTGCTGTAATGATCAGCAAGATTAAAGCCGCTGGGTAACTGTCCAGCTGCCTTAGCAATTAGCGCGTAATAGGACTCAACTAAATAGGCGCTGGCTGAGGAGGCAGAGATTTCAACGCTGCCGTTTTCAAGATCATGCACCTGCCAATCAGCCGGAATGGTTTTTGGCAAGTCTCTCTTAACCATAGTAAAGGTGATTTGCTGGTCGTCGTCACCGGCAGCAAATGAGATTTTTTTATTACCCGGTACCTGCGCAGCATCAAAGGATTCAATTTTACGCACAAGAGTCCCGCTCAAAACCTGCGCCCTGAAGGTCATATCAACCTCTGCAAGTGTAAAGATCTTACCCTGTTGATCGACGTAACCCTGCCCCTCAGTCTTAACCACCGCCATCAAACAAGCTAACCCCGCTATGGTTTTCTGTTGTTCATCTAAAGGTAGAGATTCGAGTACAGTGCGTCGAAAAGCCTGATGAGAGGAACTGCGTCCGGCGGCATTATAGCCTCCAAATCCGACAATAACGGGAAGGGCATTGCTCATGGTAAAACCTCAAGGCGGGACAAGAATATGAAAGAACATTGTAAGGTCGTTTGCCACCATATATTCAGGTTTACAGCCATTTAATAGTGGTATTTGGCCATAAAGGCTATATTATCGTCCAATGGCATTTAACCTTACTTTACTACTCTGTGACAATATGTTGGTTTCGAGCAGCACCTTGGCCGCAGAAATTTTTAATTTTGCTCAGGCTATGGCGCGCGCGGGCAGGCATCCCGTTGACGATGTCGTAATCCGTCGCATCACTCCCGATGGCTTACCAGTACAAACGTCGGCAGGTTTTGAGCTGCAACCAACCCATTCAGTTCACGACAAATTCCCCAGCGACCTAATTCATATCCCGGCCCTGTGGCGCAATCCTCGTCCTGCAGTGAAAAAATTCCTGGGTTATATTCCCTGGTTGCGGGCACAGCATCAACTTAACTGCAGTTTTACCGCAGTGGGCACAGGGGTCTGCTTTCTAGCTGAAGCCGGCCTATTAGATGGTAAGCCGGCAACCACTCACTGGCATTATTTTGACCAACTGCAAAAGCAATACCCAGCCGTGCAGTTGCAGCGTCAGCACTTTACCACCCAAGCGGGCAATATTTATTGCGCCGCTAGCGTCAATGCCATGGCCGAGCTCATCGTCTATCAGGTGGAGCGAATCTTTGGCCGAGTCATCGCTCGTCAGGCGCAGCGAAATTTCTTCCATGAAATTCGCAATATAGCTGACCCGGTGGGGTTTAGTGATCAAAAGATCGGTAGGCACAGTGATGAAGCGATCGCCCAGGCTCAGATATGGATTCAAGACAACCTGAGCAAATCACTGTCGATACCGCATTTAGCCAACCAGTTTGGTATGACCACCCGCACTTTTAATCGGCGCTTTAGGTTGGCTGTTAACAGCAAGCCAAGCGACTATTTGGCCGAGGTGCGAATGACCTTCGCCTGCGATTTATTGAAAAATACTGATTTATCGATACTGGAGGTAGCTGGCTATAGTGGCTATAAAGACGCCAGCTGGTTCTCCTCTAGATTCAGGCAATGGTCTGGCAATAGCCCCAAAGCCTATCGAAACACGGTGCGACCCAAGCTTTTCAGCTAGAGTACCCGGACCCGCACGACCCCATCAACTGTAGCAATCACGCTCGCAATATCTGCAGCTAACTCACCCTCAACATCAATAATATTGTAGGCAACTTCATTGCGGCTCTTATTCACCATATCGATAACATTGAGTTCAGCATCAGCTAAAATCGACAGCACACTGCCAAGAACTTTTGGCACATTGCTATTGATAAAAGTAATACGACTACCACTGTTGCGTGCCATCTTAATCTTTGGAAAGTTCACCGAATTGAGGATATTACCGTTTTCGACAAAATCCATGAGCTGATCTGCCGCCATAATGGCACAGTTTTCTTCTGCCTCTTCGGTGCTGGCGCCGATATGTGGCATCAGAAGAACATCTTCGCGACCTAGCAGTGCCGGCGCAGGAAAGTCACTAATGTACCCCGCAATAATGCCAGCATCTAGGGCCGCTACCATATCCGCCGTACTAACAATTTCTTCTCGAGCGAAATTAAGAATCTTGGCCGTCGGTTTCATAAGGGCGAGACTGTCTTTGTTGATGAGATGCTTAGTAGCGGCAATCGCAGGCACATGCAGCGTGATAAAGTCTGCGCGGCCCAGCAGTGCCTCGATACTCTCCATGCGTTCGACACGACTCGATAGCTGCCAAGCAGCCTCGACGGAGATTGCAGGGTCATAACCAATAACATTCATACCCAGATCCAGGGCCAGATTAGCAATAATAGAACCAATAGCGCCCAAGCCCACGACACCCAGAGTTTTGCCAACTAACTCAGTACCGGCGAAACGTTTCTTTTCCTTTTCCAGCAGCTTGCCCATTTCAGCGGCGTCATCCATGTGACCCAGTTCTTGAACGTATGTCATACCGCCGTAAATGTCGCGCGAACCCATCAACAAACCGGCAACAATTAACTCTTTGACCGCATTCGCATTGGCCCCTGGAGTGTTAAACACCACGATACCTCGCGAAGTGTAATCCTCCGTCGGTATATTGTTCGTTCCTGCACCCGCGCGAGCCACAGCAATCAGACTCTCTGGCACCGCCTCTGTGTGCAGTTTTTGGCTGCGCAGGATGTAACCCTGAGGATCTTTGCAATCGTTAGCGACACTGTATTTAGCAGCCGGGAATCGATCCAAGCCTTTAGAAGAGATGGCGTTGTACGTGCGAATCTTGTGCATAATGTTCTCTGTATTCCCTTGTTAGTGACTTACTTCAGCATGGGCCCAATCGAGCCATGGTAATAGTACTTTTAAATCAGATGCTTCGACCGTCGCACCGCACCAGATACGTAATCCAGCCGGTGCATCGCGGTAAGCACCAATATCGTAGGCTACAGCCTCGGTGTCTAATAGTTTAACAATCTGCTTAACCTGATCCGGCTCGAGATCGAGTGTCAGGCAGACACTAGTATTGGAAACCTGAGTCGCGTCCTGTGCTAAAAAGTGCGCCCAAGAGCGACTCTGTACAAAGCCATTTAGGACTTCCAAGTTAGCTTCAGATTTGGCGATTGATCCAAGCAGACCACCAATAGAACGCACCCAATCGAGGGCATCCAAATAGTCCGCTACACAGAGCATAGAGGGCGTGTTGATAGTTTCGCCTCTGAAGATCCCTTCCACTAACTTACCGCCTTTGGTCATACGGAATATTTTTGGCAATGGCCATGAAGGCGTATAGGTCTCTAAACGCTCTACTGCACGAGGACTCAGAATCAACATGCCGTGGGCGCCTTCGCCTCCCAGTACTTTTTGCCAGCTATAGGTCACAACATCGAGCTTTTCCCAAGGCATGTCCATAGCAAAAACAGCAGAGGTTGCATCGCAAATAGTCAGGCCGGTGCGAGCGTCGCTTATCCAGTCTGCATTAGGAACCTTTACTCCAGCGGTAGTACCATTCCAAGTAAAAATACAGTCATTATCTGGATTCGCCTGAGTCATGTCTGGCAACAAACCATAGTCAGCAGTGTAGGTATTGACCTCATCCAACATTAATTGTTTGGTGGCATCAGTCAACCAGTCTCGGCCAAAGGACTCCCAGGCAAATATATCGACTGGACGCTGGCCCAGTACCGACCACATAATCATTTCAACTGCACCAGTATCTGAGGCGGGGACTACACCGACACGATAGCCCTCTGGCAGGCCCAATATTTCAGCGGTATCTAAGCAGGCTCTAGCCAGAGCCGCTTTTCCCACTGACGAGCGATGTGACCGGCCCAACGTGCCGATATCCAGATTAGCGACATCATACCCGGGCCGCTTAGAGCAGGGCCCTGAAGAGAAATTGGGATTATTGGGTTTGGTAGTCGGTTTGGGATTCGTTGCCATGATTTAAAAAGTCCAAGACGGTATAAATGGGGGAATACATAGTAACTGGGAGTCGCTACCAGATAAAGTTGTAATATTCTATGTACGCAATTGGCAAGGGAAATGACCAATTCTAGTAGCCCAGTCTCTAACGATAGGCAAAAAAATACGCTGATGCTTCAGCGTATTTTTGTTTTAGCCAAAGAGGCTTTACCCATTCCCCAATGACTAAAGCTTAGCGCTTCTTTCTTTCTCAATAAGGAAATCGGCGACCTTGAGCATACCATCCATACTGCCCGCGTTGCGTGAACTAACGCGGTATTTACCATTTACAATGACTTCTGGTGTGCCCTGCACGCGATAGCCGGCGGTGCGCGCCTTAGCCTGATTCACCATGCTATTCATACCAAAAGAGTTATAGACTTTGGTAAATCGGTCTTGGTCCACACCCTGGGCAACGAATATGGCTGCAATATCTTGCTCGGTACGAACTGCCTGACGCTTAACATGTATCGCTTCAAAAATTGGCATATGGACCTTATCCAAAACCTTTAGCAGCACCGCACTGTAATAGGCTCTTGCATAGGGCTCTAAGGCGGGCTGCCAGACAACCGGCGTCTGCTGAAAATCAACATCCGCAGCGAGCTGTTGTGACCAGGGATGCAGTAATGCTTCAAAATCGAAGCAATGATTACAGTGATAGGAAAACACACCATTGACTTCAATTTTGGTCGGATCTGCGGTTCTTACCGCCTGCGGTAATACTTCATAGTGGACACCGGCCTCATAACGTTCTGTTTGCGCCTGACACATCGCCATCGGCAAAATAAGCAGTAAAAAGGCTAGTCGTTTAATCCAATACATCATTTCAGTCTCCAGATTATGATCAATGTCATCATTGACGGTTTCTCTAGTTTAGGCCAGAAATATAGTTAGCGACCGCTTTGATTTCCTTGTCACTCAAATTCGCTGCAACGCCCTGCATAATTGATGCATTAGCACCACTAGCGCGCTCACCGCGACGATAGGCCAACAGCTGTTTGGCGATATAATCGGCATGCTGCCCACCCAGTGCCGGATAGCCGGCAGGTCCGTTTCCATTACCTGAGGGAGAGTGACAGCCGGTGCAAGAAGCAACTCCAGTGCTGATATTACCGCCGCGATAGACCTTCTCACCATAGTCCAGTGCCTGATCCGAATCGGTTATGCCAACCAGAGTAATCTCCTGAGCCCCCGAAACTTGACGTGGCTGACTGTTATAGTAAGCGGCCATGTCTTGCAGATCTTGATCTGATGAACCGATCAATAGACCTGTCATCTCAATAATAACTCGCTCACCGGACTTCATGTAACGCAACTGCTCCGTTATATATTTCTCGCCCAGGCCCGCAAGCTTTGGAAAAGCCGGGACCATACTGTTACCGTCACTACCGTGGCAGCCCGCACAGACCGCTACCTTGCTTTGTCCGGCCGTCGCATCGCCTGCAGCCATAGCCTCAGTTGCCGATAGCGTAACCACCAGACAAATAATCGTTAAAAAGCTTCTTTTCATGGTTAATCCAACTCTCACAATCCGTTAGAATAGTCGCATACTGTATGTGTGCGACCAAATGACATTAGCCCAATCGGCTAAAGCGGGCGCATTATATACCAATAAACCTAGTTTTTAAGCCCGTTAGCGATGTCTTTTTATGGAATATCCGCCAATTAATTTTCAAGTCGCCACATTTACTACCAGTGCTCCTTCATTACGTCAATGTCCGGACGATACTGGCTGTGAAGTGGCGTTTGCTGGTCGCTCTAACGCTGGTAAATCGAGCGCTATTAATACGCTCACACGGATCAGGGGGCTGGCTCGCATCAGCAAAACGCCCGGCCGCACCCAAATGATTAACTTCTTTGCTGTCGGTGAGGGCCGCAGACTAGTGGATTTGCCTGGCTACGGCTATGCCAAAGTACCCATAGCTATGAAGATTCAGTGGGATAAGCATCTTGCTGAATACCTGCAGGAGCGCAATAGTCTCGGCGGTTTGATTCTACTGATGGATATTCGCCATCCTCTGCAAGACTATGACCAGCAAATGCTTAACTGGGCAGCACAGGCTGGATTGCCCGTACATGTATTGCTAACTAAATCAGACAAGCTAAAACGCGGGCCGGCAAAAAATATGTTGATGACCGTAGAAAAGCGCCTGAGAGATATGGATCCAGCGCGCAGTTTACTTAGCGTGCAGACCTTTTCTTCGCTTAAAAAAGAAGGCCTCCCTCAACTCGAAGCGCAATTGAGCCACTGGCTAAATGCTGACTTTAACGACGCAAAAGCGCCATCGGCTCCTGAATAGCCCAACAGAGGGTTGTGGCTCCCCCCAAAAAAAACCCTGATCCAATATTTGGATCAGGGCTTGCTTTACTGCCTGAGGATCTAACATTTCATGCTCTTTCTTGGGGGAGAGTTAAGAGCAATCTTTACTTGCCTAACTTTAGACATAGGTTTCACGGTAAGTTCCATTATTTTTGAAAATAATTCAAAATAATGGGTTTTTACCGCTGCGGCGCCGATCGATAACTGCTCAAAGACTTTCTCAAGCACCGAAGACGGGGGTAACTGTCCATAAAGATTGCCCCTAAGGGCGCTTAACTCGGGGCTTCACATTTTTATATAGCCGAACGTGGCCGCGCGATGACGAATATAGCTCGGTTAACGACACTCGGGCAGGATGCGTGACGGTCGCATCAACAGCATTAGCCCAAAAAACAAAACCCCGATCCAATAAATGAACCGGGGCTTGCTTTACTACTAGGGGTCAAAACATGCAATCATCACTTGCCTTACTTTAGATACAGGTTCAGCCACAAGTTCCAAATTAGTATGAAATAAGGTTATTTATATGGTCTGCTGTAGGAAAATGTGCGTTAGCAGACATTACTTTAGGCTGATGATAGCCTTCGTATAGCAACATGGCAGAATAGATCGAAGCGACGTTTTAACTACTGTCCACTAACAAGTTGAATAAATCCTATTCTTAAGACCCTGATCATGCAACAGCGCCTGTATTGACCCGCCAAGATTAGAAGCAATCGCATTAATCAGCATTGAGACTATCCCCTTAGCGGGAGGCTCATTTATCTGGAATAAGTCCGTCACAGGCCAAAAAACTAGTCTACCTTAATGACAGGTGGATGGATTTAGGAGCCAAAGCTGGCTATACATAGTTGGTTAGAGGCCACATGATTAGCCCGAGTGAATTTGGCTTGTCACGTCACAATGACGGCACAGCAAGACCAGGTCACTCAAAATTACGGACCGTAGCCAAAGCCTCGCATGCAAAGTTAAACCTCAATCGTCGATGACGATATCAATTATAGATTCTGTCGGAGTAACAAAATGCTGGTTTCCAAAAATAATGCCCTACGTTCAATGTCACTGGGCGTGGTCGTCCTGTTCCTGATTGGATGTGTCTCCATCCCAGAGGAATACACCGAAACCCAGCTGATTGATCGATTTATCGAGATGGCCAATCTATATAACCAAACTGATGAGATCCCAAAAATGATTCGGTTATCAGTAGTGCGCCAAAAAGTGGTAAAGCTATCGGCCTCACAGAGAGAATTTCTCGAACGGAGCATAGAGCTTAGCTTTGACGCTGAAATTGTTCTAAATGAAGTGCAAACCTCCATTCGACAATCAATGACATCAGACGAATTAAAGGAAATTCTCAACTGGTATGAATCGGAACTGGGCACAAGAATGCTCATTGCCGAAGAGAACCTGCGCAAGAGCACCGGTAAGTTCGTCAACAACCGAGTGGACAGAAAGCGTAAAAGCCGTATTAAAGCGCTACTCGAAACCAAATATGCATCCGAGGACGTTGTCCGCCGCCTTCACCTAGCAACGGGCTTTGTTTTTGAGGCATTAGAAATAGTGAATCCACAGATCAACGTGGAAAAAGATGATTTCTTATACGATACCGAAGGTGCAGTAGTCCCCGTCTTTGAAAGAAAACTTCTCAATAATGCATTGCACACTTTTCTGCCATTAGACCTTCGGGACCTAGAGCAATACAGTGACTTTTTAAACACCCCAGTAGCTGTCAACATGTTGGCCGCAATCAACAATGGCTTTGAGCGAGGCATGAAAAAGTCCACAGTGCTTTGGCATAAATATTTACAAGAACAGGTGATCTCCGCTCAACTTAACAAACGCCCGGAGACATCGAAGCCAAAAGTTGTGTCAGTAACAAACTATCCGTTTTATTCATTGGGCGAGAGTACCACCCTCTCAAGCAAAAAGGACCTTCGAGCCCTTGAATCTAGCGCTGACAATTTGGCACTACATTTTGCAAAATTTACTGAAGTACATCTGTATACCCGCGACGGCCAATGGACGAAAAATATAATATTGCCAGAAAACTCACTGTTCGAAGGGCGAACCTTTCGGCTAACCGTGCAATCGAGCTGGCCGGTCAATGTCCATTATAATGGCAGCACCGGAGTAATCTCTAAGGGCGGCCATTTTTATGCTCAGTATATCGATGGCCGATGGGTGCAGCGCTAGCTTCATATCAGTGACCAGCGCCGACGACATTAACCACTAGCTTAAAATCGGGGCAGGCGTTGCCGCTGCCTGTATCTTTGAACCACTTTATGTTTTCCACGTAACCCAATTGCAAAAGATGCTGGCCAAGGTCAGCTAAAGAACGATGACTTTATCGCGAAGTCAGGACCATACACCGGCTCATTCTTTTCGGTTAAATAGGCACAGTTAGTACTTTCTACAAAAACGAATTTTGTGAATAGCTCAAGCATCGCATGGTAGTTTTTATGTATAAAGTGCGGTACCAATGATTCGCTATCTTCCCATAGCTCATAGACTTGTATCACTACTGGATCGCAGGGGTCCGCAGCAAAGCAGTATGCATGACATCCCACTTCTTGATCCCGAGTAGCCTGCTGGATTGGAATTGATAATTCTACTACACGATCTCGATCAGCCTGAGAGGCGAAAGTAAGCTTTGCTGTCACTATAATCATTTTAAACCTGCCGTTAAATAGCCATTTCTATGGCATCTAAGACCTTGGTTACCGGCCTCATAAATCACATATGTTACCAATAAGCACAGCCGATCCTACCATCACCATATCCCGCCTAACTAACTAATCAGATGGGAGGGCAAGTCCTCAACCTTTTCACAGCCAACTTGCTCCATCACTTGCTGAACCTGGCGCTTGAGAATCTCCAGAGCCTGATTGCCGCCTTTGTCCCCCATAGCGCAGGCACCAAACATGGGCGCTCGACCGAGGAACGTAAACTTCGCGCCAGAGGCCAAGCTAGAGGCCACGTCCGCCCCTGATCGAATCCCGCCATCCATCATCAATGTGACCTTATCGCCATAAGATTTTGCCAGCTCAGTCAATGGTTTGATAGTCGATTCCCCAGAGTCCAACTGTCGGCCACCATGGTTTGAAACAATCAAACCATCGACGCCTAACTTAAGTGCTAGATCTGCGTCATCGGGATTAACAATCCCTTTGACCACCAAATTACCTTTCCATTTGTCACGAATCACTTTGATCTTGTCTTCCGTTAAACGTCCCGAAAAGGTCTTGTCCATAAATAGCCCGAGATGCTGCATATTCAGACCGCTGGGTATATAAGGCATCATTGTTTTAAATTCAGGTGATCCCGCCAACAACTGCTCCAAAGCCCACCTAGGATGCGTAGCCATTTGCAGAATATTACGCAATGTCATCTGCGGCGGAATAGACAGACCGTTGCGAATCTCCTTAGGACGGTAAGCAAAGGTCGGCGTATCGGCCAACAGAACTAATGTCTTACAGCCCGCCGCCTCTGCACGCTCAAGTAACTTGTCGCGCAAAGTATTATCCGTGGGATGGTATAGTTGAAACCAGAAATCACCCTCAGTAATCTCCGATACCGTTTCGATACTGGCTGTACCGACCGTACTCAGGCAAAACGGAACGTTATGCTGTTTGGCCGCTCGCGCCAAAATTTCGCAGGCCTTAGGCCACATAAGCCCCTGCAAGCCAACCGGTGCTATACCAAATGGCGCATCGTAAGTTTTACCAAATAACGTTGTGGCTTGCGACGCACCCTTAAAATCACGCAGGTAATGCGGTCGTAGCTGCACCTCACGAATTTCCTGTGTATTCCGAGCTAGATTAACCTCCGAAAAACAGCCGCCGGTAAGGTAATCATAAGCAAAGCCGGGCATCCGCTGTTTTGCGCGCTCAGCCAGCATCTCAATAGAAGGGTAACGAGAATCCATTTAAGGTGTCTCTTGTCGATGCAATTTATAACGGGGGACAATTCTACTGGAATTTGTCGAACTACCAAAGTAACTTAATGTGTATCCGATGATGTAATCGATTTAAAGTCAACTTTACGAATACCGGCGCTTGCGTTAGTGAGTTTTTATCTTTGATACTCGCAGTGGGGTTTCAAGGTTTGGAGTCATTGACGCTTGTATTGACTCGCTACTAATGTGTGGGCGGGCTGAGCCATTTCGTCACGGAGAACTGGAATCTGTATGTGAGTACTCACTATTGTATTTTATCAGTGGGCTTCATCCCAATTGTCGCCTACTCCTACATCGACTACTAGCGGAACCCTGAGTTCTGCTGCACCCTCCATGCGGTCTTTGAGGCCCTTTATCACTTGCGCCAATTCTGACTCTGGTACCTCTAGTACCAGTTCGTCGTGTACCTGCATAATCATGCGGCTTTTTAGATCGCTGTTTTCTAACCAGTTATCGACATCGATCATGGCCATTTTAATAATGTCGGCGGCGGTTCCCTGCATGGGCGCATTAATGGCGGTACGTTCTGCGGCTTGGCGCAACATGCCGTTGCTGGCATTTATAGCTGGTAGGTAGAGGCGGCGGCCGTAGGCCGTTTCGACATAGCCATTTTCTGATGCGGTGTGGCGGATGCTGTTCATGTAGTTCTGCACGCCGGGATATCGGGCAAAGTAGAGCTCAATGTAGTCGGCAGCCTGTTTACGATTAATGGTTAATTGGCGAGCCAAACCAAAGGCTGACATACCGTAGATAAGGCCAAAGTTAATCGCTTTGGCGCTGCGTCTTTGGTCGATGGTGACATCGTCTGTTGCCACGCCAAAGACTTCGGCGGCGGTGGCGCGATGAATATCTTGGCCGGCGGCGAAGGCTCTGAGCAGGCTCGGGTCCTCGGACAGATGAGCCATTATGCGCAGTTCAATCTGGGAGTAATCGGCGGCAACCAGCTTGTGTCCCGCTGGAGCGATAAACGCTTGCCGCACTCGGCGGCCTTCGGCAGTGCGTATGGGGATGTTTTGTAAGTTGGGATCAGAGGACGAAAGGCGGCCCGTGGCGGTGCCCGCCTGATGGTACGAAGTGTGTATGCGCTTGGTGGTTGGGTTGATCATGGTCGGTAGCTTGTCGGTGTAGGTCGACTTTAATTTGGCAAGGCCACGATGCTCTAGCAACACCTTAGGTAATGGGTACTCTAATGCAAGCTCTTGCAGCACTTCTTCTTTAGTTGACGGCTGACCCTTGGCGGTTTTTTTCAACACGGGGATTTCGAGCTTGGTAAACAGTATTTCACCTAGCTGCTTTGGTGAGGCTAGGTTAAATTCCTGTCCAGCCAGATCCCAGGCTTGGGTTTCAAGTTCGGCAAGGCGCTCGGACAACTCTTGGCTCTGCTGAAATAATAAGGTGTCGTCGACCTTGGCTCCGGTACGCTCGATCCGTGATAGTACTGAAATAAGGGGTAACTCGATGTCAGTGAATACCTTAGCCAGCGTTACCTCAGGCTCAACCTTCGCCCAGAGTGTTTCATGCAGGCGCAAGGTGATGTCGGCGTCTTCGGCGGCGTAGGGGCCAGCCAGTTCGAGACTAACCTGATTAAAGGTCAACTGTGCAGCACCCTTCCCTGCGACGTCATTAAAGCTGATGGTGGTTTGGTTGAGATAATTTTCTGCGAGGCTGTTCATGTCGTGCCGCGATCCCACTGAGTCCAGTACATAGGATTCAAGCATGGTGTCAAACGCCACGCCCTGCAGGTCAACGCCGTGCTGAGCGAAAATGCTCATGTCATACTTAATGTTTTGCCCCACTTTTTTAATCGCTGGATCTTGTAAACAGGGTTTGATCGCTTCAAGTACTCGCTCTTTGGACAGCTGCTCTGGCGCGCCCATGTAGTCGTGGCCGAAAGGGATGTAAGCGGCTTCATGAGCTTTGACGGCGACTGAGATACCCACTAGTTCAGCGCGCATGTAGTCCAAGCTGGTGGTCTCTGTGTCTATGGCAACTAAGGGGGCAGTTTTGATTTTTTCGATCCACTGGACAAGCTCGGCTTCGGTGAGGATGATCTGATAATCTTTTTGCACTGAGACCTGCGGCTGCATGTCTGCAACGATAGGCTGAATCTGCTCATCGGGGATATCAGAACTCGATGCGGTGAGTTCAAAGCTGGGTGCGCTGTTGAGGAGGACAGTGGATTCGTCGACCCAGGTTTTAAACTCCATCTCTTTAAACAGGGCGAGTAATGCGGCTTGATCAGCTTCGCTGTTGTGCAACTCTGCCAAGGGCATAGGCATGGGTACGTCGGTTTTTATGGTGGCGAGGGTATAGGAGAGGTACGCCAGCTCGCGGTGCTCTTCGAGTTTGGGTGCTAGATTTTTGGCGCCACGAAAATCTAAGGTGGCGATCTCATCGAGATGCCCATAGATCTCATCGAGGCCCCCTATTCCCTGTAACAAACCCAATGCGGTTTTTTCACCGACACCAGGCACCCCAGGAATGTTGTCCGACTTGTCGCCGAGTAACGCTAAGTAATCGATAATTAATTCCGGTGGGATACCAAACTTTTCAATCACCCCTTCTCTGTCCATGAGCGTATTGGTCATGGTGTTGACCAAGGTGATGTGCTCGTTAACCATCTGTGCAATATCTTTGTCGCCGGTGGAGATAATCACTGGTTGCGCTGCGGCTGTGGCCTCTAGGGCGAGTGTGCCAATGACGTCATCGGCTTCAACCCCGTCAATCACCAACATAGGTAAGCCCATAGCTTGGATAATTTGATGTATCGGTTCTATTTGCAAGCGCAAATCATCTGGCATCGACGGACGGTTTGCTTTGTATTCTGGGTAGATGTCATCGCGGAAGGTTTTGCCCTTGGCATCAAATACCACCACCAACGTGCTCTGGGGATAGTCTTTTTGCAGCCGGCGCATCATATTGATTACCCCTTTTACCGCACCCGTCGGCTTGCCTTTACTGTTGGTCAGCGGTGGCAGTGCATGAAAGGCTCGGTAGAGGTATGACGAGCCGTCGACAAGAATGACTGGGGTTTTAGTTGACATAGTTTCCATGATTTATAGCAGTGACATTTAGGATAAGAGGATACATTATTTAGTCGAAGCAGGCCTTAAATTGCACTACGAGCCCGTTGAGAAATACCGAGTAGCCAACTGCCGTCAATGGCTGATCAAAACCCTGCGGGTCTAAAGGCTTTAAGGGTAACTGCAACTGCTGTGCTAACACGGAGGCATCCTTATCAGCGTATTGTGGCTCGACGAAAATACAGCGAGCATTATTTTTTCTAGCCGTCTTGCGCAGTAGATACTGAGTTTTGGCACCCTGCTGACCACCGCTGGCATCGCGGATAGACATCCCGGGGCTGAGATTAAAGGCGCTGACAAAATGGCCAAAGGCGTCGTGATGGGTGAGGTAGTGTTGCTTGGCGAAGGGCGACAGCTGCGCAGCTGCGTCAGCTATTTGGCGGTCAGTAATAATATTACTGGAGGGTCGGCCCAACTTATTCTGTATGGCCTTAGCAATAACATTGGCATTGTGTGGGTTGAGCCAGACATGGGGGTCTGCGCCAAGATGGTCATGGTGCCCCGTTTCGGTGTGGCTTGCCAGCAGCGGTAAGTCCAGTACAGTAATGCGTCGACTGGCCGGTATGCGATTGAGGGTTTTGGCGACTCTGGCTTCAAAATCCTCACCGATCCATAACACGAGGTCGGCGCGATCGAGTTTCGTCAGGGCTGATACTGGTAGTGACAGCTCATGGGCAGATTGATTATTAGACTGCAGATACTCTACCACGGCGCTGTCGCCGAGAGCCGATTTAGCAATAATCGCGAGGGGTTTGATGGTGGTAACAACTCGTGGTTTGACCGTTTGATTGTCCTGCGCGCAGGCTATGGATCCTAGCAGGGCCAACATGCCGACAATAACGTTATACTGTATCTTTAAGCGCATTCAATCTGAATCCAATGTTAACCTTAAGCCAGTATTACCGAGAAAAGGTTTTTTGATTAACTAATATGTTATATTATAACGTAACATACCTCTAAAGCCGATTACTTATGCTGACAAATTCACGGCTAGTCCACCAGCCACACGACCACAGCCGCTGCATTGATGCGGCGCTGAATCGAGCCCTAGCCCTGTGTTCTGAGCGCAAAGCTCGGATGACGCCAACCCGTGAGTCCGTGCTTCGCCTACTTTGGCAAAGCCACCAGCCACTGGGTGCTTACCAGTTGCAGGATCAGCTAGCGACATTGCTGGGTAAGCCCATAGCGCCGCCGACGGTTTACCGTGCCATTGAGTTCTTAATGGCATTGGGCCTGATTCACCGTATTGCTTCGCTAAATGCCTATCTTGGCTGCCCTTTTCCCAACAGTGAACACAGCAATCTATTTATGATCTGTACTCATTGCGGCAGCGCGGCGGAAGTTACCCACAGTCCTCTCAATGATATGTTGCAGAAGGCCAGTGACAAGGCCAATTTTACATTACAGTCTCAGACTCTTGAGCTTTTTGGGCTTTGCCCTCAGTGTTCCGATAACGATAATGAGGCGCAGCCATGAATATCGTACAGTTTAGGCTATTAGGTACACAAAGAGCGATAGGAAGACTGATATGAAGAATGATCTGATAACCAGCCCGTTGATAACTCTCAGCGGTGTCAACAAAACCTTTCAGAGTCAGGACGTACTGCAGAACATCAGCCTGAAGCTCGATCAGGGCGAGATTACGACCTTGATTGGCCCCAATGGGGCGGGTAAATCCACATTGGTACGTATTGTATTGGGGCTGATTGAGCCAGACTCCGGCTCTGTAGTGCCAAGAGCAGATCTGCGGATTGGATATATGCCACAGAAGATAAGTATTGATCCGACACTTCCTATATCAACCTGCAGATTTCTCCAGCTAGCCAATACCTCGCATGAGGCTTGCCATGAAGCACTTGCTACTGTGGGTATCAGTCATTTAGTGGCTACACCTATACAAAAGCTGTCGGGTGGTGAGCTGCAAAGGGCGCTATTGGCACGAGCTATTTTACGCAAGCCTAATTTATTGGTGCTTGATGAGCCGGTGCAGGGCGTTGATGTTAACGGTCAGAATTCTCTGTATAAGATGATTGGCAGGCTGAGTAAGAGCCTCAATTGTGCCGTACTCATGGTGTCTCATGACTTACACATTGTCATGTCGGCAACCGATCAGGTGATTTGCCTAAATCACCACATTTGTTGCTATGGGCGACCTGATCAGGTTACGCAGGATCCGGCCTACTTAAATATCTTTGGCCATAGCACCGATAAGGCCACAGCAATCTATGCGCACCACCATGACCACAATCACAGCCTCGACGGTGAGGTAGTTGCTGGCGACGGCCATCAGCATGGAGAGGGCTGCCAACATGACTGACTTTTTACTTTACGCCCTGCTCGGTGGCCTGGGTGTGGCACTGGTGGCGGGGCCGCTTGGTTGTTTTGTCGTGTGGCGGCGCATGGCCTATTTTGGCGATACGCTGGCACACAGTGCTCTTCTTGGGGTCTCTCTTGGCGTCTTGCTGGATATTAACCTGAGTATTACGGTAACGGCTGTGCCGCTGTTGATGGCGCTGGGACTGGTATATCTGGAGCAGCGGGGCTTTTTATCGCTGGATACCCTGCTTGGCATTCTATCCCATTCGGCGCTTGCGGCCGGCCTGCTGGTCATTGCGCTACTACCCGACGTTCGCGTCGACCTGATGTCACTCTTGTTTGGCGATCTGCTCTCGGTGACGGTGGCTGATCTGTGGGTGATCTATGGCGTCGCCGCCGCGGTTCTTTTTATGCTGGGAATACTGTGGACCAAGCTGATCAATATTACGGTGGATCCTGAATTAGCGGCGGTGGAGGGGACCAATGTTGCCCTAGTTCGCACAGCCCTGATGCTTATCACGGCTCTAGTTATTGCCATTGCCATGAAAATTGTCGGGGTGCTGTTGATTACGGCGTTGCTGATTATTCCCGCTGCAACGGCCCGCAACATTAGCCAGACACCCGAAAAAATGGCCGTGGCGGCTAGTATCATTGCAATGTGTACGGTGGTGATGGGGCTAGCGATGTCTTGGTATACCGATGCGCCGGCAGGACCGGCGATCGTGATGAGCGCAGCGCTACTGTTTACGCTATCACTTGGGGCCCGACAAGGAGATTAAAAGATTCCGTACATTGAGCGCCAGGTTGAGCGCAACGTAATTTCTGAATGGGGGGCCTTGAAGAATCCATGGTAATCCCCTTCAGGATTGATCAATACCAGCTGAGTGCTGTGATCAATGGTGTAGTCATCGCCCTCTAGCGGCACCTTATTGTGAGCCACATTAACCTCTGCAGTGAGACGCTTAATGAGGTGCCGATTGCCGGTGACGCCGATAAATTCAGGATTAAAATACGGTACATATTCAGCCAGCTGCTCGACGGTGTCTCGTTCGGCGTCCAATGTAATCATTATGATCTGCAGGGTTTCTTTTTCATCGTCTTTTAACTTTCGGTACATGTCATTTAACGTTGACAGGGTCGTAGGGCAGATGTCAGGGCAGTTGGTAAAGGCAAAAAACACTATACTCCACTGACCCTTTAGACGCTCCTTAGTGAAGCCTTCGCCGTTGTGGTCAACGAGGTCAAAATCACTGAATATGCGCGGTTTATTGAGCAAGACTGCATTGTTAGCGCGCAACTTAGCAGCATCCATAACGACTGGCTGATCCATACGCCAGATAAAACCAAGGATCACCATTAATATGAATACTAGTATGGCCACAATCGTATTGCGAATGCCTTTCGCTTGGGTCGTCATCTTTGTTTCCTCACTTTAGCCGTTGGAACACTAGGAGATATAGCGTACTTTTTCAATTAACATATGGTCGAGTAACATCAGCGCAAACAGCGCCATCAAATAAATAATCGAATACTTAAAGGTCTTCATTCCCGTGTCTTTATCAAACCACATAGCCAGCCCCCAGTAGAGAAACCCGCCACCCAGCAGCAATGAACCAATAAGATACCAGCCACCAAACATGCCGGTTAAATAGGGCATTGTGGTGACTACCATGAGGAGCAACGTGTAAAGCAGGATATTAATCTTGGTGTACTTCTCGCCATGCGTGACAGGCAGCATCGGAATCTTAGCCTTGGCATACTCTTCCTTGCGGTGAATAGCCAACGCCCAAAAATGCGGTGGCGTCCAGGCAAAGATGATCAGCACAAGCAGCAGGGCGTTATGGTGAATTTCACCCGTTACCGCAACCCAACCCAGTAGCGGGGGGGCGGCACCGGCTAGACCACCAATCACAATATTCTGTGGTGTTGCTCGCTTCAAAAACATGGTGTAGACAAAGGCATAGCCCACCAGTGACGCCAAGGTTAACCAAGCAGTCAATACATTGGTGAACAACAGTAAAATGGCCATGCCTGAGAGGCCAGTGGTCAAAGCAAATGCTATCGCTTGATTAGGTGCGAGACGTCCAGTGGCAATGGGACGGTTTGCAGTTCGAGCCATCTTCTCGTCAACCTGACGATCGACAATGTGGTTAACCGCTGCCGCAGAACCCGCGCAGAGAGCAATGCCGAGGTTACCAAATATTAAAATATCCAGTGGAACTGCCTGATCGGTGGCTAGCAACATGCCAATCACGGAAGTAAGAATCATTAGAGCAACTACATTAGGCTTACACAGCTCTAAATAGTCTCGCCACTCTGCTCTTGTAGGCGCGGATTCAACTTGGGACATTGATGTTCTCTCTGGGCACTGGCTGCCAGTTAGGGTGGTTTACTATCATCGATCTGGAGAGTATTTTAGCAGATGTTTGAGGTCTTCTAGCAAACCACCGCCATCGTGGGCCTGAGTGTAATACAGAATCGCTTTTTGATCTGGGGTGACGATGAAATAACGCACATCATCCATAACCCAGGCTGCTGAACTACCCTGTAATAAAGCGCTCATCTCAGCAGTGTCGATGGGATGAATCAATAAAAGCGGATGCTTGGCCTCTAGATCTTCAAGATTAATAAGGTCAATTGCTGCGATATCGGGCAGATAGATGCGTTCGAGACGACGAGTCATCTTGCCCAGTAGCATGTGAACGTTGCGGCTATTGGATAGGACTTCTTGGCAGCCTGAGTCACAACCCATCCCACCGACAATCAACACCTTCCATTTGGGCGCCTCCGCGGTGGGTTGGGTGCCGACTAAATCCAATATCTGACTGACGTCGACCATCGGTGACACAATCTCCCCCTGATTTGTCGTGCCAAATAGCTCCATCATTCTTTTCCGCTCTTCTTCGGTGTCAGGCACCATCAAGAAGCCGGCTAAAATGACACCTATAACGATGACTAACATCAACCAGATCTGGTACTGAAATCCTCGCTGCTGTCGCGTAATGGGCGTTTGTTCTGTCATATCAATTCTCTCTTTTACTTTTTAACCAATCCGTTAAATTGGAATTGGCGATCACTGTCATCAGGAGGAGCACAGCAGCCATCGCGAACCACTGTACTGCGTAACCGGTATGTTTTGCTGGCTGCACGGCAACAGTTACCCAGCCTGTGGCCAACGCGCCCGGCGACTCAGCCTCTAGGCGCAGCTGGTAGGGATGAAACTCTTCGGCAAAAAGCACCGCAGCTCGATCTGACGAGATCCATCCCACTCTGACTGGCCACTGAGTAATCACATCAATACCGTCATCGAAGCGATAACCGCCTAGCGTTCGGTACATGGCGCCGCGAAGCTCGACCTGACCTAACACTGAAGGTACCTCAGGCAGTATATTGCGGTCCAGCGAGGCTGGCACCCAGCCACGGTTGACCAATATCTTTTGCTCAAATCCTTCAATAGTCAGCACTTCAAGGATCTCATAACCGGGACGACCCAGTTTAACCCTATTATCTAGAATGACACGCCTATCGGCGTCCAACGCTCCCACTAGCAACGCCGTCCGATACTGTAAATTATCATCTCCGTCTAGGGCCTCGATACCCGCCGGCGCCGCCTGTTGATTGGTGGTAAACTCAGCGACGATACCCTGCTTCTCTATCGCACGATCCAATTGCCAAAAACCCAAAAATACTAACAATGGGAATAGACAGACTACTAGTAGAAGTAGCTTGCCGTTGGGCTGCCACTCAAATTTGTGTGTAGATGGATGGGCGTCTTTGCTCATTTGTGTTTAAATTCTATCCTTTCAAGAGAGTACTAAAGCCAATGCTGTTAAAGACCATTATTGTTGTACTATTTATTGCCGTCGTTATTAGTCTGTTTAGTGGACTAAGATTTCTTGTATCCGACCTAGGTAACTCAAAGAGGCGTTTGCTCATGAGCCTTGGGATCCGCGTTAGCCTCGCCGCTATGTTGCTGACCGCGATTGTGTACGGCGTGTATACAGGCCAACTAAGTAGCAAAGCGCCCTGGGATCGTCAACTACACCCTGACGCCACAACCACCGTGCCTAGGCCTGAAGCTACCACGGAGGCAGCTGAAGACCCATTAGAGCAAGGATAAGTCCCAGAGCGTAAAACGGCCAGGAATCATCCTAGCCGTTTTGTTGTCACAATGGGGTTGGTGCTGTGTTAGCCCTTACGCCAATATATAAACAAACAGAAACAGCCCTACCCAAACCACGTCGACAAAATGCCAATACCAAGACGCGGCTTCAAATCCAAATTGATCATCATGGCTGAAGTGACCCTTGAGGGATCGCAACCACTGTATCAATAACATCACAGTACCTAGCGTTACGTGCATACCGTGAAAACCGGTCAACATAAAGAACGTTGTTCCGTAAATACCCGACTCAAGAGTAAGACCCATGTGCTGGTATGCTTCGATGTACTCTTCTGCCTGAAGAACCAGGAAGATGAAACCTAGGGCTACAGTTATGCCTAACCAGGTGACAAACTTTTTACGATTTTCGTCTTTCAGTGCTACGTGAGCAATGTGTACAGTGACGCTTGAGGTCAATAGAATAATGGTGTTCCACAGGGGCAGCCAATGTAAAACTCGTCCCCAACCAGGAAAGCTCATGTTTTGATCAGGACCAATAAATCTAGCAGCGTCGCCATTGACAGCCTCGTCTGGCGTAATCATGGGTGGCCATGCGGTAACATAACCGGGCCAAAGGTGCACCGCGTTGGCCGCAGCGGCGGTAGTCGGGGTGTCATCAAAAATACCAATCGCGGCTTCGCCACCGATCCAGGCATTCGCTAAGACGCGCACATAGAACAGGGCACCAAAGAAGCAAGCAAAAAACATCAGCTCTGAGAAAATAAACCACAACATTCCGAGCACGTAGGAGTGCTTAAGTTGTGCGTTAGCCATACCACGCATATTCTCATCGATAACCGTTGCCCACCACTTGTACATGACGCCGGCCATTATCAATGTGCCCAAGAAGAATAAAGTGCTAGTTCCGCCCTCTATTACCCAACTGGCGGCACCGAAAGCCATTAGCCCCATGCCGGTTGCGGCGATAATCGGCAACTTGCTTTGTTCGGGTACGTAATAACTAGTTTCTGTTGACATGGTTACTCTCCGTTTACTGTACTAGTGAGACCTGCAAGGCTTCCGAGCGGTCTGTTATATCAAAAAGTGTATAAGACAGCGTGACTGTGTTCACACTGACGGGTAAGTCTGGGTCAATGATAAAGACCAAGTCCAGTTCTGCTTGTTCGCCTGCAGCTAGCGGTTGACTATTGAAGCAAAAACATTCCGTTTTATGAAAGTAGTCAGCAGCATTGTTAGGCAGCACATTAGGAATTGCCTGCGCCACCATATCTCTTCCGGTTCTGTTGCGGGCAAAAAATGTCACCGCGCGAGATTCCCCTGGGTGAACAACGATGCGCTCCTCCGTGGGGTAGAAATCCCATGGGATAGTGGCATTGTTGGTAGCAACAAACTGCACCTCAATCTCTCTGGAGGTATCGACTTCTATAGCGACGGCTTCGTACGCGCCGCCGGTCTTACCGCCAATGCCAGTCACTTCACAAAAAAGATCATACAGTGGCGGAAGTACAAATATAGCAAATGCAAACATGACAACGGCACCGGCAGAGAGCTGTAGTAGCAATTTACGATGAATGGTGCGCGCTGCCATAAGCTATATCCTAATTACACTCAACTAATTAACAACTGGTGGTTTTTCGAACGTGTGATAAGGCGCTGGCGTGGGTACTGTCCACTCCAGACCAACCGCGTCTTCCCATACCTGCGGATCATCTGTCGGCTTTCCCCAACCAATGGTACGAACTACGTTGTAAAGAAACAGTAGCTGAGCGCCGCCATACATGAAGGCGCCGATGCTTGAAACCATATTCCAGTCGGCAAACTGCAAACCATAATCAGCATATCGACGAGGCATTCCGGCGAGGCCTAAGAAATGCTGAGGCATAAAGGTAATATTGAAGCCAATAAATGCAATCCAGAACTGCAGCTTGCCCATAGTCTCGTCATACATTTTACCGCACCACTTTGGCAGCCAATAATAGACAGCCGCCGTACCACTGAACACAGCACCGGCGACCATTACGTAGTGGAAATGCGCCACTACAAAGTAAGTATCATGATATTGAATATCTGCTGCAGCAATGGAAAGCATCATTCCAGTGAAGCCACCAAAGGTAAAAAGGATCACAAAGGCGATGCTGAATAGCATGGGGGTTTCAAAGGTCAGCGAGCCACGATACATGGTGGTGATCCAATTGAAGACTTTGACACCCGTCGGCACTGCAATAAGCATGGTGGCGTACATAAAGTAAAGCTCACCTGCAATCGGCATCCCGACAGTAAACATATGGTGGGCCCAGACGATGAACGACAAAAATGCAATCGCTGCGGTCGCATAAACCATTGATGAATAACCAAACAGCGGCTTGCGGCTGAAAGTTGGGATGATCTGAGAGACCACACCAAAGGCTGGTAAAATAATAATATAGACTTCAGGGTGACCAAAAAACCAAAAGATATGCTGGAACAGAACTGGATCACCACCACCGGCGGCATCGAAGAAACTCGTACCGAAGTTTATATCCATCAGCATCATGGTCACAGCGCCTGCTAGTACTGGCATGACAGCTACCAGTAAGAAAGCAGTGATTAACCAGGTCCAAACAAACAAAGGCATTTTCATGTACGTCATGCCAGGAGCGCGCATATTCATAACCGTAGCGATAATGTTGATCGAACCCATGATCGAGGAGGCACCCATGATGTGCACACCGAAGATAAAGTAATTGACGGTATCTGGCGCATAAGTAGTGGATAGTGGCGCATAGAACGTCCAGCCGAAGTTAGGCCCGCCTCCTTCCATAAACAATGTGGCCGTCAAAATCGCAAAGGCGAATGGAAGAATCCAAAAACTTAGATTATTCATTCGCGGAAGAGCCATATCCGGAGCGCCGATCATCATCGGAATCATCCAGTTAGCCAAGCCGACGAACGCCGGCATAATAGCGCCGAAGACCATAACTAGCCCATGCATGGTTGTCATCTGATTGAAGAATTCGGGCTTGATCAACTGCATCCCTGGCTGGAAAAGCTCGGCGCGAATGATCATGGCGAATGAGCCACCCATTAGAAACATTGCAAAACTGAACCAGAGGTAAAGTGTGCCAATATCTTTATGATTTGTGGTGAATAACCAACGCGCCAAATATTTTGGTAGGCCGTCGGCTAAAGTTGCGGGACCATGTGCCATATCAAATACTCTCTATTGACCTTGTTTGTAATTAAGAACATCAACTGGCTGTGTAACATCGCCAACATTGTTGCCCCAAGCGTTGCGCTCGTAATGAACGACCGCAGCTATATCAACTTCTGACAGCTGATCTGCAAATGACTGCATTGAGGTTCCTGCTACACCATTGATAAGAACGGCGATGTGACCTTCTTTTGCACCCAGAGCGATCGGGCTATCCTTAAGCGCAGGGAACACGCCAGCGATACCGTTACCATCAGACTGATGACAGCCTGCGCAGGAGCGCTCATAAACTTCTTCGCCGCGAACCATTAACTCATCAAAAGTCCACTCTTTGCCAATCGTCGAAGCGTATAACGCAGCCTCAAGTTTTTTGCCCGCGAGCCATTCGTTATATTCCGCTTCTTCTTTGACTTCTACAACGACTGGCATGAAGGCATGACCGATACCACAGAGTTCGGTGCATTCACCTACATAAGTGCCGGGAATATCTGTCTTTGCCCAAGCCGCAGTAAATAGCCCCGGAACCGCATCGCGCTTGACGCCAAAGTCAGGAACCCACCAGCTGTGAATTACGTCGTTGCCGGTAATCAGAAAACGCACTTTTTTACCCGTCGGGATTACCAAAGGCTGAGTAACTTCGCGGAGGTAATGCTCGCCCTTCGGCGCGCGGCCATAGATTTCATCCTGAGACGTGCGTAGTTCACTCATAAACTTAACGCCTTCACCAATGTACTCGTACTGCCATTTCCACTGATAACCCGTTACCTTAATATCGATATCGGCGTTTTCAGTGTCGTAGACTTTGAGCAGTGCTGTGGTCGCAGGAACGGCCATAACGATCAAAATGATGGCTGGAACAATCGTCCAAATCAATTCAACAACATGGTGTTCGTGGAAGTTTGCCGCCACAGCGCCACGTGACTTACGGTGGGCATACATGACGTAAAACATAAATCCAAATACAGCAACACCGATAACGGTACAGATCCACATCATTATCGTGTGGATCTCGAAGGCTGCTTGACTGACTTCTGTGACTCCCTGAGGCATATTGATCTGCCGTGTAGCGTTTTCCGCGCTAACACCACCCGCTATTGCAAGTGCAATCGCAGGACTCAGCAGTCTCAAGAAAAGTGCTTGCGCTCTTTTCAACATCGCTTGATTCTCCGTGGTAAATTAGGAATAAAAGCCTTTTCTCTTTGGGCCCGCTCGGTAATCGACCGCGGGCCCTTTAAAAGCGCGGCGATTGTATCAAAAGACATTACGTTTCACTAGCTAGAATAAGACCAAATTCAATTACTCCCAGTGCAATTAATGCGACTGACCGGTCTAAAGTGTCATTTTTACCTTACAAAATCCCAATTTACTCAGGATTATCGCTCAATAATCCAGCGATCAGGCGCCACGCTAATCACTATAACTCGTGTGAATAAGCCTAGGGTAGATTGCAAACAGATACCTTTATCAGTGCTTAGCAGGATCGACTAACCTTACCGGCTGAGTTTGATTAGCAATCTCAGCACTGCTAGTGTTGACTCGCGTTTCCACCTCCCGAGGCGTTGACGACAGGCGCATTTCGTCTTTAAAGCCACACCTGACGCACTCTCGATAATCGACGCCATTTTCAGCATAGGCCTGGATTTTGTCCATTTCTGAACACTTAGGGCATATTACCCCAGCAATAAATTGTTTTTTAGTTGAAAAAGCCATCAATACATCACCACAATAGGAGCTTCTATTATATCGAGCATTTCAGCATATGGATCACTCAATTCGTTCTCATCGGGGGATTTCTCCCAAACTAGGTCAGCGAGTCTATGTAGACTCCGCTGCTACTGTCATTGGCGACGTAACTCTCGGTGACGATGCGTCAGTTTGGCCCGGCGCAGTTATTCGCGGCGACATGCACAGCATTGCAGTCGGCGCCCGCTCCAATGTGCAGGATAATGCGGTATTGCATATTACCCATGCCTCAGATTTTAATCCTGGGGGTTTTCCGCTATCCATCGGCGATGACGTGGTCATTGGCCACCGCGCGATACTGCATGGTTGTACCCTAGGGGATAGAATTCTCGTGGGTAACGGAGCGATTATTAATGATGGCGCAGTAATTGAAGATGAGGTCATTATAGGCGCTGGCTGCATGGTACCGCCGGGCAAAACTCTTGAGAGTGGTTTCGTTTATGTAGGCAATCCCTGTAAGGCGATGCGCAAGCTGTCAGAAAAGGAGAGGGGATTCTTTACTTATTCACCCGCCAACTATGTCAAACTTAAAGATCAGTATCTGCTAGAGCGCAACCAGCGCTAGAACTCGAGCGGATCTAGGCCGCAAGCTGCGCCCTGAGAAGCTCAATCACAGGGGCGGTCGCTGGTCGCACCCCCCGCCAAATTTCAAAGGATTCCGCGGCCTGTTCAACCAGCATACCCAAACCATCCGCTGCCTCAGCGCCTCCAGCGCGCGCCCAGTCCATAAACGCCGTTGGCTCAGCGCCATACATCAAATCGTAGCAGTGGGCTAGCCTGTTAGGCAGGCCGAGTAGACTATCTGGCAATGTCGGCAGGTCACCTTTTAAGCTCGCGCTGGTGCCGTTGATGATCAAATCAAATTCTTGGCCGTCGAGCATATCTAAGCCACAGCCTAATATATAGCCTAACTCAGCGAAGCCTTTGGAAAGCTGCAGAGCTTTGTCGATACTGCGATTAGCGATCACCACATGCTGTGGTTGCTCGCTCAAGATGGGCTCTAAAATGCCGCGAACCGCGCCACCGGCGCCCAGAATCAGCACTCTTTTGGCGCGGATTTTCCAGCCTAGGTTCTGAGTAAGATCTCTAACCAAGCCAATACCGTCAGTAGTATCACCCTGCACTGTGCCATCGGCCTGCATGGCTAGAGTATTAATCGCACCGGCGCGACGAGCTCTTGTGGTAGTCCGCGAGGCATAACCATAGGCGTCGAGCTTGAAGGGCGCTGTAATGTTTAGGCCCCTACCACCGGAGTGAAAGAATTGATCCGCAGCAGCCACAAATCCATCGATATCGACAAGCTGCTTAGTATAACCCATGATCTGATCGGTCTGGTTTGCGAACGCACGATGGATATTGGGCGATTTACTATGTTCTATTGGGTTGCCAAAAACGGCATATTTGTCAGGCATCTCAGATCCAGTCACAAGGGATTAAATACTTTTCATACAGCTCAGCCTCAGGGCTACCTGACTCTGGTGTCCAATCATACTCCCACCGAACCAGGGGCGGCAGAGACATCAATATGGATTCAGTGCGGCCTCCGGTTTGCAGCCCAAACAGTGTTCCACGATCGTGAATCAGATTGAATTCGACATAGCGGCCACGACGATAGAGTTGAAAGTTGCGCTCACGCTCACCATAGATGAGGTCACGCCGGCGCCGTAAAATCGGTAAATAAGCCTTGATGAAGCTATCGCCGACACTCTGCATAAAAGCGAAACTCTGCTCGAAGCCAAGCTCATTAAAATCATCAAAGAAAAGACCGCCAATGCCACGCGGCTCGCCGCGATGTTTCAAATAAAAGTACTCGTCACAGGTCTTTTTAAGGCGCGGGTATAAAGTTGGACCAAACGGGTCGCAGGCCTCTTTGGCTGTCTGATGCCAGTGCGCACAGTCATCCTCATTGCCATAATAAGGTGTTAAGTCATAACCTCCGCCAAACCACCATACCGGATCTGAGCCTTCTTTTTCCGCTATAAAAAAACGCACGTTGGCATGTGAGGTTGGCACATGGGGGTTGTTCGGATGAATCACTAGCGAAACACCCATCGCCTCAAAACTACGTCCCGACAGTTCAGGGCGACTTTGTGTAGCCGAAGCCGGCATCTGAGTACCAAAGACATGCGAGAAGTTAACACCCCCTTTTTCAATGCAGGGACCATCAACCGTGACACGACTGCGGCCACCGCCACCCTCGTCACGAACCCAATTATCCTCTTTCCAGCTGGCGCCGTCCTCGGCCTGCAGCGCAGCACAGATGCTGTCTTGTAATTGCAGTAGGTAGCGCTTAACCAAACTTTTATCTATTGACTGCATACTATCCCGGACGGATGACCTCAGAAGTTAGTAGGTTACGTATTTCGCTGGCTTTCGGTGCCTGACCAATGGAGCCTGGTGACAGATAATCAATACCGCTGCCAAAGTAACTCTTCACTTTAAGCCCTGTGGTGGCTGCGGGCAAACTTTTCGGGTTGGCGGATGTTGATACCAGCGGCCCGCAAAATCGCTGACAGAGCGCAGCCGCAACTGGGTGCTGAGTAACACGCAGAGCCAACGAGTCGTGTTCGCCGACGATCCAGTCCGGCGCGGCACCATTATCCGGGACAAGCCAAGTGATCGGTTTGTCATGCGGTATTTGCATAGCCCTCAGAGTCTGGGCATCGAGGCCTTGCAAAAATGGGGCAAATTGGTCGATATGGTGGGCGATCAAGATAAGACCTTTCGCCTCGGACCGCCGCTTTAACCTGAGGATTTTTTGAACTGCGTACTCAGACCAGGGGTCACAGCCCAGGCCCCAGACCGCTTCGGTCGGATAGGCAACCACGCCCTCGTCCTGCAGCACAGTCGCAGCACGACAAATCTTGGGATGGTTGCGCCAATCAATCACTGCTGTGATCAGCTATTTTTCAGCTTTTCCTGAAGCGCCGCATCTTTGGCGATAATTGCCGCTGCATTGGCCGCACGTTCGGCGATCAATTTCTGATGCATTTCAGGATCGCTAACGCCGATAATTTGCGCGGCTAGATAGGCTGCATTTTTTGCTCCAGCCTTGCCTATGGCAACGGTAGCAACCGGAATCCCTCCGGGCATCTGTACTGTTGAAAGTAGCGCGTCTAGGCCATCCAGCGAGCCATTAATAGGCACACCGATAACAGGCTTTAAGGTAATTGCGGAAACAGCGCCCGCTAAGTGAGCGGCCATGCCTGCAGCGCAGATAAAGGCTGCGCAGCCTCGCGCGTCGGCATCCGTGACAAAACTGTGGGTTGCCTGAGGCGTTCGGTGAGCGGAAGTCACCTTGACTTCAAAAGGAATATCAAACTGCTTTAGAATCTCAAAGCTGGCTTCCATTACAGGTAAGTCAGAATCTGATCCCATCAGAATAGCTACAAAGGGTTTGTTCATGAGTTAGTCACCTTATTCGATAATCGGGCAGGCTACCGGAACTTGAGATCGGGTGCAACAGCACTAACAGGCTGCAGCTAAACTAGACGTTGGTAAAAGCCATGTTCATTGCAGATGAGGCCTTTTAATTCAAGGCCAATGAGCAGCTGAGCAAGCCTCTCGGTGGTCAAATTATGGTCTCGGCTCAGACTGTCCATATCGATCGGATCAAAGCCAAGCTGCTCTAATAACGCGGCCTCCTCAGCGTCTATTGTCTGGGGCAGGCTAGTCTCTTGTGCCGCTAGGGATGCAACGCCCCCTAAGGCGGCACCGAGCTCTGCCATAATGTCAGCGGCACTTTCGACTAGATGGGCGCCCTGTTTGATTAGTAGGTGACAGCCTTTACTCTGAGGACTATGAATAGATCCGGGAATTGCGAAGACCTCACGGTCCTGCTCTAGCGCACAACGGGCAGTAATTAATGAACCGCTTCTCACCGCGGCTTCAATCACCAAAACGCCTAGGCTTAGGCCACTAATAATACGGTTACGCCTCGGGAAGTTACTTGGCAACGGCTTTTCACCAGGGTGAAATTCAGTAATCAAAGTGCCGCCTGAATCTAATATCGCTGCTGCGAGGTCTCGGTGCCGCGTTGGATATATCCTATCTATGCCGGTGGCCATAACTGCAATTGTTTTGCCCGCCACAGATTTTAGTGCTCCTTGGTGAGCGCTGCCATCGACTCCAAGAGCTAATCCACTGGTAATGGTGAAGCCGCTGTCGGCCAAATATTTACTCCATTGCAGGCTATTGATTTCGCCACCACGGGTCATCCGGCGACTCCCTACAATAGCGATCTGTGGCAAGTGTAAATTTACCGGATCGCCACGCACATAGAGAAGCGCGGGGGCACCCGCAATCTGCCTGAGCTGCTGTGGATAGTCAGAACTGGTGATCGGAATAATCTGTGCCTTAACGCGCTCAATCAGCTCTAATGTTATGTCAATCTGAGACGACCAATGTTGGCGCTTATACTCATCTTGTATCCGACTCACAAGCTTTCTAACTTCAGGTTCAAAGCTGCTTGCTGGCATTGTGAATAGGGCTCTATAGCTACCAATTCGCCCAATTAACTCGGCCTGTAGCTTAGGTGGAAACTTCGCGAGAGATTGAGATACAAGCGCGTAGTGAGTTTCTTGATCGTCTTCAATGGTCATAATCTGGTTCAACCTCAGTTTTCAGAACCGATGCCCGATCAGGGATTACTCACGCGGTCGCCTATTGTCAGCGGCCGATCGGCTGCCATAACTAGCCCAAAACTCATGTTTTCGTAAGTGTAAAAGACCCTTAGCAGGCCTATGCGTTCATCTGGTAGTCCCATGCGCTGATCAGTAATCGGGTCAGTAATCGAATTACCTGTTTGATACACGACCATTGTTGCGCCATTACTCAAGCCATGGCGAGTACCTCGATTCAGAGCAACAATATCGAGGAAGCCTGCTTTGCGGAGACCCTCTGGGACAGCCAGCACTTGGCCCTCGATAACATGGTCCAATGAGCGAGGATAGACGGCGGTTACTCGGCTGGGATCCTGACGGGGAAATAACCTATCTTGACGGCGAAGCTCTGCCGATGACCCTATGGCAGTCAGGGTCGCGATGCTGCCATTGATATGCTTAATCCTAGCAGAGCCAACCTGCTTGGCATGCACACCAAAAAGCTCGCCCGTGGCGGGGTCAAGGTATGGCTGACCCGAGCGATATATGCCGTAGGTGAGATGGTTGTGGGTAAAATCACCTCGGGCGTAAAAGTCATCGCCTAGCGCCACTAATAGCCTACCCTCTTGACCACCTAACACATAGGGCGCCGCCTCTAACTCCGTCTCTGTGGCAACCATATTGTGAGACAGAAACTGTTGCATGATATTTTGGGGCAGTGGGGCTGCGGGCGGGCGATGCGCCTGCTCGCGGATTTGTGGGGATAGCGTAACCTCACGGTTAGATATTTCTGACTTCATAGTCTTACGCTGCGCCGCCGCATCGGTATTGATCAGAGACGCTAATAGCGAGATATAAACAGCGACACGTTTTTTCATGTGGAGTCCTTTCCCCTAAGGTATAATCTTTGCAAAGCAGCTGAGAAGTGCAAAAATGCCTCCAGATAATGGTAGCAGTCCTGTTAACTAATTTTTAGACGTACATCACATTCGCTATGGCCAGACTAACTATTCTTGAATACCCCAATCCCCGCTTGCGTATTAAAGCGGTGCCCGTTGAAGATGTCGACGACAGCGTCCGTTGTCTTGTTGACGACATGTTTGAAACCATGGCCGCGGCTAATGGGATTGGCCTAGCGGCTTCGCAGGTGGACGTCCATCAACGCATTATTGTGATGGACCTATCCGAAGATAGAAACGAACCCAGAGTATTTATAAACCCGGAGATCGAGGTACTCGAGCCCGAATCACTCCCCTATGAGGAGGGCTGCCTGTCAGTGCCTGGCTTTTATGAGTCAGTAGCCCGCCCAGCGCATGTTATTATTCGGGCCCTAAATCGTGATGGTGCGGCTTTTGAAGAAGAGGCTAGGGGTTTGCTGGCAGTCTGTATTCAACATGAAATAGACCATTTAGAAGGCCGATTGTTCGTTGATTACCTGTCGCCACTAAAACGTCAACGCATCCGCAGTAAACTCAAAAAACAACGGTTACAGGCCTCCGATTGAGAATCATTTTCGCAGGAACCCCCCATTTCGCGGCGACCCATCTTCAGGCTCTCAGCCTCAAGCACGAGGTTATTGCTGTTTACACGCAGCCTGATCGGCCCGCCGGGCGAGGTAAAAAAATCACCGCTAGCCCAGTCAAACTTCTTGCTGAAGAGTTGGGGCTGAAGATCTATCAGCCAGTGTCGCTCAAAGATTTTGAGCAGCAGTCTATGGTCATCAATTTGCAGGCTGACATTATGGTCGTGGTAGCCTACGGGTTAATGCTGCCACAAGCTATTTTGCAAGCGCCTCGCATGGGATGCATCAATGTCCACGGCTCAATACTGCCGCGTTGGCGCGGAGCAGCGCCGATTCAACGCACGGTTGAAGCCGGTGACCTGCAAAGCGGCGTTACTATTATGCAAATGGATGTCGGTTTGGATACGGGCCCTATGCTGTCCATAACACGCTGCCCTATTGCGACGAATGAAACCAGCGGTTCACTTTACGATAAACTCGCTGAACTCGGTGCGCCAGCACTACTGAGGACGCTTGATTCTTTGGCGGCTGGCGATGCTGTGGCCACAGCTCAGGATCATAATCAGAGTACCTATGCGCATAAAATCGACAAGACGGAGGCACTCATTAACTGGTCGGATAATGCCGAGATTATTGGCCGGCGCATCCGGGCCTTTAATCCGTTCCCCGCGGCTTATACCGAGCTAGCGGGTTTGAGGGTCAAGGTCTGGGGCGCGCAAGTGGTAAGTTCATCATGTGCTTTGCCTGGACAGATAATGGCGGCAGACAGTTCAGGCCTTTTGGTAAGCTGCGGACATAGCGCCCTGCTACTGACAGAAATTCAGCTGGCAGGCAAGTCCAGAATGGCAGTGTCCGAGATATTAAAATCACGTGCTGAACTGTTTGCCGTCGGCAAACAGTTCGATCAGTAATCTATGTACGAAAAATTCAAAAACAGAAAGAAACTCAGCACCAGGGCTGCCGCGGCTGAAGTGGTCGCTAAGGTTCTCCGCGGCCAGTCACTTACCGCGTTACTTCCAGAATACAGCGATAAAGTCGAGGAAAAGGATCGCTCTCTTCTCAAAGAACTCTGCTTTGGATCGCTGCGTTGGTATCCCCAGATCGCGATCATTCTCAAGGCTCTGATTGAAAAGCCAATACGTGAAAAAGACCTTGAAATTCAGGGTTTAGTGACCTGTGGGATTTATCAACTCATGCATATGCGAGTCGCTGAACACGCCATTATTAATGAAACCGTCGCTGCGGTGAGCAGCCTTAATAGACCCTGGGCTAAAGGGTTAGTCAATGCGGTTCTTCGAAGCTTTCAGCGTCAGCAACAAGAGATACTCGATAAACAGACTGACAACCTCGTGTTTCAGACCGCACATCCAAAGTGGCTGCTGAATAAAATCAATGAGGCTTGGTCCAGCGAAATAGCCACGCAGATTGTTGAGGCTAACAACCAGCGGGCTCCTATGACCCTTCGGGTTAATAGCCTGCGTTCGTCGCGCGAAGACTATCTTAGGATTCTTGAAGATGCCGGTATTGTTGCTAGTCCTACCGAGTATAGTGCTGAGGGAATTCTATTAGAGACGCCCCGCGATGTTTTTGACCTGCCCGGTTTTAGCGATGGCGTTATTAGCGTTCAAGATGAGGCTGCGCAATTAGCCGCTCATTTACTGCTGCTGGAAAGAGGGCAGCGGGTTTTAGACGCCTGTTGCGCGCCCGGCGGCAAGACATGCCATATACTGGAGAGTCAGCCAGACCTTGCATCCGTTTTAGCGATTGATTTAGAGCAGCGCCGGTTGGTGCGAGTGACCGAAAATCTTGAAAGACTTGGGTTAGAGGCTAAATTAGTGGCGGCCGATGCCAATGATTTAGACAGCTGGTGGGATGGCAACGCCTTTGATCGTATTCTGCTAGATGCCCCCTGTTCAGCTACTGGTGTTATTCGTCGGCACCCCGATATCAAAATACTGCGCAAACCCGCGGATATTGATAAGCTAGCAGTCATACAGGCTGAGATTTTGGTTAGCCTTTGGAAAACCTTAAAGCCTGACGGCATTTTACTCTATGCAACTTGCTCGGTATTGCCCATAGAAAATGATCAGATTATTAGGGAGTTTATAAGGTCACAGGATGATGCGCAGCTCGTACCTATTGACGCGACCTGGGGAATAGCCACTGAACATGGACGACAGCTGTTCCCTCTAGAGAATGGCAATGACGGTTTTTATTACTCGAGATTAAAGAAGCTGTAACGTTACTTTTGTAACTACCTGGGACAATAATGAAAATAGTAATAGTCGGTGCAGGACAGGTTGGCGCGACATTGGCAGAGAATCTGGCGCGCGAATACAATGACATCACGGTTGTCGACATTAACGACGGTGCTCTTCGTACTTTGCAGGACCGGCTCGATATTCGGACAGTGAGTGGTACTGGCTGTTATCCTGACGTCTTGGTCAGAGCAGGTATCGAAGATGCCGATATGTTAGTTGCAGTCACCAACAGTGATGAGATTAATATTATTGCCTGCCAAGTAGCCTACTCACTGTTCCACACGCCAACCAAAATTGCTCGAGTGCGAGCGCAAAACTATACCAACCCAAAATATAAGAACCTGCTGTTTAATGACAAGCATATGCCGGTGGATGTCATGATCACCCCCGAGCAGGTGGTAACTGATTACATCCGCAGATTAGTGGAGCAACCTGGGGCTCTCCAGGTGCTTGATTTCGCTGACGGGAGTATTCAGTTAGTTGCCCTGCGTGCGGTAAAAGATAGCCCTCTTGTGGGACAGAAACTGCGCGCATTAAAAGAACATATGCCCAATGTTGACGCGCGAGTGGCTGCCATTTTCCGCAAAGATGGCGCGCTCTTTCCTGTGGGTGACACCGTGATTGAAGATGGTGATGAAGTCTTTTTTGTCGCAGCCAAAGAAAACATTCGCAAGGTGATGAGTGAGCTGCGGCGGTTAGAAAAACCCTATCGCAGACTGATGATAGCCGGGGGCGGCAATATTGGCTTTCGCCTAACTAAGGCACTCGAAGAACAGTACAATATTAAGGTTATTGAGTTTTCTGAAAGCCGAGCTAAGTTCCTTTCAGAGAAGCTTAACCGAGCCGTTGTATTAAAAGGCTCGGCAACGGATCAGGAATTATTGCTTGATGAAAACATTGATAAGACTGATGTTTTTCTTGCACTGACCAACGATGATGAAGTCAATATTATGGCCTCGCTGCTAGCCAAGCGACTTGGTGCTCGAAAAGTGATGACTCTGATTAGCAACCCCGTCTATGCCGACCTGATGCAGGGTGGCGAAATTGATATCGCCATATCCCCGCAGCAGGCAACTACCAGTTCATTACTGACTCATGTGCGCCGAGGCGATACTGTAAGCGTGCATTCACTTCGGCGCGGTGCCGCAGAAGCGCTTGAGATTATTGTCCATGGTGACAAAAAAACCTCTAAGGTTGTAGGCCGGGCAATCGGTGATATTCAGTCACCTTCGGGAGTCACCTTAGCTGCGCTAGTGCGCAATGGCGAGGTTATTATTGCTCACCATGACACGATTATCGAAAGCGACGATCATGTCATTGTGTTCGTAGTCGATAAAGAAAATACTAAAGCCGTCGAGAAATTATTTGCGGTAAACTTCTCTTTTTTCTAAGGCATCAGTCTCTATGCATATTGCTGTTATTGCTCGGGTTTTAGGCATTCTGCTTATGATCTTCAGCCTTACGATGCTGTCGCCTATTTTGGTCGCATGGGGCTTTGGCGAAAACACCTCGCCAACATTCCTTCTAGCTTTTGTCATCACCTTTATGGTGGGGATCCTATTCTGGCTACCCTCAAAAGATAGTCAGGGAGAACTGCGCACACGAGACGGATTTATTGTCACCGTGTTTTTCTGGCTGGTGCTCAGCACATTTGGGGCGCTACCGCTGATGCTCTCAGAAGCGCCTAATTTGAGCTTTATGGACGCACTATTTGAGTCAATCTCGGGCCTAACTACGACCGGCGCCACGGTAATTTCTGGGCTCGATGATCTGCCCAAATCTATTCTTTACTATCGCCAGCAGCTGCAGTGGTTAGGTGGTATCGGAATCGTGGTTATTGCCGTGGCTATCTTACCGATGCTCGGTGTTGGTGGCATGCAGATATTTCGAGCAGAAACCCCTGGTCCCGTTAAAGATTCAAAACTTACACCCCGCATCACGGAAACAGCCAATGTACTTTTTCGAATCTATCTGGCCTTAACTACAATCTGCGCTCTCGGCTATTGGGCCGCAGGCATGAGCGGCTTCGATGCTATTTGTCACAGTTTCTCTACGGTGGCAATTGGCGGATTTTCCACTCATGATGCCAGTATGGGCTTTTTTGATAGCGGCCTAATTATGTCGATCTGCGCGTTTTTTATGGTTGTTTCAGGTCTCAATTTCGCATTACATTATATGGTCTGGCATAACCGGCGCCTAAGCTTCTACTGGCAGGATGCCGAAGCGCGAATGTATATCTATATTCTGCTGATAGGGGCGGTGATTACCTGCCTGTATCTTTTTTACAGTGGTACCTACGACTGGAATGACAGTGTCAGTCAGGGTGTTTTCCACCTAGTATCGATCATGACTACCACCGGTTTTACGACCGCTGAATTTCATTCTTGGCCAACATTTCTACCGTTCTTTTTATTGTTTCTATCTTTTTTCGGTGCCTGTGCTGGCTCAACTGGTGGTGGTATTAAGATTGGCCGCATGCTCATATTGGGTAAGCAGGGCATTCGCGAAATCTATCGCCTAGTACACCCCAATGCGCTACTGCCGATAAAGGTGCGTCGTCAGCAAATACCAGAGCGTGTAACAGATGCGATCTGGGCGTTTTTTGGTGTCTATTTGGCGCTCTTTTATTTTATGGTGCTGCTATTGCTAGCGTCCGGCTTGGACTATGTGACCGCCTATTCGGCGACCGCGGCGGCGCTGAACAACCTTGGTCCGGGGCTCGGTGCCGTAGCTACTAACTATGCTGACATCGGCATCTTCGCCAAATGGGTTCTATGCTGGGGGATGCTACTAGGGCGCTTAGAAATTTTTACCCTACTAGTGCTATTTACACCGACGTTCTGGAAAAATTAGAGATCCTCTGAGCAGCCCATGCTATTGCACTGTCAGCCTGCCATCGGCGTATCGATAGATGGGTATCTCCCGTCTTGCCTGCCTGTCACTGCTGACGACGAGCCCTGTAGTAGGCCTCTTCGGATATCTCATGGTAGGTCATAGCCTGTTTCTGAAAGGCCTTTACAGACTCGGCTATTCGGCGCGATATTTCCGTGTCCTCTGCCAGCTCTTCCACAACCTCCGCTGACAGTCGGCGCAACTCTGCCACCACATCGTCAGGTAGTTTTCGCACATCAACCCCATGAGTTTCAACCAGCTCGACCAGTGCGCTGTTGTTGCGCGCCGTATACTCATCAAGCATATCCTGGTTCACAGCACGAGCTGCTCCCTCAACAATGGCTTGTAGATCTTTTGGAAGAGAGGCATAGGCACCTTTGTTAATAATCAACTCCAGGATAGGGCCCGGCTCATGCCAGCCCGGATAGTAGTAATACTTAGCCACTTGATGAAAACCAAACGCTAAATCATTGTAGGGGCCAACCCATTCGGTGGCGTCAATCACACCAGTCTGCATCGAGGTATACAGCTCACCACCCGGCATGGTCACAGACACGCCACCAGCACGGGTGATCACGTCTCCACCTAAACCGGGGATGCGCATTTTTAAACCTTTGATGTCATCCATTGAGTTAATCTCGCGGTTGAACCAACCAGCCATCTGCACGCCGGTACTTCCCGCAGCGAAGGGGATCAAATTAAACGGCTCATAGAGCTCGCGCCACAGCTCAAGACCGCCTCCGTAGTGCAGCCAGCCGTTCATCTCTTGGGCATTTAGACCAAAAGGTACCGAGGTGAAAAATGCGGCAGCCTTAGTTTTTCCCGTCCAATAGTAAGAGGCACCATGACCCATCTGGGCTGTCCCCTGAGAGACTGCATCAAAAACCTCAAAGGCGGGCACGAGCTGACCGGCCCCAAACACTTTAACAGTTAATCGGCCACCACTCATCGCGGCAACTCTATTAGCAAAATTTTCCGGTGCCGAGCCCAGGCCGGGATAGTTTTTCGGCCAGGTCGTCACTAGCTTCCACTTAAAGGTCTTCTGAGTATCTAGGGTGTCTTCGGTGCCGCTGACCACTGATTTACTGCCGCAGCCGGCTAGGGCCAACACCATTATTGTCGTAATTATTATGCGCATCGTAATCCTCTTTACCTTTGTCATTTATGCCGCAGTCAGATTCGCTGATGCCAAAATTAATATTTTAGTTCCAACGGTCTCAAAACGAATATGTACTCTAGCCCTTGGCCCGTTACCCTCAAAGTTTAAGATAGCACCTTCACCATAGACATTGTGTATTACCTGCTGACCTAAATTAAAGCCCGTGTCAGCACCAGGATCGCTTTGGATAGCGCCGGCGGCATAGGTCGTCGGTCTTGCAATATTATTCTGTAGCCGAACCTCTTCAATGACCTCTTGTGGAATATCACGGACAAAGCGAGACACGGAATTAAATGATTCACTGCCATATATTGAGCGGCTCTCGGCAAAGGTCAAATACAGTTTTTGCATGGCCCGGGTAATGCCCACATAGGCCAAACGCCGCTCTTCTTCTAACCGGCCCGGCTCATCAATAGACATCTTGTGTGGAAATAAATTTTCTTCCATACCGGCAATAAAGACTAACGGAAACTCCAAACCCTTAGCGCTATGCAATGTCATTAATTGAACGGCATCCTGATCCTCGTCCGCTTGGCGATCACCAGAATCTAAAGCTACCTGATCGAGAAATTGAGGCAACACCGCAAGGTCATGATCTTCTGGATCAAAGTTTCGGCAGGCGCTGACCAGTTCCTCAAGGTTTTCTACCCGTGCCTGTCCCCGCTCGCCTTTCTCACGACGGTGCATTTCAATCAGTCCACTGTGCTGAATTGCATTTTCAGCCTGTTCCGCCAAGGTAACTTCGTCATGCTGGCCACTCATTTCATTGATCAACTCAATAAACATTGCGACAGCATTTGTTGCTCGTGCCGCCAAGCGACTCTCTTTAACAATAATGACCGATGCACCCCACATAGACGTTTCCTGCTCGCGGGCCAATTGACGGATCAGTTCTAGGGTGCGATCGCCAATACCGCGAGTCGGTGTATTGATAACCCGCTCAAAGGCAACATCGTCGTGGCAGTTCAACATTAGACGCAAGTAGGCCAGGGCATTTTTTACTTCCAAGCGCTCAAAAAAGCGCTGACCGCCATAAATACGATAGGGAATATCTGCCTGTAACAGCGCAGCCTCTAAAACTCGGGACTGGGCATTAGATCGATAAAGAATCGCTGAGTCTTCGCGACGGTTGCCGTCATTAACCCAGCTCTGTATACGATCAGCGATATAACGTGATTCATCATGTTCGTTAAAAGCGGCGTAGAGCGCAATAGTTTCGCCCTCTCCCGCATCTGTCCAAAGAACCTTACCTAGTCGTTCAGGGTTCTTGTCGATTACCGCATTTGCGGCCAGCAATATATTAGCCGTTGAACGATAGTTTTGCTCAAGCTTGACGATATGGGTTCCGGGGAAGTCACGCTCATAACTGAGGATATTTTCCACTTTAGCTCCACGCCAGCCATAGATCGATTGATCATCGTCACCGACGGCAGTGACGGCACTAACCTTGCCCGCTAAAATACGTAACCAGGCGTACTGTACTGCGTTGGTGTCCTGAAACTCGTCCACCAAAATGTGCTGAAAGCGCTGCTGGTAGTGATTGAGAACCTCAGGGTTGTTCTTCCAAAGCTCTAGTGCGCGCAATAATAGCTCGGCGAAATCAATCACACCTAGACGCTCACAGGTCTCTTCATAGCCCCGATAAATTCGTAGCATCGTGGCCAAGAAGGGATCGCCACCCTCCTGAATGTGTGTGGATCGCAGGCCTTCATCTTTCTGGCCATTAATCCACCACTGTGCCTGCTTCGGTGGCCAACGCTGTTCATCGAGATCCATACTACGCATGACCCGCTTGACTAATCTTAGCTGATCATCGGAATCCAAAATTTGGAAGTTTTCAGGTAGCTTGGCATCGCGCCAATGCGCCTTAAGGAGGCGATGAGCGAGGCCGTGAAATGTGCCAACCCACATGCCGCGCAGCGACATACCCATCAACTCGTCGATGCGCTCGCGCATTTCCTTCGATGCCTTGTTGGTAAAGGTCACTGCCAGAATAGAATAGGGCGATGCATTCTCTACCTGAATTTTCCAGGCAATACGATGCACTAGCACGCGAGTTTTACCACTACCGGCGCCCGCCAGCACCAACAAATGTTTCTTATCGCTGGTAACAGCCTCTTCCTGAGCGGAATTTAATTTAGCAAGTATTGAGGTAACGTCCATAGGTCAGCATTCTAGCAACTTAGCGACAAAAAAACGGCTTCATTAAAATTTCTTTTTGCTCTAGACCAAGCTGTTTTATGTAGCCACAGAGTCCTAAGTATCATGAGATACTCAGTATAAGCCCGAAATAACCAGTTTTTTACTACAAAACTGGCTTTCGCATCAGTTTTCTTGTAAATTTTTTACATAATATTACCTTGGTTAGTTTATGAAGCCGGCAGAACTTACACAATCCATTAGCGATACCCTCCCTGATTTGCGTAAATCTGAACGTAAGGTGGCAGAGTTTGTTCTTAAGGACCCGCTGAATGTAATACGTATGCGTATTGTCGACCTCGCCCAGCAGTCCGGTGTCAGTGAGCCAACCGTGGTTCGGTTTTGCCGCGCGGTGGGCTGCCAAGGGTTTCAAGATTTTAAGTTAGCGCTCGCGCAACAGCTGGCATCTAGCCCAAGCTATGGTCAGATCGCGGTGACGGAGACCGATTCAACTCGGGAATATACGCATAAGGTTTTCGATTCTACGGTCGATACATTGCTCAAGGTACGCGATAGCCTCGTGTTAGAAAAGCTGGAGGCGGCAGTCGCCGCCATTAATGCCGCCGATCGGGTCGAGTTCTATGGTTTTGGGGCCTCTGCTGCGGTGGCATTTGACGCTCAACATAAATTTTTCCGCCTACAGATAACGTCGGCGGCTTACTCAGACCCACATTTGCAAAATATGTCTGCCACCTCGCTGCGGCCAGGCGATGTGGTCTTTGCCATTTCGCAATCGGGACGTACTCAGGCTCTTTTGGACTCAATGGAGTTGGTCAAGAGAGCAGGCGGTATCGTGATAGGTCTAGCACCTAGCGATTCGCCAGTGGCACGCAGCGCGACTATCGGCATTGATGTAGACGCCAAAGAAGATATTCAAATCTATACGCCGCTATCTTCACGGATTGCACACTTAGCCGTGATTGATGTTTTAGCTATAGGTGTCGCGCAAAAGAAAGGGCCTCAGCTTGATGCCCATTTGCGGCAGCTTCAGGCGGGTCTGTCATCTCTTCGCAGTCATTGACTGCAGTATTAATCGAAAGTAGGTAGTGCCTTAACCGTAGCTCTTCGCGATGTCAAAATAACGGCTTGATAGAGTAGAAAAGGAAAAACTAGCCAGGGGATCTGTGTTTGCAGCCGCACGCTGCGATCATTAAGTTCAAATAGCGTTGGGTTAAAATAAGGCCCAAATGGTGCGAGAGGCGCCCACGATAGCTCTTTCCCCTTCGCTAGCTGATCATGATATAAAAATAATTCCACCAATAGATTCTGCCCCACGCACCAGACTAACAATACACCAAATGCTCCCCAGTGCCAGCTCTTAAATACTGCCGAATCTTTCCCGCTAACTAACCACATAAGCCACAGGCCACCTAAACAAATAGTCCCTCCATCAGCCGCTGAGTTCGTCAGCCAGTTGATAGATTTAGGCAGCCAAATATTAAAGGCCATCGCCCTGCGAACGTCTACCGGCTCACCGTCAACCCATCCATAGTTAAACCAAAGCTCCCAACCGACCGCGCAGCCCAATACGGAACCAAGATAAATCATTGGCGCCCAGTCGGGCAGATGCTTTTTGCCGGCTAAAAGGACCACTAAGGGCACTATAACCGCCAGATAAACTACACCAATAACGCGCAATTCTTCTAATGACATAGAAATAATTAATCCTAAATGTTCTAAATCGGCCAGCTCTGCCATGAAGCTCAGTGACACCATTGTAATCCTAACGATGTTTACTGGCTGTAAGTGCACTAAATCTTTTGTTAAGCTTACGCATATTAGTAGCTTAGTGGGCCTTACAAATTTTCTATCGCAGCTGAGTCCAAACCTAAAATAGTATTTACGCACCGATGACTTTTAACTTATTACTAAGCACATGCGTTTTGTTGTACAGGCACCGTCGTCATCAATAATATCCTCACTATGCTAAGATAGTTTAAGTAGTGATTGGAATCAATCTATTATAGTAAAGAAGATCACGTTTATAATTAATTTTGGGGGATATACACTATGAATAAAAGCTCACTTAATATTGATGATAAATGCGCTATTAGGGATAAAATATCTTTAGAAAACTATTATGAACCTCCGTTAGAGATAGCAACTGCAATCATGCTTAGCTCTCTAGATAAATATCATAAAATGTATATTAACGAATCGCCTTTTGTCTGTATTGCCACCTCTGATGCAGATGGGCAACCAACGATTTCGCCTAAAGGGGACGCAGCTGGATTCGTCAAAATAGTAGATGACACAACCCTTATTATTCCCGATAGAATTGGAAATAATAAACTAGAGTCTTTTCATAATCTAATTGATAACCCAAAGATTGGATTGATCTTTATGATTCCAGGGGCAAATGAAACATTACGCATCTCAGGCACCGCTCAAATTATTACTGACGAAAATATTCTTAGCTATGCTCAGATTGGAACTAGATCAGTTAAAGCAGGCATAATAATTGATATTACAAAATGTTATTTTCATTGCGGTAAAGCCATTATCCGATCACGAATTTGGCATAGTGAAAGTAAAATAAAAAAGGGATTACTGCCTTCGTTTGGAAAAATAATTAACGACCAGGCTAAATTAAAGGAAAGTATTCAGTCCTCAGATGAGCTCGTTGAGCATGTCTATAAAAATGAGCTGTATTAAGACACATAACGAATTTGATACATGCAGGGCTATTATTGATAGAAGAAAACTTTGGACTATTGCTGTTTGTAAAAAAGTAATCTAATAATTTCGTATTTTATTATTCCAATTAATTTGTATGGAGAAATTTTACTGCTCTTACAACTCTTTAATCGAAAGTAAGTATTTTTAACAACATTCGCGGTTAATTATTTTTTCGTTTCGGGATCATCGATTCAATAATGGGAAAATTAAAAAAGACGTCTTTGCGTTAGTTCGAACAAATGAAGTGATTCCCTGATAACTCAATATCCACTAGTTATGAGCCAGGTAACTGCAATATGATTAGGTAAATATTGTCTTAGGTATAAACTTGTGGTGGCTAAATAAGATATTGAAAAGGCTTCTTTATAAACTCACTTTTCATTTCTACTCGACAGTGACCGAATAAGTGCGAGTGGTGGTTTAGTTTTCGGGGAATTGTTTTTTTGCATCTTGCTTCTTTTGCCATCTTACAATAAACATCCCCACATATACTGTTACAACAATCGTAAAAACTAACCAAATGTAAAAATTCATTTCCATTATTTTCTCCTTTTAAATCAGTACTCGCGCTTATTCCACTGTAACCGATTTAGCTAAGTTCCGAGGCTGATCGACATCGGTGCCTTTTACCACCGCGACATGATAAGACAACATCTGCAGTGGCAAGGTATAGATAATCGGCTCAAGACTTTTTGGCACGTGAGGCATTGAAATCACCGAAGTCCCAGGCTCGCTTACAAAGCCAGCACCCGCATCGGCAAACACAAATAATTGCCCGCCGCGGGCACGGACTTCATGAAGATTGGATTTTAGTTTCTCTAATAGGGCATTGTTGGGGGCCATGGTAACCACGGGCATGTCGTCATCGACTAGCGCCAAAGGCCCATGCTTGAGTTCACCCGAGGGGTAGGCTTCGGCATGAATATAGGATATCTCTTTGAGCTTGAGGGCTCCCTCTAATGCTATAGGGTATTGCTCGCCACGGCCTAAAAACAGGGCATGCTGCTTATTGGCAAAAGCCTGAGACATCTCGGCAATGACTGAATCGAGAGCTAGCACTTCAGCACAGAGCCCTGGGAGAAGGTGAAGGTTGCTAACTAACTCCCTTTCGACCTTCGCGTCTAGGCCAGTATGGCGTCCCAGCGCCAACGTTAGTAATTGCAGAGCCACTAGTTGAGTGGTGAAAGCCTTGGTAGAGGCAACACCGACTTCAACGCCTGCCATGGTCATGAGTGAAATATTAGATTCACGAACAAGCGAGCTGTTGGCGACGTTGCATATGGCAACGAAACCAAGATAATGGGACTCTTTAGCTTTGCGCAACGCAGCTAAAGTATCAGCGGTTTCACCGGATTGAGAAATAGTGATAAATAACGTCCCCGCGGGCACCGGTACTTTACGGTATCGGTACTCGCTGGCGACCTCTACCTGACAGGGCACATTGGCATGTTCTTCAATCCAGTACTTTGCAACTAGCCCGGAATGGTAGCTGGTCCCGCAGGCAACTATATGGATATGCTTCGTCTCAGCGAATAGCGCCTCTGCCTGATAACCAAAAATAGCCTCGCGGATATGGTCTGACCCCAACCTGCCAGCCATAGTGTCCGCGAGCACTGAAACCTGCTCAAATATTTCTTTTTGCATATAGTGGCGGTATTCGCCCTTGTCAGCAATCTGATCTTTTTCATCTAGCTGTTCCAGTGGACGCTCCACAGTAGCGCCCGCGGGATCATAGAGACTGTAGCCTTGGCTGGAAAGTTCGACTAGATCGCCTTCTTGTAAAAAGATGAAGCGATCGGTTACCTGGCGCAGTGCCATCTGGTCCGAGGCTATATAATGCTCGTCAAGACCGACGCCTACGACTAGAGGGCTACCGCTGCGTGCGCCGATAATGGTGCCTGGCTGATGGTCGGATATCACTCCTAGCGAGTAGGCGCCTTCTAATTGACTGATGGTAGCCTGCACGGCTTTACGTAGATTGGTCTCAGATTTTAAGTGGTGGTGGACTAAGTGAGCGATTACTTCGCTATCGGTTTCAGAGGCGATCAGGTAACCAAGAGCAACAACCTCTGCCCGCAATTGGTCATGGTTCTCGATAATGCCATTATGCACAATCGATACGCCAGCCGAGTTGTGTGGATGAGAATTCTCGGTACTTGGCTTGCCGTGGGTCGCCCAACGGGTATGCGCTATACCGGTATTACCGACAATGGCATTTTCCTCCACGATCGTTTCAAGACCGATGACCTTGCCAATCACTTTTCTGGTCTGTAACTGCTGACTATCATCAATGATGGATAAACCCGCAGAGTCATAGCCTCGATATTCTAGGCGCCGTAAGCCTTCGATTAAGATTTTCTGTACATTCCGTTGAGTGATAGCGCCTACAATTCCGCACATAACTTAAAAATCCTGATTATTTTTTGTCGGCCGTTTCCAGCCTTGAATATTACGCTGCTTGCTACGTCCGACAGCGAGTGCAGAAGCTGATACATCTTGACTAACGGTGGAGCCGGCCCCAACAAACCCATGGTCGCCAATCTTTATTGGTGCAATTAGTGTGCTATTGGAGCCGATGAACACATCATCGCCTAGAACCGTACGATGTTTATTTACACCGTCGTAGTTGCAAGTGATGGTGCCTGCACCGATATTGACCTTCGCCCCCATTTCGGTATCACCCACATAACTGAGATGATTGATTTTGCTTCCGGCGCCGACCTTAGTTTTTTTAGTTTCAACAAAATTGCCGATCTTCGCATCAGTGCCTAACTCAGTGCCAGTTCTCAATCGGGCATAGGGTCCTATTACGGCACGGTCACCAATCAAGGACTCTTCGATATGAGTATTGGCTTTAATCTCAACGCCATCACCAATACTGCTATTAATAATCTGACAGTTTGCGCCAATTGTCACATCGCTGCCCAGTGACACAGTACCCTTAAAGATACAATTGATATCAATGTGGTTATCAATACCAGCAGTCAACGTACCGCGCTGATCAAACCTCGCGGGGTCCACTAGACTAGTACCTGACCGCATGAGTACCTCTGCCAACTCTAACTGATGCGCTCGCTCTAACTGGCTAAGTTGAAGTCTGTCATTGACACCCTCTACCTCAGTGGTTGATGTTGGTTGAATACTATCGACCCTAAATCCATCATGTCGAGCTAACGCGATTAAATCCGTTAGATAATACTCTCCCTGAGTATTATTGTTATCAATTAGCGGCAGCCATCTTGTTAGCTGAGAAACGCTAAGAGCCAGGACTCCTGTGTTAACTTCACGGAGCTCGAGTTGTTCCGGGCTAGCATCTCTTTGTTCAATGATCGACGCGATTAGGCCATCTCTGCCACGGACTATGCGCCCATAGCCCGTTGGATCAGCCAAAGTGACGGTCAGCAGCGCAATAGAATCGGTAGTTACGGCCGCCAGCATTTTACCGATTGTCACCGGTTTTATAAGGGGTACATCACCATAGAGTATCAATACCTTAGCGTCACCACGCAGATGGGGCAGTGCCATCTTGACGGCATGTGCTGTGCCTAGCTGTTCGGTTTGCTGAACGAATATCGCTGCTTTGGGTGACAGCGACCGCTCCACCAATTCAGCTCCGTGTCCGGTCACTACAATCTTCTGGGAATCAACTATAGTCTCGGCCGCAACCAAGACATGTTGCAGTAACGACACTCCTGCCAGTTGATGCAGCACCTTTGGCAGAGCTGACCGCATGCGTGTGCCTTTGCCTGCGGCAAGGATAACAATGTCTGTTTGACTCATAGCTTATCAGCCAAAGTGATGCTCCGTTGGATAATCAATGTAGGCTACGGTACTGACAAAGCGGCGCTAACACAAGCCGGCATGGATACTTATTGTTGGCATAAAAAAAGGGTAGCTCAGCCACCCTTTTCAATAGGCGCTAAAATAGAATCAACCGCCTAACTTTTTACGCAATGTTTGTACGGTCAACAACTGTGCGGTTGCTTCGGCTAACATTGCTGCCGCTTTCGAATATTCTATTTCACTCGACTGATTAGCAATCGCTTGCTCCGCAGTTTTTACCGCTTCGGCCGCTGAAGCTTCATCGATATCGTTAGCGCGGACGGCCGTATCAGCAAGTATGGAGATACCATTGGGCTGAACCTCCAGATAACCGCCAGATAGATAATAGACTTCTTCCTCACCGTTTTGAGTGACCAGTCGTACCGGTCCCGGTTTAAGGTCGCTCAGCAGTGGTGCATGCCCAGCCATAATGCCAAGTTCGCCCATGGAGCCAGTGGCAACCACCATCTTTACCGGACCAGAATACAGTGATGCATCCGCACTGGCGATGTCGCAATGAACTGTTATAGCCATATCTTTCTAGACCTTCTGTGCCGTGAATTAAAGCTTGGCGGCTTTCTCTACTGCTTCGTCAATTGAGCCGACCATGTAGAACGCCTGCTCGGGCATATCGTCATAGTCTCCATTGAGAATTCCTTGAAATCCTGCAATAGTATCTTTAAGTGAGACATACTTACCCGGCGACCCAGTAAAAATTTCAGCTACATGGAACGGCTGTGATAGGAAACGCTCAATCTTACGTGCGCGCGAGACGGCCTGCTTATCTTCTTCTGACAACTCATCCATACCCAGAATTGCAATAATGTCTTTCAACTCTTTATAGCGTTGCAACACTGACTGTACGCCGCGGGCAACATCATAATGCTCCTGCCCAATAATCAGAGGATCGAGTTGGCGAGAGGTCGAGTCCAGTGGGTCTACCGCTGGATAAATACCCTTTGAGGCAATATCTCGACTCAGTACTACCGTTGAATCCAAGTGAGCGAAGGTAGTCGCTGGTGATGGATCAGTCAAGTCATCCGCAGGCACATAGACCGCCTGAACAGAGGTAATTGAACCCGTTTTGGTCGACGTAATTCGCTCCTGAAGCACGCCCATTTCTTCGGCGAGGGTAGGCTGGTAGCCCACCGCTGAAGGCATACGACCCAGTAGCGCTGATACTTCTGTACCGGCAAGGGTGTAACGATAGATATTGTCGATAAACAACAGAACATCTTTACCCTCGTCACGAAATTTTTCTGCCATGGTTAAACCGGTCAATGCGACGCGCAGTCTATTACCTGGAGGCTCGTTCATCTGACCATAAACCATGGCAACTTTTGAGTCTGTTGGTGTTTCAATATTTACAACACCTGACTCCTGCATTTCGTAGTAAAAGTCATTACCTTCACGTGTTCGCTCACCGACACCGGCAAAGACTGATAACCCAGAGTGCTCAGTCGCAATGTTATTGATCAGCTCCATCATGTTAACCGTCTTGCCCACGCCAGCACCACCGAACAGACCAACCTTGCCGCCTTTCGCGAAAGGGCAGACCAAGTCAATAACCTTAATGCCTGTTTCCAATAACTCATCGGAAGCTGCTAACTGGTCATAAGCGGGAGGCTTACGGTGAATCGCCATGCGCTCTTTTTCTCCAATGGGACCTTTCTCGTCGATGGGGTTACCAAGGACATCCATAATCCGACCGAGAGTTTCAATACCTACTGGCACAGAAATCGGCGCTTTTGAGTTGGTAACACCCAGCCCACGGCTGACGCCTTCTGATGCTCCCATAGCAATAGTTCGCACTACGCCGTCGCCTAACTGCTGCTGAACTTCAAGAGTCAACCCCTTGCTGTCAACGATTAGTGCGTCATACACGCTGGGTACCTGATCACGTGGGAACTCCACGTCGATCACAGCACCAATAATTTGTACGATTCTTCCACTACTCATGTCCGGTTCCTCTTTACTCAATCTTTTTAAAGTCGTTGGGCTTTATACTGCGGCGGCGCCACTTACAATTTCTGACAGCTCTTGCGTAATCGCTGCCTGACGGGCCTTATTATAAAGAAGTTGCAATTCATCTATCATTTCACCGGCATTTTCGGTGGCATTTCTCATAGCTAGCATTCGCGCAGCTTGCTCACATGCTTTATTTTCTACTACGCCCTGATAGACCTGTGATTCAATATATCGAATCAGTAGTCCGTCCAACAAATCTTTGGCATCGGGCTCGTAGACATAGTCCCAGTAATGGGACAATGTCTCATCACCCACAGGGGCCAAGGGTAACAGCTGGGCTACAGTAGGTGTCTGTGTCATGGTGTTAACAAAGGTGTTATTAACGACGAACAATCGATCAATACGCCCTTCATCAAAGGCATCCAACATCACTTTTACGCCACCAATCAAATCAGCCGCATTGGGTTCGTCACCGATATCTTTCACCGCCGCAACTACATTGCCCCCAACAGCGCTAAAGAACCCCGCGGCCTTGTTACCGACCACACAGATGTCGACTTCAACATCCTGATCTGACCAACTTTTCATTGACCGCAGTGCCGCCTTAAAAAGATTAATATTCAGTCCACCGCAGAGTCCACGATCTGTCGAGATTACTATATACGCAACGCGCTTTACGTCACGCTGGGCTAAATACTGGTGGTGATACTCCGAATGTGCGTTAGCAATATGCCCAACCACATCGCGAATCCGAATGGCATAGGGTTTTCCCAGCGCCATACGTTCCTGAGCGCGTCGCATCTTACTCGCCGCTACCATTTCCATGGCGCTAGTGATCTTGCGCGTGCTGCCAATGCTAGCAATTTTGGTTTTTACTTCTTTTCCGATTGCCATGTCTTGTGCCTGTCCGGTTAGGCTGACTTACCAGGTTTGGGTTGCAACGAACTTTTCCAAAGCGGCCTTAAAACCTGCCGCTATGTCATCGTTGTAATCGCCTGACTGATTTATTTGGTTGACCAAATCGCCATGTTCAGCTTTCATATAGGAAAGTAGGGCCGATTCAAAATCACCAATCTTATTCACTTCTACGTCTTTTAAAAATCCATTATCGGCGGCATAAAGCATGAGGCCCATCTCAGCAATGCTCAGCGGAGAATACTGCTTTTGCTTCATTAATTCAGTGACACGCTCACCGTGATCAAGCTGGGCTTTAGTAGCCTCATCAAGGTCAGATGCAAATTGTGAGAACGCTGCTAGCTCGCGGTACTGAGCTAAAGCCGTACGAATACCACCAGATAGTTTCTTAATAATTTTAGTCTGAGCAGCACCACCAACACGGGAAACTGAAACACCAGCATTCATCGCTGGGCGTACGCCGGCGTTAAACATATCTGCTTCTAGGAAGATTTGGCCATCAGTAATCGAAATTACATTAGTGGGTACAAAGGCTGATACGTCACCGGCCTGCGTCTCAATCACAGGCAGTGCTGTCAACGAACCGGTCTGTCCTTTGACTTCACCATTAGTGAACTTTTCGACATAATCCGCATTAACTCTAGCTGCACGCTCGAGCAATCTTGAGTGCAAATAAAACACATCACCAGGATAGGCTTCACGGCCCGGAGGACGCTTCAGCAACAGTGAGATTTGACGATAGGCCCATGCCTGCTTAGTCAAGTCATCATAAATGATGAGCGCGTCTTGACCGCGATCACGATAGTACTCGCCAATCGTACAGCCGGCAAACGGTGCCAAAAACTGCATCGCTGCTGGATCAGAGGCGGTTGCTGCAACTACGATGGTATGATCCATCGCGCCGTGCTCTTCTAACTTACGAACTACCGCAGCTACTGATGCAGCTTTTTGGCCAATGGCAACATAGATACACTTAACGCCAGAGCCTTTCTGATTGATGATTGCATCGACTGCAATAGCTGACTTTCCAATTTGGCGATCACCAATAATTAGCTCTCGTTGGCCGCGCCCAATCGGCACCATAGCGTCAATTGCTTTCAGACCAATTTGTACAGGCTGATCAACAGACTGCCGCTCAATTACGCCCGGAGCAACTTTCTCAATTGCGTCAGTGAGTTTAGCATTTACTGGCCCCTTACCGTCGATGGGGTTACCCAGCGCATCTACGACACGACCCTCAAGTTCAGGTCCAACAGGGACTTCTAATACGCGCCCGGTGCATCGGGCTTTCTGCCCTTCGGCTAGTGCCTGGTAATCACCCAACACTACAGCGCCGACTGAATCGCGCTCCAGGTTAAGCGCCATACCGTAAACACCGCCATCAAACTCGATCATTTCGCCGTACATCACGTCGGCTAGACCGTGAATGCGAATGATACCGTCCGATACGGAAACAATGGTGCCCTCATTTTGGGCTTCTGACGAAACATCAAGGTTGTCGATACGACTCTTAATAATTTCGCTGATCTCAGATGGATTCAGTTGCTGCATGCTTAGGCCTCAATCCTTAGGAATTTAGTGACTCGGCGAGTTTGGCCAAACGGCCTCGAATGGACCCGTCTATGACGGTATCCCCAGCGCGTATTACGGCGCCACCAAGCAGGCTCTTGTCAAAACTAACCTGCATGTTTATGTTACGTTCCAGCTTTGCACCAAGTGCATCACTGAGTTTTTGTTGCTGTCCTGCATCCAGTTCGTAGGCTGAAATCACGTCAACATCAACCGCTTTTTCACGATTCGCTTTCATAATTTCGAACTGGCGTGAAATCTGTGGCAATAACTGCAATCGTCGATTCTCTGACAATATCGCAATAAAATTCTGCTCAGTGATACTTAATGCATCACCACAGATACTTGTAACTGCCGCAGCTTGTTCGGCTGCCGTAGCGTTTGGCGAACTCAAAAACTTAACAACCGCCGGTTGCTCTGCAACAGTACCCGCCGTCGAAAGGCTTTTTGACCAGCTTTGCAGGTCGCCAGCATCCGCAGCAAATTCAAACGCCGCCTTTGCATAGGGCCTAGCTAATGTGCTCAATTCTGCCATGTTAACCCTCGATTACAGCTGCGCTGCTAGTTTATCAACCAACACCCGATTAGCCTTCTCGTCAATTGATGCCTCGAGCACGGCTTCCGCGCCTGCTAAAGCGAGGCCTGCCACTGTGGCGCGCAACTCTTCTTTAGCTCGGTTAACTTCTTGCTCAATTTCAGCAGCGGCAGACACCCTCAAGCGATCGCTTTCAGATTTCGCCTGCTGCTTGGCTTCATCAACAATCTGATTTGCGCGCTTGTTAGCCTGATCAATAATGCCCGCCGCTTCCTGCTTAGCTTCTTTCATTTGGTCAGTTGCTTTGTCCTGAGCCAACTCAAGATCACGTAAGGCTCGGTCAGCCGCATCAAGTCCATCGGCAATCTTTTTCTGGCGCTCTTCCATAGAATTAATGATGACAGGCCAAACAAACTTCATGCAAAACCACACAAAGAATGCAAAGGTTACCATCTGACCAAAAAGCGTTAGATTAATATTCACGCTATTACCTCATTTATAGATGCGTTTAAAAACCATTGAAAACTGTTACGCGCCAGCTGCTGTAGGAGCAACAACAAAGATCAAGTACATCGCGATTCCAACACCAATAATAGGCACAGCATCAATCAAACCCGCCAGCAGAAACATTTTCCCCTGAAGCATTGGACCAAGCTCTGGTTGGCGCGCTGTTCCTTCGATCAGCTTACCGCCCAATAGGCCCATACCAATAGCTGCCCCTAATG